>Ga0194131_10007882_pt1 | contig 14133 bp, 18 predicted proteins | sample TA2KigO120mmetaG_FD_148631 | JGI IMG/M metagenome (GOLD analysis project Ga0194131, IMG submission 148631) | Freshwater microbial communities from Lake Tanganyika, Tanzania - TA2015053 Kigoma Offshore 120m | ecosystem: Environmental > Aquatic > Freshwater > Lake | place: Tanzania: Lake... | reverse complement strand
TAACGAATGGCATGTCAATTTTCTTTTTGAATTCTCTGCCTTCTTTGTCTATTTCTACAATTTCCTTCTCAAAGTGAGGAAGGTGTACAATTTGACGCTGACCGAACGGTATCCCTTCCGAGTGTTGGGGATGGCCGGGAATTGGCGGGCCAGAAATGTTTCCTTGTGTTTTCAAGTGTCTCATATCTTTATTAGCAATACTTACAGCTTTTTTTCGTTTTTTGGTATTGGTTGGAAAACTTTGAGGATCAACTTTTTCGCCACTTAAAGTTAGGAAGGGAGCGTTAGCAAAACTCAGAAGCGTCCAGTATTTGGATATGAGTGGATTTTTATATTTTCCGGTAATAAATGTATCTTCGGTCTGTCCGCCGCCTTGTCCGCCCTTTCCGGCTGCAACAGGTTGGTATTCTTTTATTTGTATTTTTTCGCCAGAAAGCAATTCGATTTCTTCGCCTTTTTTTGGCAATTTGCCATATATCCCATGGGCATTTGTTGCAAGGAAATCCTTAATACGTGCTTGGATTGCTCGATACGCAGGCATTTGCATACCTTGAACGCTGTGAGGGATCTTGCTATCTCCTGCTTTCTTTTTGCTTCTTCCTTTTTTGACACTGTGTAAATCATATCCATATTGTCCTGTTTCATGTCCGTACTTGGACAATCCGGCTTGTGGAGAGTGTTGGTGATGCCGTGTTCTTTCTAATTTATGGATTAAACGGTTGATGAATGAACGAGCGTAGATTTGTCTGATTCTATTTCCTTGTTTAAATTCATAAATTTTGGGTTCCTTATCGAACTCAGTATCTGGAATTCGCTCTTCAACTGCATAATAAGCAATATCCTCAGCAGCGCCTTGAGCGGCTTTTTGTAGGTCGCCCCCTTTATAATCATCGAACCATTTTTGGCCGTAATTTTTCTCAATTTTTTTTAGAATGTCTAGTGAGACTGTACCGCTAAGTGTGTTGAGATTTCTTGATACTAGAGCTTGTTTGATTTTCTCTACTAATTTTTTGTATTCTGGGTCACGAGCTTCTTCTCTAGCTTTCAAAGCGGCATATAAATCGTTATGATAGCGGGTGTACAAAGCACGTCCCCAAAATTCTGGTGGGAATTGATATAGAAATTCAATATCATCATTATCAATACGAATAGGATTTTTCGCCACATCGCCTGTTCCGCTTGCCGTAGGATCATTATCGGCGTCAAATGGTCGAGCCATCTCGAAGAGCTTGGGCATATATGCGGTGACATATCTCCTGTCTTCTGAGAAAAATTTAGTTTTGAAGAAGTCTTTGAAATTAGTGTCTTTCATTTATTATAACCCCATTTCTTAATCTTGAAACTATATATTATCATGAGCAACAATATGTTATTTATTCCACGTCCCAGCAAAGAAGAATATGGCGCTTATGCTAATTGTGCTTCTTGCAATGATTTAGGTCCAACTGATCCGCTTGTAAAAATTGGTCCTAGGCGGTCCAGAACCAAAGTTAGAGAACAAATTAAAGAATATGTTTTGACTATGCTGGGTGCCCCGGTAATTCAGTTAGAGTTAGATGAACAACAAGTTTACAATGCAATTGATTTTGCTCTTCAAATATTTGAAGACTATGCTCCGGCTGAATATTTTCAATATTACACATTTCATGCCACACCTGGGCAAAGCGTTTATGAATTGCCAGCCGATGTAGGATATGTTCGTAATATCTATTATAAAGAAACTGGGAAACAGGCATTTTCTGCGTCAGATTTAGGTGGCGTAATTCCTTTGGAGTATATGGGGGCTGGAGCTTATGGCAGTATTGCTGGCGGCATTAACCCTCAACAACCTGTTTGGGGGAAAATGGGCGAATGGATTTTGTATAAACAATATGAGGATATGTATAATAGAATTTCTGGCCAACAAGGTGGTTGGGAGTGGTTGGGAGGATACAATCATGTTAAATTGTACCCTACTCCTTATAGAAGTTTCCCAGTAATCATTCGATATTTACAACGACGACCAGACTTTGCAATGGTTACTCAAGCCATGCAAGAAGGTGCTTTGGCATTTGCCAAGATTATTCTTGGGAGAATTCGTTCTAAGATTCAGAATCCACCCGGACCCAACGGCGGTGTTCAACTGGATGGCCAGCAAATCCTTCAAGAAGGATTAGAAGAGAAAAAAGAATGGGAAGAGAAGCTACTCAATAAATGGGGCGATTTGATTGGCCCTTCTATGGGGTAAATATGAAGTCATATAAAGATTGGTATCAAGAAAATAACATCGGTGATTCCGGCGAGCTTAAATTCTTAAACAAAGACGAATTTACCAAGCTTGCTTTGGAGTATTTTGGCATTGCTCTTAAAGGCAATTTGAAAACTTATTTTGAACATCGTGAGCACACACTTGTTGAGGCGGTTGAAACTTCTCGATACAGCATTGAAGTTAATTATCGCACCAAAAAAGATGAAGTTTTGGAAGGGTTTGCTAAGATTACTTTAGGATATGTAAGTGCTGCTCTTAAAAAAAATGGCTATCACACGAAGCATGTTTTTTCAGAAAAACCTCTCCGTTTATTGGTTTCTACAAGGAATTGGGATGATGGAGAGTGGGTTGGTGCGGTTACATGGAATTCCGAACACGCCTGCTTTGTAATATCCAAAGGATTTTATAATCGTGAAAGAAGAACAATTTCTATTCAGACAAACAAAAAGTGTGATGCTGATAATGCCGCAGAGATAGCCAAGGAATTGAACAATATGATGCATCATTTGAAGGATCAACCTGATCGTCATCAAGAGAAACTGAAACCAGTTCCGCTGAAGAGGGGGCCAAAGGGATGATTTGTTGCCACTGCGGAGAATTCAGTGACCAATACATTTGTAAAGGTTGTTTAGCGTGTGGAGTCGCTCAAGTTGAAGTTTTTCCCACTTTTTCTGAGCAATTCCACAAAATTGGTAATGATGGCAAGCGATATCGGCATAAATCCGGGGCTGGAATCCTCTTTACGGATGGTCATTCCATTTTGTTGCTAAAGCGAAAAAAGCCGAGTGACAATGCGGGAACGTGGGGCATTCCGGGCGGCGGATCAAAAAAAGGAGAAAGTCCCATTGCTACAGCATGGCGTGAAACCAAAGAAGAATGTGGGGTTGAACCACAAGGCTATCAGATTCAAAAATTCCACGAAAAAGATGGTCGCCACAACTTTCATGTCTTTATTTACATGGTTCGTAAACTATTTGAGTGCGAAGTTAGCAAAGAACACAGCGAAGCTAAGTGGATACCCATTAAAAATTTAGGCGAATACAAATTGCATCCAAAAATGGCCGAACATTGGCCTGTGTACAAACGTGCGATAGATTATAAAATTCCCAAAAAATCGTTTTCAGAATGGTTGGCAAGCAAAAATCTTCTTGACATCCAAAAGTAATTGGTTGTTCATTACTCCGTCGCTAAAGACGGCGGGGCTTCTGTTCGATATATTCAAAGAGTCGGACTTAAAAATTGAAATGAGGGAGAGCGAGGATGCCGACCACATCCATTTGTTGATTGATTATACAGCAACCTTGGCAATGCTTTTCCTAAGCGATACGAAGTGTAGCGGCTTTTTGGCAAGCAGACAAATATCCATTAATATTTTCTCCCGCATCCATCCACCAACCGTCAACTCTATGAGCAGACAATTTTCCAATCTTCAAGTATTGGTTATTTACATCTGTAATTTCAAGCTCGTTTCTCTTTGATGGAGACAAACTACGAATGAAATCCCACACTGTTTTATCATACATATAAAGCCCGGTTGCAACCAAGTTGGATTTCGGAGCTTTTGGTTTTTCTTCAATGGAAAGAATTTTGCCCGTATTGTCGATTTCCACTACACCATAGTTCTGTGGATTTTCTGCTTCAGATAAGAATATTTTGGCCCCATCTGGTTTGGCTTCAAATTGTTGAACTGCATCTGCAAAGCTATTTTCAAAAATATTGTCAGCTAGGATTACACAAATGGCTTCATTATCAGCCCAATCTTCGGCCAAAGACAAAGCATCAGCGACGCCTCGTGCTTCTTTTTGATAAGTGTAGTGAAGGCGTCTCAAGCCGAATTCTTCACCGTTACCGAGAATCCTCAAGAACTCGCCAGCAGCATTGCCTCCACAGACAAGGAGAATGTCTATAATACCACTACGGACCAAACTTTCGATTGGCCAATAAATCATTGGTTTGTTGTAAACTGGCAACAAACACTTGTTTGTGATTTTTGTTAAAGGATAAAGTCTAGCACCCATTCCGCCTGCAAGTATAACGCCTTTCATTATCTCCTCCGGACATAAATCATTCTCTGAATTCCATGTGATTATTTATAATGCTATTTTCCCGCTACTTTATCCAATTTTTGGAGGTTCAGCCTCATGTGATGATCAGAGACTTCGTATCCAAATTTAACGTAAAAAGGGATTAAGTTTCGTTTGCAATCAAGTAATACTTTATAGCAACCAAATCGCTTGGCTTCTGCAATAAGGTGCCTTTGCAATAAAGACCCAATTCCTTTTCCTTGATGATCCTTGTGCGTAACTACATCTTCAACATGGCCCGCTTTACTGCCACCGTGTAAAAACTTTTGTTCTACAAAGAGTGTCGCAGCCCCCACTACACTTCCATTGTCTTCGACAGCAACGTATGTTTTGACGCATTCGGGCAGATTTTGGAATAATTGCAATGCGTCTTCAAGGGCCATATTTGATGGGTGTAGGTTTGAGAGAGTTTCGAAAAATCCTTTCGTCAAATCTTCTGGGAGCAAAGGTCTAACTGTCGCCATAGTATAAATGAGTATATTTAGACTATGATTTTTTTCTCTCAATTAACTGCCATTTTGGAAAATCTTCTGTGCTTGCTGGATTGATTGCCAATCACGCTGGTATCCACCGTCTAAAAGACGATCTCCACCAGCAAGGTAGTGACGAACGATACGGGGGTCAGAGACTCCCATTTCTTTTGCCAAATCCAATGCCGGTGTAATCCAATCGTAATTGCCGCCGTGCTGGTCGATTTCCTTCTTCAAAATTTGACGAAGGGTGTTGCTGGATGGGCGAGGGAAATAAATCTGGCTTACACAGCGGCTCGACAAAGCACCCGCCTCAGAACCATCGGAACCCATAATTCGGTCGAAGAGGGCTTTGTTGTTTACTGTACAGAAGAACAAGACCTTTAATGAACGAAGTTGGTTTACTCGAAAATTTACTTTCCGAATTTCGCCACGATCATCCAACGCTCCTAACCAAATCTTTAATGCTTCAGGGTCGGCTTTTTCGGCTTCTTCCATAAAAACCAGTGGTGGAATTTCTGCCAAGTCATTGAAGAACATTTTCTCCAAGCCAGCCTTTGTAGTGCTGGTTGCATCCAGACGAAGTACCGAACTCTCCCCGAACATTTTTTCAAACGAGAGCAAGGTCGTCGTCTTACCACAGCCTGAATGTCCGAATAATACAGCATGATTTCGACTTTCGCCGCCTGTTGTTGCGGCCCGCTGAATATTGGTCATTAAAAGCCTGACTTGCGGCCCAAGATCATATAAATCCTTCCATGCGTCGTGTTGGCTCAGTGCCTGATCACTTTCCTCCCCCAAAAATTGAGGAGGAATAATTAGATCATTCCATGATTTTACCCCGCTGAGGGTTGTGCCGACCTCTCGGACACCATTCAATAGCCGATCAGCAATGGCTTCGCTGGCCTGCGAGATAATGTCTGCAATACTCTCCGATGGTCTCGCTGATGCTGGTGTGACGATAATAGGAGGCCGTGCAGCAGTGGCGTTATTTTGAGTGTCCACGACTAACCATGGATATTGATGAAACTTTGCAGCAGCGCCCGTTTGGACAATCATGGCCTTTATTTCTTCCCATTGGGTGTATTCCGCTGCTCCATCCCGGTCGCCACGAGTCTTGGAAAAATTTACCTCGTAGGTAAAATTCCAAAATCCATTTTTGTAGACAGGGGGGATTCGACGCTTGTTTACAACCCAAGTCTTTCCCCTGCCTGCATCCGTGCCTCGTTTCAGGATATATTCGACCTGTAATTCGATCTTTTCGTCGCTGACTTTGTTCTGTGTTTTACGTTGCAAATATAGTTTGTACATTGAGTTAAGTTCCTCTGACAAATGGATTCTTCAATGTCTATACGGGATGTAAAGATTCACTTCTAGCTAATGATATAAGTTTTCTTTCCCAACGGGCTTTTACTACGGATGCCGGAAGCCTTTGCCGTCCCCCAAATTGGGATACATCACAAACGGCCTCACGCCAACAACTGCATCAACGGGATCCGTAATCGTTCATGGTTTTTCTACAGACCAGTTATTTGGAACGTTGAACGTGCCATTTTTACAAGATTTTTTGACCTCAGAAGGAGCGTTAGGGGGATTATACCACAGGAACTTTAGGATGTAAAGCAAAATGGCTCAGCATATATGCCGAGCCATTTTTTCGGATGAGTTATTTTTTTATCTTCTTCGGCGGCGAAAACCCCTACGGTTTAGGGTAGGGGTAGTTCACTTTTTCATCCAAGAATAATCTCTACTCCGTCCAGTGGGTCTTCCGTCAAGAGAACTTCCTCTTTTGGCGGCTGCTTTTTTTCGACTGAATCATTAAGCTTCTGGGAAAGTTGTTGTTTTGTAACAACTTGCTCGACAGTGCCTTCAGATGTTACACGATCTGGTTGATCCAAAATTAGTTTCTGTTCATTCATATTTGACTCCATAAGTGTTTTGTTTTGTGTTTCGGACAAGTTCTTCGTGATGACTTTTACTAATTTCAGCAAATTATTTGGTGGTTTCACTAGGCTCATAAAATAGCTATCACCTTGAAATTGTTCTTTTGGGGCCACAACTCGCTTGCCAGAATCGGTCGGCTTTGGTAAAGTCAATGTACCATTGGTATTGTTTTCATAGACATATAAACCATCTCCGGTCAAATCTTTTTCAAGTTTTCGTTTCTGAAATTCTCTTCGCTCGATGCGATTCATTTTTTTTCCAAGCATAATTTACCTTCCTAATTTTATTGTTTTGGTAACTGAAAAGGTATATAATTTGATGTGAACTTCCTCTTATCATAGTATGTCGGATTCTAATTTTAGAAAATGGTGAAAAAATGGCAAAACGAAAATTACCACCGAATTGGTACGATGTATATCCTCAAGGCTGCACGCAAGGGGATGAAGAGCAAACATTTTTTATTGCATTAATCAGAAATCCCAAGTGGACTTTTCGATCTACGGCTCAGTTGGCGAAAGAGTGTAATTTGACGAAAGATCGCATTGAGCAACTGATTGAGAAATATTATAAAAAAGGCATGGTCTTCCAGAATCCGGCAAACGAAGATCAATGGGGCTATTGGGAGAGAAATCCTCAATTGCTTCCTAAGTCAGAAGATGATTTAGTAGACGCTGACCACAAAGATCGTATGATTTAAAAAACAAGGGAGACTTTCGTCTCCCTTATTAGTTATTTTTTTAAACTTTTGATTTACTTGGCGTTACGAGATGGTTTATGATTGCCCATCTTCTGTGCCGCATCAGCGGCAGCAGACATGAAATAGGAATCAGGATATTGTTGGCGAACATAAGCATCCGGGTAGGCCCAATGCATAATGCCTGCTCTTTTTGTATCTTCGTCAACACCGTATACCGGCAGTTCTTTTTTAGTTTTGCCACAAAAATCAATGAATGTCTTCATATACCTACCTCGCTTTTTATCTGATAGTGTTATTTAGTAATCTGGACTCAAAAGTTATATATCAAATGGACACTAAAAATGGAAAAAGTTTATTTTGGAAAAGTTTCTTTCGTGCCGACAAATGATGCTTTGCCGGGCGAATTATCAAACAAAACTATGGAAAAGTGCGTGTTTTGTCAAAAACCCATCGTAATAAATGCTTGTAATTCCTCCGTAATCAAAAAGTTATCTGGCCCTGAAACAACTTTTTGTCCGTTCTGTCTTAGAAATTGTTTCCACACAAAAAGAAATAAACATATCCTGATTTTGAGTTTTAGAAGCCTTATTGCCTTGCTTTATTATCAGTGTTATGCCGATCAAAATCGCAAGTTGTGGTTGTCTCAAATTCAAGATTATATCGACGTTCACGAATTGATTGGACTTAAAAATCCAGTCTTCATGTACGATTCGGAGACTTATTTATGGTTCATAGACTTTTCGAGAGTTGGGTCTGGAAAAAAGCAAATTCCGATTATTGAAATACATCGCACGATTGTGGACATTCTTACATGCTTTAATTTGCAACATTTTCTGGGGCCAAATATTCCAAGTGAAGTCTTTGCCAAGTACCATGATGCGATTGATTTGTTTTATGAAAAAAGATTTAGACCTAAAAAACGTGTGATGTTGATACCCACTTTTCCGGATCATTTAAAGTTTTCTGATAAATTTAGAGACTTTGTTCCGAAAAATTTAAAAAAGTGAGGTTGATTATTTTTGATTTATGTTTATAATTATTTAGTTCAGCAAACAACTTTTTAAGGAGTCCTTGAGTGAGTACGAATAATAATGCATTACAAGTAAAGGTTTCCGAGCGTCAGTCTGGTCCAGAGCAGTGGTACGAAGCAATCGTGAGCATCTGTGGACTTCAACCAACCAAGTTGGCCCGTAAGTCCGATGGTTCTACACGATTTGCATCTCGTTCCTCTTTGACTGGTGCCGTCAGGAATATTGCGAAGACGTTGGGCTACAAAGACGTTGCTGTCGAAGAGCCTCGTAGGGTCGCCGCAAAAGCTTCAATAGCAGCATCTAAGACTTGTTCTTCAAAAAAGACAGCATCTAAGACTTGTTCTTCCAAAAAGACAGCATCTAAGACTTGTTCTTCCAAAAAGACAGCTAAATGCTCTGGCCAATAAAGCGTGTGTGTGGGGGCGTAGCAAGAGACGAGGTAAGCAAAAAAATTTGTTTACCTCGTCTTTTTCATTTCTAATATTTGATCTAGACAAATTACTTTGTGTATTGGCTCCAATTCTTTTCGATAAAGCAATTCGTGCATCATGTCTTCCATGTCGCCGTCATTGCACGCATAAATTTTACGCACGAGCGTATCTTTTAAATAATTTAAAACCCACTGCTCGACATCCGGGGCTTTTCCCGGTGGGAAAAATGTAAAACAAGCCAAATCATTATGAAATGCCAAGCCCGGAATGGCAACGGAAAGCCTTCTTTTCAATTCACAAAATGCTGTGTGATCGTTGGGATGTGGGCCATCACAGTGTTTTAACCAAATGTCTTTATCTTCGACTAAGGTTGAAACTCTAGAGGCGAAAGTCATGGTTGTGCTGATTGAATGTTTCCAGTGATGTGATTTTGACCTAATAATTTTGCTTGTTTCGCCATAGTTATATTCTTGGGTGTACTTATCAGGGTGATCATAAAGTGTCGTATATTCGCCAACTGTTAAGCCTTCAAAGATAACCTTTTTGGCATCTGGATGGTGAAGATAGTCGTCTTCTACGAAATAAACAATTTCGTTTTTATCATTTTGTATTGCTTTGTTGTAGACATACTTAAACGACCCGGAATTTCCTAATTCTGTTTTTTCTTGTTCGATGAGAGGGAATTGTTTAAGAATTTTTGATATTTCTTTTTCAACTTCTTCGTTACAATTGTCTTTGATGATGTGAATATCAAACTCTCCAAAGACTTTGAAAAAATTTTCGAGACAAATTTGTTTGCTCGCTCCCGGCATTCTGGGTTTTTCGTAGCTGCTGCTACTTATTCTGTAGTAGATAATCATTTTTTAACCTATTTGCCATTGTTTGAAAAACTGATTCCCAATCTCCGTTTTGTGGCTGACGAAATAATTTAATGCTTGAATACCATTCGGTGGTGTCACCTTGGAGTTTCCAACGCCAATCTGAATTCCATGCTAAAACCGCCCAAGCAGGGTGGTTGATAGCGCCAGCCAAATGAAGCACCGATGTATCAACGCTAATTATCAAGTCCATTCCTTTGATAATTGCCGCTGTATCCTCGAAACTTCCCATAAACTCGGATACATCGATTACTTTCATGTCACTTGTGTCTTCGGTTAAGTCGATTGGCGTCGGCACAAACCGATAAGCACGAGGACGTGTATCTTTTTGCAAATTAAATAGTTTCACATTTGGCAAATCGTATATAGGTCGGAATTGATTTAACTTACACGAACGATTTGCGTCGTTTGGGTGTTGTGGATTTCCGCCCCAAACGATTCCTATTTTGAACAACCCCTGATAGTCGTCCACGTTTATAATTTTATCGGTATGAAGATAGGGAGTTCCGGGTATTTCTTTGCATTTCAACAAGTATGGCAAGCTCATCAATGAACAGTGAAAGTCATAAACTGGCATATCAAAATCTGCTTGCCGTTTTTGATAAATTGGAACAAGTGAAGGCTCTTTTGTGTAAATCTCATCAGCCAAAGGCTTGAACAAGCTTGCTAAATTCTCCCAGCAATGGATAATCGTGTACGCTCCAAGATTTTTGAGTAGTGGAACGTATCTCACAAAATGAATTGCGTCTCCTATCCCTTGTTCAGAATGGATGATAATCTTTTTCCTCGATAGGTTTTCTTTGCCATTCCACTTCTTTTCTGGCTCGTAAATTTTCTGCCAGAACTTTGTTTGTTGGTAAACATCAAAACGCCACTCGTATTCCTCCCAAGCTTTTTCCCAATTACCTCTTAATTGATAAATGGATGCCAAATCGACGTGCCCATGAGAAAAATTAGGGTCTATTTCTAGTGATCTGTGGAAGCATTCTTCGGCTTTGTCTAGGTTTTGCTTTTCGCCATAACATCCGCCTAACATGCCCCATGTGTGTGCGGTCGGTTCGATTGCCAAAGATTTTTCAAAGCTCTCAATTGCCTTGTCAATATTTTTATTGTTTCGATATTGAAGCCCTAAATTACTGTACATAAACCCTTTTGGGTTTTCAATTACTACTTTTTCTAGCAATTCTATGGCTTTTGGGTAATTGCCTATACCCGCATAGCACAAAGCAAGATTGTTCTGATTTTCTATATTTTCTGGGTCAACGGCCAAAGCAGACTCAAATATCTCGATGGCTTTTTCATTTTCATTTTTTTTATGTTTTATCAATCCAAGTAACTGTAACCCTTGTTGATTGGATGGTTCTACTTTCAAAACTTGTTTAACTACAATCTCAGCATCTTCTGTATTTCCGCTAGAAAATTTCTTAGTTGCAATACCCAATCCCGAGGACACCAATTCTTTTATATTTTCTTGTGTGAACATTTTTTCTCCTGTACTAAATATAGTATGCTAAAAGTGGGTCTAGACAAGAATAAATCAGTGGCTACGACACAAGTTTCTGCAACTAGCGGTTGTGGTTGTAGAAAGGCCGCTATTATCAAAAATTCTCAAAAAGAAAAAGAAAATAGACTCCAAGCTCTCTCTAAGAAAATAAATAAAAACAAAAAATCAATATATAAAACTAAAACCCCTATATTCTAAGGCGACACATGGCATGTTGTAAATGCGGTAGTGAATGTACTATAAGGCAGCAACAAGAAAAAGTTTTTTTGAATTTATTGAATAAAAAGAAACAACAGCAATTAATTTTAAAACAAAGAGAAAAGAGGAAAAATGGGATGTAATTGTAGAGGTAGAAATGCGATCAGAAATGTAATGCCTGTTCGCAGCCAAAACGGCAATATACTCCGTCCTGTTACCGGCCCAAAATCTGCACAAGGTGGACTAGCTGCCGCACCAACCCCTACATCACTAAAAGCAGCGATGGTGCCGACTGCCGAGCGGAGTTCGAGTGGCTTAAATCAAGAAAAGAGAAAAATCCAGAAAATTCGACGAGATGCTATTCGTCGTGCTTTAAACAAATAATTATTTCATTTCTATTTTTCTGGGATAGTCTGGGATTTGCCAGATGGATTCTGGAATTTGTACGTTTATTTTTAGTTGTCCCAAATTCCATTCCATAGTCAAACCTTCTTCGTACCAAGTAATGAACATAGTTTTAGGGACCAATAACCCATTTATATCAAAACAATTACTTATTTCAGTGCTGGCAATCATTCTCCCTTGGTCATTATAAAGATAATTCCCTAATATTTGAGGATTTTGCTCTTTTGAAATTAAAGTCGCTATAGTGACATCTTCGTCTCTTGCAGATTTTCTTTTCTGTAAAATAATCCAATTTCCATTCAATTCACCAACTTCTATGTTTTTTGTGTCTATTTTTCCTAGTGTTAAAGATTCCATTAGCCACGATGGATTAAGCGGTGTTTTGAGCATAGCTTTATCCAAATTTTCATGGCGAGCATAAAACAAATCTGGTGGGTCCATACGTTTTGACCAAAACCAAAAGTAGGTATCGTTAACGCCAATATCCATTTCTTTGCCAAACACCGATTTTACGGTCATTCTGTATCGTTTTTCTTTTTGAAAATACATAGAACCAGTCGTGCTTACTGTCATTTTTTGCTTGATTCGCATGTTAATTAATGGAACGTAAAGACTCGTTATTTTTTCGTTTCTATCGTTAATAGTTTTGATGGCCCTAAAGATTTCATGTTGATTTTCTTGGGTTGAATTAGTGGAAATTTGGTCCTCGGATTTTAAATAATTGGGTGGGGCTTGTGGCGTTGTCAGGCAAGTGTACACACAAGCTAAAAAAGATAAGAATACGAGGAGTAGTGGTATTTTTTTTGCCATATTGTAATTTATTATATTTTAAATAAAAATAATGTCGTTTTCTATATATAGTTCATAACTGCTAACACAAGTTAGATTGGAGAAAAAATTATGTTATCGTACAAGCAATGGCAAGAACTTAATGAATCTATTATGCCCACTATGGCTCTTGGAATAAAAGGTCCACAATCCTTGGGCATCAAGAGTAAATTCGTTCTAATTGATGAAGCAAAAAAGAAATCTAAGAAGAAAATGCACGACGAAGATATGGAAGATGAAGATGAAGATGAAGATGAAGATGAAGATGAAGACGTAACCGGCGACGGCGAAATGGTCGATGCGGCCTCTGAAAAAGACAAACCAGATGATGAAGATGATGAAGACGGCGATAAGGATGGTTGCAAATTCTGTGGCAATAAGTCCAAGAAAAAATCTAAGAAGAAAATGTCGTCTGATGACGAAGATGACGAAGATGACGAAGATCATGAAGATCATGAAGATGAAGAAGATCATGAAGATCATGAAGATCATGAAGATCATGAAGATGAAGAAGAAGAAACTGGCGAGGATTTAGACGGCGATAATGAAGAAGGCGAAAGTGAAGAACATATAGCCAAGATAAAAGCGGCCAAGAAAAGAGCGGCCAAGAAGTCTGATTTGGGCGATGACGAAGGTCCAATGTTCTCGAAAAAGAAATCTGCAAAGAAATCTGCAAAGAAAATGCAGAAAGAAAATATTGAACCGGAAGAATTAGAGTGGTGGAATTCTATTAAATCCATGATTGGTATGGACGAATCCAAGAAGAAAATGCACGACGAAGACGATGACATGGATGGCGACGATGACATGGATGGCGACGATGACATGGATGGCGACGATGAAGTACGCACAGGGTTATATGACTATAACACTAATGACGAAGATGGCGACGATGCTCCACCAATGCTAAAGGGGCAAAACAAGCGGTGGCGAGTTAAAAATAGGGAGTACAGTCGGTCGCCATGGCGAAAGCTCCCGAAAGTTCATAAAGAAAATACTGTTCCAGGAGGCCAGATGGGTGGCGGATTGCCCACCGGAAGGGGCTATAGGCTCGATGGGCAGCCACGAGCACGCAGTGTCAATTACATTAACCTTGGCAATGCTAACGTAACGTTGGAAGCTAACTGGGGAGGCTTTCCCAACACGTTGCCAAGCCAGGGACGTTTGGTTATTGAGACCAACAACGCTGACACTGAAATTGTTTTGACGAGGCAACAACTGGAGGCTTTCGTCGTTGACTACGGAGATGAAATCAAAAAGCAAAGTCGCTTGAACAGGCCGACGCCTTACCACGATTAGGATTTCACGCACAATTTGTGTAGTTAAACTCCAATCTTAAAGGCAGGTAGTGAACCTGCCTTTATTATTGGAGTTCAATTAAATTCTTGGCAATAAGCAACTTTGGAATGCCATCT
>Ga0194131_10007881_pt1 | contig 14135 bp, 16 predicted proteins | sample TA2KigO120mmetaG_FD_148631 | JGI IMG/M metagenome (GOLD analysis project Ga0194131, IMG submission 148631) | Freshwater microbial communities from Lake Tanganyika, Tanzania - TA2015053 Kigoma Offshore 120m | ecosystem: Environmental > Aquatic > Freshwater > Lake | place: Tanzania: Lake... | reverse complement strand
GCTCGCCACGGTATTTGAGAACGGTCATGTGACCCACGAATATAACTTTGACGAAATTCGTCGCAATGCTCATGTAGCAGGGTTTTCGGTTGGTAACTTCATTGATTTCCAAGATAAGTAGGAACCGCAAGGTATTGAAATGAATGTTTCTCAAAGCATCCAAGACCTTTACAACCAAGGGAGTATTCACGTTCTTTGTGAGCAGGAAGCCCCTACTCTTTAGGGTAGGGGGTAGTTCACTTGCATACAATTTGGAATGTACTCATTCCGCTATCTAACTGTTGTTTCCAGAGGATTTCTTTTTCTTTTATGTGTCTTATTTTTTCTGGTGAGAGGAATTTTTTGAAGTAAACGGCACCTGTATCGTCGCAGACAACATTGGTTTCATTTAAGGTGTTTTCCCAATAAGACGAGATTGCCATTTGATCTGGGGTTGGGTCTTCTTGGGTGTTTATCGCTCCAATTGGGGTTGTGCCTTTACACCAAATTGGCCAATTGTATTTTCTTATGGCTGGTATATCTCGAACTTTCCCCAACACCACCACGCCTTTGGCGTGTTTCTTTTCTATCAAATATCGTATTACCAATTCGCCAATTATCGCATTGTCGTCGGTCATTATTCCTACGATTACGACTACTGATAATTTGGGAGTCATTTCGGCACGTTTATGAACATGCCAATTCGAGTTGCCGAAGGCCGGGATGTAGAAACATTTTCCTGTTATGTGATGACCATAGTTTATGGGTGTGACTTCCAGAGAGCCTTGTTTGTCATTGGCATCAGATATTTCGGAGCTGCCTAGCATCTTAGTCCGCCCTCGTTTAATATTTTTCTTGCTTCTTCTATAGCCTCATCATTTGTGGATATAACCAAAGCGTGTCGGTCTTGATCCGTGATTGCTGGCTTTAAATATTGATGATCTAAGAAGTTAAATTTAAAGAGTAATATGTTTGGATTTTTTTCTATTTTTTCCCGCATTTCTTTGAGGTTTATTTTATTGTTGTTTGGCAAGAACTCAAAAAATTGAAGTATGCACTGATTGTGTTCTGTTTTTATTGTTGAGGTTTCTCCCAACAACATTTTGGTGTAAACATCAAAAACATTGTTGCCAGATACAGCTTTGATTATGTGACTACTAATGCCACAGCCGCCGCCACGACCTGCTATTTCTACAAACCAATATTTGTTTTGCTCTATGTTTACTAAGTATTCGGCGTGTGTGATTCCGAATTCATATCCGCTGGTGTCAACAAATCTATTATTATCGCTTACAATTTTTGCAAGCAGCGGTGCGGGTATATCCGCAGGGTATTTAAGGCTGCTGGCAATACCCGGTCGAAAATGGGTTTTTCTTGAAGTTGCTACAGTAGTATGTTTGTAATTTTGACATATCCCTTCAAGGGTTATTTCCACTCCCTCAACGAATTCTTGAGCTAGAACATCCCCGAAGGCTTTGGATGAAGCAAATTGTTCTTCCGCTAACTTGCTTTCGCATTTAAAAAATCCACGACTTGATGTTGAATTGATGGGTTTGATTATAAATGGGGGAGCAAATGGTTGTTCTTCAAATTGGGGTAGTTCCTTATGTCGAGGCGTCGGTATGTTTTGTAGTAACGCATGATGATACATTTTTGTTTTATCAGTAAACAATTTGATAGATTCTTTAGTGGGTGAACGTACACCAAAAATTTCAGAGAGTTGACAGATTGTTGGCATGGCTATTTCGCATTGATCGCTGCAAATTATATCTGGGGCGAAGGTCATTTCGTCTAAAATCCCCTGTATGTCTTTTACATCCTTTTTGATGTGATGATGGGCAATCTGCGTGGTTTCTGTTTCGATGGGATTTATTATGGTGATTTCGTATTCGATGTCTTTTAAATACGACAAATAATATCGTTGCCACAGCCCACCAGCGACAAATAAAGCACGGAGTTTTTCTTTTTGGTCTTGCATATATTAGTTATGGAAGAAAATAGTATTTTGGTGATATTAACCTACTACAACCGTCCACGGATGGTACAAAACGCCCTTTATAGCTTAATTTTGGCAAATGAGCATTACAAGAATTGGCAATTGGCGTTTGTAGACGATGGTAGTCCTAATCCCGGCAAGCCTATTGTTGAATCCATTTTGAGGTCACATTTAGATAGAGTGTCTTTTTATGGAATACCTTTTGAAGAGAAACCTTTAGATGGTAGTCTGTTAGGAAAGTTCAACAATCAGGCTGTAGCGGCCTCCAATTGTGACCTTTGCATTACTTTGTGTGATGACGATGCTTTACATCCTATGTACATGAAAAATCTCAATAGTTATTTTTTATCTAATCCTACTGTCAATAGTTGTTACTCTAATCTGGTTATTTACAATCCTAGTTCGGAGACATTTTTGGATGCTTTAGGCAGAAAAGTTGGATACAATTTTGGGTGGAATCAGCGTAAGGGTCCGATGAACGGGGCCGGGGTTTTGGATGGCAGTCAAATGTCATGGAGATTATCCAGCCACAAAGAGAAAGGGTGTAGTTTTATACCCAAGGCTTATCGCTCACAAGATTATTGGTTTCAAAAACAGTTGTTTAAAAAGTGTGGTCCGATGTATTACAGTGGTTTCGTTTCTCAATTCAAAGGAGTTTTCCCACAAAATCTGAGTAACTTGTGGGGGTGGCGGGAAGGTATAGCTGGAACTGAGGAAAAATTTAGATGGACAATAAAGAATAGCCATATTTTAGATAAAACTACTGTTCCATCATCTAGCTTTAGGAAATACTTTTTGAAACTTTTTTGAGCATGTTCTGAGGGTTGAAGTAAATTCCCAAAATGATACTAAATTAAAGTAAGAAGGAGAATGCAATGAACCAAGAATTAACTAATTCGCTTATTCGACTTGTCGAACAATTGAAGTCTGAAATAAAGAATGAACTAAGGGCCGAACTGAGGTCTTTGGTAAATTTTGAATTGAAAAAGCTAGAACAGTCAGAACAACCAGTTGTAGAACAACCAGTTGTAGAACAACCAGTTGTAGAACAACCAGTTGTAGAACAACCAGTTGTAGAACAACCAGTTGTAGAACAACCAGTTGTAGAACAACCAGTTGTAGAACAATCAGTTGGTTTTCATGTAAACAAGAGTCTTTTCCCTGAAAGCATTCATAGAATTCTTGATCTTTTGATGAGTAGCGATTGGCCAGAAGCTGCTCCTCAATTTCTGATATGTGAGGATTCAGAAGCTGATAAACTTGAGCGTGCAGAAGGAATTTTGGATTATATTGGCGACAAACTCGAAGGCAAGAAGGTTCTTGATTTTGGTTGTGGAGAGGGACACGTTGCTTTCAAGGCTTCTGAAACTGCGGATTTTGTTGTTGGGTATGATATTGTTCGGCCCACACATTCTGGCAACGACAAGTGTTTGCTAACAGATGATTTTTCTAAGGTGGTAGAAAAAGGCCCATTTAATCTTGTTATTTTATATGATGTTTTGGATCATTGCAAAGACCCCGTTGCGGCCCTAAATCAAGTTAAATCTGTTATTGGTCCCGATACAAAAGTGTTTGTTAGATGCCATAGTTGGATGAGTCGTCATGGGGCACATCTTTACAAACAATTGAATAAGGCATGGGTACATCTGATATTCACCGAAGAAGAGCTTGCCAAGATGGGTGTAAAAACAGAGTTTGTCCAAAAATATTACTTCCCTATCAATACTCAAAATCAGTGGTTTACGGCGGGCGGGTTGAATGTGGTTTCTTCTGATGTTATCAAATGTGTTGTCGAGCCGTTCTTTAGAAAGCCAGAACTCTCGGCAATCCTTGCAAAGAACTTTGACGGCGTATTCCCTGAGTGGCAAATGTCTCAAGTATTCAATGACTATGTTTTGGGGATCTAACCCGCTTCTCCGAACTGATGAAGTTCGACGCACTCCAAAGTGCTACACCGCCCAACTTCATGTGGTTGACCTGCTCAATTAGTATGTTTAATATGAAAAACCAAATGATTTTATTCTCGACGCCAAATAGCGGATCAGACTGGTTTGCCTCTATGTTAATTGCGGGTGATCCAAAGAAAAGGTATTTCCGTGAATTTTTTAACCCCATTACAAACGACAAATACATTGATGATTTGGCGGGTGGATTCGGCTGCGAATTCATCACGACCTACAAAAATATAGCCCGATTGGACAAGAGAATATGCGAAGAAATATACCAGAAAACTTGGCAAAAAGAGCAATTTAACTTCACAAAAGAAAATTATTCTGTTTTCAAAATTCCATTTTTTGTGGAAAAATTCGATTGTATTGGCTTGACTCGAAAAATCGAACATTCTTTTCCGCCTCGGCGTCGAGATCACGTTTTCTGGTGGTATGATTGTATCTACAACTCGATGGTGGCGAACTTTGACACCCTACCGCCAAAGACAAAAAAGATGCTCAAAATCTCCGAGAACACCCTCAGTTCAATAGAACATAAAATATTGATGTGCAACCATATTTATCAGGAAACTTTGAAAGAATACTGTAACGATTATAAGATACCAATAATTGAGTGGGAGTCACTGGTGGATAAAAAAGAAGTGATAAAAGAATTGACCAAATTGCCTTATGACTTGAATTTAGAGGCAATGGTTGAGTTCGCCTTAGAAACCAAAGAATACGAACCAAGGAATTTCAAAATATACGGTTTTAACCCCCAGACACACATAGAGGAATCTAAATGATTTTTAAATGGTGTTTGATTTTCTTTTCAAACAAATAATTCCCATGAAAACAATTAAACTGCAAATCGGTTTCATGAAAAATAGTTGTTGGAACAAAATTAGAATTATAAAAAATTAATTGACCATCTAAAAATTCCCAATAAGTTTCATTTTCATTACCGCCTCCATTAGGAAATTCAAAAAGTCCATTATCTTTAAAATATAAATTAATTATATGTTTTTCTATATGGTTTTTATCATTCGTAACCGTCCTATAAAAAGAAAATTTTTTATTGATTAATTCTTTTTTGATTCTAGATTTATTTTCCATAAATCTAATATAAAAATCAAATAAAGAAGCGTTAATATCTCTTGCCATATAATGAATATGAGTAACTATCCCTCCGAAAACAGAAAAATGATGCAAGCAAGGATTTTTTGACATAAAATTTGCTTCAACTGGATAAATTTTATTCATTCTTGCAGCAACAGCTAAGGCAACATCTCCTGGGGGCGTATCTGATAGCACTCTTTCTCCAAAAAAATCTAAAGAGTTTTTATTCTCTATTATTTTTTTTAATGCAGGACGAGATAAGCAGCATCCTTCCCATTCATGAATTAGCGGTTTATGTCCTGGCAAAAACCATTTATAATTTAACTTTTTTAATAAATTGATTTCAAAAGTATGAATCTCTTTACATAGTTCTGTAACTACATAGAATTCTTTCTCATGGTCGAAATCTAAATCCAAGTTATCTATAAATAAAGAAAGATCAGTTATGGAATCATCATCAAATTTTGCAAACCATCTTGATTCTGAAATATCTTTTTTCGTCATTTGTAGATAATAATCATAAATTTTTTGTACAGCGGAATTATATTTACTTTTAAATATTTGAACAATTAATCCATTTTCTCTAAAATCATTTATGCCGCCGAGTTGCTCATCGAAGCGATTTACTGTTTCAGTTGGACCTAACAATAATTTCAAAACAACTTTTTTATTTCCTAAATTAATCAGACCATATTTTTTCAAATCTTTAAATCTTTGAATGTATTTACCTTTTGAAGAAATTGGAATAATTATTTCTAAATCAAACATTAGAACCTCTTTATTGACAATTGAATTACGCTATTTGGGGTCGAGAATAAAATGGTTTGGTTTTTCATATTGAACGTCCTGATAAGGTATAGTGTCAATTCATTGGAATTCAGCGGCTGAGGCATTAACCACAAAATCCTCATCTTGTGGCGATTCTAGGTGGTAGTGATTAAAACCGTCTTTGGTCTGATACCCTTCTGGATCAATATAAACAATTTTGAGTCCGGCCTCTCGTGCGTTTTTTTGGCATTCCCTGCGGTCTGCGTGCGATCCAATTACAATCAATGTCTTTGCAGATTTATTGAATGTATATTTGGGATAAATGCCTTTTTCATCCCATTTTCTTAAACAAATTTCTTCCGCCCCTATGCTTTTGATTAGGCCATCAAAATTGTTGTTAAATACTGGTCCGATAATTTTTCCGGCATCTATAAGGGATTTGATTTTGAAGTAAAAAGGAGTGGGAGACGCTTCAAGACATTTTTTTTGCATATATGTGGTTTTTTCATACCAACTTTTTGGATCAATTAGCGATTTTACCAAATCATCATCTTGTTCTTGAAAAACGAATTTGTCATTTTTTGAGATGGAAAATATTTTGTGAAAGTAATTTAGTGGTGGGATTCCAGCTTCAATGCTTGGCCCACAACCAAGTTCCAAGTGTGCGGGGAAGAATTTTTCCAACTCATTCATTTTAATTTTTGTAGGCGATCCGGCTTTTAATTTTTTGCGAATGCCGGTTTTGAAAATTTCCCAAGGCTTATTTTTTATTTCTTGTGTGGGCGTACTGCCGTAGAAAATATCTAATGCAAGATAGTCTTCATCTTTTCTAACATGAACTGTGGTAGGCGTCTTTTCTAATATGGCCAAATATGATTCAGCCTCTAGCTTGGGAAGATAGAGATGTATATAGAGATAATTATCAATGAGACAAAAATTATTGTTTATAATTCCATATTTGTCACGAAAGTGGACCAATCTTATTCTTTTATCAAGATTTGTATCCCATCCAGAAACATCGGAGTTTTCTTTCGTCTGATGCCGCCGCCACACGTTTTCTCGGATGGAACAATCGAACTCATGTGATATTCCGAATCTTGTTCTGAAGTTTTGGGCTTCCACTTCAGAAATATTGGGTTTTACTATAAAAGGAATTTGCATGCTTTTGCCTTCAAAAAATCGACCCGCTTTATGTTTTTGAGAGTAGGATAAAATATTTCATACATTTCTATTAGTTCAGAAACCATAGGCTCTTGTGTATGAATATTTATGATTTCTCCATTTATTTTAAGGCTTCCAGCTAAATGTGAGATGCCGCTATCGATTCCTAAAAACTTTTTAGAATTACATAAATTCTGGGCAATTTCTGTTAGATTACCCAAATGAAATGAATAATTCATATAAGATTTCGTTTCTGTTCCTCCTATTCCAAAAACTTTCGAGTTATGGCTTTTGAATTGCGAAATTACTTTTTCCGCTTCTTTTCTTGATAGTGGCACTTTGTGTTCGCAGTGTAAGGATCGGCTATCAAATTGAAAATAAGTTATATTCTCAAATCGTACAGGAAAAATTTTATTGTCAGGCAATACAAATTTTTGATATTCAATGGGTTTAAAATTTGAAATAGAACAAAATTTAGAATCTAAGTAGGTCGGTGGCTGCTTGCTTCGCCGACGCCGACAGCACCGGCAAGCATTACAATATCCTTTTTTGTTGTTTGGCATTAAATCTGAAAATGACACAAATGGATCGCCTTTTGTGTGTTCATAGTTTCCTTCATATTTTAACCATTTGTAATCAAAAATATGAAATAATTGTTCGATCCAAGATGGTCCAAAAACATTGAATTCTTGGTTTAAAATTTTTGCTCTATTGTACAGTAAATTTAAGGTAATCAATGTATCTCCAAGATGTATTGGTTGCATCATGCCCATTACGCCCGGAAGCTTTATTTCTTTTTTTATGAAAGCAAATTCTCGCATTTTTGATTATCCAATTTTCTGAGTAAATTTTGCCAACGATAAGCTGTTTTTTTGATTTTGCCGTATTTTTCAAATTTTTGAAACGCTAGTTTTGTCATTTTGTTTTTGTCTCTTTTTTTGATTTCGTAAATTGCTTTGCGAAATTCCTTGAAGTTATTTACAACAATAGAAGAGTTTTCATCTAATAAGTCGCAAACCGATCCAACCGGCGTGCAAATTATTGGCACCTTCAAATACATTGCTTCAAATAAAGACGCAGAACAACCTTCGTTTGTTGATAGTAAACAATAGCAATCTAAAATAGACCACCAATTCCCTATATTTTCTTTGTGCCCTACAAACAAACAATTTGAGGGGGCAGAATTTTTAAGTGATTGTAATCTTGGTCCATCTCCCACAAATATTGCTTTTGTTTTTTCTTGTCCTCTCATAGCGTCTATCAACCAAGATTGTCTTTTTTGATCTTCTAGGCGGGCAATCATGCCAATTAAAAATTCATCGTCGGCCACACCCAGAATTTTTCGTAGTCCCTTACTGTTGTTTGCGGCGAGCCTATCAGTGGATATTCCGGGCAAAATTATTGAGTGTGGCACATCGTAACAAACAGTATTTGCAGTTTTTGTAGAACAAGCAATTGCATGTGTTATGTATTTTTTTGAAGTTTCTAAAAGTAATCTTACCTCGGCACATGCATTATAAATGCAAATTTTGGGTTGAGGCAAATTCATTGAGTTTAGATTAACATTGCCCCAACATATAAGTGCATCGCCTTGTTCTATTGCTTCGGTTATTTCTTTTTCCCCTCCAATTATGACTGGATGAGGGAATGTATCACAAAATTTTTTCTCATATAAACGGTGATCGGTACAAATGCTCTGCCTAAATTTAATTTCTTTTTGGAAATATTTTGCGGACAGTTCCCTCAAAAAAATCTCTGCGCCTCCGTTGTGAATGAATCTCTGGCCAATATGGGTTATTATCATAGGCATATAGTCCAACGAAAAATGGTTTCATAAAATTGCTTTCCTATACTTTCGTAAATGAATTTCTGGATGAAAATTGTATACATTAAAATTTCTCTTTTTGTACTGTTTTGTTGTAATCGTCCAATTTGTCATGCTTTTTATATCCAGATTGTAATGAGTTATTTTTTCAAGTTCTTTGATTGCGTCTTTTTTTCTACCCATCAATTTTTCCCAAGCAATTATTGGAATATCGTATTCATTACAGTAATTTACCAAAGCCTCTTGATAAATGTGGTTGCACATCAAAATTTTGTGTTCAATAGACGTAAGTGTTCTTTCAGAAATCTCCATTTTATTTTTTGTCTTTTTCGGCAAAGTATCAAGGTTTGCCAGCATGGAATTGTAGATGCAGTCATACCGCCAGTAGACATTATGCCTTAGAGATGGGGGAAAAGAACGTTCGATTTTTCGAGTCAAGCCAATACAATTGAACTTTTCTTTGAAAAATGGGATTTTGAAAACGGAATAATTTTCTTTCGTGAAGTTAAACCGTTCTTTTCCCCATGTTTTTTGGTATATTTCTTCACATATTGTCTTGTCTAAACTGGCTATATTCTTGTAAGTCGTAATAAATTCACATCCAAAGCCCCTTGCCAATTCGTCAATGTATTTGTCGTTGGTAATTGGGTTGAAAAATTCACTAAAATATCTTATTTCGGGGTCGCCCCTGCATATTGTTGCCGCAAACCAGTCTGAACCGCTATTTGGGGTCGAGAATAAAATGGTTTGGTTTTTCATATTGAACGTCCTGATAATACAAACTATATTATCTATGAGTTTAGTGGAGTTGTCTCATGGAAAAATATTTACCCGAAGTTAAAAGGGGAATTGCCGCTTCAATGGCAGCAAATATGGCCCAGACTGGCGATGATAAACAGTTCCTAAAAAGAGAACTCAAAAAGATCAGAAAGGTAAATCCGTTGGTTGCGGAATTCATTGTCAATTACGCAAAGACAGCAAAAGGCACCGCTCACGCCATTTATTGTGGCATTATGGTGTATAAATTGCTTTATAGCCAAGCCGAGGCGGACCAAATGAATCAACTTGATGGATTTGAATGAATCCTTGTTTGCAAGAGACTAAATAAAGAAAAATTCTCTTGCAAACAGGGAGGCCAGATGGAATTGGTAGATGAGCGTACATTTGCAGAGAAGGTAAGCGATTATATCGCCAAATTTGGAGGTTCATGGTGGTTTATATTTTCAGCTTTAGGCGTAATCCTTTGCTGGGTCGTGGTGAACACCTTGTTTTTCTTCGAGGTTTTGGCATGGGATAAGTATCCTTTTATTTTGCTCAACCTTTTCTTGAGTTTGATTGCGGCGTTTCAAGCACCATTTATCTTTATGTCCCAAAAAAGGGTCGAAAAGAAGCAAGACGAGGCTTACAAGCAGTTGTTTGCCGAACTAAAAGAACTCCTAGAATCCGATCTGGAATTAGAAAAAGAGATAATGAAAAGTCACAAAATCATTGCCAATGATATAATTGCTCTCAAGGAAGAGATTTTTAAGTTGCGCAAACGACTTAGAAGACGTAAAAAAAGGGAATAGGAAAACTTATGCCAAGGTTTAGGGCTACGGCACAAATCATTTGGGATTTCGATACGACTGTCTCAAAAGATCAGGCAGTTGAATTGGCTCGCCAACACCTTGGTGAGCTACCAAATAAAGATGGAATGCCGGATTTGAGGTTGATTATTCGGCTCGACCGACTCAAAGATAAAATTCAAAAAGTAAGATTGGGGGAATTTACAATTGATGATGTAATCCCCTTCTTCACAAAAGAAGAGACAAAAAAAGAATACGATGTGAATGGCATTAAGTATGCCGTCAAAATGAACTCACATCGGTATTTCCTCTTCCGTGAATCCGTGAAATGTGTCGCTTGTGGTCTTGTAGGCACCAAAATGTTTCTAGAACACCACCCAGCAGATAAAAGCCCCCACTTTAATCTTTATGGCGAGGAAGACGGCAAGTTGATCCTGATGACCAAAGATCACATTCACGCCAAGTCTTGCGGTGGGGAAGACCGTCACTCAAATTATCAAACAATGTGCCTTATTTGCAACAACCTCAAGGGTCATTTAAATCTCAATTTGGAGGCTGTCGCTGAATTGCGGCGAATATACGATGAGAATAAAGACTCCGTGTCCGTAACCAAGAAGAAGCTGCACTGTTTGATAGAAGAGGCCAGAGCCAGCTTGTCGAAGCCGTGGCCCTCCAAATCTGTCAAGAATAAACCAAAGATGACAGCAGATGCAGTCGTGACCGTTTGCGACGTAGCGGTTTTAAGGGATCAATATGGCGAAATGTATACACAGTCAATTTACGACAAATTGCCACTGGATGATCGCTATGTTGGCTGCATAAGGAAAAACACCACCCTAGAGCCTTTGCTGTGTCACCGAGGGGCTTATATGTGTCAGTTGCCAAATCAAGAAGTCATTCTTGTCTCCCAAACACTCGTGAGACTAAACAATGAACGAAACAAGAAAAATGAGCCAAATAAGAAAAGATAAAGGCTATGATCTTTACTTTTCTGGTAATGGCATTGATATAGGGTGTGGTCGTGACATTTTAGACGACAGGGTGTTCACGAGCATTAGCTCGATTCAACCTTACGACCGCCCACATGGGGATGCCAACACTATGGATAACATTGGCGATAACACATTTGATTTTGTCTACAGTTCTCATTGTTTGGAACATATGGTCGATCCAGAATTAGCTCTCAAAAACTGGATTCGTATATGTAAGCCGAGCGGGTATGTGGTTGTGGCTGTTCCTCATGAAATTTACTATGAGAAGCTGGTTTGGCCCAGCTATTACAATCCCGACCACAAATGTTCTTTTCGCATGGAAAGAACCACTAATATGCCAAAGTCTATATTCCTAGAAGAGTTTTTTCCCAAATTTGAAAATGTTTGCCTTGTATCCTGCGAATTACATTTGGTGAATTTTGATTTCACCAAATTCTGGCAGGATCAAACGCTGGGGGATGCCATTTGTCAAATTGAGTTTGTTCTAAAGAAAGTATGTAAATTATTTGGGTAACGTGGGGCAACCGGGCTTTCGCAACAGGTTGACTTTCCTAGAGGCATTGCTTCTCCAAAAATAGCTGAATCTGCCAGTATATATCCTGTATGGATCACAAAGGATTAGATTTTAAGTGGTGGCTTATGCTTGAGGAGAAGGTACGGATACCGCTTCCCAAGGTGGAGCAGGTGTCGAATTACGACTGCGGCCCTGCTGCTTTGCGGGCCATTTGTCAATACTATAAAGTCGGTCCCGATGACTACGACGAGTTTATTAGAGACTGCAAGGCTTCAAAGAAAGACGGCACGGAACCCGAAGACCTGATCCGTGTTGCTAAGAAATACGGCCTAAAAGTCAAGGAATACCACAACATGGGCATCGCCAAGCTAGAGAAGGTTCTAGACGAGGGGAAGCCAGCAATTGTGGCCATCCAAGCCTGGGGGAGTGAAAGATACTACAAAAAACGTCAAAGTGGTCACTACGCCGTGGCTATAGGCTACGACGAAAAACGAATATACTTTGAAGACCCATCCGTTCACAGTAGAAAACGTGGAAGTATACTGAAGAAGGAATTCTTGGAGCGGTGGAAGGATTTGAAAGCCAACGGCGACCCGCTGGACCAGTACGCCATTGTCATTTGGAAAAACAAAAAAGACAAGGAAACGGACAGCCTGAACGCCACTAAGAAAATCGAGTAAAATGCCAATTTACCGTTTTAGCCGAAAGCTCCTGCGGTTTAGGGCAGGGGATGAAGGCGAAGATCGGCTCAAAAGTTTCTCTCCCTCAAAGTAAAACTACCACTGGTTGAAGCAGGGTGGAATAAGACAAAAACATCGTCCCCTAAAAATTGGCTCAAAATCAGATTTCCTTGCTCAAAAATGTCGGGACAGGACTATATAAGTGTATGGACAAGGAAAAGGTAACGAAAGACGTAGTAGTACGAGTACAACCAACACTCTTCATACAATTTCAAGGCAAATGCAAGGAAAAGTACAAGACGATTTCCGAAGTTGTCCGTGAGTTGATGGTCAAGTACATCACCGAGGACAACAAGTGAAACACCTACAAACTGAGGTTAAAGCGGAAGCCGCTACCCTTTAGGGATTCTGGAAACATTAAATAATTTGTAAGTTGCAAGGAATGGAGAAACATGGCGGTACTAGAACAATGGGAAATAGACTTAAGAAACCAATTACTAGAAGGTTCTGAATCCCAGAAAGAATGGGGAGCATCCGAACCTTTACGGACTAGACTCAAAAAGAAAAAGCCAAAGAACTTTCTGGGTTATTACGTTATTATTGTTATTTTGATCGCAATGGGTTTGTTTGTATACAACCAAAAATCTGATGGCGCTCTTACCAGTTGGTTTGTCAATCGTATTCAATTTGCAGAATCTGAAAATAAAGTGCCAACTCGTCCTGATTTCACACCAATGCCGCCAGCCAACAATTCTAGTGATATTGCTCAACTCAAGTTGGATATGGCGAAGATGAAGCAGGATATGGAAACTATGAGCGGCAAGTTGAAGTGGGACAGTGACCGTATCACTTTGATGGGCACGTTACTAAATGAAAACTTTGTTATCATGGGCAATAACTATGATCGCTCTGACCTGATATTCTTTAATGCCGACTGGACAATCGATAAGATGCCACGCTACTTACAGATTCAGGAAAAGGACAGAGAATACTTACAGAAGTTCGTGAAACCTAATCAGTAAGTTGGGTATTTTTTCATAGAGCTAAATCCTTTTGCGTTAATTAAATCTTCCATCACTGCTGCGAGATATTCGCTCGCCAGCAATGCGATTTCATTATCCCTTCTCAAGTCGTATATGATTTCAAGCTGCATACCTTGCACAGATTGATTGTAATACCATTTGCGAAACAATTGGTTCATATTGTTTCTAGCCCATCCACTCATAGGGCCACTTTTCTTCCCTTCTGCCGGAGTTAATCCAGCTTCTTCGAGAAGATATAGCATATAATCTTTTCGCCACTCATCACAAGTGAGCGAATTTGGACTTCCGGCACCATATCCAATAACTATATCAAGATTATTTATTCCAGAAGATTTTCTGTGTTTATCGCTCATCCCGTGAATGGGAAAGAAATAAGCAATACTGTGAGTTCGCATAATTTTTTTTTGGAATCTAAGGATAGGATCAAGGATTTCTTCTTTCACCACATCTTCGTGACAATGCTCCACGTTATTACAATCGGCTTTATCAGCAAAGCAATCGACTAGGGGACCACGTTCCCAGCCACGGTTAATTATGGCATAACAATCGAGCGTCTCAGCCATGT
>Ga0194131_10007879_pt1 | contig 14139 bp, 18 predicted proteins | sample TA2KigO120mmetaG_FD_148631 | JGI IMG/M metagenome (GOLD analysis project Ga0194131, IMG submission 148631) | Freshwater microbial communities from Lake Tanganyika, Tanzania - TA2015053 Kigoma Offshore 120m | ecosystem: Environmental > Aquatic > Freshwater > Lake | place: Tanzania: Lake... | reverse complement strand
TGTGGGGTAACTTGGACCTGTACATGTACACTGACTACAATTGATCATAGTGACACAAAAACAATTGCCAATAGTTATACACGTTCTCATTCCACAACAGTCCACAAGCGGACCAGTACAACCTCCACCGCCCTTTCCTCCACTGGTACATATACTATTACCACCCCAGCCTTGGCCAGAAGTTGCATTTAATACCGTAAAACCAGCAGCATGTATTCTGCAAAAAACAAATGACGATCCGTTGTTCCCATAAATAGTATCAATGAAATAGGCATATGCACTCGTGTTAACGTGACCAGTATCAAGGTTACCTAAGGCTATGGTATACGAAGAACCCATCGAAAAACTGGCACAACAGGCAACGGCAAAAGATAGTCTGTTACTATATGGTGTATGATAAGCAGTACCATAAAGGTATCCGAGACATACAACACTACAAGTACAACTAAAAGAACCCATACAGCACATACAAAAACCACCACTTGATGTAATACATATACCAGCCACGCTCATACACACATTAGCCCCCGCTGCGAGCGGGCCGTTAGCACACAGAGTGCAAGCACACACAGTAGATGGTGTGACAATAAGGCTAGTAGCACAAAAACTTCCACAAACACAAACAGCAAGAGGATCTAATCTTAATTTAGTTGTTGCTACACCGCCAACAATTGTATCAAACATCAAAGTAGAACATTCAGCACCGCTAGTTCCTGACTGTATACAATATGCAAAACCTCCATATAATTGTGCATTACCACCAGAATCACACCCATTTGCAGTTATATACTGTAATATTTTACCAGCAGTAGCGGATACACAATAAGAGTTAATGAAACCATTATAAATTTCTAAACAATTACCCATTGTTGTTGCACCGGTAGTACATAGAGTAGAGCCTATAGTTACCGCACCACCTTTACATGTCGTACCAACAGTACACAAAGTAGAACCCATAGTCACTGCACCAGTAGAACACAAACATCCAACAACACAAGTAGCAAGAGGATCTAATCTTAACTTAATTGTATCACTTCCAGCAATTGTAGTGCTGAAAATTGTTGTACCGCATTCTGCTGTTGTTGTTCCAGACATAATACAATTGAGTATGTGACCATATAATTGTACATTACTAGCAGAATCACATCCTTTAAAACACAACTGCGCATTTAAAGTTCCGGCAGCAGAAGTAAAAGTACAATATATTGGTCCACAAGGTGGATTAGTAACGGTTATATAACAAAGCGGAACAACATCATTATCTGCAGAAGGTGATCCAGCAACTGTCAAACAAGCAAAATTAGAAGGAGTTGTTGAAGTACTACAGACTATAGCTCCTGTTATTTGTGTAGTTCCGCATATTTGTGGAGAAGTTAAGCATGTTGAACCGGTTATGATTGTTCCACCAACACCAGCAGTAGAACAAACAGCATCACCAGCTGTGAAAGCTCCGGTAGAACACAAAGTAGAGCCTATAGTTGTTGCACCGGTAGTACACAACGTAGAACCTATAGTTGCCGCACCAGTAGAACACAAAGCTCCAATAACACAAACAGCAAGAGGATCTATCCTTAATTTAATTGTGTCTGTTCCGGCAATTGTAGTGCTAAAAATTGTCGTACCACATTCTGCTGTTGTTGTTCCAGACATAGTACAATTTAAAATATGACCATATAATTGTATATTACTAGCAGAATCACATCCCTTGAAACATAATTGAGCATTTAATGTTCCAGCGGTACTATCAAAATTACAATATATTGGTCCACAAGGTGGATTAGTAACGATTATATAGCATAGAGGCACAACATCATTGTTTCCTGAAGGTGCCCCGGCAACTGTTAAACAAGCAAAATTGGAAGGAGTTGTTGAAGTACCACAAAATATTGTTCCTCCCACCCCGGCCGCTGAACACAACACCCCTGCCTTAAAACAACCAGCCAATTCATTTAATGTAGCGCCTGATGCCAATGTTGAACATAAAGGTCCGGCAGTGGTGAAACATGTAGAAGCATTTATAATTGTACCTCCAATGCCGCCTGATGAACAAATCACAGCGCCTTTAAAACATCCCGCAACTTCATTAATAGTGGCACCAGTCGCTAAAGTAGAGCATAAAGTAGAAACTAAAGTTACCGCACCACCCAAAGTTGTCGCACCAACCGCACACAAAGTAGAACCCAAGGTTGTCGCACCAACCGCACACAAAGTAGAGCCTATAGTTGCCGCACCGGTAGAACACAAAGCTCCAGCAACACAAACAGCAAGAGGATCTAATCTTAATTTAATTGAATCTGTTCCGGCAACTGTAGTAGTAAAAATAAATGTTCCACATTCCGCAGCATTTGTTCCAGACGTGATACAACTAGTAACATATCCATATGTTTGTACATTACCACCAGAATCACATCCCTTAAAACATAATTGACCATTTAAAGTTCCGGCAGCAGAAGTAAAAGTACAATATATTGGTCCACAAGGTGGATTAGTAATAGTTATATAACAAAGAGGAATGACATCATTGTTTCCAGATGGCGTGCCAGCAACTGTTAAACAAGCAAAATTAGAAGGAGTTGTTGAAGAAGCGCAAACTATAGCTCCTGTTATTTGTGTCGTACCACAAATTTGTGGAGAAGTTAAGCATGTTGAGCCAGTTATGATTGTTCCTCCTACTCCAGCAGTAGAACAAACAGCACCTCCAGCTGTAAAAGCTCCAGCAGTACATAAAGTAGAACCTAAAGTCACTGCTGTCGGAATACATACTAAACCAGCGTTGTCAACACATATTCTTGCTGTATTGTTTGTACCAATTTGAATACCATGATTTGTAAAAGTGCCGACATAACCAGAAACAGAACCTGCTCTAATATCTGTTCTCACTGCATTGGTTCTATCTGCTGCTCTTATGATTGATTGTCCAGCAACTTCTACTTGAAGAGGAACCAATGGATTGTCGGTACCAATACCAACATTTCCAGCAGAATAATATATGGTAGCACCAGTAGTTGTGGCCCAAGAACCACCACCACTAACAGCAGCACACAAATTAGGAATACATACAACACCACCAGAACTAGTTGAAGATATTGTTAACAAACCAGAGTTATCGCTGTCATTCTTTATTTGCCATTCTCTTGCTGTTGTTTTAACAACCAAAACAGAAACACCAACAGCAGAAGTAGAATCAAACCATGCCGTTGTAGAATTTGAACCAGTAACATCCAAACAACCTCTAGGTGGGTCTGGATGTGCAGAACCAATAGACGCAATGTTGGCGGTCAAGCCAGATATTGTATATTTTGCAGCACTACTTAGTTTACCTGGAGTAACTTCTCCATCTCTAATAGTTAAATCTGTAATAAAACTCAAATTAAATCTCCCGTTGCTGTATCAATTGTTGTTTTGATATAAATATTAAACGTTTTGATATAAATATCAAACTAGAAACTATAATTCTCCATTATGTTAGCATAGTTATCTTCATCCAAAATAGTTTCATCAAAAGAAAATTGTGATATACTTCTGTCTGTTACTATTTTGTCCTTATCAATTAAATATGCTTGCACCTCTACACTATAATTGTTTTTGATGATTCTTTCTTCTGTTGTAAAATCATCCAGATTACTTTCATCACTAGAATTAGTTATGGTAGTATAAAAATAAAAACCATTATAGTTTACATATGGTTTCCAATTGGGCCATATCTTTGAATGCACTATGTTTGAATGTTTAATGAATGAAGACCAAAAAGTTATCGAATATGTTATGTTTATAAATGCTGGCCAAGGAAGTTTTTGAATTTCATAAACTGCTCTGCCGTCTTTTTTAAAAGGAACTCTCTTATTGTCAAATTTAGCATGAGCTATTTTTTTCGTTATACGAATATATGGTTCTTTTCCATCATCAGTAGTTTTTCTATATCTGTCTTCTGAGGGTGTAATGTCACTTCTGCGAATAGAAATAATTGGCAATTTTAACATGCCATTTTTATCTCTAAGTGTATTAAGAGTATCATCATCTTTGGTTCCTTGCATTTGCGCAAATCTTTCCCAAGAACCAAAAATAACTGGCACTTTTCTACCATTAATCATTGGAGATATGTCATCGTTCAACCACTGTTTTACAGCTTTGTCAATTTCCAATAAACGTACCTGATCTATCGCAACAGATGTTTGTTCATTATTTTTTAATTCTGCCATTTTATTCTCTAGTAAGGATCTTGACTTGATGATTTAATGTCTTCACTATAAGTTTCTTCTTTATTTGGATTAAATGCATCCTGTCTTGCTGATAGACATCTACAGGTAACACCGACTTTAATGTTTGGTAAACCATGTGCAAAAGCTGGTGTGAATGCTTCTAATATTTCAAAATATTGATTATCCCATTCTATATATGATCCTTTTTGTGGAACAATTCCTATTTCAGTTAACCTATCGATGTGCAGATATATTTCCACTCTCCTTCTAACTTCAGTGGTGAAATTGTTGGTTATTGTTTCTGGTTCATCTAGCATAACCCAGCCATAAACCTTAACGCCTCTTCTGGTAACTTTCTTTTCTGATTCGCCGTAGATATCATCCACATCAGATAAATCTTTTTCTACAGCCCAATAAACAAAGTTTTGTTGCGCCACTATTTCAAGCAATTCAACATTAACGTCATTGATATATGCCGCATCTCTTGGTGACATAAATAATGAATAGGATTCATTTGCGGTAGTGCTAGAGAAAAGATTCATGTATTAATATTACTTTCTTTCAAATGTTTTATTTAACTATACTTCCTCTTCTTCTGGAGGATTTGAAGTAACAAATTTTGTTAATTGTTTACTAAGGGGACTATTTTCTGGTATTCTAGCTACGAAACCAGTTAAAGATTTATTTCCTCCACGAACAATCATTGCTGCTGCTCTTTTCGCCGCACCAGCTGAGCTAGCATAGACAATCAAGTTTGCAAAATAACTACCACCAATATTTGCGCCAACCAGATAATATTTGTTGTTGCTTCCACCACGATCTGGATTTTCTTCTTTTACAACTTTATTTTTTTTCTCCGCATGATTTTTTCCATCAACATGTGTTTCTTTGATATTTTTATTTATAGTTCTTTCTGCCACAACTTCTTTAATTAATTTATTCAAATCAGTTTTCTTAATTTTAATAATCATTTTTTGTTCTCCTAATCTTTTAAGCGATTTTTTGCCAACATAGAAACAAATTTTATATTTGCTTTTGACAATTTCTGCAACGCATTTTTATCCAGTTTATCCAAAAGAGAAATTAATTTTTTATAATTATCTGAATCTGGATTAATATTTGAAATTTGACTGTATGCCAATCTCAAAGCTTCAATCATAGATTCTGAAAAATTTAATGATCCTTTCATTACTGATTCAAGTTTTAATTTCATTTTTTATCCCATCCATTTAAAAGGTACCGGCATTGGTACATGTTTATATAATTCTTCAATAGCTTGTGCTTCTTCAGCATCATTCTTCATCAATTCAGTATTGGACATTTCTGCCAATTCTGTCTTTAAATCCTCTTTTAATTGTTGTTGTTTCTCTATACCTTCAGCAACCAAAGCATCACCATCTAAAGTAACTTCATTGTTTGGAATAGGTATTGTATTATATTTTCTTCTAATTCTACCTAAAATCTCTATACATATTGCCAAACAATATTGCCTAATCCAAACCTTCCCCATTGAATTGATATCTTCATATTTAATGTCCTTAAATGGTATGGTAGCAATATTAGAAATTCCAGTGACAGAAGAATCAGCAACACCATTAGGATTAAATGGGTCCATTTCAGTAGTATATTCAATCCATATTTTTAGATTTTTATTTGGTTTTGGCAACAACCTTAAACGATCTCCAAAAATATGATAACTAACATTTGATCTTCTTACTCTATCATTGGTTTCTAACATTCCCGCTCTAAGAATATCTGTCCATATTGGATACATCTCAAAAATAGTTTCTGATGGAATTGATTCATATTGAAACTCTTGAGAAAGAACATTGGTGCTAGAATATGGATCATAGAAACGATAAACGGTTACTGGTTCTGAATACCAAACTTTTCTGATATCAGGTCTAGCTACACCTACAGAATTACAATAAGCAGACATAGAACTAGCAGTTGTTTCGTCAACAAAATCGTTTAAAATAGAAAAATCTGTTTTATCTGTTGTTTGGGTTAGATAAGCTTTTCTTACATTTTGCACACCTCCAACACCACCTTCAGTTGCAAAAGGATTTGCTATTCTTTGAAGATAGGAAAAAGTGCTATGTGGTAATTTATTAGTTAAATCTTGAGTATTAAAGTTTCTGTTTAATCCCATCAAATTTGATAACCAATTTTTTCCAGTTTGCACATTAATCATTGCAGCATACATTTGATTAGCTTCCTCAAAAGCAGCAAATATTTGCAAGTTGTGCAATTCTACAGTTATCTTTGGTTCACCAAGACGGTAACGAACCCATTTAACAATTTCTCCACCTTCAGCAGAAAGAGAACCGAGATTCGCACTTAAAGCAAGAGTTTGCGCCGTAGTACCAAAAATACCAACATAAGAAGCATCATCAGCTGTTTGACTCAATGATGAAAAAAAATTATCAAAAGGCATTGTTACACTCTCCAATATATTGTTGTTTTAATCACATCATAAATATCTATAAAGTTAATCATTATACATTTTTTTTGCCGATTCCTGTATAATGTTATTGATTGCACTTGATTTTGCGTTTCTGGAGGGGTTAAAATGTTAAGTAATTTAAAAACAACAAGTTGACAAAAATTGTAAATCATTATTTTTAAACAACTTGTGCATAATTGGTGTTTTTTGAGCAAACAAAAACCCTCTGAGAAAAATCTCAAAGGGTGATGTTAAACGTATTTTAATGCAAAAAATCTAAGTTACCCATACAGCAACTAAGCCAGCAACTATGCTGATAATAAATAAAAAACTTATCATCATGAAAAATATTATTTTGGTGCCAACAGGAATATTGTTTTCATCATTATTATGTGAAGAAAAAATTACATTTTCATATTCATCCAACTCCACATATTCTAATTTTGTTTTATTATTAGAGGTAGTCATCGATAGATAAAAAAATAAAAATAATTGAGCAAAGAATGATTATGCAAAATTTTCTTCGCTCAATTATTAATTATTTACTTAAATGGAACGACCCTTTGCTTCAGCATACTCAACAGCAATGTTTTTCTTTTCACTGGCAATATCCTCAAGTGCAGCTGCTGTTGCGGCATTGTTTTCAACTTCTTCTGCCTGATCAACCGAAATCTCGCCAGAAATTTCTACACTTTCAGTTTCCACAGTTTCCTTTGTCGTTTCTGGATAGAGATCGGAATTTTCAAAAGCAGTGACTGGCTCCATACCAAATTCCACCAACAAACCGCGAATTTCCTCAACGATCTCGGCGCGGGTAGGAAGACTCTCAACCACAATCAAACTGTCGAGCAACTTCTGCACCTGTATCTGATATTGATTAAGTGGTCTGTATGGACGGAAAGTGCGAATCTTCAATACCTTCTCTGCCGGATTGCCACCAAACACCGCATTAACCAGATTGGTTTTTTCCTCAGTGATGGCACCATTAAATCGCACTAGCACTTCCTTCAAATCATTGGAACCCGGTTTGAACCAGAAATTAACCGATTCAACATCTCCAGCACCAGCAGCATATTCAGGCAACACTGCTTGCGGATTATTGAGCATTCCCATCAAATCCTTGCGCCGCACTTCGACATTAGGAACCATAACGATATTGCCGTCATCATTCTTAACAAACATGTTTGCACTGATACGTTTAGACATAAATCATTTCTCCTTTTGAGAGGTTTTGCTACGTTTGTTTGTTTCTCTATAACTTTCTATGCTATATAATATAAGGAACTTTTTATGTTTTGTCAAGAGTTTATTTTACATTTTTCACCACCCTATCATTTGAAGAGAAAAATCGATTAAAGCAATAAATAAAATAAGCAAATAATACGTGACAGAACGCATTAAACCAATTCCCCCTTTTCATTAATGAGATTAAGATCTAGTGCAATTTTAGAAAGGTTTCGTGTATTCATAGGAACATCGGTAAGAACAATATCACAAAAATTTACTTTTGCTTTATTTTGATGGCGAGAGGTAGTAACACTGTACTTTGTTGCATTACCAATAGTTACACCAGCAAGTGTAGTTTCCTTGATTCTGGTAGTGTAGGAATAAGCAACAGTGCCATAATCAATAAAGTTGCTACGAGACATTTTTAAAACTCCTTTCGTTTGTTTTCATTCATTGTTTGTATATATAATATAGCAAAAAAATCACTACAACGCAAGAGTTTTTTTTAATATTTTATACAATTCAAATAACTTACTTGAAAACATATACTTACACAAATATAGTTTTTCACTCAAAAAACCAAGTACTCGTCTACCAAGGGATATGTCATTTAAGTATATCATTATAATATACTTATAACGCAATAATTATTTAACCTGTTTCAGGAGCAAAAAAATCTTTTTTTCGTATCAACATACAGCAACAACTTGATTTCGCCTTCTGGAAACGGTTAACGTTAAGATATATATAAAAAACAACAACTTAGGCATTTCTACCCAAGTTGTTTAAAAACAATATGTTATTTTGTTTATCTGTTTTTTACTTCGCCGTAGACATCTCTGCCTTCTTCTTTCTACGGTACGGTTTGTTGCTGCCTAGATAGTACACCGCACCATCAAAAGGTTTATTGTCAATTCTTCGTTTTCCTGACCAGCTACGGAAAATATCTGGTGATACCTGCAACCAACCACCATTGTTATAAATTTCCAAACGCTTGCCAACATTAAATTCGTACTTCAAAGTTACATTAAAAATAAAATCCTCTCGCCTAACCATTTTTCTTTATCCTATCTTTAAACAATCATTAAGTTTCATCGCAAAAGGAAAACAAATCCCTTCCCTTCACGACCACGATGCTGTCTCTCTTTTCACCGTAAACCAGCATTGGTTCATCCAAAACAACCAGATGGTGAATGAGAGGATTTTTTCCATATCCAACTCTAGAATCGATCACTGTTCCAAAGAAAGGATATTCTTTCATGCTCATATAAAGACCGAAAATCTTCTTTCCTTCCTTATTCCAAGACATTTCCAATCAATTCCTATGTGTATGAATTAAATATCTTCACTGTCTAAGCTCAAATCTTACATATATAATATAATGATTTTTTGCTTTTAACGCAAGACATATTTTTATTTTTGCAAAAAAAATGCGTAACCCAACAAAGAACAGTGGGTTACGCAAACACAATGCCTAAAAATAAAGTTTATAACCAAAACGAATTCCTTGGCTTATAAATGGCGAGCGATAAGAAAAATTGCGGAAAGCAGCCGGAACAGAATTGTTGAATAAAATACCATAATTTTCTATATCTCCATTGCTATCCAGTGGAGATTCACTCAAACCACGAATTTCCCATTCTGCATAAAAACTAGAACCATCCCCAAAAAGATCCAAATGAAGGCTGCCAGCAACGAAACCGCCAAGATGATCAGACCAAATTTTATTCTCTTCTTCAGTCTTTCGTTTGTTGTCATAATTTAAGGTGGCAGAAACAATACCAAAGCGAATATCACTACGCAAAAGTTTAGGAATTAATGTATATGATTTTCCACCATATATATCGAGACTAGCATATTCAATCAATGAACCTTCAGTACCATATATTATGGTAAATCCACCAAGAAAACGATTTTTTGAAATTCTATAACTAAACATATCCAATGAAATCAAATTAATGGTTTTCTTGAATTGTTCACCTTCGAAGGTTAAAACAATCGGCGCAGAACGATAGGCAAAACCAATTCCTCTACGCGCAGGTTCTAAAGGTTCCGATTTAGACACCTCCGCATTGGCAACACCACCAAAAACAAACATCAGAGCAACCAGTGCAAAAAACATGCTTTTCATTGTTCCCTCCTATGGGAAATAAAAATGAATTTTAAAATTATTATTTTCTGATAGGTGTTGTTGGTCTTGTTGGAACAGCTAGCGCTGTTTCATATTCATATTTGACAAATGCCAGATATATAAACTGCAACGCTTCATCCAGTGAATTATAAACATAACTAGCGCGGTGCGGCAAAGCATTATATCTGGTTTGAAATTTCACTTGTACAAATTTCGGAGCATAAATTTTGATAAAACCATCCAATATTCTTGGTTTTGAAAATCCAAGCGCATAATAAGTTTTCTTGTTTTCAGTTAGTTTACCATAATCACCGCCAATGGGACCAACCAAATTCCATTCTTCAATCCACCTGAATGCTTCTTTTGCCAACTCACCTCTAGAAGACATTGCTATATCCTCTTAATGTTAAAGTTGGAAACATTATAAAAACAACACGCATTAGTAATAGCAGTTTCTATTTCACTCAATGCCAACGTTGAATTTTCAGCATAAACATTCAAATCAAATAAATCATTAAAAAGTTCTTTTTTGTCAAAACTTTCTGGAATGGAAACTACCCGAGCATGAGCATTTAAATTATTTTTTGTTGATATTACAGAAACCATTATAGTTTCCATAATCAATCAATATTGGCAATCTGATTGATAACTGAGTTATATTCAGCCGATACCTTGCGATATTCAATCATCAACTCTCCAACACCGTTAATGCTCTCTGCAATCTTAATAGAAATTCTGGCACGAAGATCAAAAAGTTTTTCTGCCTTTACTTCTAAATCTAAATACTTTCCTTCGAGTTCCATCGAACCATCCGAGTCCATAGTTAACCACCTTTCTTATAAAACCCAACTTCACATATATAAAGATAAACAATAATCATTATTTTGTCAAGAGCATAATGCTCAAATATTCATCTCTAGCATATTATTTCCTTTATTATACCTTTATGTATAATTGTTTGTTCATAACTGAGGAGGAAAAGAAATCCTGAAAGCATGAAATAGAACCAATCCCAAAGTAAAACCCATCAAAAATGCAAATACACATTGTTCGATTTTTTTTCGATCAATTTTCATATTCCTCTTCCTTGTTGAGTAACATCTTCCAACATATAAAGATAAACAATAATCATTATTTTGTCAAGAGTTTTTTTTAATATTAAACAAAAATAAATAAAAATATCTAACACATTAAATAACAACATGATCGAGTGACATAACAAATTGTTACAATTTCCACACCGTTGTCATGCAGCAACGCAAAACAATCTTGACAAAATCTACCTGTTTGTTTATATTATATATAAATAATTCGATGCGCCGCACGAACACCTCACCTCAATAGGGAGACAGACCAAAATGAACACTGCCGAAGAAGTCATGCAGTTCGTCACCACCGCAATGTTTACGGACTTGATCGGAGAAATAACTCTCAACCAAGACGGCGAACTGCACTTATATATCTGTGATCAAAACGAATGGGCACATTTAAATGGCGAAACGAACATCGCCCCCAAGCCGATCATCGTTCGTCTGGGCAACACCCACGATTCTTCCATTTTGGCCAGACTCGGGGCTGAAGTCCACCGGAACCAAGTCTCCACATCCAACTTCCGACTGTCGGATGAACAGTAACATTCATTCCCACACTTAGATATAAATTATTTTTTATTTAAAACTTTTTGAACTTCTAATTTGGCAGCAACAAGCTAGTTCCTTTTTGAAAAATCAATCTGGTTGCCTTTATTTTTTGTATTGAGTTTTCCAATTTAATTTTGTCTGCCGCCAAGCGTCTAATCTCCCTTACCGCAAATTTCAATTCATCCTTAAGTTTGTTTATTTCTTCTAACATTTCATTTTGCACATCATAAGACATTTGCAGCTCTTTTTCTAATTGTCTAATATTCATTGCAACACCTCCATTTTAAAACCATTTTCAGTAGAATAAAAGACTCTTCTCACCCCCGCTTTTCGCAGCAACATCTCACAAACTTTGCAAGGTTTAGCCAATTTCATTATGCCGTTTTTATCCTCACGATAAACATATACGCTGGTTCTTTTGGGCAGCTTTCCCAACCTAACTTCGTTATACTTGATAAGCAAATTCAATTCTGCATGAATGCTTTGCACAAAGTGCGGATAATGTTTTTCAATCAACGGATGAGTTTTAAACAAATGGTTATGTGCAACAATATATTTCTTATTGCCGATTACCATTGTCGCACCCATACGAACATGATGATCTGACAGAAACAATTGTTTTCTAGCAATGAAAAAATATTTGCAGCTTAGAACTTCTTGTTTTGCTTTAAGTTGCTTTTCGGTTAACTTCATCTTCATAAAATAACTGCTTTGTTTGAGATAGTATTTTAAAATTAAAAAAAATGATAACCACCAAACAGCAAAACTAGTACAGATTAAAGGTCTGTTGTCTCACCGTCCAGTGGTTATCTAACATTCAAATCAATAAAATCCAATTCACCTAAACAATGAAATTTAGTTTTTGCATACTTTACAGTTTTGGTATTGTGATGGTGTCCAAAGAACCAATGTTTTGGTTGATGAATATTGAAACAAGCTTGCAAAATTTGATTGGTTCTGGAACCCTTGCTTTTCATGTCATTGGTAATAAACTTACTCAATAATTCCATTGGACAATCATGAGAAAATACAACGTCTGGTTTCACTTGTCGATATAGGTCAACACAATCATTTCCTTGCGCATAAGACAATTCTTCATTTTTCCAATAAGTTTCACCCAATGTTCTCATTGCAGCATCGACAGATTTTGCACCACGAATAAAAAATATTTTTGTTTTCAATGCCGGTGCATTTTCTGGTTGATATATGCCATAATCACCCAAAGCATGATCTGGCAAATGATCATAATCATCATGGTTGCCAGGCACAAACTTATGTTTGGTAGCAGATATATAATAGTTAAGATATTGATAATTTTCTTTAAATCCTACATCACCAAGCTGCACAGAATAAGCAACATCTTTTAAAAGATTTTTATACTTCCTAACATGTCCATGCACATCACCAATTAGGCGAATTTTCATATTGTTGTTCAACCTTCTTTCTTTTTAATATTAAAATAAACCTTATTAGACATTTCGCTTGATGGTGTTGACGATACAGCTGGCCACATGGGGGATAGGCCCATAGCCATGTCGCCCAGCGTCACAGAACGGACAAGCACGAAGTGTCACCGAGGTTGCGCCAAGAATAGCATCCTCCAGTTGCTTGATACGGGCCATCCAGCCCTTGACCACACTCTCGGGGTCGGGGTAGTTAACAGTTGCTTCGCTCATCACACACTCCTTTTTATTTTACTCATTCTGCAATTCTTTATATTTTTCATTCAACTCAAAACCCAACCAATTGCGTTTCATTTCTTGGCAAACTTTTGCAGTGGTTCCAGAACCCATGAAAGGATCAAAAACCAAATCACCTTCATCAGTCAACCAATTGATAAACCACTTGGGAATATCTGGATGAAAAGGTGCCGGATGTTTGTTTGCTGCTTTTTTTCTCATTGCGCAGGCTGCATTAAAACGAAATACAGTTCCTGGAATAACACCATCAGGATTGGCAACCAATATCTTATTCTTTCTTTTAATTATTATGCCATCCTTATCAACATTATCATTGAGAGTAATTGCAGCATCAGAATTATATCTTTTCAAAGTTGCTGCAGCATATGGTTGACGAACTCTATTAGTTCTCGTTTTAAAACACTCATTTTTATAAGAAAAACCACCTTTTTTGTTGATTTTCTTGCGAACAAAATGAAAGATATATTCTATGCCATCATTTAATCTGCGCTCAGAACCGCTAGGAATAGGACACTTTTTATACCAAAAATACCTATCATGCAGAGACAAACCAGTTTCTCGTTCAATTCTACACACCAAATCAAAAACATAAATGGAACGTTTACCATTCATAATTTTATCATTGATGTTCAAAATAAAAGAACCAGTCGGTTTTAAAAACCTTGCCGCTTCAATTGTCAAAGGCAAGAACCAATCTGGATATTTGTCTGGATGGAAAACTGATATCTTGTTTCCATAAGAAATTGTATCTGCATAGGGTGGAGAAGTGATAAGCAGATCAATATAATTTGCTGGT
>Ga0194131_10007874_pt1 | contig 14144 bp, 11 predicted proteins | sample TA2KigO120mmetaG_FD_148631 | JGI IMG/M metagenome (GOLD analysis project Ga0194131, IMG submission 148631) | Freshwater microbial communities from Lake Tanganyika, Tanzania - TA2015053 Kigoma Offshore 120m | ecosystem: Environmental > Aquatic > Freshwater > Lake | place: Tanzania: Lake... | reverse complement strand
GAAACTCGAACCCAAACTTTTCCGTTCCGCATCTCCGTGGAATGCGTGCGCACGGGCCGCTCGGGATTCGTCAACCCGGCCCCGGTCGCCAGGTCGAATTTCCATCCGTGCATCGGGCAATACAATTGGCCCCGCTCCTGATAACCCGCGCCCAATGAAGCCTCGCGATGCGGACACCGATCATCGACCGCGTAATAGCGATCCCCCACCCGGTAAAGGGCGATCTCCAAGCCCGCAACAATGAACGTCCGGCCCGCCCCTTCCGCCATGGACTCCGCCCCCTCCACCATCGTCCAGCCTTCTGCCGCCGCCCCGGGTCCAGGCGCTCCCACCCGCGCCTGCTTTCTCCAGGGCATGTCCGGAAACTTCTCGGGGATGGCCATCGGCGCCGGGGAAGGTTTCGCCCATTGCAGTTCTTGTTCCACGGAGCCGGCCGCCGGTGGGGGCGTAGGCGGAGCCATGTTGCCTTTCCACGACGCGATGCGAGCCTGCAACCCGTGGTGCTCCGCCGTCTTCTTGTCGCCCGCGCGCATGTAGAAAAGGGAGAGATTGGTGTGCACCAGTTGTTCGTTCGGACGCATCCGTTCCGCGACGTGCCCTTCCTCGATGGCTCTCGCAAAATCACCCTTCCGGCAATACGCCATGCCCAGGGATAATTGTGCGTCGAAATGGGCCGGATCCCCTCGGAGAATGTCCGACAGCAGCTCGATGGCCCGGTCGTAGTTCCCTTGCGAGAACTCGAACATCGCGTCGTCGTAAGCCTGGGTTTCCTGTTCCATGGGCGGCGCTTCACTCACGGCCCGCGGCGTGAATGAACGGCTTGAGCTCGGTCATCAGTCTCGAGAAGCCATCGAGTGTCAACTGTTGCGCGCCATCGCTCCAGGCCTTGGACGGATTGGGATGCACTTCAATGAGCAAAGCGTCCGCGCCCATCGCCACTGCCCCCTTGCACACCGCGAAAACCAAGTCCGCCCGGCCCACTCCCTGGCTGGGATCCACCACGACCGGAACATGACTCTCCTGCTTGACGATGGGCACCGCAGTCAAATCCAGGGTGTTGCGGGTGTACGTTTCGAACGTGCGAATGCCCCGTTCGCACAGCATCAAATTGGGATTTTCGTGGGCCAGAATGTATTCGCCGGCCAGGAGCCACTCCTCAATCTTCATCGACAACCCGCGCTTCAACAGCACGGGTTTCCCGGTCTTCGCCGCCGCAATCAAGAGCTGGAAATTCTGGGCGTTGCGCGTGCCGATCTGCAGCACATCCGCATACTCGGCCACCATGTCCGCGTGGGATTCGGACAACAATTCGGTCACAATCGGAAGCCCGGTTTCCTTGCGCGCCTTGGCCAGCAGCTTGAGGCCATTCTTGCCCAGACCCTGAAACTCGTAGGGGGAAGTTCGCGGTTTGAATGCCCCGCCGCGCAGAAGCGTTGCTCCGCTGGCCTTGACCGCCAACGCCGTCTCCATCAACTGCTTCTCGCTCTCCACCGAGCACGGGCCTGCCATGACGTGGAACCGGCGCCCACCCAGGGTCAGATGCCGCACTTTGACCGTGGAATCCGCGGGGTGCGCCTCCCGGCTGACCAGTTTGAAGCGCTTTTGAACCGGCATGACGGATTCGACCTGTGGCCACAGGCTGAGCGCTTCCAGGTTGGCGTGGGTTCGCTCATCGCCAATCGCGCCGATGACCGTCCGGGCCACGCCGCGCATCACGTGCGCTTTGTAACCCAGGCGCTCGATCTCGTCCGTCACGGCTTTCTCGGCCCTCCTCGCCTGATTGGGTTTTAATACAATAATCATAGTGCTTCAGTCTTTCCGCCCGCAACCGCCCCGGCTCGAAACGAAAAAGCCGCAGGCGGAGGCCTGCGGCATTCGAGTTTCAGGGTTGACGATCGCTTCATCTCCGGCCCGCGCGCAGGGGTCCATCGCCGGTAAAATAAAAACACCAGCTACCCTCGTCGCGCCGAGCCTTCATCCTCGCGATCATGCACGCCAGCCTACCAAGTCCCTTCCCGCCGTCAATCCTTCACACTTCACCTAAATCCACGCCCGTGTATCCCGATGGTGTTGGTAGGGCGGGCCTGTCCCATCCCGCCGCCCACTGGATGCAAACATCATGCTCCAGCGGCGCGCCGGGACGGACGCGCCCTACCTGCATCACCGGCAACATCGGGATGCACCGAATCCGCGCGTAAGACTTCTGACGGGCTTGCGAAAGGTGATTCGTGCGGCTGAAGGATGCGCGGATTTAGAACGGCCCGCTGTCGCGGGCGTGATCGATGGAATTTCGATGATGCGAACCTGTCCAAGGCACTTCCAGGCGTCGTGGAAACATGCGTTGCTGCGTGTTACCCGTGGATTTGGGCTTCACTCAAAATCACGGATGACCTCTCAGGGCTTTGAACACACGCCACGGCCATCGTGGCTCGCTCCGCACCAATAGCCGCTCAGTCTTTATGAGGCTGGTGTCTCATGTCGTCTGGAACATCGCGCACAAAGCTCTCTGAACTGCTCCGGCTCAAACCTCCCCTCGAACATCTCCCTCGACGTTCTCTCTGCGTCCTTCGCGTCCTTTGCGTGAGGAAAAGCAAAAGGCCTCACACCCAACCCGCAACGCGGCGCGATCGTAACCAGCGCCATCTCGAACCGCTCCATCAGAGATCGCTGTCCTTAGAAAACCCGCACGCGAGGACCGCCGAGCGCCGAATCCCCGCGGTCGGTGTAACCCCTCGCACGAGCATGGATCGCGGTCGACAGGGCCGTCTCGAATCCCAACAGGATTCCGTTCCTCAGCCCGGGGTTGGACCTCGTCCCCGCGGGCGTTCGACACACCAGAAACTGGTTCAGCGCACAGGGATTCTGGGGGTTCGATTGTCCTCTAATGGCGCTGTCCTCGATCGACCAGTCGCTCATATTCAGCGCCCTCCAGCCCCCGAGTGACCCGCCCTTGAAGAGCGGACGAAACTCCCCGGCGAAAGCGGAGCGGGTCGCGGCTTTCGCCTTGAACAGATCGCGGTTGCGCTCCACTTCCTCCACGGCGGGCGCCCAAACGCGCACTTGGGCGAACATCCCGCTGTCGTTGTAAGACCCGAATCCCAAATATCCGGCGCCAAAGGAGGCGTCCTCAGCCAACATCGCAGGCGTGGTCATGTCATCAAACCAGACCGAAATCTTGTTCCCGATGCGTTGGACCCGGACGCGGTGCCATTGGTTCTGGCCCCAGTGGCTGCCTGCGGTGGTCTTGGTCGAGATCTTGGTGAAGGGCTTCTCATTGACGATGAAGATCTGGTTCGCCTCCGGGTCGGTCTTGCTGGCGAAATGCACGTAATAATAGTGACCCGGGTCTTGAAACCCGAAGAAAAGGCAAAGATCCCGGTGCCCGTAATCGCGTCCCGTCTGCAGCAGTTCGGCTTCAAGAAGGAAATCGCCGAATCGACGGGTCGTCAGCAGTGCGATGCTGCTGGGGGAGCGAACCTTCGACGTGTAGCGGCTGTTTCCGACCAGTTCGAGGACGGCTCGGCCTTCGTGCGTGTTCCGCCGCCAGGCCTTGGCGTCGGTGAACTCCAGTTGCTGGAGGATTGCGTCATCGTCGAAGTTCGGCTGCCACTGCAAAGAGAATCCCGCGGGGACGTGCCTGGGACGATCGGCGAGGGCGGTCTGTGCGCGACAGTCGCTGCTCCAATCGCCGCTGAGGAGCACCATGGCCAGCGTGAACCTTCGGATTGATTGCATGGCAGGAGGGTGGAGAAGAAATGAATGGTCGTCGAGTCCCGACGGATCCACCTCAGCCGTCACGGCACATCCAGAGGTTGTCGGTGACCGGGTTGTCGTATTAACGCAGACAGCTCTGTCTGCTGTGGCGATGAAGGGAACCCGGCGCGTGGAGAGCATGGAAGGGCCTCGTTCTTCACCCGCCGGGCCGACGGGCAGTCGGCGATACGGCAGGCTAGGCAGCCTGCGCCACACGACAAACAAATGATACGGTTTCCAAAGTTATTCATCCGCGGGCGAACAGAGCCAGGAACAGCTCCCCGCAGCCGGCGGTGAATAACTTTGCCGCGCCGAAAAAAGGTTCTGGTGATAAGGTCTTGCCCCCGAGTTACGTTGCCTCCGGTCGCATCGCTTCGGGATGCACGGCAGCCGTCGCTGCAAAGGCGTTGATGCCCAGCGGATCCGTTCCAATGTGCGATGGCGCGATCTTGAGAATCTCGGTGCGGACGAGCCAGCCTGATTCCGCCGAATCACAAACCCCTCGCCGCACGGCCAGAATTTTTCCCCATTGAGTCAAGGCTTCCTCGGAACGATATGCCTCGTCGCCAGAGATCACGACCACCTGTTTGCCACGGCCCGGTCCGGTCTTGCCCGGATATTACACCCAGGGTTCGTTGTTCGTCCCGGCCGTTCCGTCAACCGGGGATGGGGGCGCCGCCAGTGTGCGGGCCATGCAGCCCAGGAAAGCGATTAGTGCAACAAAAAGTATGGGGCTCATGGGTGCGCTTCGGTCGGTTGTGATTTGCTCCGTACGCCAGCACTTCGGCAAGCCGAGGTTAATGCCTGACAAGTCAACGGCCGTGAGTGTATTTCAATCCCCATGATCGTCTCGTCCTCCCAACCAGCGCACTCTCCCGTGCGTCGACTGGTGTGGACGCTGATGGTGATCGTGGCTTGCGGAAGCCACCCTTTCGCCGGGCACGCCGCCCAATCGATCACGCCGGCGCAGGCCGATTTCTTCGAGCGCCGGATTCGCCCCTTTCTGGCCAACGATTGCTACGAGTGTCACGGCGCGAAGAAACAGAAGGGCGGGCTGAGGGTGGATTCACGCGACGGGCTGCGCCGGGGCGGCGATTCCGGACCGGCGGTGGTGCCGGGCGATGCGGCCAACAGTTTGCTCCTCCAGGCGATTCGCCATGCGCATGCCGAATTCAAGATGCCAAAGGACCGGCCGAAACTGTCCGATTCCGCCATCGCTTCTCTTGTTCAATGGGTGAACGACGGCGCGCCCGACCCGCGGGATCTTCCCCCGGTGACCGAGTCGGCAGGGGGCGCGGATTGGGCGAGCGTGTTTCAAGCGCGCCGCGAATGGTGGAGTTTCCAGCCCTTAGAGAAATCAGCGACACCTGCCGTGAAAGATGTCCGTTGGTCGGATGATCCAGTGGATCGCTTCATCCTGGCCAAGTTGGAAAGTCAGGGCCTTCGACCTGCCTCCCCCGCCCGTCCGGCGACGTGGCTGCGTCGGGTCCACTTCGTGATCACCGGTTTGCCGCCCACACCCGAGGAACTCCAGGCGTTTCTGAAGGACACTTCTCAAACCGGGCGGGCCCGCGTGGTGGATGGGCTGCTGGCCTCACCTCATTTCGGCGAACGTTGGGCGCGCCATTGGATGGACCTTGTCCGTTTTGCCGAGACTTACGGGCATGAGCAGGACTACTCCATTCCGCACGCCTGGCAGTATCGCGATTACCTGATCCGGGCTTTTAACGCCGACGTGCCGTACGACCAGTTCGTGAAGGAACACATCGCCGGCGATCGGCTCCAGCCACCCCGGCGGCATCCGACAGCCGGGTTCAACGAGTCGGTCATCGGCACTGGTTGGTGGTACATGCACCAAGCCACCCACGGTCCGGTGGATCCCTATCTGGACGAGGCGGACCGCATCGACAACCAGATCGATGTGTTCTCGAAAACCTTTCTGGGACTGACCGTCGCTTGCGCGCGCTGTCACGATCACAAATTCGATCCGATCTCCACCCAGGACTATTACAGCCTGACCGCGTATCTGCGCGGCTCGCGCCAGGATATCGCGTGCCTGGATCCCGACGGAACGTTGGAGCCGCGGGTCGAGGAATTGCGCCGCCGGCACACTCGTGAAAGCAAAACGTTGCGGGGGGCGCTGACCCGCGTGCGCGCGACGGACGGGCCCAGGATCGCGGCCTACTTGGGGGCAGCGCGCGAGGTTTTGCACGGTTCACCCCGTCCGAACGACGCCGGAACGAAACAGCGGCCGGACCTGGTTTTCGAGGATTTCGAAGACGGCACGTATGCCCGATGGAAGGTGGAGGGAACCGCGTTCGGCTCGGAGCCGGCCGCCGGCAAGCACCCGAATCAGCAGGCCGTGGAAGGCTTCCAGGGCCGTCGTCTGGCGAATAGCTTCACTCAAGGGGACGCGCCCAAAGGAGCGCTCCGTTCCTCGCCGTTCCGAGTCGATTATCCCTACATCAGCTTCCTGTTAGGGGGGGGAATCCCGACGAAGAAAGCCCGATTCGCCCTGCGGGTGCAAGGTCGCGAGGTGCGCGAAGCCTCCGGGCAGAATCGCGAACTGCTCGAGCCGAAGGTGTGGGACGTCCGGGAGTTTCTCGGGAAGGAGGCGACGCTGGAGATCATTGACGAGGACGACAGCACCTGGGGACACATCAACGTGGACCACATCGTGTTCAGCGATTCACCCCAGGCGGGGCGCACGCGCTACGCGCGACCGATCGCGGCGGTGGCGCGCGAACGCGGCCTGAGCGCCGCGATCCTGGAATCGTGGATGACGGAGTTGACCTCCGACGGAGCGCACAAGCCCTCCCACCCCCTGCACTTCTGGCGGGCGGCGTTGGAACGGGAGCACTCGAACTCATCCGCCAGCCCGAAAATGCCCGCGCCCGGGTCGAAACCGTCGGAGCCCGCCGTAGGGCAGGAGAAACATTCCAGCGGTTCGATCGACCCGGTTTACGAGCCGTTTCCAGCCTCAGACTTCAAGACGTGGTTCCCGAGCGGGCAGGCGTTCGGTTCGGGGCAGAGTTCCGTCGCGGTCGGCCGCTGGCGGGTGGACGGCAGCGGGATCGAGTTCCTGCCTCCGGACGTCGCGCACAGCGGACGATTTGCCACGGCACTGCAGGGAACCCTGCGTTCGCCCACCTTCACGTTGACGCATTCGAACATTCACCTGCGTGTCGCCGGACGGTCGGGACAAGTCCGCCTGATCATTTCCCGCTACGGCTTGCGCGAGTTTAACCCGCTCCTGTTCGAGCGGACCTTGTTCGACGTGAACACGGACGGCCAGTTCACCTGGCACTCCATCGCCTCCGGGCTTCACCGGCACATCGGGCGGCCGGCTTATTTTGAGCTCATCGATCCGGGCGACGGCTTCGTGGCCCTGGATCGCATCATGCTGTCAATGAGCGCCAAACCGCCGGAAAACGCGCCCTTGATCGCACTGTCCCCGAGTGAATCCTCCATGGAACAGGCCGCAAAATTGGAGGCGGCAGTTCACGAAGCCATGGATGCGTGGATTCGCCCACGCCCCGACGCAACCTCCGTCGAATTGCTCTCCTGGCTGTCGAAGAAGCGGCTGGTGGACTGGGGGGTGTCGGCCGCGGAGATCGCCGGCCTCGTCGACCGGATCGGCAAGGCTTCGGAAGGTTTGCCGCCGCCGATGCGCGTGCTGGCCATGACCGATGGCAGCGCCGAGCCCACGCGCGTCTTGGTCCGCGGCGATCCCAAGACTCCGGGAACGCCGGTGTCCCGGCGCGTTCCTGAAGCGATGGCTTGTGCGGCTGTAGCCTCCGTGGTCAACGGGAGCGGTCGCCTGGAACTGGCGAACTCGTTGCTCGCCGAGTCGAATCCACTGACGCACCGGGTGATTGTCAATCGCGTCTGGGCGCACGTGTTCGGCCGCGGACTGGTGGCAACGGTCGACAATCTGGGAACCATGGGCCAGGCCCCGACCCATCCGGAGTTGTTGGATCATCTTGCCCTGACCTTTCGGGCGGACGGCGGTTCGATCAAACGATTGATCCGGACCCTGTGCCTGACGCGGGCGTTTCAAATGTCGAGCGTGTCGGAAGATCCCGTGGCGACAACCCGCGATCCGGACAACGCGCTGCTGCATCGGATGCGTCTCCGGCGCCTGGAAGGAGAGGTTATTCGCGACAGCCTGCTGACCGTCGCCGGGCCGTTGAATCGCGTTCAGTTCGGCCCGTCCGTTCCAACCTATTTCACACCCTTCATGGGCGATCGCATGTGGGTCAAGAACGCGAGCGGTCCGATGGACGGCGACCGGCGGCGCACGATCTACCTCGAGACGCGACGCAATTTTCTTTCGTCCTGGATGCTGACGTTTGATCTGCCGTTGCCGGATACCACCGTGGGGCAGCGGAACCGGTCCAACGTCCCCGGCCAGGCGCTGGCCTTGATGAACGATCCGCTGGTTCAACAACTGGCCGCTGCCTGGGCCAGGAAAAGCCTGCAGCAGTCCCGCCTCACCGACCGCGACCGGATCGAGCAATTGTTCCTCGACGCCCTGGCGCGCCCGCCCAAGTCGGCGGAACTCGATCAGATGCTCGAACTTCTCCGGACGCAGGCAACCGCGCGCGAATTGTCCGGCGACGCCGCGCGGTTGGATCCGGCCTTGTGGGCCGATGCCTGTCATGTTGTTTTCATGATGAAGGAGTTCATCCATGTTCCCTGACCCGCGAAGGCCTCTCCACATGATGACCCGGCGCCAAATGCTGCGCGAAGGGTCGCTTGGTTTTGGAGCCCTCGCGTTGACGGCCTTGCTCGCCAACCCGAGCCAGGGAGCCTCCGCCACGACCAACCGTTACCCGGTCAGCGGATCCCATCACCGGCCCAGAGCCAGGAACGTGATCTTTCTCTACATGGATGGCGGAGTGTCGCAGGTCGAGAGCTTCGATCCGAAACCCAGGCTCAGGCGCGAAAATGGCAAGCGGTTTGGGATGAAGATGGAGCCAACCCAGTTCGAAGACAACGGTGCGGTGCTAGGCAATCTGTGGGACTTCAAGACGTATGGGCGAAGCGGTCTCCCGGTGAGCGATTTGTTTCCGTTCGTCGGCGGTTGCGCGGACGATCTCTGCGTGATCCGTTCCATGGTTTCCAACTTTTCCGAGCACAACGCCGCCAACTATTTCCTGCACTGCGGCAGCGGCATGGCGGGCCGGCCGAGCATGGGCGCCTGGGCCACCTACGGGTTGGGTTCGGAGAATCGGGACCTGCCAGGGTATGTCGTCCTCGACGGCGGGCTGATTCCGTCCGGGGGCGTGGATTGTTTTGCGGCGGGTTTTTTGCCGGCGAGCTATCAGGCATCGCTGCTGCGCAATCAGTCGCCGGCGCTGGCCAACGTGCAACCGATGGAGGCAGAGGCGCGGTGGCAACAGAACAAACTCGCCGCGTTGCGCGCACTCGACGCCGGCACGATGGCCGATCTCGGCCGACCGGACGCGCTGGAGGCATCCATTCGCAATGCCGAACTGGCCTACCGGATGCAGATGGCCGTGCCCGAAGCGACCGAAATCGATGGCGAATCGGCAGCGACGCGGAATCTCTACGGGATGAACGCCGCGTTTGAGCACACCCGTTCGTATGGGCGTCAGTGCCTCGTCGCGCGGCGTTTGGTGGAGCGTGGCGTTCGTTTCATCGAGTTGACCTGCCCGCGCGCTCACGGCGGTCAGCGTTGGGACGCACACGGGGATCTCCGCAAGAACCATTCGCGGAATGCGCTCGCGATCGATCAGCCCATCGCCGGTCTCCTGACGGATCTCAAGGCGCGGGGTCTTCTGGACGAGACCCTGGTCGTTTGGTCGGGTGAATTTGGGCGCACGCCATTTGCCCAGGGCGGAAGTGACGGCCGCGATCACAATCCGTTCGGATTCAGCCTCTGGCTCGCGGGCGGCGGCATCCGGGGTGGAATGGTCTACGGCGCGACCGACGATTATGGTTACAAGGCGGTTGAGAACAAAGTCGAGATCCATGATCTGCACGCCACCATGCTCCATCTGCTCGGCTTGGATCATGAACGTCTGACTTACCGGTTTGGCGGCCGCGACTACCGGTTGACCGATGTGCATGGCCACGTGGTCAGAGCCGTCCTTTCTTGAGGTCCAACCGAGCAACACCTCGAGCACCCGGCGACTCATCCATCGGCCCTCCATCTAAAGGAAGGCATCATTTCAGTCGTGATTAACCCGACTGGATGCCCACGGGACGCTTGCCGGTGTCCTCTTCCCCGCTTGCAGCCACAGCCTGACCCTCGCTACCCACTCAGCAGCGCTGGAGCGCACTTGTCCCGCCGTCGCTGCTTCTAACCGAAGGCGGACGGAGAAGCCGTTCGCGCCTTCGCGAAGCGAAGCAGCTCGCATGTTGTTCTGGTTCTCAGAGCTCTGGTTAGGCATCATCTCCTCCAGTAAACCCCTCTGCCTCGAATTTGTCAGTGCCGGGAACTCGACTGAACGCCGAGCCAAAGGGCGCGTCAAGAAACGGAATGATGGCCGGGTCGTAATTGCAAATCGTGTTCACCTCGTGGATGGCGAAATTGCCGGGCGTGTCTGCATACTCCTGCGACTCGTCTCCTGCGAAAAACCGCCAACCACTGTCGACGTCCTTGTCTGGCTGTTCGCGATACATGTAGCCAATCGGTGCGCCGTCCACTGTGATGCGGTCCGACGAGAAGCAACCTCCCATGTTTGGGATGAGCCGCCGAATCTGGTCTCCGGGAATCTTGAATGCCTTGTCGCGCGGATTCATGGGAGATGCCTAACGACCAATATAGGTTATCCGAAGTTGTAGATGGTTGGCGAGGTGAGCGGAGCGAGGCTCACACCTCGCCAACGGTGAACAACCTCGTCGCCAAATCATATTTTCCAGAAATCATGATCGAACTCTTTTGCCATCCTAGGCCATGATCGCATCCGGTTTCTCACGGCGGCAGGTGAGGTCTGCGAACAACAAGTCGCTTGAACGACTTTTTGTCCCGGCGAAGCTCTGGGCGAAGCCGGATGAGCTTTATCGACCGGCCTGCCGGACGGGCTTGGCTCTCCAACGGCTCCTCAGAGGCTGTTTCTACTTCTAGAAGGACTCTTTTCTATTGCCGTCGCTCGGTCAAGCCTGCGGGAGGCCTTCAACATCAACTCCATTCCAATCCGTGAACACTCCTCTGCTCTTCGACCTGGTCATCGGCCTCGATCGCTCTGTCCCCAAAACCTCTCCGAAGACCGCCAAGCACCGAATCTCCGCGTTCGATGCAAACCTTTGCAGGAGCATGGATCGAGGTCGGCTGGTTCGTCTCGAATCCCAACGGGATTCCGTCCTTCAGCCCGGGGTTGTGCCGCGTCCCCGCGGACCTACCCCGGATCACCTGCGTGTGTGAAATCCAACCCCAATGGGGTTGCAGCATGCGAGTCACAGGCCCCGAGGCAACTTTCCAAGCCGAGCGCAACCCCGTTGGGGTTGGGATCGGTGGGGGCCTTGTTCCCCGGGGTAGCCCCGCCTCGGCGGGCCAACCCCGGGCTCGAGGACATAACGCCGTTGGCGTTTCTGCTCTCCGCCGAACGTCGCAGCTCAGCGACGAGTCGTTCAGCACGCCCGCCACAAAGAATCCAACCCGAGAGCTCTGCCCAAGTCCCAAGAGAACTTCCACCCTGCTCGAGTCTTCTCGGTCCAACCAGTTCGTCAGGCTGTCCACGATGAGGCGCCGTGAATGGCGCGGTCCGAGGATTGCGGTTGCGCGCCTGGGGGAATCGCGGGGCGATAGGCTTGGCACCGCCTCGCAGGCTGGGCAGCCTGCGGCACAGCAGACAGGGCTGTCTGCGTTACGGGGGAAGCCTGGAGCGTTATTCGGGACGGGTTGGGAATCCACGCGGATGGGTTGTCCACGTTGAAGCGCCATGAACGGCGCGGTCCGGATATGGCGGTCTCACACCTGGGGGAATTGCGCGGCAACCCGAGATCTCTGTCCCAGGGAACTTCTCCCCTCGACGTTTTCTTTGCGTCCTTCGCGTCCTTTGCGTGAGGAAAAGCAAGATCCTCGCACCCAACCCGTAACGCGGCGCCATGGGCACCATCGTGATCTCGGGATAGGATTCGAGATCTCGGTCCCCAAAAGAACTTCTTCCTCTCCCTGCGAAGCATGAGCGGGGAGAGGATCGAGGGGTTGGCTGAGAATGCCCCTCTCTCCGGCTCTCTCCCCACTCGTGCCTCGCGGGGCGAGAGGGAAACCGGTGTGATGCCCGTGTTGCGCGAACGGTCTGTAAATAGTTTACACTCTGCGATGTCACACCGGAAGGTCGGATGGCTCTCACACGGAGGCACTGAGACACGAAGGGAAAGGATCCGAAGCCTGTCTCACTCACAAGGTCAATGGTTCAAGCCTGCCTCCCCATCTCTGTGCCTTCGTGCCTCCGTGAGCTCGATGCTCGAATGGAACAGAATACCGGATGCTGACATCGGGGGAACGTCATCGCATCAGTTCAAGATGAGTGTTTCGGCAGGAAAAGTTGCTTGATTGGGGTAGGATTGGGAACACAAGTGCCCTAAGCAGGGACAGGGAAAGTCGACTTCAGGAAAAGCGGGCTTGTTCAACCACGGGCATCATTGCTAGCTCCGCTTCGCTCCGCAGCAATGTACCCTTTATTGTTAGACGCTACTCGTACCGATCCCGACGAACGACGTTGCCATCCCGATCACGCACCTCGATCTCCAGCGACTCCTTGAAGCTGATCGTGTCTTGGAGGCCGACCATGACTTTGTTGAGGAATCGCAGGACGTACTGATGTTGCGTGCTGTCCGCGTCGAGTTGCAGGCTCACAATGTTCTCGGCTGCTGCGACGCGCTCCGCGCCCTCCTGCAAGCCGAGAGGGCTGACGATGATGCCGCCCACAGCCCCGGTGTCGATGATGCGGTAGGCCAAGCTCCCGACCTTCTCCTGGTTCTGTTTCGAGGTCGTGTATCGGCGGCACTCGACGATCACGAACCCCGAGTCGCCTTGGCGGAACCCCTTGGCGTCGATTGCCCAGCTCGTGCCGGACCGCTTGCCGACAACGTCCTGCTTGCCCTCAACCCGTTCGAGGCCGAACTCGCTGGCGAACTGGTGAAGCAAGTACGCAGCGACTTCCTCGTATGAACCCCACTTCGCCATCGCGCCCTCCGCCGCCGAACGCTGCAGCTCACCGACGCCGCGCCGAGGCTGCCCGAATGCATTCAGGACGCAGTCGCGGCGTTCGTGTGAAGCCGCCTTGTTCGGGCCGGTGCAGTCACCGCTTCGCATTTCTTTTTAGGTAGCTGATTCCTGTCATCGTGAGGAGGGGTAAGATGTGAGCCAAATCCTTGTCATCGAAGACAACGACCGAAGTTTTTCCCAAGGCAACCTGATATCGCTCGCGAACCCGGTAGCTCGCGCCATCTGCCATTTTGATCTCGAACGGAATTCCTTCACTGATGGCCATCTGCATCTGGTCTCGTGTCATACGCGGATAATCATGCCCGATCGCCCACACGCGGCAAGCGCCCTAAATGCCCGAACGTTCGAACTGAGCGACTGCCGCCCGAGACGCAAGGTCGAGCGTGATTGGCACATCCGAATTGACGCCACACGTCGAGCGGGTAGGCGGGGCGGCAGTTCGGCTCCAGCGTATGTTCGCCCTGCTCAAGCTTCCTCCGGTTTGGTCAAATCCTTGATGATCCTTTTTGCCAGCCGTTCGTTGATCTCCCGATGTCTCGGAACTGGCTGCGACCGACCAGTTTTCGGATTGTGGTAAATGTCGTGCTTGCCACCATGTCGAAGAAGAACACAAGCCGCACCCTCCAACTGCTCGAGGAGGTCGCGTCGTTTCACGCAACCTCCAACTCTTCTTCCTTTCTAATGCCGGGTATTTCCTCGGACGTGAAGGTCTGGAACAGATCTCGAAGATGCTCCTTCAGATCGTCCAAGCCGTCGCCCTGCGTCCAGTGCTCCGGATAGTCATTGAGGTATCCAAGATACCGGCCGTCAGGCTCTTTCCAATACGTGATCCTCGTTTTCATGTGACCACTCTCGCACGCCATTGAACGCATGGCGAGTCAACAGTTTTCTGGCGAACGACCAAGCTCAGCGACCGCCGCCGGAAACGCCCGGTCGGCTGTAACGGTCGCGAACAAATTAACTGAACCGTCCAACTGCCCAGCGGGGCGGCGGTTCGCTGCAGCGCTCTGGTTGAACTAAGCCGCTGCGCGGCAACGATTTGCGACGTGATCCTCAAGGCCACATCTTCGTTGGCGCGCGGCATGACTTGAGCCTACTACAATCGCGGTGCATGAAAAGCACCAATACTTCATCCCACCCTTCATCCTCATCCACGCCCTATCGCACCACGGCCCGGGATTATGATAAC
>Ga0194131_10007872_pt1 | contig 14146 bp, 18 predicted proteins | sample TA2KigO120mmetaG_FD_148631 | JGI IMG/M metagenome (GOLD analysis project Ga0194131, IMG submission 148631) | Freshwater microbial communities from Lake Tanganyika, Tanzania - TA2015053 Kigoma Offshore 120m | ecosystem: Environmental > Aquatic > Freshwater > Lake | place: Tanzania: Lake... | reverse complement strand
ACCATCGCATTGTAGCCATCCGTCAGGAACGAAGTTTCCTGCAAAGTACATGATTGTTGCTAACATTGAATCCATAACAAACTCCTCGGACTACAATTTCTTCGATGATTGTTGTTAAACTAGCGGTTTAGAGATTCTCTGCTTTAGTAAGTATACGTGGCCTTCGTGCTTGTCCTCTATGCCGGCCAATAGGTTGTCGAGACCGTGGGTCATCAGACCACACTCGTTGAGGGAATCGCAAAGGTGCTTCATGACGGCAAGGAAGTTCATCTCGGCCATCAACGACTTCTTTGCGAGATCTGATGACTGGGGTATCATCGTTGCAGAACCTACGCCAGCGATCAATTTAAGGAGTTGCGAGTATTGAAGCTGAAGGTCAACGTTTGCAGTACATCCGAGACCGATAGCCTTCTCCGCAACGGAATCGATCTCCTCGGCGAGATCTCCATACAGTCTCTCGAAGAGAAGGTGGTCGCCGTAGTACGGATCGCCCATTGTGGTCCAGTGGTGATTTTGATGGACCGCAGCGAGGTACTTCAAGTAGACGAGGACCACAGACAGCTGAGCGTACGGCGTACCGCCCCACTCAGAGATCATGTTATCCACCACAACGTTTAGATTAGGTTCGGTGGTCAGCATTATTTCAAAAGATTCAGATAAACGACACCGCATCACTTTAACTCCAGGTGAAAATGGGCCATATTGACGACCTCAGGGGAGGGCGACCAACTCAACCTATAGGGAGTGTTGCCTTTAAAAGATTCTCGCGTGTTCCAGGCAGAAACATAAGTGTCCAAGGCTCGCTCTTCTACATTCCTAAAAGAAAAAACCGGCAGCACGACGGACGCAGGATGTGAAACCCTCTCTGGTCCTTCTGCCAATATCCTATGAGCTGGGTTGACAGATGAGACATATTTCACACCAAAACTCTCTTCGAACTTTTTGATGTACTCCCGCGAGGTGCAGACAGAGGAGATCAGGCCTTTGACGGGATCCACCGATTCCGACAGCACAGGCATCACGGCGACCTCGTCCAAACGGAGGCGATTCGCCAACTTCTTAAACAAACCTTCGTCGAGAATACTTTCGTCTCTTTCATCTAAGCAATCGTAGACAGCATCCAACAATTTTTCTTGTTCTATCTCGACGCCCATCGACTTCATGCTGGCACAGTACCTGCTCACGGCAAGCTCTTCCCACTGTCTCTCGATATTACTGCCATATTGTTTGATAATATTGCGTGCAGCGGTGGCATACCAGGTGTCCGAAAAATCGGAATCTTCTACTTCGCCAATCATTTCGTCCATCGACTCTTCTCCGTACATGTCAAAAGGCTCGGCGACTATCTTTGGATCGGGCAAACCAGCTTCGACCAACGATCTAGAACGATGAATCGTCTTCAGGGTGTCGTCCTTTGGAAATCTCTTCGTCATCTCTTTAATGAGCGGGAGCGGCAATCGTCGAGCCGTCGCCTCTCTAACCGCAGGATCGGAGTCCCTGACAAACAACTTCAAGAAATTCTCAGGAACGAGGCGTGCAACAAGTCGTCGAACTTCAGGGGATTCTGCACTCACAAACTTGACCAAGAGTGAAGGCTTGACCTGGGAGCACGATCGGCCGGTCGCTTCTAAAACGTCGAGGCGTGCGTTCGCGCTTTTAGCCATGCGAACCAAGCCCCTGGACGTCAAAATCGTTGGACCTAAAACTCGCAAAATTTCTTCTTGAAGCGCCCGAGCGCTACTTTCGTTCCTTACAATCTTGTCGACAACTTTTTGTAGCTCTTTCAGCTTCAAACTCATGAAATAAAACTCCTCAGCGTTAAATATATAGTTTATAAATTATTTATTATGTAATATGCTTAATATTAATTATTTAATTTAAACAATAACAAAAATCTTCCAATCGCGATGCCAATCTTGTTTATCATTTAAATTCCAAAAATGTATGATTCTAGGCTCAGCCGGTTGTTTCAATAATTTCATATTAACTTCTTGAGGCAAATAAGCACCCTTAACTTTGTTACAGTGCTTGCAACAAACTACGCAGTTTTTCCACGTTGTCTTCCCGCCTCGACACTTCGGAACAATGTGATCGACAGTAATATTGTTCCATCCTAATTTTTTAGAACAGTATTGGCAAGACCACTCGTCGCGATTAAAAAGTATCCTCTTTCTAAACCTACTTACGCAAGGTTTGACGTTAACCCTATAATTTAGCCTGATTGTTGCTGGAACCTGGAAGGACACCGACACCGTCGCATAATGAGTATCCCACATGCTGGGGGAATCTTCTACGATTATAACTTCGGCGCGCCCTCTCATCAAAAGTCGTAATGCGCGAGTCTCGGTAATGAACTGAAGCGGTAACCAATCTGCATTTAACAATAAAACGCGAGGCATACGAAAATACGTATCACTAAATTAACATAATTTCGCAGAATGTTTCGAACTAATTCGTCAGGAAATCTGCGATATTCTAAAAGAAATTTGATCCAAAGCGAGTTTAGAAAAGTCGCGATCCTCTTTAGCTTCGGAGAGTTGTCTCTTCATCTTTTCAAATTTTGAATTTGACAATTTCACGATAGATTTTCTTGATAATATGTCATGTAATCTCGAAACTCTAAAGTCTAATTGAATTACTTTTTTTTGATACTCATCCAGTAGAGCTCGAAGGCCTTCGATAGTTTCTACACTATTTTGTTTTTTTGATTTCTCTATGGTCTTTTTCGTTTTTCTCATCGTTAAACCTCAAAAGTAAATTGAGGGCGAGGAACCGAATATTCTACGCCTCCACTATGTAGTTTTAAATTAGGTATTATCTGACCACCATACTTGATGTGACAGTGACCACAAAAAACCTCGAAATCAACGCGGGGATTATTTGACGCCACAGTCAACAACATATCACCCATAATCTTTGAAGAATACCAAGGATATAAATTTTGTTTGGTTTCATGGGATAAATCTAACGGTTGTGTAAATGGCGGCACATGAGTAACTACGACTATTTTTCGAGGATTCATTTGCTCCAGCGCCGACTTAATACCTGCCGCAACGTGATTAGCTGCTAAATTTGCCTGCGATCTTGCAAGCGTCAATATCGTTTCATAGTCAACGTCAAGATTTTGGTTTACACCCATATAATCGCCGATGTGACTCCAATCATTCATAAAGAAATTTGAAAACCTAGGCTCTGAATATAAACCATCATACCAACCATCATGACCCACCGCAACAACTCCCTTGGTTAATTCAATATAGGGAACTGTGGACAAATATCTTAAATATTTTGAGGAATTTGAGAGGCTCGTGGCGCTGGCTCGAGTCTCGGCGATATTACTACCCCAAAAATCATGATTACCAAGGACAAAGTAAATTGGTCTTTTTAATCTGGTCTCAAGTGCCGAAAGGTGATTTCTTAACTGCGGCGCTGTAGAAATATCTCCAGACAAAATAACTGCGTCAGAACCATCGAACAAAGAACAAAACATGTCTAAGTTGCAAGAAGTAATAAAAAAGTTATTGTCAGAAGTAATAAAATCTAAGTGAATGTCAGTTGCCCAAGTTATATGCACTTTGCGACTTCTCCTACTTCGTAATTAGAAATTCTACAATTATCACAAAGTGTTTTGTACCAACCTTTCTTGTTGAGATTGCCTCGATTTCCACATTCTTCACAGATCTTATCGCTTAAAGCTTCCGCCATATCTACCATTCCTCTAATGGTGTCGTCTCCACCATAATAATAAAATCTTAACGTTCCAAATTTTTCTTTAACTTGCGAAGCAATAACTTGCAGAGATTCTTTTTCTTCTTCACAAAGATTCTTGGATTTCCAATCTACATAACGTTGAATTTTTCCGCAAAGAGTATCGAGGAGATCAAACCAACCATCTTCACACTCGAATCCCCAAGCCATACAAGTATCCATGATAGACCCATCACGATTCTTAAAAATTAAAGGATATTTTGTACAAAGAATTTTATCTTTTTCAGGTAACATAATTTTATTATATCTTCTTACAGCTATTTTTACATTAATAATATAAAAAAAGGCCTGGTTTCCCAGGCCTTTAATCAAATCAATCGCACATAAATAAATTATGTGACTGCAATTTTTCTTGCTGCGTGTTCAACTTTTTTTGGTAACGAAATTGTCAATAATCCATCTACTAATTGTGCAGTAATCGTAGAATCATCAATACACGATTTTAGCGTGTAGACGTAATTAAACTCAGTTCCATGACGAGATTTACCAGTCACCTTAAGAGTACGACCATCAACGCTTACATCGACGTCATTCGCCTTTACACCAGGTAATTCAATTTTTATACCTTCTTCATCGATCGTGTTATTTCGATGTCTTGAAACGCTTCTGTCAAAATCACTAAAGAATTTAAACGTATCGAGTATATCAAAAGCAGGAATACGCATCGAATCGTTATATCTAACTAACATTTTTAATTCTCTCCTTGAAACGATTATTAATCGTTAAATCTTAAGATAACCATCGTTTTAAAGATTGGAACCCCTTTAAGCGTCTTTTTTTAGTAACCGTTTTCAATACGATCAATATTGATTCGACCTTTTTTCATGTAGGCACCATAAAGCTCGTCCATCGATACACCACTAGAGATAGCAATCTCAAAAAAGTAGTGTAGTGCGTCAACCAACTCTTCTACGTAATCTTCACGATTAAATTCTGAAACATTGGTAACCCTATGATCTTTAGAATTTTTTAGCAATAAATTGGCTTCAAATAATTCGTGCATACATTCGTGAGTAATTCCTTTAAGAAATTTTTGTCCTGCCTTTGAAGATACGTCGACAGGAAAATCTGGAAAATTACGACGAGCTTGGAGAAGCCGCATAAAATTCTCCTGTTGACTCCACATTTCTTGAAGTTTATCCATCGTTTATTCTCAACTTTAGAGAGAGAATCGTCAATTTAATTGACGCTTCAATTATTTTCTGTAAAATCAGGTCTCGAACTTTCTGACACAGTCTTTAGTTTTTCTGCATCATCCAAATACTTTTGATGCATTTCGGCGACTTGTTTTACGTAGTCAGGGCATAAGGTCATAGTATCGGATGTAGAATCATCTACGACAAGCCGAACCTGACGCATTAAATCAGCACCATCAACGCCAAGAAGTACAGCCTCTTGAAAGATTTGAATAAAACGCAAAGCGACTGAATCTGAAATTTTATAGCTCATAAAAAACATTTTATGCTATATCGTTGAACTAGTATCGCACTATGGCAATATATTTTTTATCTGTAAGGCTTTTTTTATATTTTTGGCAACAACATCTTTAGACTTTGTACAGTCAATCAAAGTAGTCGTGTCAGGATGTTTCATAGCCCAACTTGAATATTCAAATCTAACTATTTTCTGTAATTCAACGTCTGCTTCGTATACGTCTTCTGCTTCGTGCAAATATGAATTACCGTATAAAATAATCGTGTGATCAGGTTGGCGGAGCATGTTCGATAATGTGATTGTAAAATTTCGCGATATACCTTCGGCTGAACCATAAACGATCGTAGATAAACTCCATCTATCCATAATAACGAAGTCGTAATTTTCTTCAAGATGCTTCAAACTAAACTCTTGAAAAATCTTTCTATTTAAGAACTGTAATACCTGAAATATTTTCGGGAATTTTTTTGCAAAGCCGTTTCGAAGCATCCAATATATGATTGGATACGTAACCATCGATCGAATCGGCACTTCGACGACAGTCGCCAAAAAACCTTGCCGGGTGAGTGTTTCCTTCAATAGATGCGTTTGAGTAAATTTTCCTACTCGATCAGGTCCTTCGATTACTATGATATTAGCTTTTTTTATTTGCTTCATTTTTATCGATACCTTGGTGTTACTATCGATTCAACATTAATATAACGTATCGCTTTTCCAACTAACGCCATTCCAAAACTCAAATCCTTGTAAATTTTGCTTGTAAGAAAAATCTTCGTAAAACTCAGAAATATACATGTATTCGTAATCACTTTTAAATTTATCGATAAGATGGTAGTACGACAAAGTCCCGTAAGAATTTATATTCTTATTTTTATCCCAAACAAACGTCGTATAAAAAATTTGATCATCATAAAAGTTGACGATTCCGACAGCGGCATCGTCCATGTAGAAAGTATAATTCGGAAGCGAAGAATAAAAATTTAACCAACTTTCGTTGAAACAACCAAAACGTTTGGATCTATTGATTAAATCTTGTGAATCTCCTACAAGCGAAAAATTAATTTTCGAAAGTTCTTTTTTTCGTCTAGTAGATATTGGCGAAAGTTTCAATCGAGAACTTTGGCACTGATACCATTTATCGTCTTTAAACGGAAGCCACCCATTTTCAAACATGTATTTTGCTGTCTCTTGTTCTCTATAACATTCTACTTCAAGTAGACAATTTCCAGATTTAGAAAACTTACCTTCAGCATGATTAAAAATTAATCTCATTTTCAATATTTTCTTCAAAATCAAAATTCATTTCATCGCTATCAGGCGTTATCCACTTGGGATTTGTTTCAGAACTCCATTCTCTTGTGTTGTACTTTCTATTAATCAATAATTCTTTCTGCGTGTAGAAAGTGCTGTCAAACACGATAAGACGATTGTTCGGTTGAATACCAAAATTCCCATTATCCATCATAATGAAATGACCACATTTGTGTTGCGATGGATGTTCTGAAAATCCTACATTAGGAATTGTTCTATCTTCATGAGCCCAATCGAGCGTAAAGATAATCTTTCCTCTATATTTTTGTTTTCTTCTAGATACAAATTCTACTGGAGAATTTCTCAACATTGGAAACGTCGTAACTGAAGGATAGTAAGAATAAGAGTCCCACAAGACCAATTCATCTAACTCTTGTTCTGGTGCATCATCTTTCCAACAAAATGCGTGCAGAGGCATTCTCCACCATAGTCCTCCATCTGCCATCATAAAATGGAACAATGGAGTCTTGTTTGGGATTGAACTCATTCCAAAAATGTAACATTCAAATTTTTTATCAAAAGAATCTTCTTGATTTCTCAAGAAATTTCCTCTAACAAAGCATTCAATCGGTGGAAGCGGAATATTCAAATATGCCATGTTTTTTCTCTTTAAAATTGTTCTCTAATTTTTCCGTCTTTGACTAAACCAAAAGCTTCTAGCGTTGCAGGAAAAGCGCCAGTCGATACCACCAAGTCCAACATCTGCTGCGCAACATCCTTGATTTCAAGTTGAGCGTGTTCAGAGTACCTCAATTGAACAAAGTGAACGAAGCTACGAAAATTGAACATAATATCAGCAGTGATTTGATTACCATACGGAAGATACAGTCTCGCAGATTCCTTAGCTCGCTTTCGCGACATACCACTTTGTACCAATCTCTCAAGAGCAGCGTGATATTTCTGCAGGCTGGATTCTAGGTGTTCTATGTAGAGTTCTTTTTCTTCCGCGGGCCAATCCACAGGAATGTAGTACTTGTCTTCCTTCAGCTCCTTGTAACGAGCAGATTCAGCATTGATAGAAACGCCAATTCGATGCTTAAGGAGCTGTACGTGTGTAGCTATCTCCGTGGTTACAAGAAAGTGCAGTGAGCTCTTTTCGAATGGCGTTTCATGTGCATTTTTAGCCAGCATTTTTAAAAGTTCGGGAATTCGACTTCTCTTTTCTTCCGTAATATTTCTTGACGTAGAAGTCCATGCAGAAAGAGCATGAGTTTCATCGGAACCATAAAACCCGATCAGCTCTACTTTATTTGGTTGTGGAGGCATAACAGGATAATACCATATCAGTCTCCAACTTTATCATGCTTTAAACATTGTAGATAAAAGCCATCATGTGTTTCTCGATGACGTCTTTTATTTCCTTTTCCATTTCTTCTAAAGATAAATTAGCGCGTCCCAGAAGATCTCGTTGCATACGAGGATCAGCAGCCTTTTGCTGGACATACCTAACTAGATGTCTTTTCATTTCTTCGGCGCAATTTGAAGCTGCATTCGTTGTAACGAAATCTGGAATTCCACGCGCATACTCTTCTCTAACAAGTCGACGAAGATCTTTAATCGATACGCGCGACAACGTTTGATTTTCTTTTTTCATCATTCCTGACCCGAAAAAACGCCAGCAGCCATCGCTGATATTTGATTAGCGTATTTTTCAAAAGCAGCGACGATATCGGAAACGCACTCTTGTTGAGCTAAAGTCATAGAATCTTTGTCAAAATCCGCGAGCATTTCATAAACAGCACCTGCATCGTCGCCAGAAGCGAGCAATCCATGACTCTTTAGGACCGAAGCAATATGCTTCAATACTTCATCATCAAAGTCAACCATGCAAGAAGAAGCCACGTCACTAGCGGTTTGTTCAAGAGCAGAAAAGGTTGCATCGACAGAAAGATCTTGTTCTAAAGGTGATCCACCCTCAAAAAGATTTCTTTCGCTGAGTATAGAATTACGCTTTGAAGAATCGGCTGCGACCCAACCTTCCTTTAGGTTGCGCATCTCTTCTCTTATAATTTGTTCGATTCTTTCTTGTTGAAGCTGCTTTAGTTTCATAATAATCTCCAGTCCATAACTATTCGTTACAATTTAAAATTTAGCATTTACTCCACCCGCAAGATGCGCACGTCACGCATCCTTCTTTATAAATTAAGCCTTCAAGGCCGCACGAAGGACACGTTTTGTCCGACTGTGATTTAGTTCCATCAGGAATATAACTCTTTAGGACTCTAGAAATTGCCTTCGAAAAAGACTGCAATCCACTGAGTCTATCCTTTTGCAATTGTTCGACGATGTACTGAACTGGAACGCCGTGCCGCAACGCAAGGGACAACGTCCTCGTCATCGCGCCGTGATTGGGGTTCGAAAATAATTCAACAACGTTTTTAAACACAAGCTCGTCGTCGTCGCCCAAAGGAATGCTTAAATTATAAGTAGCGACTCCGTCTTTCTTGCCATTCTTGATTAGAATACCTGACTTCGATTTCTTCGGCACCTCGACGTGTTGCGATAAGCCACAAAAAATTTCGTATGGCAGGCCTGCTAACTTACCAACCAATACGAGATAGCTCTCGTTGTCACCACCTGACCGGACGTTAATTCTGTGAATATCACATGATAATTCTTTAGGCCGCTTTGGTGCGTGATTTTCTATCAGCGTTTCCGGCTGACTAGCAACATCTACCTTCTTCTCAGAGGGCTTCGTCTCGGCCACTAGAACACCGGTTCTGCAACCATCGCGGTATACCGTGAAACCTTTACACCCCGATTCCCACGCAGACATATAAACCTCTGCGACGAGCTCCTTAGAAGCATTGTTAGGAAGGTTACAAGTTTTGCTTATTGCGTGACATACCCATCGCTGCGCGGCGGCCTGCAATTTCACAGAATTCTTCCAGTCAACGTCGTTGGCAGTTCCACCGTGATACGAAGACTCTGCTACATCTGCCTCGGTCTTGTGATTGACCTCCATCCATTTCTTGAATGCATGATGGTAGACAGTGTATTCCTGCCACTTATCTCCGAGTGGATCAACGAAGTCGACCCGAACCGAGGGATCATCACCGTTGACCTTCTTACGACGCTTGTAGAACAACATAAAGGCCGGTTCGATACCGGAGGTTGTTTGGGTAAGAACTGATACAGATCCAGCTGGAGCTGTCGTGGTGAGAGCAATATTACGACGACCGTGCTTTTTATAGGCATCGACGAGGTCGGGTTCTGCCTCAAGGATCTGCTGGATGAACGAGTGTTTTTCTTCGAGCTTGTGAGAGAAGACTGGAAATGCTCCGCGCTCCTCGGCCATTTGAACAGACGACTTATAGGCATTAACACACATAGATTGATAAATCGTCTCTGTCATTTCAATTGAAATATTAGTTCCATAGACAAAATTTAGCGCCGCAAGTGTGTCACCTATTGCTGTCACGCCTAATCCGGTGCGGCGGCCACCTGTAGTTGCTGTCTTAATTTTTTCCCACAAATTGATCTCTGCGAGTTTCACAGCTTCCGGCTCAGGATCTTTTTTAATCTTATTGATGATCTTATCGACAGCCTCAATCTCAAGGTCAACCAAGTCGTCCATTAACCTTTGTGCCTTTTGAACGACACTCTTGAATCCGGCATTATCAAATGAAGCCGTAGACGTGAATGGATTTTTGACGAACTTATAAACGTTGACAAGAAGCAACCTACAGGAATCGTACGGAGATAACACGAGCTCGGCGCACGGATTCGTTGAAACGTTTCCATATCCAACAGACGCATAAGCCTCGGTCGGAGTGCGCTTCTTTACCGTATCCCAAAAGAGAAGGCCTGGTTCCGCTGAACTCCACGCTGCGTCGATGATTTGATCCCAAATTTGCTTGGCCTTGACTTGCTTGGTGACCTTGGCTTGTTCAACCGGTACATCCACGGGCCACTGCAACGTAAAAGATGTATCATCTTTAACTGCCCGCATGAACTCATCGGTAAGACGAATTGAAATATTTGCACCGGTAACCTTCTTTAGATCTCGTTTGATGTTAATGAAGGTCTCAATTTCTGGATGGATAATTGAAATGGTAGTCATCAGGGCCCCTCTTCGGCCGCCTTGCGCAACTTCGCGACAAGTGTTTGAAAACCTTTCCATAAACACGCCGATTCCATCAGTTGTTCCAGCTGCATTTGCTGTACTCAATCCCTTGGGACGAATTGTTGAGATGTCGAAACCAACGCCGCCTCGGCGCTTCATGATCTGAGCCTGTTCTTGATCAGCGAATAGAATTCCACCATAAGAATCCTGCGGCGAATCGATCACGAAGCAGTTAGACAACGATTGTAATTTATAGTCGTTTCCAATTGCAGACATCGGCGAACCTTGAGGAATGACAGGTCCAAAGCCTCGTGATTCTTTAGCCAGCTCCTCAAGAGACATCACTGCTCTTTTTGAGATGTCGATATGCTCGACGTCGGCAAGAAGACAAAAGATTTCTTTTTCGGACATGGGATTAGGATACTTGGTTTCGATGCGAGCAAACTCTCTAGCAAGTCTGCGATGCATGTCTGAAGGCGTCGATTCGAGTAAATCGCCTTGTGAATTTCGTAAAGCGTACTTATCGACAAACACGCTTGCCGCTAATTCATCCCCATTAAAATACCTCAATGATGCCGTAAAGGCCTCGCCGCGAGTAAATATATCCATGTATTTCTCCAGATAACAACAAACGGATAGATAACTATAATTCAATATCCAGTAGAAGTCGATGAATTTACACCATCATCGTGATGTTCCTTACGAGAAGTAGTAAAATCGTTCTTTAATTCTTGCCACTTAGCGCGCAGAATCTTTTTTTGCGCTGCGTCGTCATCTAATTTACTTTCTTCCATACTACCAGCTTGACCAGTGATTTCAAAATTACTACGAGCAGTATCGATTTTAATCGGAAAAACTAGTCCATCGCGGCCGGCTCTATTTTTTGCTACAAAAAGTCGACCCCAACCTGTCACCTTTTCATGAGACTTCCTTGAGATCGATAGGACGACGTCTGCGACCATCGCCTTGCCGTAGGCCTCTGACATGTTGCTAAGGTCGACGACGTCTGCGTTAGATCCTTCCTTGTTAGACTGTGAGGCAGTCCAAATCGGGATGCCCTTCTCGGAAGCAAAACCTCTCAACTCTTCGTAGATCAATTTTAGCTCATGGCGGAGCGAGTCGAATTGTCGAGTCGAACGCATGATATCGGCATAGTCAATAATGATCACATCAGGAATAAAACCTTTGACGTCCAGTCGCTCAATGTGCGACCGTAGCGTATAGATCGACGCAGCGTTTGTTGGAAATTCCTTGATGATGAGTCGACCCAACTTCATGTCAGCGTATTTCGCCATGACCTCATCCTTACGATCGATGACTTCGTTAGACTCCATATCGCACAGGTTAGAGTCATATCGGACGCCGACCGCGGTCTCAGAAAGCTCGAAGGTGTAGTGTAGGACGTTCTTACATTGTTTCAATGCGTTAGCACCGAGCATCGTGAGGAAGTGAGACTTACCCACACCAGTCGCGGCGACGACTACACCAATTTCGCCGGCCCCGAGACCACCGTTGAATATCTCTTTGCGATCCAATTCGTCGAGGCCGGTGGCGACGCAGTTACGTTGGAGTCTCGTGAACCTCGCCTCAAAGTCAGTAAAGAAGTCGTGGCCAAGGGCCGGCGCCGTACCGACGAGGACAGCCTTGCGAATTTCTTCGACGATGGACTCGTACTTCTCTGCCTGCATCTGATCGACTGCATTCTCTAGCGCAGCCTTGAGGGCCTGCTTTCGACAGAAGTCAAGGGATTTTTCGCGAACAAATTGCAAATCTCCTGGGTCGGGGTTTGCCTTCATCCTTTGGAGATATTCAATAATTTGGTCTCTTAAGATCGTGTCTGTCCCAACTTTAAGATCTTCTCGTATAATCGTGACGAGAAGCTGAAGTGTTGGAAAAACTTTGTATTTTTTTGAGTATGAAAAATAACGATCTGCAAGAAACTGTAAGTACTTCAACTCGAAGTAAGAAGATTCAAATACTTCCATCATCTGTTCTGCAAACTTTGCGTCAGATAGCAAAGCTTGCATAATCTTTTCTTGAAAAGATTTACCATACGTACCAAAAGTTACCCTGGTCGTCTTATTTTCATTTTCTAACATCATATTCTCTTAATTTTTTAAGCCGAGTCCGTCGATACACTTAAAAGCGTAAAAAAAAGTTTCGGTGTCGAAATCGTTGACACCTTCTTTTACAAGGGCCTTAATAAGACCAATCCTATTGATCTGAGGGACGAATGTATCGACCACATGTTGTACCTTCGAAATCTGGTTAGCAGACAACATACTTCCATCGAGGTGAACCAATTTCCAATTTCTTTTAAGGTCATATTCGTTTTCCAACACGCGACGATAAATAACTGACTCCGAGGAGTGCGCATAACAAAAATCGACGACTTCTTGCAGCAATATCACCGAATCATTTCCAAGCATCGGAAATTTCGTAGCCACCTTCTTAAAACCAACCCCCTTAATTCCGGGTACGTTATCGCCAGGATCCCCACACAGCGACTTTGCTACTGCGAAATTATGAGTTTTAATTCTATATTCTTCAAAAATGTCTTCTGCTGTCATTACTAACTTCTTATGAAGCGAGTACAACTTAGTTTTATCATCAAGAAGTTGGTACATATCTTTGTCTGACGACACAATAATCTTGTTTTCGTTTCTATATGGTCCTTTACATAAGTGAGCGACTACATCGTCTCCTTCACAATCTGCTACATAAACCTGACACACAGGTACGAACTTCAACATTCCTAAAAGAGCAATTAATTGATGTCTTTTATTTTCTTCGGAATCTGGAATGTCTTCTCCATAGAATCGATTCAGCTTCTGCGCTTTACGCCCTAGCTTATACGCAGGATAAATTCGTCTTCGACGTTGTGAGCCGCCTCCTTCCCAAGCGATACAAACCATCTTAGGTTGCATTTCATACATGATACGTCCCAACGTCTTCATAAAACCAATGCAACCGCCCATCTGGTAACCATGACTCGACATGGTCGGATAGGCGGCCCATGATCTCAAGAAAAGATTAGCACCATCGACGATGAGTATTGGTCTATCTGTCACTAAACCCCTGTACTTCCAAATCCACCTTCTCCTCGCTGCGTTTCTGCAACCACCTTAGTTTTTTGAAAAATGGCTTGAAAAATTGGAAAAAATAACAGTTGTGCAATCCTATCGCCTTTTTTAACAATAAATTCTTCCTTACCTGCGTTATGAAGAATGACCTTCACCTCCCCGCGGTAATCAGTATCAATTAACCCTGGGTCATTTAGCACTTGGATACCATCCTTCGCCGCTAAGCCTGAACGAGAGCAAACCATTGCACCAAATCCATTTGGAATTTCAAGTTTAATCCCGGTGCCAACAACGACCCTAGATCCAGGTGAAATGACAACGTCATCGGTCGACTTCAAATCGCAAGCCGCAGAACCGGGTGTTTGATATTTCGGTATTTGAGAATTATCATCAGTTAAGACTTTTACCCAAATAGGATTTGTGACGCGCTCACTCATCTGCATCCTCTTCATCATCTTCAATGACTGTGTTCTCGTCGCGAGGT
>Ga0194131_10007871_pt1 | contig 14147 bp, 15 predicted proteins | sample TA2KigO120mmetaG_FD_148631 | JGI IMG/M metagenome (GOLD analysis project Ga0194131, IMG submission 148631) | Freshwater microbial communities from Lake Tanganyika, Tanzania - TA2015053 Kigoma Offshore 120m | ecosystem: Environmental > Aquatic > Freshwater > Lake | place: Tanzania: Lake... | reverse complement strand
GCTGCATTATGCACTTGTGTAATTGCTGATGCTGTGTAGTGATCAACTTTACGAGTTTGACCATTGGCAAATTTAACTGTTTGAGCTTGTTTTCCTTGAACAATTTTATATAACTGGTCCATGACATTACTTTCTTGAATTTCAACTTGTTCTGCTTGAACGGTTGTCTTAGCGATTTGCTTGACTCCATTCCTGATAACTTCACCAAACATTTCGCGATACTTTAATGTATGCTTACTCGGTTTTGTTTTAGCAGTTGCATCTCCAGGCGCAGGTTTATATGCCGCAGGGTCACTATCGCTTTTTTTATCCATCTTTTTCCAATGTGCCGCTCTTGCTTTTGCAGTAGCAGAAGACACCCCGGTCACGTACTTCTTTGGCAGACCAGACTCTTTGTCTCTGGCAACTCTTGATAGCTTTTCCGTAACACTTTCACCAAAAGTATCGCCAACTTTACCTCTATGTGTCACTCCTAAATGATGACTTCCTTTTTCTTTGTTATTTAACTCCTTCATTTTTTTCAGCATCTCTTTTTTACTGCCTTTAGCAACTATTTTTCTACTTGAAGAATGAATGGTCGCATAATGTGTCGATTTTGGAGTCGCTTCATCCAGTTCTACTTCTTCACGAAGATCCTTATCCGCACCATAATAAGTTCCCTTACCTTTGGTAATATAAGAATTCACGCGAGCCATACCCCATTGCTGCGGAGTAGTGCCGGGCCTATGCCCAGAGTTCCATGCGGCTACACCACGACGATAAACTTTACGTAATATACCAATCGGAATGCCCGACTTAGCTGATTTTGCCGCGAGACCAGCTTCTGCGGTTTCTTTTATATATTTAAGAAATGATATCATTTTGATTCCTTCCATATCCGCCGATATTATATTTAGTATATAATTTCCATTCGTGTTTTTCTTTATGGTGAATGATACTAATCAAAGACATTGGAGCCTTGTCTGCTATCTGTGATGCATCTAACAACTCAATCAATCCCCATTCGAATAGCAAACCCGCGATGGTATTGCGCCTCTGCTTATCCTGAATTGAATAATTAGTCTCTTTGCCATCTAGGGCGAGAAGCTCCTTAAAATGAACTATGAAATATCTTTTCTGCTTGTGTAATATATGACACGATTGGTATAATCTCTTATCGGACTTACGGCCCACGCCCATTCGAGTAAGAGTCTCGCGAACTTTAAGAAAATCTTCTGGCGCTTTAAGGCGAATCTCGATCAGATCCTTTATTAGAGCTTCGTTTATCATTATTCGTACCGCCTCTTGCAAGACTATTATGAATCATAGTGATATTATCCGGCGATAGTATTTTCAAGGCCATCTCGGCTTTCGATCTACTATATCCAAAATAGGTCATAACTGATTCCAGATCGAAACTTGTAGATGCTTTACTCCACTTAGCAAATCTCTTTCTTGGTCGAATAGTATTTATATAAAAATCATTTTGAGGCCGATTATCAATATGGCTACGTAAATTCATTTCATTAGCATATGTTATCGTGTCGGCGTGATATGATAAAGCGCGATTCGTCATGAACGGGACATAGCTGCTCTCGGCCAATAGGTCATTCTCTGTATTTCGCATCAAATCTTTTTTGGAGAAGCTGATGGCATTGACATAGATGAATGGATTTATCTTACTCACTTGAACTCACAATCGACCATGATTTGCGTCATGCATGCTGCCATATTGATTTCATGATCGACTACAAAGGCTGCCTTGTATTGATAATCTGCAAGAATCATAACTAGATTGGGCACTGACTCCGGTTTCATGTGATCATATGCTGTATCATACAAGCGCCTGAATAGAATTTGAATATCATCGGATGCATTTAGCGCAACCCACTTTCGCATGGCTACGAAATCTTTGCTTCGTAGAGACGCGACTAGATCACGAATATCGGTATCGACTATTTTACCTAGAATACCTAGATCGATAACACCACCCGCGGAGTATCGCTGAAGTTCATTGATGACCCGTCTCCAATCGGGAAAAAACTTCATGATAAGTTCGGATAGAATGCGCTTTTCATATGTCACATTTTCTGTGTCGAGAATGACGCATAGTCGGCCTAGAAACTCTTTTGCCATGTAAGCTTTGGCGTCGCGCTTAATCTTGAAATCAATTCCAGCGCAGCGTGACTGTAGGGCAGGAATGATCTTATTCTTCGTATTGCATGTCAAAATGAATCCACAATTATCTGAGAATTCTTCTATGAAGCCACGAAGGGCTGCTTGAATATCGGCCTTAAGATTATCCGCTTCGTCTATGATTATGTATTTACGTCCGAGAGATGCCATCGAGACCGAACTGGCATAATTAAGAATGTTGGTTCTTAGAATATCGATACCTGCGTTCAGTGAACCATTGATCATGATGCTATCACAACCTAGCTCATCTAGCATGGCCTTTGCTACAGTAGTCTTACCTACGCCAGGAGTGCCGGACAATAAAAGATGAGGCACAAATTTGGCATCGACATAATTCTGAAAGGTAGTTTTTAGTTCCTCTGGTAGAATACACTCGGCAATACGCTTTGGTCTATAGCTTTCTACCCATAACATTTAATTCTCCCGCTCATTCATAATAAAAAAAGTGAGGGTCGCGAAATCCACTTTGTGAACTACCGTTCTGTGCATTTCCACCCTCTCTACGATATCATCCGACTAATATTGGCCTATAGATCGGTGCCCCTAGCATCTTCCGTGGCGAACTCGGGAAGACGAGGTTTCTAGGGACCTGGCTTCGATCCTGACCTTTTTTGTGCGGCAGATATCGCAGAATTATATTAATTTTCTACCATAACTTTTGACATAATAGACCATATAAAATCGAACACAACAAACATTGCTCCGATAATGCTCGCCCCCATTATTATCCCTAGAGTGGAACTTACGATTGCTATAGTATATATGTTACGCATTTGCAATTGGATTGCTTTTCTTCTTATGATTGAGTGCCGTACGTACTCGCGGTCTCGGTCGCTACATAGTATGTCACATCATCCATAGCTGATGCAAATTTCGAGACGCCCTTGGCCGAAATTGTCACGGTATAATCGCGAGGCAGTAACTTAAGATTATCACGCCTAAAGATCATCCGATAATTCGTATCGGATGTGCCGACAGCAGTTTTCCATGAGTGCGTTGAATCGCTATTAGTATCTAGTGCGGTAATATAGGTCTTGCCTCCCTCGCCTAGAATAGCCACCTGCTCTGCATTCAAGAATCCAGCAGCACGTAGAGCCCGATTCAGGGCGGATCCTTCCAGTAGGAATTTAATATCTTTGCTCGGAAGACTAACTTCCTTGTCAGGAGCCGAGATGATGGCAGAGGCCGACGCATATACAAATGATGCTTCATCGGTATTGTCGCTAATGTGCATCATCTTATCACCAAATTTTAAATCTGGATCATCGAACATACTCATTAAGCCAATGAGTTGGTTCAAATCATAGATTGCAAATTCGCGAGGAATGGTTTCTGAGATATTAGCAACCGCCATCACTGTCTTAGGAGGATTGATCGTTTTTAGCTTTGTTCCCTCGCGAAATAGCATAGACATATTGATCGATGCGAAATTCTTTAGAATTTCGATAGTCTCTTTAGATAATTTCATAGCTCACTTTCTCATGCTTCATGTTATACTCAGTATATAATCTACTTTACCATAGTCGTATTGTCAATATCTATCTTTCCCTCAAGCTTTTTCGCCTTGCCTAGCATATGAACATCGGCCGTAGCGGACACACCAAGTACCGCAAGGTCTGCCAGACTACCAGAGTAGATATAAGTTCCCATGTGGGCTAGCTTCATCCAGGGGCAGAGCCAAACTTTCATTCCGGCATTTCGCGTATACTGACAGAACATATAGTCTTCAGATAGATATCGCTTGGTTTTAGGATCGATTATGCAGTCGAAGTAGGCCACGATTTCGCGCGAGCCATCAAAATGTTCCGTGCGAACATGATCCGGCTTATATGATAGGTGAGGATACGCGGTCGCGAATCGATCAAAGACGGTGCGCTGAATCATCATGAAGCCAGTGCCGCTCTCCAGTACTTCTACAGGATCAGATATCGAGATTTCATTAACACCTGCGGTAGGATTAAATACATAATCGCCGATATAGTTTGCCAAATTTTCAGGATCACGATCTCCGAATCCCTTATCTACTGCGCGCTTCACCTTCTCCCATGAAATACATTTCTTTGGATAGGGCCCGCATACGACATCCTTATCTGATCCGGGTTCAGCGATGGCCAATAGCGCGATAACATCGCTCGGATCAAAACCAATATCGGCGTCGATAAACATTAGATGAGTACGGTTCGTTCGAAGAAATTCATCGACCAGATAGTTTCGGGCTCGTTGCACCAGCGATTCATTGAAGAGATAATAGAATTCAATATCTAATTTATATTCTGCGCCCATTCGGGCTAAGTCGGCTGTTGATTTTGTGTACTGACCAGAACACATACCACCATACATAGGCGTAGCAACAGCAAGCTTTCGTTTACGTAGTTCCGATACATCAATTGAAACTTCCATTATATATTTACTCCATGCATTGCTAAGTTGAGTACTTATCTATATAGTAGCGATATCAAAACTATCGATCATGACTATACGTGAATGTCAAATATGATTTAGCATAGCTGCGGGAAATATTCGTCAACAATTTTACGTTCGGTGATTTGAAACCCCAAGCTCTTATATGTACGTAATGCGGCTGGATGATCCAAGCTTGTGGTATATACCCACATCCTATTGGCTCTCAGTGCGGCTTGAATCATACACGAATTCAGAAATTGTTTACCCACTCCCTTGCCTATGCTATCAGGAAATAGTCCAAAATATTCCAGATTACACAGTGAGTCGATGTCATCTAGAGGAGGTAGTTGTCTACGTGGGCCTGCGGGATCATCCTCATACTTAATAATGGCCATACCACTGGGCTTACCCTCATTCATGAATGTTATATATTCTTTTGTGGGATCATTCAAATATTCGTAAATCTCCACGTTCGTTTTATAGTTAAAGTACCACCATTTGTAGTCGTGCCCTACAGTATTGTAACACCATAGAAAATATTCAGGTGTCCATGATCTGGCCACAAATATATTCTCATGATAAGACGAATCAAAGATATCAACATCGCTTAGTGATGCTACTAGCTTATAATACGTGTAGGACGATGTTTCAATTTCGAAATCTGAAGGGATCATATTATTTCGAATCATAAAAAAATAACCTTCTAAGACGGAGGTGATGGATTGAATCTATCACCAGGTCTTAGAAGGTTAGATTATGCTTTAGATATTAGGCAGTGAGACTAAAGCCAGCCTTCGGGCCATTACCGAAAGCACTGAGCCAGCGATGGCCAGCTGCAACCACTTCACGAGTCGGCGTACCCATACGATACGCGCTAATAGTATTGCCGCTCGCAAGAGTCTTTCGGTTCAAATAGATCGAATAGCCGTTCCTGCGTAGGTTGCTAACAGCCGCAGACAGATTGGCGATGCCAAACTTAGTCTGAGCCTGTGTGGCGGTAATGTCACCACCCTTCTTTAGGAATGCCAGAAGGCGAGCCGAGCTTGTCTTTGTAGTCATTTTACAGTATATTCCTCTTCGGTTAGATATTGATCGGTGCAACCGGAATGGTGGCATCGATACTCTGGGGGCCCATGCCATCGGGCGAGGGTACCGGAGTGGGGGGAACCAGGGTCGGATCGACCTTGGTGTATAGCTCAAGAAAGGTATTCTTAATCTCGGCATCAAATCGGCTGATGCAGAGTTTAATGGACTTCATGCGGTCACCAAACATAATGTAAGTATTGATGATATGTACCAGACGGCGCGTCGAAATAATATCATCCACGGCTTGTTCATCGAAGGACTTACGAATGACCGCGGCCCACAGAATTAGATGCGTCACGAAATCCCGATCCGCGTCGGAGCAGTCACGATTGGCGCATAGATAGCCATTCAGAATGCGGGTTTCGATTGCAGCACTAGGAAACATCTGTTCGATTGTAATCGGGAATCGCTCCAGCCAAGAATCATCAAGAATGCCAGCCGCTACATATCGACCATCATCGCTGCCACGACCCTTAGTGTTGGCAGTCGCAATAATGTTGAATCCCGTCGTTGGCGTGATAAGTTCGCCCGTCTTTTTAATGTAGTACGGCTTGCCTTCAAGGATGCCCTGTAAACACATAACTTTGCCAGGATCCGACCGATCAGCTTCATCGATTAGTAGAAGAGCGCCCTGTTCCATCGCGCGGATAGCAGGACCCTTGATGAATTTAGTTTCACCGTTGACCAGTCGAAAGCCGCCAACTAGATCGTCCTCGTCAGTCTCGCGCGTCATTTGAATACGGATGAGTGAACGCTTGGCTCGACTAGCGGCCTGTTCGATCATGAAGGTCTTGCCGTTGCCCGACATGCCCACAACAAATATCGGGAAAAAGTTATTTGATTTAATGATAACTTCAACATCACGGAAATCGCCAAACGGCACATATAGGGGATCGCGGACGGGCACTTTAGCCAGATCGTACTGCGATTCCACATTGGGATCAAATACGACAGCCGCGGGCTTGGACTGTGACGGAAAGGGCACAACCGCAGATGCGGCCGGGGTCGCCATAGCGACCGGGCTGGTCGCATCAGACTTGACGGACTTTGCATCGACGGCGCGACCAGGATTCGCCTTAAGCTGCACGGAGACCTTCTTTTTGCTCTCCTTCATGTACTCCGTCGGCAGTTCATAGAAGCCTCGACCCAGTTGGATCGCGCGATATGCCGGTCGAAAAATCCACATATAGTCACTTGCGCGGAATCGATTATCGGATTTTTCAATATGATGCATCATATCGGATCGGCTATAGGTGCCGCGGACTCCGAATTCCTCGACCGCGTAGTCGAGGAATTCAAGCTTCTTCGTAGTTTTGGTAGATACCATCTTAGTTGCTTTCACTGTTTTCATATTATGATTAAACATATCATACATAAGCAGGGTATGTCAACTACATTATTGACTAATAATATTTTTTTGTTTACGCTGATTTTGCAACATTCTTGCGCGACTTATTGCCGACGATATTGGCAATGAACGATATTAGGATCGGCCGAAGGTTAGTGCGCGCCTGAGCGGCAGCAATAAAGGATTTAGCAATCTGAGATTGAGTCGCATTAGGCGCTACGGTAAATTCAAATTCATCGTCCAGTTCAAGTTCACGATTATCCGACTTCAGGAAGTAATATTGGTTGAAACCGTTAAAGTCATCCAACATTGCATACCCATACTTGAGGCTACGTGTAATCCTGCTAACATCAATTGACTTAACATTGGAATTATGGTAATTGCTTTTGTTCATGACATGCTTAAGTTCACGTATCGATCCAATTCGATATGAAATGGTATTATATCCATCATCCCTTAGCATGTCAATCAGCGTATTAGTTAAGTACGGACCAACATGCCTCTTATTCTTTTTAGTGATGGGATTTTGTATAATAAGATTTTTTGTTGGGCTAAAATAACTGTTAGATCCCGGCATAACATAATCGGCAGAAACTTCTCCGTCGGTAAGAAAGACTGCGCTAAGATACTGAACATGAGTAGAGGCCTTAAACGCAGCCAAGATGGGTTTAGCCAAAAGGGCAGTACTATTCAAAGGAGTATTGGCCATATGAAATATCGAATGCCGGGTTTTGATTTTAGACCAGAGTTGATTCGATGGGGCCACAAACTGATCACAAAGAATGTTGGTCATATCACGAAATTCAGTCTTGGTCATACGATGGCTGAATAACTCAAGTAAGATCATACTGACATCGGGAGTCAGCATTGGGCCGCGGACATCAGCCCGAGCAGCCTTATTTTTATAGAGACGATTCTCCCGGTCTTTAAAATAAGCGGCATCCGTCAGCTCGGTATACCGAGCCGGCACAATAGTCTTGAACCCATACACCGTATGCGGAATATTGACTCGGCGACAGAACATAACAAGACCCATTAGCTGATCTAGGGTTCCCTTCATATTCCCCTCCATAGAAGATGAAAGGTCCACAAACATTACAAGCCCATGATTTTTGCCACTAGGCGTAATGGCGTTCCGTCGAAAAAGATCGGTAGTCAACTTATAAGCATGGAGCTTTGTGAAATTCAAAGAACCTGTCTTGGCTTCTTGAATGCGGGAATAAGTGTCTGCGGCTTTCTTGCGCTCAAATTCACTAGCCAACAAGTTTACCATTTGCTCATTCTTTTTAGTTAATGAGGAATAGCCGGACACACCACTGCAAACATAGGGATGCGCGAAATTCTTCAGAATACGATCATACGATATGATATACTCATCCAGAGGAATTTCAGTGTCCAGTGTGATATAGTCAAAGGAATGGACATTGTACGCAACCATCTTGTTGGCGATATTGTTAGTCAAACTATCGGCCGTAGTAATGGCGTCAGCTTGCGAAGATTCTTCGCCCTCGCTACTGGCACTGGAGTCAGCCTGCGAAGATTCTTCACCCTCGCTACTGGCACTGGAGTCAGCCTGCGAAGATTCTTCACCCTCGCTACTGGCACTGGCACTGGAGTCAGCTTGCGAAGATTCTTCGCCCTCGCCCGACGGCGAAGTTTTTTCGTATTGATCGCTCGCCTGCGTCTTGATCTCCTTGCTGTCATTATCCAGTAGACGCTTGGCGAGAGCCACAGCATCATTAATGGTGCTTAGAGCATCAATCTCGGCGATAATAGATTGTTCAGCCGCAGAAAAAGGCACGGCGATATGATCACCAAGCTTATAGTGAACATTAATCCTATCGCCAAGCGATAGCGCCGATATCTTCTTGTCGGCCAGGCCGAAGAAATTCTGGTCGAATAGCTGCTTATAGCCTACGCGGAAATCATACCGCGAGCCGGGATATTTATTCTTGATTAGGCGCTCAATGCGGGCGTCTTCGAGGACATTCAGAATATCTTTTATCTTGGGTGTATCCAAGATAGCCGTTTTCCATGCCACTGGGTCGGTATATAGTGCATGACCAACCTCATGTAGCGTTAGCATATGATATAACGTCTTGGACATACTCTTCCACATCGGAAGAGTAAGTAGACGCTTATCGGTATCGAAATAGGCGGTTGTTGCAGTGCTATGCCGGACGGTGATATTCTCATTGGCCAATAGCTTAGCAAGCCGATCTAGCTCGTTTAGATTGATAGGTTGTTCGGTAGCGCTCATCATTTATATCTAAGAATATCACACCATATCAGGGTATGTCAATTGCTTTTTTTCTTGAATTTTTGTAACAATATTACTCGACGCGAAATCCAGCTAAAACACGACATGTTTCCAATATATCATAGAATATGCTGTTTTGTCAATGTCTTTTTATGTCGTTCTTTATGCTATTTTTGTAATATTATTACCATTGCTGGCAAATATTGAATAAATACATAACGAGCCGTCAGAAAGTTATTCCGTTTTACAGGAAAGAAAAAATGTTCAGTTTCAGGATGTTACTATTGACAATGCTGACGGTGTTCATTATCTCTCCGATTGCCGCACAATCTCAGATGATATGGAAACCTGTGCTGTGCGTGGCTACTGAAGATTTTCAAAAGGAATTTTCCGATACCGGCAAATATATGAAGTTTTTTTCGATTGATGCGATCAGCAATAGCGAAACAAAGCAACAGTCTAAACTTGAAATGTACATGGAAATAAATTCAAATATTAAGGAAGTTTTTCTGATAGAAACAGTACTATCTGAAAATAAAGAAATTTCCTGTATTCTGTTCATTGGTCAAATCGGAAAAAACGGAAAAAAACGAAAAATAGAAGTTATGTAAAATATTCTGGCCTCAATATAAGGTCGACCAGTTCCCGAACAGCTCCTTCTCCGCCATTTTTTGTCAGCACGATTGTTGCGGCCGCGCGAACAGCCGACATTGCATTTGCCGGAGCAAACGACACGCCGCATTCAGCGAACATGGAAATGTCCGTTAGATCATCTCCAATACACGCAACTTGATTGACTGGTATTTTCAGTGACTCAATTATTCGTCGCGCATCCTTTCCCTTATCTGAAGAATTACACACGACAGTATTAATATCTAATGGCATATCCAAGTCTTTGGCCCTAGACAAAATGAAGGCAGATTCTTTCGATGCGCTTATGATAACGAACTTCACGCCGTTATTCTGCAACATCTTTATGCCAAGCCCATCGTGAACATGGAACGCCCTCATACAGTCACCTTGATGATTGTAATATAGCCGGCCATCGGTCATGACGCCATCGACATCTGATATGACCAACTTAATGTGAGATACCTGAGGGTGTGGAAGTTCTTTTCTCGTATGATACAGGCTCGTAGCGAGCCAGCGGTACAGGCTCGTATCGCCAACAGTCGTTGTAATCACGCCATTAACTTCCTAACAGCATCTAAGTCTTCTTGCGTATCAACTGCTGGACCTGTGGGATCGATCTGGAGCATATTCATACCGTATCCAGCCGAAATAAATTTCAATTGTTCCAGAGATTCAACTTCAGCAAGAGAAGTTACTGGCAGGTTACAAAATGCTCTAAGGGATACAAAAGTATACGCATAGATTCCAACATGCTTATTGTATTCCAGATTCTTAAATTCATATCTAGGGTAGGGAATAATAGATCGACTAAAATACATGGCATTACCATAGTTATTCATAACGACCTTAACCGTATTGGGATTCTCTGCCTCTTTACGCGATATCTTATGATATAGAGAAGCAGAATCCAATGTTGCGTCATTCTGCATGGTATTCACAAGCAACTGTATATCATCGGAGCGACACATCGGCTCGTCGCCCTGTAAATTGACATACACCGGATAGGAATCTAATCTCCACATTACCTCTGTCATGCGTTCTGTGCCGCTATTATGATACGGCGATGTCATGATTGCATTGCCACCAAACAGTTCGACTTCGTTTTTAACAGTAGCACTTTCAGTAGCCACCACGACTGAGGCATTTTTTACTGCAGCCGCTTTTTCGTAGACATGTTGAATCATGCTCTTTCCATGAATCATGGCAAGCGGCTTACCGGGCAATCTGGTAGATGCATATCGCGCGGGTATTACAATGAGTGTATTTCTATCGAGCATAAGATTTTCTTCTGGTCTGGTTGTTTTTCTCGCGTAATTTATTGAGGGATCTCAATTGCTTTTGCGCTAGCGCCAGATGATATGAGTTAGCGCGATTCGTAAAGAGAATGCCGTTCAGGTGATCATATTCATGTTGAAATATTCGAGCAGTAAATCCACTGAACTTCATGGTATCTGTAACATTATGCTGATTCGTATACCGCGCCCGAATACTGACAGGCCGCTTTATCTTTAGGTAAAGCCCAGGAAACGATAAACACCCCTCTTCATACGTTTCGATTTCTTGAGATGTATCTACTATACGAGGGTTGAACGCCGCGATTATATTATCGGGATCCGAGGGATTTCCTATAACGAATGCGCGCGTCATGATGCCTATCTGCGATGCCGACAATCCGATACCACGATTCTCGCACATTACTCCACGTAGAATATCAAATAATCCTAGTCCATCGATAGTATCGCCATTGCTTAATGTATATCCTTTTTCGAAATCAAACTCTGGACAATATTGCTTTAGCGATGAATCGTACTTATGCAACAATTTATTCACTGTGGCTGATCCTCAAGTAGATTCGCATTATATTCTTTTACCAAGCGTTCTATTCCTTCACGGAGTGGTATCTTTGATTTCCATTTTATGTCATTTAGATATTGAATGTCAAGAAGTTTATGCGACATACCCATAGGCTTTGACATGTCGCGTAGTATCATGCCATTCCAGCGGACTATTTCACGAATAAGAAGAGCTAAATTCATAATAGATATTTCTTTTCCTGATCCGATATTAATACAGTCGCGTATTATCATGTCATTTTCGAAAAGTGTATTGACTACATGAATAATGGCCGCGGCACAGTCGTCTACATGTAAAAATTCACGAAAAGTCGCGCCTGATCCCCATATAGTGATAGTCTTCTGATTAAGTCTTTGAGCATCGCATATTTTTTTAATTAAAGAAGCTAAGACATGTCCGTCAATTGAAAAATCATCATTCGGTCCATATAGATTGCACGGAATCATTGTTAGATAATTTAATTGTCGCTCGTTCCGCACATATTTGGTTAGTTCCATTCCGACCAGTTTGGCTAACGCATACCCGCGATTAGTCGTTTCCGGATACCCATCAAAAATCATATTCTCCTTCATAGGCTGAGCACAAATAGCTGGGTATACGCACGATGATGATATATAAAACAAATTAGGAACAGAGAATGTAGCGGCGGCATTTATCACATTGCTCGCCATCATCACATTTTTAAATAGATACTCATATTGATTATTCATATTCGATAGAATACCACCAACAAGCCCAGCCGTGTGATATATTGTAGTTGGCCTAATGTGCTTGATGTAATCATACGTGCTCCAAGAGTCTGTTAGATCGCAGGCCGCTCGATTATGAGTAATGACTTCTTCTTTTTGATTCGCGAGACTTCTCACTAACGCAGAGCCCAGCATACCTTGGCCGCCAAGAACGAGAATTGTCATGTTAATTGCCCAATCACTTTACGAACATATATAATGTGTCTTGTTAAATCCCGGTGATCATTACCGAAGAAGAATCCATTACGATCTATATACTCCGCATTTGTTAAATTACCCGAAATACGACTATTAATGCGCCCACTTTTTACAACGGGCTGCTTAACGAAATTTCCTGTCACGATTGGGCGTGTCTCTATACCATTTTTTCGTAGAATCGAAATTACTTCAGCGCGACGACCCTCTAGTGAATCCTTGAGTACAACGCCGAATCCAAACCAACTCGACTTCTGTATGCGACTTTCTTGCTGAATGATAAAATTCTTGCCGAATTCATTAGTGAAAATTTCAGCGTTTGCGCGGCGACTCTTTATGAAGTTATCCATCTTCTTAAGCTGCACTTGCCCGATGGCGCCACTCATTTCAAGAGGCCTCACACAATATCCCGGAAGCACAAATTTAAAACTATCCTCGAATGGATCACCCGTCTTGGTATAGAGTTCACTAGTCTTAAGATCGCGTACCCATCCGTGCGCGCGTAATGATCGCATATAATCAGCCAACGACGAATCGTTTGTAACGATCATACCGCCTTCCATTGTCTGTAGATGATGACTAAAGAAAAAGGAGAACGTGCCTAGAACGCCAAATGTTCCTGCGTGTTTAGTAAACAAGTTAGTTTTATATAGAGCCCCGTAGCTTTCACAATTATCTTCGATTAGATGAATATGATGAGTCTTGCACATTTCTCTTAGTGCAATAAGGGTGCAGGGCAACCCAAGAAGATTTACGGCCAATATTCCGCGAGTCTTTGGGCTAATAGCTTTCTTGATTTCTTCTATGGAAATATTGAATGTGTTCAATTCAACATCAACGAATACAGGAATTAATCCAAGCTGGGTTAATGGAAAATACGTGGTACTCCAACTTATGGCAGGAACGATGATCTCATCTCCCGGATTAATATTGTATTTTTTATTTAGAACCATTGCGCTTAGCCCAATAAGATTAGCCGAGCTACCGCTATTAACCATGACCGCATGGTTCATATTCATTTTAGCAGCGAAGCGCCGTTCGAACTCAGCGACTTCGGATCCCATGGTATATCGGCCATTCCACATGATCTTAAGAATGGCTAGCTTCTCTTTCCAGTTCCAGCTATCACTTGCTAGAGGATATTTCATTGATGTCATATATCACCATTTCATGAATAAGAGTTTCAAACGATATTGCCCTGTGATTCCTGTTATAAATGCTTTCATTTAAATTGCCCATTCATTATAAATGTATATGTATCTAAGCTATTCTTGAGAAATTGTGATGCTTCTCAAACCGAATAGACGCTCTAAATTTGTCTTGTAGAATATCGCCCTTGTGTGATATTACGAAGACATTTGTATTATCGAGGCTATGAATCAATTTTAGAAACTCATCGCAGCCATTGGTGTCAAGTGACGCATCAAATACCTCATCCAGTATT
>Ga0194131_10007870_pt1 | contig 14150 bp, 9 predicted proteins | sample TA2KigO120mmetaG_FD_148631 | JGI IMG/M metagenome (GOLD analysis project Ga0194131, IMG submission 148631) | Freshwater microbial communities from Lake Tanganyika, Tanzania - TA2015053 Kigoma Offshore 120m | ecosystem: Environmental > Aquatic > Freshwater > Lake | place: Tanzania: Lake... | reverse complement strand
CGCCGCGCTGCTGCTGACCGGCGGGCTCGTCTTCGCGCTCGGCCGCGAGTTCGGCTGGTTCGCGCCGGTGCCGGCGCCGGTCGTTCCCGAGCGCCCGGACTCGCGTGCCGCGGCGTCCCCAGCCGATCCGCTCGCTGCGCCGGCCGTCGTCGCCGCCCCGCCCGCCGAGCGCAGCCGCGCGCCCGAGCTGCCGACGCCGCTCGACGCGTCGCTCGCCGATTCCGGGCACGCGCCCGCGGCCGCGCCTGACTACGACGACTGCGATCCGCCGCAGCCGACCGTGCTGCACCTCGGCTTCCCGATGAACGTCAACGCCGCGCTCACCTTCGAGCGCGCGCCGATCGTGGCGCGCCTGCGTACGGTCGGCACGCACGCCGTTCCCTGCGTCCACGGCGGCGAGCATTCGAACCTCCGTCCGCTCGCCCGCATCGAGCACGTCTATCACGGCGACCCCGCGCTGGTCGGCCGGCAGATCGAGCTGCATCGCGCGATCGGTGAGTCGGCCCGTTCGTTCCTCGCGTGGGGCGACGGCTACCCGCCGACCAGCGGGGGGCAGTGGGTCACCGCCTTCGCGCTGATCGACCGGCCCGCGCTGCCCGACGGCTCGCTGCATGCGCAGCAGCTGCTCGCCGAGGGCTACGGCGGCACGACGTTGAGCGACGTGGTCCCGCTCACATCGGGCGCGCCGCCGCGCGACCGCGCCGCCGCGCTCATTCCGCTGCTGCACGACCTCGCCGCGAGCCTCGGCGATCGACAGACGGCGCTCGGCGCCGTGACCGCGTTGCGGCAGTTCGACTCCGGCGCCAGTCCGGTGACGCCGCCGAACTCCTCGGTCTGGCGCGATCCGGTCGCCTGCGCGGCGTTGCTCGCGGCCGCCGCCGACCCGTCGCCGCGCGTGCGCTGGACCGTCGCCTGGATGAACCCGGCGGCTGCGGGACCGGACGGCGAGGAGCGGCTGCTGGCGCTGGCGTTCGATGCCGATCCGCTGGTGCGCCAGCCGGCGCTCCACTGGCTGTCGCACCCCGAGCTCTCCGGCCTCGCCGCCGACGGCGCGGTGGCGCTGGCGGCGCGGGAGCTGTCGCAGCTCGCGGTGGCGCGCGCCGATCATCCGCTCGACGAGCTGCTGACCGGGGTATTCAACGGCGAGCAGCTCCTCTTCGATGACGTGTCGCTCGAGCGCCACCTCGCGCAGCTGCGTGCCGAGCGCGATCCCGACGCGCGACGCCGGGCGTTGCTGGCGCTGAGTTCGGTCCAGCATGGCGACGCGGTCGTCGAGCTGCTTGCCGGTCTCGGCGACGGTGCGGTCGAGGTGCGGCGGGCCGCCGCCTTCGCGCTGGCGACCGCGGGGCTCGACCACGGCGACGCCGTGTGCACCCGCTTGCATGAGGTGCCCGACCATGAGGAGGCCACGGTGCAGGCGCTGGTCGGTTACGCCGAGCTGACGCGCGGCAGCGTCCATGGCTTCGACCGGATGGAACGAATGCTGAAGAGCGATACGCCGGCGGTGCGCGAGCAGGTCGTGCAGCTCCTCGCCCGGGCGGGAGCGCGGCGGCTCGATCCCGGCGACGTGGTGCTGGTGGGCGACGGAGGTGCCGGCGTCGCCGGATTGCTGCTGCGCGCCGCGGGCGACGCCGATGTGGTGGTGCGATCGCGCGCGCTGCTGGCGCTGGCGCGGCTGTCGCCTGGCCACCTTCCGGAAGAGACGTTCGCGTCGGAGTGGGAGTCGCTGGTGGCCAGCGCGGATGCGGACAGCTCGGCGCTGGTGCGCGCGACGGCTCGGCTCGCGCGTGCGGAGTGGATCCGCACGCGGACGCTTTCGGCGAGCGAACGCCGACTCCTGGAACGCCTCGGCTACGGCGAGTAGCGCCGACCGGGAGGCGCGCCGCCGTGGCCCACGGCGCGCGCAGGTTTGCGTCGTGATCGGGGTGGTGCCTACATTGCGGCGATGAGCCACTCCATGACGCCGTTCGCTCGCGCCGCCAGCTTCGCGCTGGCGGCGTCGTTCCCGCTGTCAGCGCTTCCGTCGTGCGGCGGGCCGGCCGTCGCGGGTTCCATGGCACCGCCCGCCGCACCGCCGCTCGCGGCCGCGACAACGTCGCGCGAGTTGTCGACGCGGGAGATCACCGTGACGAGCGAGCTCGCCTATCTCCTGACGCTGCCGAAGGGGTACGTCGCGCCGGTGGGCGACGGCGGCTTCGGTCTCTGGCCGATGGTCCTGTTCCTGCACGGGATGGGCGAGCGCGGCAGCGACCTGTCGCTGGTGGCGCGCCACGGCCCGCCGAAGATGCTCGCCGCCGGCTTCGAGTTGCCAGCCATCGTCGTCTCGCCGCAATGCCCGCTGTCGTCGCAGTTCGGCTGGTCGACGCCGGCGGTGCTGGCGCTGGTCGACGATCTGTGCCAGCGCCACGCCGTGGATCGCGACCGGATCTACCTGACCGGGCTCAGCATGGGCGGTTACGGGACGTGGGCGGTCGCGTGCGAGGCGCCGGAGCGGTTCGCCGCCATCGCGCCGATCTGCGGCGGCGGTGATCCGACCAAGGCCGACCGCCTCGTCGGGTTGCCGACCTGGGCGTTCCACGGCAGCGCCGATCGCGTCGTGCCGCTGGCGCAGAACGAGGCGATGGTGCGCGCGATCGAGGCGGCCGGCGGTGCGCCGAAGTTCACCGTCTACGACGGCGTCAACCACGACAGCTGGACGCGCACCTACGACGATCCGGCGTTCTGGGAGTGGCTGCTGGCGCAGAAGAGACCGCGCGGCCGGTGATGCCGAGAGCTCGTCGTACCGTGCCAGCTGCGGTACGACGGGCATGGCGCCTCGGGAAGCTTGGGCGCGCGGCTCGTCATCGTGCGGCGCTGGCGACATCGTGCGCGTGGTGACCCTCGCACGACCAGGCGCCGCTGACGCTGTTCGTGGACGGGGAGCGGTGGTCCGATGGCTCGCTGCCGCTGCCGGATGGGTCGGCGGCGGCAGGTCGAGAACGAGCGGCTCTTCGTCGAGCCGGGGCGGGCGCTGCACGACGAACCGGAACAACTGATCCAGGAACAGTTGTTCCGGATCCGCGGCCTCAGGTCGCGAGGAGGAGGATGCCGGCGGTGAGGACGGTGGCGGCGAGCCAGCGGGGGCGGTCGACCGGCTCGCGGAACCACAGCGCGCCGACCAGCAGGCTGAGCGGGATGCCGAGGTTGCGCGTGGCGACGACGAGGCTCGACGCGCCCTGCTTCAGCGCCAGCAGCACGAGCCAGTAGCCGCCCTGCATCAGGAGTCCGCCGAGCAGCATGCGCGGCAGCAGCGGCGCCACGCGCGCGAGCGCCACCCGCGTCAGCACGCGGCGCGCCATCAACCAGGCGCTCATGAACAGCACGAGGAAGAGCTGCATCAGCAGGAAGTAGGTCCAGGTGTCGGGCGCGGACGGATGGCGGAGCGCCGCGCGATCGGAGAGGTGGTAGCCGGCCACCGCGCACGCCGACAACAGCGACCACTTCACGCCGCGCCAGCGCGCCGCGCCGTCGAGTGCGCGCGTCGCCGTCGCCGCGAGCCAGACCGCCCCGGCCAGCACCACGCCGATCGCCGCCGCCGCCCGCAGGCCGATCCGCTCGCTCGCGGCGACCACGCCGACCGCCGCCGCCACCACCGGAGCCAGCCCGCGCGAGAGCGGATAGACCAGCGACAGGTCGCTCTCGCGGTAGCCGGCGGTCAGCGCGAGGAACGCCACCGTCTCGATCACCCCCGACAGCGCCGCGTAGCCGACCACCTCCGGCGCCACGGCCGCCGTCCCCGCGCAGGCGCTCCACGCGAACGGCGGCAGCAGCACGACGACGCCGGCGCTCGCCAGCAGCCACGCCGACAGTGGTTCATGGCGTTGGCTGCGCGCGAGGCTGTTCCACGCCACGTGCAGCGCCGCCGACAGCAGCACCAGCGCGAACGTCGTGAGCCCCATCCGCCCTCCCGCCTCGACCGCGCCCACCGCCTCTCCGGCGAGCCAGGGGGCGGCGATTCTGCCGCGCGCCGACCCGGTGGCGGGGCATTGCCCAAGACCATCGGGGAGAGATTCCCGCGGCGCCACCGTTCCGCACCGCCTCCCCCCTTGCCGCCGGCGCGGCACCGACCTTGCCATATCCCTCGCGACCGCTCCCGCGGAGCCTCTCGTGGCGCGGTCGCCCGCCGTCCGCCGCACCCCCCCGGAGTCGCTGCCATGCACCCGATGCCCAACACGCTTCTCTTGCCCAAGGTCGTCCATGGCCTGCCCGACGGCCACCTGATCGTGACGCTGGTGCGCGAGCACCAGCAACTGCTCGAGTGGCTCGACCGACTCGACGTTCTCATCGAGGACTACCGCGATGCGGCCGGAACCCCGGAGGCGCGCACCATTCACGCCGAGATCCGCACGCTGGCCGAGAACCTGGTCGGCGCCGAACCCCACCACGAGAAGGAGGAGCACGTGCTCTTCCCGGCCCTCGAGGCGCGCGGCGTCGCGATGCCGCTGCGGGTGATGCGCCGCGAGCACGACGAACTGCGCCGCTGGAAGAAGCGGCTCCTCGCCGCCGCCCACGAGGCGCACCCCGACACCGAGGCGATCGCCGAGCCGGTCGGGACGCTCGCCGGCCTGCTCCGCGACCACATCCACAAGGAGAACGAGGTGCTCTACCCGATGGCGCTGTCGGTCATCGCCGACCCCGCCGCGTGGGAGCAGCTCGTGCGCCAGGCGGCGCTGGTCGACCGCCGCGGCAGCTGATCTCGGCGCCACGCGTCTTCGACCAGCGACCTCACCTGACCGGTGCCACCCGCCCCTCGGGTGAGCAGATTCCCTTGGCGTCGAGCCTGTGGGGGCGCCGACAATCGGCGCACGATGAAGGTTGACCGGCGCCAGTTCCTCGCGGTCGTCGGCACCGGGCAGGTCGCCGGCCGGGCGGTGGCGCAGCCTGACGGCGGGCGCGCGAGCGACGCGCTCGATGAGCTGCTGGCCGCGCATGCCGACGCCCTGCCCGAAGTCCACGGCGCCGGTGCGAACCACGACCCGATGGCCGCCGAAGCGCTCGAGGCGCTCGGCGCGGCGGCGCGAATTCCGCCGAACTGGGTGGCGCGAGCGGCGACCTACGCGGGCCCGCTCTGGCGCAGCGTCGCCGTCCAGTGGCTCGAGTGGAAGTGACGGTGCCCCGCCGCCGGCCGCGCTATTCGGGCACCCACCCGCGCCGCTTCGAGCAGCGCTACAAGGAGCACGCCGCGGCGGCGTATCCCGACCACGCGCAGCATCTGCGCGCCAAAGGGAAGACGCTCGCCGGCACCCACCTGCCGGTGCTGCTCGACGAAGTCGTGCGCGCGCTCGCACCGCAGCCGGGCGGCTGCTTCGTCGATTGCACGCTCGGCTACGGCGGCCACGCCCGCGCGCTGCTCGAGCGGATCACCGCCGGCGGCGCGCCGGGGCGCCTGATCGCGCTCGACGTCGACGGTGTCGAGCTGCCGCGCGCCATCGCACGCCTGGCGGAGTTCGGGCCGGCGCTGACCGCGCAGCGGCTGCGCTTCGCCGGGATCGCCAAGGCGCTCGAGCGGGCGGGCGTGGCGCAGGTCGACGGCATCCTGGCCGACCTCGGCGTGTCGAGCATGCAGCTCGATGACCCGTTGCGCGGCTTCAGCGTGAAGCACGACGGACCGCTCGACTTGCGGATGGACGACCGGCTCGCCCGCAATGGCGCCGACCTGGTCGCGACGCTCGCGGAGGACGAACTGGCGGAGCTGCTGCGCGAACTGGCCGACGAGCCCGCCGCCGCCGCCATCGCCCGCGCGATCGTCGCCGCGCGGCAGCAGGCAGCGATCAAGACCACGCGCGCCCTGGCCGACGTCGTCTTCGCCGCCAAGCGGATCAGCCGCGCGCAGTGGCGGGCCGCGAGCGTCGGCGCCGGTCGCACCGTCCACCCGGCGGCGCGCACCTTCCAGGCGCTGCGGGTCGCGGTGAACGACGAGCTCGGCAACCTCGCCGCGCTGCTCAAGATGGCGCCGCTGCTGCTCAAGCCGGGCGGGCGATTCGCGGTGATCTCGTTCCAGCGCGGCGAAGAGGAGCGGGTCGCCGCGGCGTTCGCCGACGGGCGGGCGCGCGGCCTCTATTCGGAACTGCACGGGCCGCTGCGGCCGACGGCCGAGGAGCGGCGCAGCAATCCGCGTTCGAGCTCGGCCCGGTTGCGCATCGCGGTGCGCGCGGCGGGACCGTCCGGTGCGTAGGGCAGGCCGCAGTCTCCCGGGGGCGCGGCCGCGGCACGGCCGTTGACTAGGGGGGCCGGATGGAGCGAAATCACGCCGCCATGAACTCTGCCGCGCCCGCCATCGTCTCGCTGCGCCCGCTGCTGCTGACGCAGTTCGCGACCACCTTCGTCGGCAATGCGGCGACCTTCTTCGCCGCCTTCCTCCTCGCCGGCGGGAGCGGCGCCGACGAGGCGGCGACGCAGCGCGCGCTGACCGTGACCTTCCTGCTCGGGATCGTGCCGATGGCGCTCGCGAGCCTGCCGGCCGCGTGGCTCGCCGATCGCTTCGCGAAGCCGCGACTCCTGCGCGCGCTGACGCTGGCACTGGTCGCCGTGACCGGCCTGACGGCGGTGGCGCTGCTGCTGCTCGGTCGTGGCGAGGGGGCTCCGGACGGGGCGCTGGCCCCACGCCTCGCGCTGCCGCTGCAACTCCTGGTCGTGCTGGCCGGCGTCCAGGGCGCCCTGCTCAGTCCCGCCAAGTACGGGTTGCTGCCGGAGCTGGTCGCGCACGAGCGCCTCTCCGACGCCAACGGCCGCCTCGAACTCGGCAACTTCGTCGCGATCGTGCTCGGCTCGGGCGCCGGCGGTTTCCTCGCCGAGCGGACCGCGACCGCGCCCTGGCTCGGCGTCGCGTCGCTGACGCTGCTGGCGCTGGTCGGCTGGCTGGCGGCGCGGCGCCTGCCCGAGCGTCCGGCATGCGGCGGCGGCGAGCCGATGGCGGCGGCGCTGTCCGGCGCGTGGCGCGCGATCCGCGGCGACTCGCTGCTGACGCTCGCCGTCTTCGGCAGCGTCGCCTTCTGGGGCATCGGCAAGCTGCTCGGGCAGGACCTCGTCGTCGACGCGAAGGTGCGCCTGCGCCTCTCCGATACGTGGGCGAGTCTGCTGCTCGCGCTGCTGCCGATCGGCGTCGGCGTCGGCAGCGCGTTGGCGGGGCGGATCTCGGGTCGCAAGGTGGAGATGGGCCTGCTGCCGCTCGGCGCGCTGCTGATGGCGGCGGCGGCGATCGTGCTCGGCGGCGGGGGCGGCACGAGCGCGGATGGCGACGCCAGCGCCGGCGCGATCGCCGGCTGGGGGCGGCTTGGCACCTGCGGCTGGCTGCTCGTGCTCGGCGCGGCGGGCGGGCTCCTGCTGGTTCCGCTCAACGCGCTGCTGCAATGGCGGGCGCCGCCCGCGCGGCGCGGCGCCGTGATCGCGCTCGCCAACGTGCTGGTCTACGCCGGCATCGGCGCCGGCGCGGCCAGCGCGGCGCTGCTGGCGCAGCTCGGCCTGTCGACGCGGGCGATCTTCGTCGTCGCCGGCGTGGCGCTGCTGGCGGGTGGCGCGGCAGCGACCGTGCGTGCGCCGCAGGCGCTGGTGCGCCTCGTGCTGTTCCTGCTGACGCACACGGTCTACCGGCTGCGCGTCCACGGCCGTGCGCACGTGCCGGAGTCGGGCGGCGCGTTGCTGGTGCCGAACCACGTCTCCTTCATCGACGGGCTGCTGGTCATCGCCAGCCTCGATCGGCCGGTCCGCTTCCTGGTCGACGCGAGCTTCTTCGAGCGGCCGCTGCTCGGCCGTGCTCTCCAGTGGTTCGGCGCGATCCCGATCAGCTCGGCGGGCGGCCCGAAGATGATCCTGCGGGCATTCCGCGACGCCGGTCGGCACCTCGACGACGGCCACCTGGTCTGCATCTTCGCGGAGGGCCAGATCACCCGGAACGGGCTGCTGAATCCGTTCCGCCGCGGCCTCGAGCGCATCGTCAAGGGGCGCAGCGCGCCGATCGTGCCGGTCCATCTCGATGGCGTGTGGGGGAGCATCTTCAGCTACTCCGGCGGTCGCTTCGTCCGCAAGCTGCCCGAACGAGTGCCCTATCCGGTGCAGGTCAGCTTCGGCCCGCCGCTGCCGTCGACGACGCCGATCCACGCGGTGCGCCGCGCGGTGATGGAGCTCGGCAGCGAGGCGTGGTGCGCGCGCCGGCCGTCGCGCCGGCCGCTCCACCACGCGTTCCTCGCGCAGGTCCGGCGCGCGCCGTGGCGGCTGCTGTTCGCCGACGCGAAGACGAAGAAGGTGTCGCGTCTGCGCGCCGCGGCGGGCGCCATCGCGCTGGCGCGCGCGCTGCGCCAACCGCTCGGCGACGCCCGCAACGTCGGCATCCTGCTGCCGTCGTCGATCGGCGCGGCGCTCTGCAACCTGGCGCTCGCTCTGTCGGGCCGCACCAGCGTCAACCTCAACTTCACGGCCGGCAAGGCGGCGCTCGATTCGGCCGCGCGGCAGGCCGGGCTGCGCCACGTGCTGACCAGCGCGGAGTTCCTGGCGAAGGCGAAGGTCGATCTGCCCGAGGGCGCGCAACCGCTGTTCGTCGACGAGTTGCTGGCGCGGTTGCCGGCCGGCGAGCGGATCCGGGGGGCGCTGCTGGCGCTGTTCGCGCCGAAGCGCTGGATCGAGCAGGCGTGCGGCGCGGCGCGGCCGGTCACGCCGGACGACCTGGTGACGGTGCTCTTCAGCAGCGGTTCCACCGGCGAGCCGAAGGGCGTGATGCTCTCGCACTTCAACGTCGACGCCAACGTCGCCGCGCTGGTGCAGTCATTTCGCACCACGAGCGACGACCGACTGCTCGGCATCCTGCCGCTGTTCCACTCGTTCGGTTTCACCGCGACCCTCTGGTTCCCCGCCTGCCAGGGGCTCTCGACGGTGTTCCACCCGAACCCGATCGACGCGGCGGCGGTGGGGGCGCTGGTCGAGCGCCACCGGGTGACCTTCCTGCTGGCGACGCCGACGCTGTTGTCGATCTGGATGCGGCGCGTGACGCCGGCGCAGTTCGGCAGCCTGCGGCTGGTGCTGACCGGCGCGGAGAAGCTGTCGGAGGCGGCGGCCAACGCGTTCCACGACCAGTTCGGCATCCGGCCGCTCGAGGGGTACGGCGCCACCGAATGCGCGCCGCTCATCGCCGCCAGCACGCATGACTTCCGCGCGCCGGGCTTCTGGCAGCCGGGCTGGCGCCGCGGCAGCGTCGGCCAGCCGGCGCCAGGCGTCGCGCTGCGCATCGTCCACCCGGAGACGTTCGCGCTGCTCGATCCCGGAGAGGAGGGGCTCCTGCTGGTGCGCGGCCCCAACGTGATGGAGGGTTACCTCGGCCGGCCCGACCTGACCGAGAAGGCGCTCCGCGACGGCTGGTACGTGACTGGCGATCTCGCGCGCCTCGATGGCGACGGTTTCCTCACGCTGACCGATCGCCTCGCCCGCTTCTCGAAGATCGGCGGCGAGATGGTGCCGCACGGCCGGATCGAGGAGGAGTTGCACAAGGCGGCCGGCGCCGTCACGCCGACCTTCGCCGTCACTGCGCTGCCCGACGCGAAGAAGGGCGAGCGTCTCGCGGTGATCCACACGACGGCACCGGAGCGGGTGCCGGAGTTGCTGGCGAAGCTGGCGGCCGCCGGGCTGCCGAATCTCTTCCTGCCGCGGGCGGACCACTTCGTGCAGGTCGCCGCGCTGCCGCTGCTCGGTACCGGGAAGATGGATCTGCGCGGCGTGAAGAAGCTGGCGGAGGCGGCGCTCACGGATGCGGCGGCGGAGCCAGCGGTGGCCGCCACGGCCCCCGGCACCGGCCGCCCCGTGACCGGCGGCGCTACGCCGTCGTAACGTCTGCGCGTCCGCGGGCCCTTCGGCGCCGGAGGGGGTGGCGGCACGCTGGTTGCCGGTGGTCCCCCGACGGGCCGTGCGCCGTCCCCGCGGTCTGCCCGGCCCCGATCAAGACGAGCGAACCATGCGCCCATCCGCCAAGACCAGCTCCAGCATCGCCCTGGCGATCACCATGTCGACCTTCGTGGGCGTGCTGCTGAGCTGCTCGGTGACCCGGCCGCCGACGCCCGCGTCGCCGGAGCCGGCCGCCGCCCGCTTCCCGGCGGTCGCGCCGCCGCTCGCCGACGTGGCCAACGCCTACGTGCTCGCCGGACAGCGTGCGCTGCCGGTGCGCAAGGGCGAGGACGTCCACGGCCTGCACAACCTGTTCCAGCTCTCCGCCAACGTCTGGTCGGGCAGCGAGCCGGACGGCGAGGCGGCGTTCGAGGAGCTGGCGCGGCTCGGCGTGAAGACGGCGATCTCGGTCGACGGCAAGCGGCCCGACGCGGAGCTCGCGGCGAAGCACGGCTTGCGCTACGTCCACGTGCCGATCGAGTACAAGGGGCTCACCGACGAGGAGTTGCTGCAGCTCGCCAAGACGTTCCGCGAGTGCGAGCCGCCGTTCTACCTGCACTGCTTCCACGGCAGGCACCGCGGTCCGGCGGCGGCGGCGGTCGGCCGCCTGGTGCTGGACGGCGCGGCGCGCGAGCAGGTCATCGCCGAGATGCGGCAGTGGTGCGGCACTGCGTCGGACTACGAGGGGCTCTTTCGCGACCTCGTGCTGAAGCCGATGCCGACGGCGGACGCCAGCCGCGATTACGTGTTCGATTTCCCGGCGCAGCGCAGCTTCGGCGGGTTCCGCGAGGCGATGGTCGACGCGGCGCGCCGCCACGACGCGCTGAAGAAGCTCGAGAAGCGCGACTTCGCCATCGACCCGGCCCACCCCGACATTGATGCGCTCGAGTCGGCGAAGCAGCTGGCCGACACCTTCGCGATCAGCGGCACGCTGGCCGAGATCTTCGACCGACCGGCCGATTTTCACGGCTGGATGGAGGTCTCCAAGGTCGAGACCGTGGCGCTGCGCGACGCGCTCCAGCGGCTGCGTGGCGGCGACGCCACCGCGCTCGCCCCGGCCCGCCGGGCGTACGCCGCCATGACCAAGGCGTGCATCGACTGCCACCAGCAGTACCGGAACCACTGAGCGCACCGGAACAACCGTTCCTGGAACAGTTGTCCGGAACAACCGTTCCTGGATCAGTTGTTCCGGTTCGGGGGCCGCTTTCGTCACCGGTGGCTCGTCGCCGCGGTCCCGTCGCGTAACGTGCCGTCCCTTCGCGGATGAAGGGACGGTGCGCCATGAGCGGACGGATCGAGAGCCGGTGGGTCGACGCCGAGACGGTCGGCCTTAGCGAGGAGCAGCTGCTGATCTACCGGTCGCAGCGGCTCGGCAGCGACCTGCGCATCACCAATTACGGCGGCGGCAACACCTCGGCGAAGGTGCGCATGGCCGATCCGCTCACCGGCGAGCGAGTCGAGGTGCTCTGGGTGAAGGGGTCGGGCGGCGACATCGCCAGCGCCGGCCTCGACGGCTACGCGACGCTCTACCTCGACAAGGTGCTCGCGCTCGAGCGGCGCTACCGCGGCAGGGAGCACGAGGACGAGATCCCCGGCCTCTATCCGCACTGCACCTTCAACCTGAATCCGCGCGCCGCGTCGATCGACACGCCGCTGCACGCGTTCGTCCCGTTCCGGCACGTCGACCACATGCATCCCGACGCCGTGATCGCCATCGCGACGGCGGCCGACGGCGAGGCGGTCACGCGCGAGGTCTGGGGCGGCCGGGTCGGCTGGATCGGGTGGCAGCGGCCGGGCTTCGACCTCGGGCTGAAGATCCGCGCCGCGCTGCGAGCGAATCCGCAGCTCGAGGGGTGCGTGCTGCAGAACCACGGCCTGATCCACTGGGCCGACAGCTCGAAGGCGTGCTACGAGCGGGCGCTCGCGCTGGTGAACGCGGCGATCGCCTGGCTCGAGCGCAAGCCGGCGCACCTCTTCGGCGGGCCGAAGGTCAGCGCCCGCACCCACGAGGAGCGGCGCGCCTTCGTCGCCGCTCTCGCGCCCGAACTGCGCGGCAGGCTCTCGCGCCAGCAGCGCAAGGTCGGCCACCTCGACGACTCGCGCGAGGTGCTCGACTTCGTCTCGAGCCAGTGGTGCGAGCGGCTCGCCGCGATCGGCACCAGCTGCCCCGATCACTTCCTGCGCACCAAGATCTGGCCGCTGCGGGTCGAGCTCGACGCGACGACGACGCCGCAGCAACTGGTGGCGCGGCTCGATCCGCTGCTCGACGGCTACGTGGCGAAGTACCGCGCCTACTGGGAGGCGTGCCGGAAGCCCGACTCGCCGGCCCTGCGCGACCCGTTCCCGGTGGTGCTGATGCTGCCGGGCATCGGCATGGTGAGCTACGCCAAGGACAAGGCCTTCGCGCGCCAGGCGAGCGAGTTCTGGGTCAACGCGATCCACGTGATGGACGGCGCCGAGCGGTTCGGCGGCTATCGCGGCCTGCCTGATGCCGAGGCCTTCTCGATCGAGTACTGGCTGCTCGAGGAAGCGAAGCTGAAGCGCCTCCCGCCGGAGCGGCCGCTGTCGCGGCGGATCGCGCTGATCACCGGCGGGGCAGGCGGCATCGGCAAGGCGAGCGCGCGGCGGCTGCTGCAGGAGGGGGCGGTGGCGCTCTTGGCCGACGTCGATGCGGCGGCGCTCGACGCGGCGGTCGCGGAGCTGGCGAAGGAGTTCGGGCGCGACGCGGTGCGGGCGGTGGTGGCCGACGTGCGCGACGAGGCGAGCGTGAACGCGGCGGTGGAACGGGTGCTGGTCGAGTACGGCGGGCTCGACCTCGCGGTGCTGTGCGCCGGGCTGGCGTCGGCGGCGCCGGTGGAGGAGACGACGCTCGAGCTGTGGCGGAAGAACCTCGACGTGCTGGCGACCGGCTACTTCCTGTTCGGGCGCGAGGCGTTCCGGGTGATGAAGCGGCAGGGGCTCGGCGGGTCGATCGTGGTGATCGCCAGCAAGAACGCGCTGGCGGCATCGCCGAATGCGTCGGCCTACTGCACGGCGAAGGCGGCCGAGCTGCATCTCGCCCGCTGCCTCGCCCTCGAGGGAGCGGCGCACGGGATCCGCGTGAACACGGTCAATCCCGATGCCGTGCTGCGCGGCAGCAAGATCTGGCAGGGCAGCTGGCGGACCGAGCGGGCGGCGGCCTACGGCGTCGGCGAGCAGGAGCTCGAGGAGCTCTACCGCAAGCGCAGCCTGCTGCAGCAGAACGTCTACCCCGAGGACGTCGCCGAGGCGGTGGCGTGGTTCGCCGGCGAGAAGAGCGCGAAGTCGACCGGCAACCTGCTCAACGTCGACGCCGGCAACAAGGAGGCGTTCCCACGGTGAGCAGCGGGGCGGGCGCCGGCGGCGCGGCGGGCGGCGGCGGCTGGCGCCCCGATCCGGGCGCGCCGGCGCCGGCCGTGGTGCAGCTGTTCCCGACCTGCCTCGTCGATGAGCTGCGGCCCGAGGTCGGGATCGCGGCGGTGGCGGTGCTCGAGGCGCTCGGCGTGCGCGTCGAGGTCCCCGACGGGATCGGGTGCTGCGGGCAGCCGGCGTGGAACGGCGGCTTCGCCGCCGACGCGCGGGCGGTGGCGCGGCAGACCCTCGCTCGCCTCGCGGCGACCACCGGCCCGATCGTGATCCCCTCCGGCTCGTGCGCCGACATGCTGATCCACCAGGCCGCCGAGCTCTTCCGCGACGATCCGATCACCGCCGCACAGGCGCGCGTCGTCGCCTCCCGTTGCAGCGAGTTCACCGCGTTCGTCGCGGCGCTGCGCTCCGCTCGTACGGGAGCGGCCGCGGCGGCGCCGTCCGCCGGTTCGACCGGCCCGGCGCGGAGCGAGCCGACGGCGTACCACGCGTCGTGCCACCTGGCGCGCGGGCTGCAGGTCACCGAGCCGCCGTTGGCGCTGTTGCGCGATGTGGCCGGGGTGGCGGTCGTGGCGCTGCGCAACGGCGACGACTGCTGCGGCTTCGGCGGGTTGTTCAGCGTCAAGCAGCCCGAGCTGTCGGGCGCCATGCTCGACGCCAAGTGCCGCGCGATCGAGGCGAGCGGCGCCACCGTCGTCACCAGCTGCGACCTCGGCTGCCTGCTGCATCTCGAGGGCGGACTGCGCCGGCGCGGATCGACCGTGCAGGTCTGCCACGTCGCCGAGCTGCTCGCCGCCGCTCGCCCGGCCCCGCCCGCGCGATGAGCGCCCCCGCCCCCGGCTCCGCACCGCCGTTCCGCG
>Ga0194131_10007868_pt1 | contig 14153 bp, 12 predicted proteins | sample TA2KigO120mmetaG_FD_148631 | JGI IMG/M metagenome (GOLD analysis project Ga0194131, IMG submission 148631) | Freshwater microbial communities from Lake Tanganyika, Tanzania - TA2015053 Kigoma Offshore 120m | ecosystem: Environmental > Aquatic > Freshwater > Lake | place: Tanzania: Lake... | reverse complement strand
GAGCGGTTCGCGCGGCAAGGGCGGCGGCGGCGGCGTGATCGTCGCCCTGATGCTTGCGGGCGTGGGGCTCATCATCATCGGCTGGATCGGGCAGCTCTTCGGGCGGCTGATGCAGGCGGCGGTGAGTCGGCAGCGCGAATTCCTGGCGGACGCGAGCGCCGTCCAGTTCACGAGGAATCCCGGCGGCATTTCGAACGCGCTGCGGCGCATCGCGGCGATGGGTCCGAACCGCATGGAGCGAGAAGGCGCCTCCGAGTTCAGCCACATGTTCTTCTCGAGCGCGGTGCAGGCGTTCTTCGCCACGCACCCGCCGCTGCCCGAGCGCATCGCGCGGATCGAGCGGCGCACGGCCGACCAGGTGGCGGCGGAGCTCGTTCCGGGGAGATTCGCGATGTCGCCGCTGGCGCCGGGCGTGGACGCAGGTTCCCCCGACGGCGACGCCCTCTCGCGATCGGCCGGCGAAGGCGACGATGCGGACGCTCGCGGCGCCGCGCGGCGCGCCGCGACCGTCCCGATGTCGTCGCCGCTCGTCGGCGCGTTCGCCGCGCCCACGCGTGAGCGAGCGGGCATTCGCCACGCCGCGAAGTCGATGGGCGAGATCGAGCCGAAGTCGATCGACTTCGCCCGTTCGGTGCGGGCGCGACTGCCCACCGGCGTGCTCGCCGCCGCGCACGAGCCCTACGACGCGCGGGCCGTGATCGTGGCGTTGCTGCTCTCCGACGACGACTCGGTTGCGGCGGCCCAGATCGACGCCGTGCGCCGCCACGGCCTCGGCGAAGTGGCGGAGCTCGCCACTCGGCTGCTCCAGCCGGTGCGCTCGCTTCCGCGGGATCTTCGGATCCCGCTCGTCGACCTCTGCGTGCCGGCGCTGCGACGACTCTCGCCGTCGCAGATGGCGCCGATGCTCGACGCGGTGCGGGCGCTGATCGCCGCCGATCGGCAGCTCGACCTCTTCGAGTGGTCGCTGCGAACGATTCTTCGACGCGCCTTCGACTCCGGCGGCGCCGAGCAGCGGGGGACGATGCGCATCTCGCTTGCGCTCCCCTCCCTGGCGCAGCTCCTGGGCACGCTCGCCTGGAGCGGCGCCCGCGACGAGGCGCAGGCCGCGGCCGCGTTCATGTCGGGCTACATCGCGTCGGGAATTCCCGCGCCGCGGCTGCCCGCCCGCAAGGACTGCACGCTCGAGGCGCTCGACGGCGCCGTGAAGATGCTCTCGCGCCTGCGGCCGCAGGATCGTGATCGCGTGATCGCGGCGGCGGTCGAGTGCGTCACCTCCGACGAGGTGGTCACCGTCACCGAGTCCGAAGTGCTTCGCGCGGCCATCGCGTCGCTCGGCGCGCCGATGCCGCCGGCGCTTCCCGTGGCGGCGCAGTGAACGCCATGACGAAGGACGATCGATCCGAAGCACGCACCGCGCGTTCCGTCGCAGCGCCCGCCCGCCAGCTCTGGCTCGTTCGACACGCCGAGACCGAGTGGAGCCGCGCGGGCAGGCACACGGGCCGCACGGATCTCCCGCTCACCGCCGACGGCGAGCGCATGGCTCGCGACATCGCCACGCTGCTCGAGGGGCGCCGATTCGCGGCGGTCTGGTCGAGTCCCCTTCTCCGCGCCAGGCGCACGTGCGAACTCGTCGGACTCGGCGAACCCGCGATCGACGAGGACCTGCTCGAGTGGAACTACGGCGAGTACGAGGGCCTCACGAGCGCCGAGATCGAGCGCCGGCGCCCGGGCTGGAATCTCTGGCGACACGGCTGTCCCGGCGGCGAGACGCTCGCGCAGGTGAACGATCGCGCGCAGCGCGTGGTCGCCCGCGTCCTCCGCGAGTTCGACGCGGCGACGCACGCGCACGACGCGAGCGCCGACGGCGTGAGCCTGGCGATCGTCTCGCACGGCCATTTCCTGCGCACGCTCGTGGCGGCGTGGCTCGAGCTTCCGCCGAGCCGCGCGCGGAGCTTCGGCCTGCACGCCGACAGCGTCTCCATCCTGGGTTTCGAGCACGGCGATCGGGTCGTGTGGAGCTGGGACTGGACCGAGCACCTCACCGCCGCGGGTCACTGAACGGCGCTCCGCCATGGATTCCGCACCACGACCATCGCGCGGCCCCGATCGACGCCTCCCGCTCGTGCGAGTCTCGAGCGAAGGTCGTCGCGTGACGATCACGCTCGACGATCCCGATCGGCGCAACGCGCTCGGTCGGCGCATGTTCGGTTCGCTCGAGTCGGCGCTCGCGGGCATCGAGTCGTCGAAGGAGGAGTCGATTCCGATCGTCCGGCTGCGCGGCGCCGGCCCGGCGTTCTGCGCCGGCTTCGACCTCGACGCATGCGGGGGCGACGACGGCCAGAGCGTGCTCGCGGAGTTCATCGTGCGGCTCTCGGCGCTGCTGAGGCGCATCCGCAACGGCCCGTGGGTCGCGGTGGCCGAGGTGCACGGCGCGGCGCTCGCCGGCGGCAACGCCCTCGCGGCTGCGTGCGACTTCATCGTCTGCGCCGACGACGCGATCTTCGGCTACCCGGTGCATCGAATCGGCGTCTCGCCCGCCGTCAACGCGCCGATCCTCCAGTCGCTCATGGGTTTCGGCGACGCGCGGGCGCTGCTGCTCTCGGGCGAACTCATCGACGGCCGCGAAGCGCAACGTCGCGGACTTGCCTGGCGCAGCGTTCCGGGCGCGTCGCTCGAGTCGACGGTGGACGACCTCGTCGGACGACTGATCCGCAAGGGTCCGCGGGCGCTGCGGGCCACGCGCGAGTGGCTGAACGAACTCGACGGCAGCGATCGCGCCGACCGATTCGATCGCTCGCGCGACGCGAGCCTCGAGCTCTGCGGCGGCGAGGAGAGCGAACGCATGCTCCGCGAGCTCCGCGAGGCGCGGCGCGGCGATCGGCTCACGTGAGCATCGTGCCGCACTCGGGGCAGCGCTCGCCGAACACGGAGCCGCGCAGGTCGTAGCCGCAGCCGGGGCAGCGGAGCGAACGCTGGTGTTGAACGCGACGCCGCTCGCGCCGTCGCAGAACGATCGCGCCCCGGGCGCGCAATCCCTGGATGAGCAGGAATCCGAGCGGAAGCAGCACCACCCACGCCACCGCCACGGCGGCGACGCAGCTCAGCGCGTTGATGCTCCGCCCCGCGTCGGCGCCGGCGGCGGCAAGCAGCTCGGGATCCCGGCGCGCCAATGCGCGCCGAACGGCGTCCGCTTCGATCGAGCTCGATCGGATCGGGATCGTGCGAGTGCCGAACGTCGCGCCGTCGTTCACGCGCAGCGTCGCCTCGTCGACTTCGTTCCACAGCGCCACCGGCCAGCTCGCGCTGCGGCGATCCTGCGCGACCTCGATCGCGGCGATGAATCGCCCGGCGCCCGGCACCGACGAGCCGGGCGTCGCGAGCACGGCCACGATGCGACCCTGCGAGTCCTGTTCGAGAATGCCGATCGCCAGCGTGCGCGACTCCTGTCGCGTCACGAGCAGTCCCGTCACCGCGACCGCCACGATCGCCACCGGCAGCGACGCGAAGAGCCAGAGATCCGAGAGGCGCGACCAGCGATCTCGCGCGCGGCGAGCCGAGTGGTACTCGATCTCGCGACGCAGGGCGCGCAGGCGCTCGAACGGAGTGACGATCAGGCGCCGGACGGTCGACATGGCCGTCGACATCTTCGCATGCGGCGCATGGCGGTTGCCGCCGCGATCTCGATCTCGGCGCGAACCGGGTCCGCGAGCAAGGCGGTGCTCCACGGGGCGCTCGCCGCGACGATCGAGCCTTGCGTGCGCGCCCGTGGGCGAGGACGATCCGCTCGTGCCGCGACGCCTGGTGATTCTCGTGACGGGATTCGAGCCGTTCGGCGGAAGCGATCTCAATCCGTCGCGCGAGGTGCTGCCGCTGCTCGCCGCCGCGACGATCCGCGGCGTGGACCTGCGGACCGCCGTGCTGCCGGTGGTCGGCGGATCGGGCCGCCGCGCGGCGCCGGCGCTGCTCGCCGCCGCGGTGCGCCGCCACGAGCCGTCGGTCCTGCTCTGCCTCGGCGAGACGGGCTCGCGCGGCGAGATCTCGATCGAGCGCGTGGCGATCAATCTTCGCGACTACCGCATTCCCGACAACGCCGGACGGATCGTGCGCGACCGGCCGATCGTGCGGAACGGTCCCTCGGCGCTCATGACCACGCTTCCGGTACGCCGGCTGCTCGAGGCGATCCGTTCGACCGGCGCTCCCTGCGAACTCTCGCTCAGCGCGGGCGCGTTCCTCTGCAACGAGATCATGTACCACGCGCTTCGGATCTCCCGGCGCGGACACATCCGCGCCGCGGGCTTCATTCACCTGCCGCGACTTCCCGAGCAGCGTCCGCACCGTCGGCGGAACGCGCCGTCGCTCTCGCTCGAGCGCTCGCGGCGGGCGCTGCTCGCGGCGATCGCGGCGCTGCGCGGCCCGACGCGGTGACTCGCGTCGACGCCGTTACACTTGCTCGCCCCGTGGCGTCTTCCGCATGAGCGAACTCGTCCAACTCTCGCGCGAGCGCGGCGTGGCGCGGATCCTGCTCGATCGCCCGGAATCGCGGAACGCGCTCTCGCTGCCCATGATCCGGCGACTGAGCGAGGTCGTGGCCGAGGTCGATGCGCTCGCGCGCTCGGAGCGCGATTCGCCGCGCGTGGCGGTGCTCGCCGGCGCCGGCAAGGTCTTCTGCGCGGGCATGGATCTCAAGCAGGTCGCCGCCGATCCCGTGCAGATGGGCGAGATGCTGCGCGAACTCTCCCGGACGCTTCGAGCGCTGCGGCGATTGCCGATTCCCACGATCTCGCTCGCGCACGGCGCGGCGATCGGCGGCGGCTGCGGGCTGGCGATCGTCTGCGACTTCTGCTTCACGCACGCGGAGGCGAAGCTCGGCTATCCGGAGGTCGATCTCGGAATCTGCCCCGCCGTGGTCGCGCCATGGCTCGTGCAGCGGATCGGCGCGGGTCCCGCTCGCGCGCTGCTGCTCGCCGGCGGCGTGCTCACCGGCGCCGAGGCGCATCGCGCCGGGCTCGTCACGCACCTCGCCCCGCAGGCGGAGCTCGAACGAGCCGGAGACGAATGGGCCGATCGACTCGCGAAGGGCGGCCCCCGCTCGCTCGCGGCGACGAAGCGCTGGCTCAACGAGCTCGACGGTTCGAACGACGACGAGATCGCGGAGCGAGCCGCATCCATCTCCGCCGCGATCATCGCGGGACCGGAAGCGCAGGAGAGGCTCCGGCGGTTCTTCAGCACGCTGAGTTGACCCGAGACTGCGAGCCATGAACACGCTTCGAATCGATCGGGACGCGGACGGCGTCGTCACGCTGCGCCTGGACTCGAATCCGGAGAAGCCGCGCGGCGGCGTGGTCGTGCTCGACTCGTGGCTCATCGAGCAGCTGCGGCGTTCGCTCGAGGCGATCCTGGCCGCGGAGCCGCCGTCGGGATTCATCCTCGAGTCGGCGAGCGATCGCGTCTTCGTCGCCGGCGCGGATCTCGCCGAGATCGACGCACTCGACGATCGCCAACTGCACGAGTACCTCCGCGCCGGCTCGCGCGCCTTCGCGCTCATCCGCTCGCTCCCCTGCCCGAGCGCAGCGATCGTGCACAAGGCCGCGCTCGGCGGCGGACTCGAAGTGGCGATGCACTGCGACGCGATCGTGGGCGTGATGCCCGCCGCGGGCGAGAAGCCGTGGCGCCTCGGCCTCGTCGAGGCGGGGGTCGGTCTCTGCCCGGGCTGGGGCGGCACGCAGATGCTGCCGGCTCGCATCGATCCGGCGATCGCGATCCGCGCCACCGCGAGCGGCGAGACCTGGGAGGCGCCGAATGCGCCGCGCGGGCTCTTCGAGTCGACGGCGCCGTCGCGCGACGCCGCGCGAACGACCGTGCTCGAGTGGATCGCGGCGCAGCGAACGCGTCCGCGCCGAACGATGCCCGTGATCGATCGTTCGAACGCGGCGCTCGTGGGCGCGGCGCTGGCGGCGGTCCGCTCGTCGCTTCCGGCCACGGAGTCGGCGGCCGCCGTCGCCGAGTGCGTGGACGCGGGCGTGCGGAGCGGCTGGGACGCGGCGCTCGAGCGCGAGCGCGCCAATCTCGTGCGATTGCGCCATACGCCGGCGGCGCGCGAGAAGCTCGCGGCCTTCCTCAAGCGCTGAAGAGAACCCCGACGACGCCGCCCGAGGATTCGAAGTCGTGGCTTCCTCCGCCATGGGGCGGCCCGCTACGCTTGCCGCTCCGACCCCCTTCGAACCACCGCGGACGACCGCCATGACCACCACCGACCTCGCCAAGAACCTCAAGAACATCTCCGAGCAGGATCGCCGCCAGATCGAGAAGGCCCAGGAGATGCTCGGCCCCGACCCGAGCTCGATGGGCTTCCTGAAGAACGCGTTCTGGGGCAACTTCCGCGAGGAGCTCGTCTTCCCGTATCCGACGACTTCGCCCGACGAATCGGCGCGCTGCGATCAGTTGCTCGCACGCCTCGACGAATACCTGAGGAACGATCATCCCGCGATCGACATCGATCAGAAGCAGGAGATTCCGCGCAGCGTCATCGAGAAGCTCTTCTCGCTCGGCGTGCTCGGCATGACCATCCCGCGCGAGCACGGCGGCGGCGGCTTCGGCATCACGAGCTACAACCGCGTGCTCGAGCGCATCGGCCGCTTCTGCGGATCGACCGCGGTGCTCGTCTCGGCGCATCAGTCGATCGGATGCAAGGCGATCATGCTCTTCGGCAGCGAGGAGCAGCGCCGCCGCTTCCTGCCGCGCATGGCCAAGGACACGCTCAGCGCGTTCTGCCTCAGCGAGCCGAACGTCGGCTGCGACGCCGGCAACCAGGAGACGCGCTGCGAGCTCACGCCCGACGGCTCGCACTACGTCGTGAACGGCGAGAAGAAGTGGGCCACCTCGGGCGCGCTCTCGGGACTCTTCACCGTCATGGCCAAGCAGAAGGTGAAGGACTCGAGCGGCAAGGAGAAGGAAGTCGTCACCGCGCTCATCTGCACTCCGGACATGCCCGGAGTGGAGATCTTCAGCCGCAATCGAAGCAAGTGCGGCATCCGGGGAACCTGGCAGGCCCGCATCCGGCTCACGAACGTCAAGGTGCCGAAGGCGAACCTGCTGGCGAAGGAAGGTCAGGGCTTCAAGATCGCCATGAGCTGCCTCAACTACGGGCGCTGCACGCTCTCGGCGGGAATGCTCGGCGGCGCCGGCTACGCGTACGAGCAGGCGTGCAAGTGGGCGCGCTACCGGCACCAGTTCGATCGTGCGATCGGCGAGTTCGACCTCATCAAGGAGAAGCTCGCTCGCATGGCCGCGTACACCTACGCCATGGACGCCATGCTCTACATGACGACGGGATTCCTCGACCGAGGCGACACCGACATCATGCTCGAGACCGCCATGTGCAAGATCTTCTGCTCGGAGTACGGCTTCCGAGTCGTGGACGACGCGCTCCAGATCATGGGCGGGGAGAGCTACGTCACCGAGAATCACATCGAGCGCATCTGGCGCGATTCGCGCATCAACATCATCGTGGAGGGCGCGAACGAGGTGATGCACTCGTTCATCTTCGCGTACGGCTCGAAGCAGCTCGGCGAATGGATGCTCGGCGTGAAGGACAACCCGATGAAGTCGCTCGGCGCGGCGCTGCGCATCGGCTCCGAGCTCTACCTGGGCGTGCGGCGCGGGCTGCCCTCCTTCTCGCGGATCGATCCGCGGCTGTCGCGCTTCGGCCACGAGCTCATGATGCGCATCCGCGAGTTCAGCCACCAGGTGAAGCTCATGTTCAAGGAGCATCGGGAGAAGCTCGTCACCGAGGAGTGCATCCACGAGCGACTCTCCACGATCGCGCTCTGGATCCACGCCATGGCGTGCTCGCTCTCGAAGCTCGACCGCAACCTGCGAAGCGATCTCGACGGCGCCGAACTCGACTACGAGACCGGCGTGGTCGAGCATCTCTTCGCGCTCGCCGCGCTCGGAATCGACGACTCGATCCGCATGCTGCGCACGAACGCCGACTCGACGATGCGTCGCGCGGGCGATGCGGCTCTGCGACGGATCGACTCCTTCCCGAATTCCGACTACTCGATTCCGGAGCGCACGCCCGACCCGTCCGCTCGCGGCACCGGGCGGCCGCTCGCGAATCCTGCGATTCCGGACTTCGGATCGGGCAGCGTGTTCGACGCGAAGAAGCTCGGCGCCGTCTGAACGGCCCCCGACGCACGGCGGGTCGCGGGAGCGATGCGTTCGCGTCGACGGATCCTGCTTCGTCGCGAACTGCTCGCGGCGCCCGCTCGTATCCGCCTGCGCCGCGCCGGCCATCGCGCCGATCGCCGCGCCGCATGCGTTGCATCGGCCCCGACCCTTTCGCTAGGCTTCGCGATCCCATGAAGATCTTCGAGCTCCTTTCCAGCCACGGCCACGAGCGACTCGCGTTCCATCACGATTCCGCGACGGGCCTGAAGGCGATGATCGCCATCCACAGCACCGTGCTCGGGAATGCGCTCGGAGGAACTCGGCGCTGGGCCTACAACGACGAATCCGAGGCGATCCGCGACGTGCTCCGTCTCTCCGAGGGCATGACCTACAAGAGCGCGGCCGCGGACCTGCCCATGGGCGGCGCCAAGAGCGTGATCATCGCGCGCGGCGGTCAGCATGCGAACGAGGCTGAGGCGCGAGCGATGGGTCGCTTCGTCGACACCTTCGGAGGCACCTACATCGCCGCCGAGGATGTCGGCGTCAACACGCAGTACTGCGACTGGATGGCGCTGGAGACGCCGCACATCATGGGCGGCGAGACGGTCAGCCACGGCGGCGATCCGTCGCCGTACACCTCGCTCGGCTGCTTCAACGGCATGAAGGCGTGCCTGAAGCACCTGGGAAGGAAGGTCGACTTCTCGGGATTGACGGTGGCCATCCAGGGCGTCGGCGCCACCGGCTTCAAGCTCGCCAAGCTCTGCAAGGACGCGGGCGCGAAGATCAAGGCGACCGACGTGAACAAGTCGGCGCTCGATCGCGCGGTGAAGGAGCTCGGCGTGGAGGCGATCGAGGACGGCGCCGCGCTGCTCACCGCCAAGTGCGACATTCTCGCGCCGTGCGCGCTCGGCGGCGTGCTCGATCATCCGGCGATCGAGCGGCTCCAGTGCCAGATCGTCTGCGGCACCGCGAACAACCAGTTGCTGCACCCGAACGACGACGGCATGCACCTCAAGGTGCGGAACATCCTCTACGGCCCCGACTTCGTCGTGAATGCGGGCGGGCTCATCCGTCTCGCGGGCCTCCACCTGGGCATGAGCGAGGCGGAGATCGATCGCAAGGTGGAGGCGATCGAGCAGACGACGCTCACGGTGCTGAAGGAAGCGGCGCATGCGCCGAGCGCGCACGACGCGGCGGTGGCCTACGCCAAGCGCCGCATCGAGTCCGGTCGCGCGAACAAGCGGGCGGTCACCGCGGGCTGATCGGCGGCGCGGCCGTGGCGTCGCTGCGTTGCGCGTCGAACGCAACCGGAGATTCGCGAAGCACGCGCCCGCCCGTCCGCCTCAGCCGTCCCGCGAATCCCACGCGGTGAGCACTTCCTTCTCCTTCTCCGGAGCGAGCCCGCCGCGAATCCGCCGGCGCCACTGCGCGGCGAACTCGGCGCCCTTCTCCGCCTCGATTTCCGCGCCGCGCACCCTGTAGTACTCCAGGATCGCCGCGTTCACGTCGGCGAGATCTCGCGTCTTCAGTCCCGCCTTCACCGCGCGATCGGTGTTCGTCTGCCCGATGCCCGCGTAGCCGTCGGCCGACTTCGGCACCCACGCCGGCATGTGCTGCCACGCGCTGACGCCGTTCTGCTTCAGGAATTCCTCGCTGATCCACACCGGCTGCGCCTTGTCGCCGCCGCTCCTGACCGCCGCGTCGACGACATCGCGAATGGTGCGCGTGCCCGCGGGATTCACGGCGTTGAAGACGCCGAAGTGCGGAACCTCCGCGCAGTGCACGGTGAACTCGCCGAGATCGCGCACGTCCACGATCTGGATGAAGTCATCGCCGGTGCCGGGAGCGATCATTCGTCCTCCCTCGCTCCCGCGCACCGGCCAGTAGGAGTAGCGTCCGGTCGTGTCGCGCGGACCGACGATGAGTCCCGGTCGGATGATCGTCACCTTGCCGGGGAAGCGCTCCATCGCCGCCTTCTCCACGCGCGCCTTCATGGCGCCGTAGTGCTGCCCGACCTTCTCATGCGTGTCGATTCCCGCCGCGATGTCGTCCGCGACTTCGGCGAGCTTCGCGTCCTCGTTCGCATTCGGCTCGTCGTTCGAGGCGTACACCGAAATCGTCGAGACGACGATGAACTGCCCCATCGCCGGGAGCAGGATGTCCATTGCGTCGGTGACGGTCTTCGGCACGTAGGTGAAGGTGTCGACGACGCAATCCCATTTGCGCCCGTCGGCGACCGCCTTCTTCAGCCCGTCGAGATCCGAGTATCGATCGCCCTCGATGTGCTCCACCTCAGGGAAGAGATCGGGCGCCGTCTTCCCGCGATTGAAGAGCGTGACCTCGTACCCGCGATCGCGCGCATGTCGGACCACCTGTGGTCCCAGGAATCCGGTGCCGCCGAGAATCAGCAGCGAGCGCTTGCCCGACGGCGCCGCGCCCGCGCCCGGCTTCGCATCCGGCTTCGCGCCGCCGGCGACCGGCGCCGCGCCCTGCGCGAGTGCCCGCGCCATCGACGCCGGAATCAGCGCCGCTCCCATCGCCGTCGTTCCGACCTGCACGATGAACTCACGCCGCGTGTTCATGCGATCGCTCCTTCGTAGGCCGGCGATGCATACACGCCAGCACGCGCGTCCGTTGCGGGCGAGATCGCCCGAACTCGAACGCCGTATCGCTCGTCCCCCGGCGCTCGCCCCCCGGCGCTCGTTCCCTCCCGACTGCGGTCAGCGTGCGCGGCGACGACGGGCGGAGATTCCGGCCAGCCCCAGGAGCGAAATCGCGCCCGGCGTCGGCACCTGCGAGATGAAGATCTTCACGTCGTCGAAGCCGTCCTGAACATTGCCCGTCCAGGTGACGGACACGCCGTCGGTCGACGCTGCTCCCGACGTCGCGTCGACGCTCAGGATTCCGCCGTTGGGCTTGAGGTCGGGGAAGACCACTTCGTACCAGCCGATCTCGAGGAAGACATAGTTGCTGAAGTCGATGACGATGCTGAGATCCTGCGGGCTTCCGAGCGTCGAGCTCACGAGGATCGGGAACGACGCCCCGTAGAGCGGATCGACGTAGCTCGTCTGCCCTCCGATGGGATGGAAGTCGCCGCTGACCTGCGTTCCCCAGAATGATTCCGATGGATCGCCCAGCGTGAAGGTCGTCCCGATCACCGCGATCGGTTGACCCGGGATCCAGTCCGCCGACGCGGTGCTGCCGAGTGCGGCGCAGACGATCGACGCGAGCACGATGCTTCGATTCCGATTCATGAGTCCCTCCTCGAGTGCGGGGCCGCCGAACGGCGCCCGTCCGACCCGACGCATTTCAACGGACTTCGCCGGGTCGATCAAGTCCAGTCTGCGAGTCGGCGCAGCCCGATGATCTCGATCGCCGTTCCGACCGGGCGGACGGAGCGCCCCTGCTAGACTTCGGCCGGCATGCCCATCACCAAGGTTTTCAGCACCGAAATCGAGCGAATCTCGATCCTCGATGAGCACGGGAAGTTCGACGAGAAGCTCGGGAAGGGCCTGATTCCCGACAAGGACCTCGTCAAGCTCTACGAGGCGATGGTGGCGTGCCGCCATCTCGACGAAGTGGCGTTCCGACTTCAGCGCTCCGGGCGCATGGGCACCTATCCGCAGAACATGGGCCAGGAGGCGAACAGCCTCGGCGCCGCGTATGCGCTGGCGAACGACGACTGGCTCGTCCCGTGCTACCGCGAGAACTGCGGGCTCTTCTGGCGCGGCGTGCCCATGGAGATGGTGCTGCTGCACTGGATGGGCGACGAGCGCGGCAACGCGATTCCGCGCGAACTCTTCTGCACGCCGCTCGCGATTCCCATCGGCACGCAGATGCTGCACGCGACCGGCCTGGCGTGGGCGGCCAAATACCGCGGCGAGAAGCGCATTGCGTGCACCTTCTTCGGCGACGGCGCCACGAGCGAAGGCGACTTCCACGAGGCGTGCAACTTCGCGGCGAATCTCGACATTCCGGTGATCTTCTTCTGCCAGAACAACTTCTGGGCGATCTCGGTTCCAGGGAAGATCCAGTGCTCGGCGCCGACACTCGCGCAGCGCGCCGTGGCGTACGGGATGAAGACCGTGCAGTGCGACGGCAACGACCTCTTCGCGGTCGTCAAGTGCGTGCGCGACGCGGCCGAGTTCACGCGCTCGACCGGCAAGCCGCACTTCATCGAGGGCGTCACCTATCGACTCGGCGATCACACGACCGCGGACGATGCTCGCCGCTATCGCGACGCCGCGGAAGTCGAAATGTGGAAGACTCGCGATCCGATCACGCGGCTTCGCGCGTTCATGAAGGAGCGGAAGCTCTGGGACGACTCGAAGGAAGGCTCGCTCAAGGAGCGCGTGGAGAAGGAAGTCGCGGCGGCGGTCGAGCGCGCGGAGACGATCGCGGCGCCGAACCGCACCGACTTCTTCGATTCGATGTACGCGGAGATTCCCGAGGATCTCCGCCTTCAGCGCGATTCGACGCAGACCCACGGGCTCGGCGAGAACCCGTCCCAGCTCGACGGCGTCGAGGTCCGCAAGCTGGATCACCCCGAACACGCGCACTGATCCGCGCCGCAACCGAACGCACGCAACGCACGAACCGATTCCGAGTCATGGCCAACCTCACGCTCGTCCAGGCAATCAATCTCGCCCTCGTCCAGGAGATGGAGAAGGACGACCGCGTCATCATCCTCGGCGAGGATGTCGGCCCCAACGGCGGCGTCTTCCGCGTCACCGAGGGATTGCACAAGCGCTTCGGCGCGCACCGCGTGGTCGACTCGCCGCTCGCGGAAAGCGGAATCATCGGCACTTCGATCGGTCTCGCGATGGCGGGCCTGCGTCCCGTTCCCGAGATCCAGTTCGACGGCTTCCTCGGTCCCGCGTACGACCAGCTCTGCTCGCACGCGGCGCGGATGCGCACGCGCACGCGCGGCGCGTTCACCGTGCCCATCACGGTGCGCGTGCCCGTCGGCGGCGGCATCCACGCGCCGGAGCTTCACAGCGATTCGCCGGAATCGATCTATGCGCACCAGCCGGGCATGAAGGTGGTCATGCCGAGTTCGCCCTACGACGCGAAGGGCCTGCTCATTTCGTCGATCCGCGATCCCGATCCGGTGATGTTCTTCGAGCCCAAGCGCATCTACCGCGCATTCCGCGAGGAGGTGCCGGAGGACGAGTACGTGATCCCGCTCGGTCGGGCGCGCGTGGTCTGCGAAGGCGGGGAGATGACCGTGGTGAGCTGGGGGGCGAGCGTCGTCCAGTGCATGCAGGCCATCGAGCGCACCGGGCGCAGCATCGAGCTCATCGATCTGCGGACGATCTATCCCTTCGACATGGCCGCGGTCGAAGCGAGCGTGAAGAAGACCGGCCGCTGCGTCATCGTGCACGAAGCGCCGAAGACCTGCGGATTCGGCGCCGAGATCTCGGCGCGCATCATGGAACGCTGCTTCCTGCACCTCGAGGCGCCGGTGCAGCGAGTGGCCGGCTTCGATACCGTGATGCCGTACTACAAGCTGGAACTCGACTACCTTCCCGACGCGTCCCGCATCGCCCGCGCGATCGAGGAAACCGCGGCGTATTGATCGGCGATGGACGGCGCGGCGAGCGCCGATCGGACCCCTCGGACTTCGATTCGTCCCGTTCCGTTCCGCCACTTCCTCCTGCAACGCTCGCTCGATCGATCGAGGAACCCACGATGGCCGGCGTCAAGCAACCCGCGGACAAGAGCCACTTCATCCTGCCCGATCTCGGCGAAGGACTCGCCGAGGCGGAACTCATCCGCTGGACGGTGAAGATCGGCGACACGGTGAAGGAGCAGCAGACGATCGCCGAGATGCAGACGGACAAGGCGCTCGTCGAGGTGCCGAGTCCGTGGGGCGGCACGATCACCGATCTCTGCGGCAAGGAAGGCGACATCATCAAGGTCGGCGCCGTGCTCGTGCGATACGGAGCGAGCGGCGCCGCGTCCGGCTCGAAGCCGACGACCGG
>Ga0194131_10007866_pt1 | contig 14155 bp, 19 predicted proteins | sample TA2KigO120mmetaG_FD_148631 | JGI IMG/M metagenome (GOLD analysis project Ga0194131, IMG submission 148631) | Freshwater microbial communities from Lake Tanganyika, Tanzania - TA2015053 Kigoma Offshore 120m | ecosystem: Environmental > Aquatic > Freshwater > Lake | place: Tanzania: Lake... | reverse complement strand
AAATCTACAGAGGGCCGAACCCCGCACGGCTAGAACACATCACCGAAGCGGAGGCGGCTGCCAAAGTCAAGACTTCGTTGGGTGAACGTGGGTTTTTACCGTATGAAGCGAATGAAGGAATTATTATTGAGCGAGTCTCCGATGAAGACCGACTCAATAAGAAAAACCCCAAGTTTGGCTATGAGTTTCAATTAGTGGCCGGATATCACCGATCTGAAGCGCATGAGAAACTTGCATTTGAACAGAGCCCGTTTTGGAAGTATATTATTGCTGATGTGTACGCGTACGTGACCCCCTTGGCACGAGATAAGCATGCCGGAGCCACAAACTGCCATGCCGATTATCGGACCCCTGCCTCGAACAACGACATTTATCATCAGATTGATCTTTCGATCACGAAGGGCAATCTGGCGAATACCCGTGAAGATATCGGAGAGTTTGTGAATGTTATCGCTGCGCACAAATCAGCGCGGGAACGAAAAAAGATTCTTGCACGGTGTATGAAATTGCGCCCTGCCGACTTGGGTAATAACCACAAACTCCGGTCGTTGACGTCTGATCTTCCCCTGAAGGACAGGCTCACCGACCCGAAATCTGCCCATAAGGTCGCCGTGGAGATGAACCTTCCCATCTCCTTTGGTAAAGGGGCGAGCCGCACCACGATTAAACAGAAGAACGGGCGGTCCGATATTCAGACGTACTTGTCCGATCAGGCATCGGTAGAAAAGGCGCTGGCTGGAATATCGAAATGGGATAAAGCCGGTCGCCCGACGGATAGCTATGTGCTGTTGGCCCTGTACGTCAATACCGCACATTTGAGCGGTATCTGTAGTAGTGACGAGGCGCTTCTAGAAAAACGTAAGAACCTGTGGGATAAGGTCGTCGCCGACTTCGGTCGCTACTATCAGACCATGGTAGGGTCCTATCGCCAGTTTCTGGTCGATTCTAACCTCCCCTCCAAGACGGATGCAGAACTCTACGATTATGTGAAGCGTACGTGCCCCGTGAAGTTTGCTGGGTTTCTCCCACAGATTGTCAGCGCAGATCCGTCAAAGGATGGACTGCCGGTGGAGACCACGATGGTGGATTATACGGGAAATCCTTACAATTACCTCTCACATATTGGATAATACCATGGCATGCACGTTAAACGTGCATGCCCCCCGTCGCTGGGTACCACGGCGTACAGTATTTCTGTGAAATACCGTATAGTCTGGAATGCTGTGTCCCCTCTGGATTGCCTGATGTTCATTTCTTCCACGACAACACGCGCATATGGCACCGTTGACGATCGTCGTGCTGCGTTTGATGACACCACGGAATGACCGGTGTTTCGATCCTCTCTGGAGACACACGACGGGGCCTCCTCTACCATCGTGGACAACCCCTCAGGCCCGTATGCGGTCGATGTTGGCGTCGTTACCGCGACGGGGCCGCGGCCGGCCGCCTTTGATCTGGAACGGGGTAACGCATGGGGGGCCGATTGGCCGGCGCCTTGGACGTCTCTGAGTTTCTTAGCGCGCAACGACCGGTCTTTGCAGCAGTATGAGACGTTTGGTCTGGTGTGGTTCACTCATGCGCTGACAAGGTTTTAACTGCTTATGAAAATCCACCAAAATCAAAAGAAAACGGTTAAAATCACCTGCTTTTTAACCCGAAATGTAGTATATTTAAGGAGTGAAAAATGAAAGTAATCAAAGTGACCAAAGAGTAGTTCCAGACAGAGGATGAGAAGGTTTATTTCTTCGAGCCTTTGGAAAAAGAAATATCCGTTGAGGATATGCAGAAGATTGTGAACGCAAACGAGAAATTAGTTATGGAGTTGAAATATGGAAATAAATAAAATCTATTGTGAAAATTGCCTTGATACTATGGCAAGGATGCCCGATGGTTTTGTTGACCTTACAGTAACAAGCCCTCCGTATGATAATTTACGAACATATAAGGGTTATTCGTTCGACTTTGAATCCATAGCAAAAGAATTGTATCGGGTAACAAAAGTGGGGGGTGTGGTGGTTTGGGTAGTCGGAGATGCCACAATTAACGGAAGTGAGACTGGGACAAGTTTTAGACAGGCGTTATTTTTTAAGGAGATAGGCTTTAACCTGCACGATACGATGATTTATCAAAAAGATAACCCTCCTCCTGTCGGGGGTAGTAATAGGTATTACCAACATTTTGAATTTATGTTTGTTATCAGTAAAGGCAAGCCACGAACTTTTAACCCGATAGTATCTGTTAGGCGTAACAAGTGGGAAGATAAAAGAACGAAACGATACAAAGGATTTACCAGAGATAAGGATGGAAATTTTATTAGGAAAGAAGTTTCTCTGGTAGGTGATGTAAAGATAGGCAACATTTGGAAATATGTTGTCGGTGGTGGTTCATCCGTTGAGTATGGAACAGGTCATCCAGCAGGGTTTCCAGAACAACTCGCCAACGACCATATTATTTCATGGAGTAACGAAGGCGATTTAATTTATGACCCATTTATGGGAAGCGGAACAACTGCGAAAATAGCAATCATAAACAATCGCAATTGGATCGGTTCGGAAATATCTAAAGAATACTGTGATATTGCAGAGAAGCGAATAAATGAAAATCTATAAAATCACCGAGAGTTAATATGGCTAAAACATTATCAAAAGAACATAAGAAAAAAATAGGTGACGCAAAGAGAGGTATTCCTTTGTCTGATGAACATAAAATGAGTCTGTCGAATTTAATGGAATTTGAAATGGATCTATCATGATTGGGTCCGCGCCGTCGAGTTTCACTGTGGGACGTTGTTTGGACGGGATTTTGGTGTGCGTGAGCGGTCGTGCTTTTCTTCGCGGGTGGACTGGATTGTGCCCCCCTCGCGGGGGACTCACGGCGTAGCGTCTTTCTGTGGACTGCGGTGGAGCGATGTGGAGTGTCTGACGGGAAGGATGGTAGGACTGGGCGGTTCTAGAGGCCCTCGCCTTCTGGTATCTCCTAAAAACCGTTGCCAGTCCCGCCAGGCACTGGCAGTCTGTCCCTCTGAGGGCGCCCCCACCCCCCACCATCCGACGCGCCACAGCGCATTCTGGCAGGTTTTCCTTGTAAGTGCTTGTTAACACAGGACTTATCCCGCACCCCCCGCACACCCCCCGAAATATTGCAGTCAAAAATATACTGTAAGTCCTGCCGAATCAAGCACTTACGGACACCCCCGATTTGACATCTGCTGTAGATTCTGCTATAGTTAGGGTATGTTAAATCGTGCCGAAACCGCTGTGATCCGTGCCACCATGCAGGCACGGGAGTCTGTTCTTCTCACCACGCACGGCGCCCGGCGCCATGGCACGGTGTATCATCCGACCGTCGGACATATCATCGGATACAATTTTGGATCGCACGTGCGGCCGGACGTCGCGCCGATTCGCGTGACGGCGTTCGGTGCCGAGACGGTCCAGTCCTATCTGGCGCGCGGCGGGCGCATCGTGACCGGTGCGCCGAAAGTCGCCACAGGGGCCGCGGTGGTGTCGATCCTGCGGTCGCGGTCAACACGGATTGTCACGAGCCGCGGCTAACAGGAGAGACCCCAATGATTACCCCCACCTTTTTGCTGGCCGGTCGGGCCTCGTGTGTGATTGAAAATCCACAGGGGGAATCGGTCACCGTGAAACTGAACAAAGCGCGGCCGACACTCAATCCCCGCACGGGGCAGCCCTGGCCGCCGACCTACTTTGTGTCCGTGCGCCACAACAATGACGCCTGGGTCTATGTCGGTCGGTTGCAGGGGCAGCGGATTGTGCCCACGCGGTCGGTGACGACTGTGGGGCTGCGGCCGACGACGCTGCGGATCGCGCAGTGGGCGCTGACGCGGGTGTTCACCCAGACCGATGTGCCCGCCGGATATCGTCTCGCGCATACGGGTCGCTGTGGAAAATGCGGCAAAATGCTGCGGGACGCGGAGAGTCTCGCGCTCGGGCTCGGGCCCGTCTGTCGCGGGGCGGCGTGACATGGCGCCCCCCATGACGAACATCGCGACGCGGACTGTGCCGCACGGGCGCCGGGCGGGTCAGGGAGACACGATGAACGCAACACGAAACACGGAGTATTACGGTATGAGCACAATGAAGACCTATGAGCATGAATCACCGGTGCGCGACGCCCAGCGCAGCCGGAACTATCAGTTTACATTGCCCGTGCAGGCGGGCGAGATTCTGGACGATCAGGGGGGCCGATTGGCCCAGCTCCGCGCCACGGTGCGGTCGATCAACGCGCCGCGGAGGCAGGCACGGCAGGGTCGGTTTGTGATCGATCTGAAGTGGCGGGGTCCGCGCTATGGGGCACGCTATACGACGGCCCGTCAGCATGCCCGTGCGGTGGATGTCTATGTGCGGCTGCGTGTGGATTGGGAGGCACGCTAATGCGTGGGACACCGAACGGCGCCGTGGGGCCGGCCGACGTCGGTGTTCGCGACGGCCGCCCCGACACAGCAAGAGCACACGCACCGCTCATGACGACGAGCACGACGAGCACACACCTGCACCATCCGTGGGGATGGCGCCAGCGCCGGCCGGCGCGGTGGCCGCGGCGCCGCGATGAGTGGTATACGCGGGGCCACGTCGAAACCGTCGACGAATACCTGCGCCGGGGGGGATGCGTGCGGGTCGTGCCCGCGGCGGGCCCCCCAGCGGACGCGCCCCGTCGACGGCCGAGGCTCGACGCCCTGTCGGCGGGGACGGACACGAACCTCCCGTGGGCCGACGTGCCGGTCGCGATTCGTGAGGCGCGCGTGGAGGCGACGGCCGCGGTCGACGATGAGTGCGGGGAGGCATGACCGCACGTGCGGTCTGACCGCACACGGTCGGCGCCAGAAGTCCTGTGTTTGCAAGCACTTCCAGTCATATGCTGGAAGTGCTTGTCCCGCAAGGACTTACGAGAATATCCCTGTAAGTCGTTGATTCGGCAGGGGTTAGACGAAATGCCCGTGCCGACCCCCACGGGTATGCAGAAAAAAACACCCCGTAAGTGCTTGAGCCAGCAGGACTTACGGATCCCCCTGCGTTGACATATATCTGGCGTTCTGATAGGATATACAATACATATGAATTCATCGTCACCCCGACCGACCGTGTCTGCGGCACATGTGCCGTCGTATTCGTTGTTTGCCCAGTTGCTGGCCACCGAACGGTTGCGGGTCACCGTGCGTCCGGGCGCCACCACGGCGTCATTCTCCCCCGCCACGCGTGTCTTGACGTTACCGTCATGGACAGACTTCGATGAGGCGTCGTGGTTGCTGTTCATCGCGCACGAAGTCGGGCATGCGTTGTATACACCGGCGAATGCCCTAGAGGGTCCCGTGTATACCGCCCTGTGTCGCGAGTATGGGGAGGACGCGGTACGTACCGTGGTGAACGTGTTCGAAGATATTCGAATCGAACGCCGTATTCGCGAACAGTATCGCGGATTGTCGGGCGTGTTTTCCCGCGGCTATCACGCGTTACTGATGCGCCAGTTCTTCGGATTCAAGACCCTCACCCCCACGGACTGGGCGGTGAAGACGGTCTTGGATCGTGTGAACGTCTATGCCAAGGTCGGCGCGTTGTTGCGGATGTCGTTGACGCAGGCGCAGGAGATTGCGTGGTACAACCGCGCCGTCCAGACGCAGACCTACGACGACGTGTTGGTGTTGGTGTCTGAGGTCATGTCGCAGTTGTCGGCCGACCAGCGGGCGCAGGCGGCCCAGCAGTCCGCTGGGGCGTACACCGCGTCAGGCGCGTCGGGTGTCGAGTCCGGCGCGACGAGTGCCGAGTCAGGCGCGACGGGTGCCGAGTCAGGCGCGTCGGCAGACACCGCGTCAGGTGCGGCGGCAGACACCGCGTCAGGCGCGTCGGCAGACACCGCGTCAGGTGCGGCGGGTGCGGCGGGTGCGTCTGCCGGCACCGCGTCGGGCTCCGCGTCGAATCCGTTTGCGGTGGACTCTCAGCAGGCCGCGGAACGGACCCTGCGCGCCGCCGCCGTCGCCGGCCGCCCGTATGAGAATGAGGGTCGGGTGACGACGATTCCCTTCTCCACAGAGCACCTGCATCACAACGATCGTACGATTGAGCAGTTGTTAGAGGCGTGGCAGGCCACGAGTGACCAGCGGGACTACTTGCGTGGGGTGGTGTTGCAGCAGCGACGCGAACAGTCGTCGATTCTCGCCTCGATGATCGCGGCGTTTCGTGCCAATCAGGCCGCCTGGCAGTCGCGTCGAGCGCAGGTCGCCAAGTCGGGCGTCATTGACCCCGCAAAACTCGCGCAATACAAACTGGTCGACGACTTGTTCTTGCGTCGTCGGTCGCTGCCCGAGGCGCAGAATCACGGCTTTGTGCTGCATGTCGATATGTCGGGGTCGATGGACGACAAACTGTCCGTCGTGCTCTGGCAAGTGTTGCACCTGATCTGGTTTGCGGAGAGCATTAAGGTGCCGGTGAGTGTGTACGGATTCACCAATACGGCCTTGCCCACGCCTGCGGGACAGGCGTATGCGGAGGTCTGTCGTCAGGCGCGCGTCCACGCAGAAGCGGGGGCCCTCTTGGAACTCTATCGATCGACGGCCTCGCCGGCGGTCAAACAGTCCGCCCAGGCGCTCCTGTTCGCGCAGGTGTTGCGGTTTGGGGGATTCTTGTCCTACGTGGCGAAGTGTCGCGTGGGATATCTCGGCTTCACGCCCGCCGACGCGAAGTTTTCGGCACTGCCGAAGACGCTACGATCGGTCGCGCACGGCGTGTTGACCACCGTGCTGACGTGGATGTCGTCGTCTCCGACACCGACCGAAGTGGCGCAGAACGCGCTGGTGCATCCGGACATGACGCTCGGAGGCACGCCGCTGTATTTTGCGCTGGTCTCCTCGGTGGACACGGTGCGCGCCTTTCGGCAGCGGCATCGGGTTGAGCAGTGTATCAGTGTGTGGCTGACGGACGGTGAAGATACGGATGGGGTGCCGAGCGGAGAGTCCGCAGCACGCCGTGCGGCCGACGGTGACATCGGCCCGTCGACGCGGCGATTTGACTCGCGTGAGACAGGATCCCTCGTGGATCTGCGCTCGGGTCGAACGTTTCCCGTGGAGCCCCGTCGGTCGTTAGCGACCCTGTTCGCCGTGCATCGCGCATTGACGGGGGCGACGGTGGTGTGTATTGATATTACGCGTGTGCCGCTGGACTCCTTCTCGCGCATCCTGAGCAAGACGGACCTGTCGTCGGTGACGCCGTCTGTGTCGTCCACCGCCGGCGGCCCTCAGGCGAAGAGCCGGTTTCCCGTCTCCCGCAGCGGCTACGGCCGCGCACGGACGCGGAAAGCCATCAAACAGACACGGAAGCGGGTGGTGATTGCCCATGCGTCGGGGACGTTCGAAGATACGGGCCTGTTGTTGGTCACACGGGCGCAGTACGCCGACATCGGGTGCGATGCGTATCTGGTGACCCATCCCGACTGGTGGTTGTCATCGGCGACGTCGTCGCAGGAGGCCTCACACACCGCCATGACTGTCTTGGCCGCCGACGACGACGACCTCAACGATCTGACGGCGGAAGAACGAGAGGATCTCGATCGTCGTCGTCCGGTGCGTCTCGCCGCGGCGCTGGCCGACGGTGCGGCCCATGTCGCGATGCGCCGCTTTGCAGACTTGCTGGTGCCCTACATGGCCGCGGGTCGCGAGGATGCGACCGTGTAACCTCCCTCACGGCCGTGGGCACCCCCCGAGGGGGTTGAACCGCTAAGTCCTGTAAATACAACGACTTAGAGACACTATGCCGTTTTCCCTAGGGAAAACGTATGCCAAAAAACACTGTAACCCCTGTAATATCAAGTACTTACAGGGGCCCCGCTTTTGACTTTTGCCTTGAATTGTGAGATAATACGTATATATGACACGAATGAACATTGATGCTACGACGTCGTTTCTATCCGCCCTTGCCCCCCGTGCTGTTACTGCCGACGACGGCCGACCGTTGGTGAGCCGTACCGACGCCGCCGCCGCGGCCGCGGCCGTCGGTCTTGACTTCCCGCGCTGGTTCGTGAACGGGCCCGCGTTTAAGGCGGCGGTGGACAGTCGCAGTAAGTTTGTCGTACCGACCCTGAAAGACTGTGAAGATCGCGGGGTGGGGTACATGTATCCCGGCAAGCGCGGTCGCAAGCCTAGTACGACCGTCGTGCGCCAGTCGAAGCCCCGGGGCTCGCGCCCCGCGACGGTGACCGTGACGTCCGTCCCCCCCGTGACGCCCGCGTCGATTGCGGCGCTCGTCACCGACGACACCGCCAATACGGACGTGCAAACGGCGGTGAGTCAGGCACTCGGGGTGGAGGTGTTGCTCGGGGCGTCCGACAGCATTCCCTACGTGCCGACGGTCGCCAAGACCTATGTGCCGTGGGGTCACTTCAACGACCTCAAGACGCTCATCGCCTCGGCGCATTTTCTGCCGACGATGGTGGTCGGGCCGTCGGGTAACGGCAAAACCGACATGTGTGAGCAAGTGTGTGCGGCCCTCGGTCGCGAGTACGTGCGTGTGAACATCACGTCACAGACCGACGAAGACGACTTGCTCGGAGGCTTTCGGTTGGTCGGAGGGGAAACCAAGTTCTCGCTCGGGCCCATTCCGCTGGCGATGCTGCGTGGCGCCGTCGTGAACCTCGACGAAATCGACCTCGGGGGGTCGGCGCTGATGTGTTTGCAGCCGGTGCTGGAAGGCAAACCGCTCTATCTCAAGAAGATCGGGCGCTACATCACCCCCGCCTCTGGCTTCACCGTGGTCGCGACGGCCAACACGAAGGGTCGCGGTGACGACGGCAAGTATGCGCACACGACCATCATGAACGAAGCGATGCTTGAACGCTTTGCCGTGACGCTCGAACAGGGCTGGGCCGACCAGACGACCGAACGGAAGATTGTCGGCAACGTCTTGAAGAAGTTCGGCAAGTACGACGCGACACTGGTGAAACACATGGTGGAATTTGCGTCGGTCACCCGCAACAACTACGAACAGCAGATTTGCAATGACCAGATCGCCACGCGTCGGTTGCTGCATCTCGCGCAGACGTTCTGTGCGTTGGGGTCGATTGACTCGGCCATCACGCACACCCTGAGCCGGTTCGATACGGACACGGCGAACGGGTTCAAGAATCTGTGGAATGCGATTCACGAGAACCCGAATGCGACCGTGTCTCCGTCAGGGGAGGCGGTGCCTGTGCCTGTGGAACCCGTGACGGTGACGTCCTAATCCTTTCCCCCGGAAGTGACTGTGCCAACAGGACTTCCGGGGGCGACCGAGGCGCGGGGTGACGATGACCATACAATATGGTCACGTGACCACGAATGATGGTCATCGTCACCCCGCGCCGGCCGGCTGCCGGATCGTCTGTGAATGGATCGTGCTATATGACCACCTATCGTGACTTGCTGTTAACCCGACCCGCCTACCCCCCTCTTGTCTGCGCCGATGGGGCGCAGGTGAGCCTGCAAGCGGGGTACGGACTCTATTCGACCCCCCGTGACAATCACGGGCCTTACACGCACGTGGAGGCAGGGTTTCCCTCCGTCCCCCCTCCGGCCTCGTGGCGCCCCTATGCCGAATTCGGCATAGCCTATGCCGATGATCCCGACCTGATCGCCGGCGCGATCTACGCACAGCTGTGCGCACAGCTCCCGTGGGCGTGTGTGGATGAGTTCATCGCCCTCCACGGAGGGGTGGTGTCCACCACGGCGCTCCCTCCACGGGCCGACGCGCACCGTGCGGGCAGTGAACGGACTGGGGAGTCGCCGGTATGAACGAGCGAGGGTGTGATGTGGACGTGCGCCGGGGCCTGGGGGATGGTGTGCGCATTGGCGCGGCCGGCCTCCTCGGGGGCTGGCTGGGCGGGCTCCTCGGCAACGCGGTGCTGGGCGCCACGCTCGCGTCGGGGATGGTGGGTTTTCGACGCGGTGCTGGGGCCGTCGAGATAACGGAGGGCCCCTGCCGGCAAGAGGACCCCTGCCGTTCGGCAGACTGCCGTTCGGCAGACACCACCCCCGGGGGGGTGTGTAGGGGGTTGACCTTCCCCCCGCGTTGTGGTATCATACACGGGTATACAGGACGTGTGCACCGATGCCGTGTGAGGTGAATGCCGAAAGGCGGCACCACGGACGACGGAGCAGCGAACCACGAATAGGACAGAAAACATGACAAAGAACAGGACAGAAAACATGACAAAGAACATGACAGAAAACATGACAAAGAACATGACAGAAAACATGACAGAAAACATGACGGAGCATACGATGATGACTGAGATTGACGCAACGACGACCCCGACGACCCCGCTGGCAACCGCTGGCGCCTCGATCGCGGGCCCGACGACCCCTTCCCTTGTCCTGACGGCCGCGTGTGCCACAACCCCGATTCGGGGGACGGCGCGCAAACTGCCGAAGGAACCACACACGCTCTATGCCTATGCGATTGAGCAGGGGGGACGCGTGGAGTTGACCCCCGCCGTGCTGGCGGAATTGAATGCCCGAGGCCTGCCGACACACCGCATCGGGAACGCGGCCTACGGCATTCGCAAGTTTTTTGGCAAAACCGTGACCCCCGAGCGAACGGGGCGGTCGGTCTCGGCCTATGTGGTGACGCTGTAATGGGGGCGTGGGAGGTGACGTGGCCGGACGTCGATCCGAAGACGCTCGATCTTGAGGCCTCCGGCCTCGGATGGCGGCCGGGGCAGTGGCCCGAGCAGATGGTCTGGCAGAACCGTCACTGGGTGCGGGAGTCCCCGAAGTTTGGACCGTCGGGGGCGCTCGAGGCCTTTGCCTACGCCACGGTCGATACGGATGCGGTGCCCGAGGTGCTGGTGATCTGGAATGACTAAGAGCCTCAGGATCGTACCGAACCCTCGAACCCGAGGGGACTCGCGCAGTCCTCTCCGTCTGGTCTTCTGACCCCGATGACGGACGATGACGAATGGGTGCGTCGGTATGGCCCTCGCCGCCGGCCGGCGGGGCGCCCACAGGATGAGCGCGACGACGTCGACGACGTCGACGACGTGGACGAGGTACTGTCGGCGTGGCAGGCACGGCAGACACCCAGTCTGACGTCCGTGTCTGGACACACGTGGGGCATGCCCACATCGGCCGATGTCACCGGTTCGATTCCGGTCATCGGCTCCAGCAGGGAAGGAATAGCGTATGAGTCTGAATGAAAAGAACACCGACACGGAGACACGATGATTACCCGAGAAACGGGACGCGAACGCGACGCGCATCATGAGGCGACGGTCGCGAAGGCCGTATGGCAGGCCCGTGTCCGTGCCCTGAGCACCTCCGTCGACCTGCTCTGTGATGCGCCCAGCCAGATGTTGGCGGGGGTGAAGGCCTGGCGCCTGATGACGGTGGACCCGCGCACGGGAGAGGAACGCCGCCCTCGCTCCGGTAGGGGCACGCGGTGATGCGGATGGTGTACCGCACGCGGCCGGACATGTCTGACCGTGCGAGTGCGGCAGGACACGACGCGACCTCTACGACGGAGACCGACGCGGTGAAGGCGACACGCGTGTGGGTCAGGACCACGGCCGTGCGTGCGGCCTCACGACAGGAGCACTGAACGATGGGATTGGATATGTATGTGACGAAGCGCACCTCTGTGAAGAACTGGGCGCATCAGTCGCCGGAGGAACGACACACCGTGACGGTGACCGGGCCCGCGGCGGCGGCCATTCGTCCTGAGCGCATTAGTGACATCATTCAGGACGTCGCGTATTGGCGCAAAGCCAACGCGATTCATCAGTGGTTTGTCACGCACTGTCAGCACGGGGTTGACGACTGTCGCGAGGTGTTTGTGCCTATCGAGCAGGTGCGCGCGTTGGTGAAGACCTGCGCAGAGATCGTCGGCCTGGCGACGCGTCAGTGTGTCGACTGGCCGACCGTGGCTGCCCAGCAGTTGCCCGTGCAGTCAGGCTGTTTCTTCGGCCCCACCGCGTATGATGACGTGTATCTCGACACGCTGCGGGCGACGGTGGAACAACTCACCCCGTTCCTCGATGACGAGGACGGATTGTATTATCGGGCCAGTTGGTAACGGAGGCCTAGGTTGCAACATCTGACACGGGTTCGCGCAGCCACGGGGTCTCGTGGACGACCCGTACAAGGACGATATTCCGTATTGAGAGAGGAGCACACGATGCAGGAACCGTACTACGGCAGAGGGCCGCAATGTAGGTGGAGACAGGGACAGTAGGACGTACGACGAAACGACACACACACGGAGACGACACACAATGGCACAGCATGGATCACTTAAGAATTACTTGAAGATGCGGGCGCGGGCGAAGAATTTTCGCACGTCATGGACCGCAGACGATGACCGGTCTCTCGCAGCGACGGTCGTGACCGTCACCGCACAGGGCGGATCGCTGCGTGACGCCTACACGCAGGCGGCACGGGAACTGTCCCGCTCCTTCGAAGGGACCCGCACTCGCGCACGGTACCTGCGGGAGTCCGCACAGCCGTCGAAGTCGCGGCCGTACGCGTGGGCGGCGGTGGATCACGGCATTCGTCTGGTCGGGACGCCCAGTGACGGCTTTACGGTGAAGACGCCCCGCGCGGCCGCTCGGAAGACGCGTGCCGCCAAAGTCGCGACCAGTCCGAAGTTCCTCGAACCTCTCGAACTTGGTAACGATGAGGACATCGCCACCCTCACTATCGAGGGCGTGCGCCTGACCGGTTGCCCGAGCAAACTGTATCTCATCGCACCGGCATTGTGCCGCGGGATTGTGCGTGACCTGAAGACCCGTTCGTAGTATAATCATTGTCGTGGTGATGACGCGTAGGTGGGCACCGTCCTGCATACGCGTGGTGGCCATGTCGATATAAAAAATGTTGGGGGGCGGGGGTTCTATAGGCGACGCTAAAGAGGACGACTATAAAAACCCTGCCCCCACCCCCACTTCGACAGGAACCCCCAAAAAAACCTATACCCCAATAACACACGATCCGTGTGCACGTGGTCACCAGACGACACCCGCGAATGCCTTTCACGCAAAGCACGGTGCACGTCATGGCGTCAGTGTAACACGTCTATTCTTCCTAAATACGTCAGACGGTACGCTCAATGATATTGACGTTTCTGGAATTTGTTCTACAAGAAGACATCGCCGTGCGCCGGCGTGGCGGCGACGGTAGTATCTACTATGTGAAAACCTTTAATCCTCGTACCCAAGAAAGAGTGAAGCCAAGCACTGCGAAGCCAAGCACTGCGGTTCGGGCAGTCCCCAAACAAAAAACATCGAAACCCACCACGCGTCCCACGGTATCGACCGCTAAAGATTCCAAGAACACGAGCGCCGTCAAACCCACCAATTCCGAATTTACCAAGCCCACGATACTCGATGTCATTCGCGTGAAAAATTCAGGGGGCGTAGACGCAGCACGCAAGGACACCGAATTTGCTACATTACACGCGAACCCTAAACCGAATGATTTGACGAGTGATGAATCGTACGATCGAAACTTAAAACAATATTATGTGGGGGCGTGGTTAAGCCCGACAACGCAGTCATGGTATACGTTCCCACGCAATCACGCGTCCCACGCCGCCACCATTAAATCGGTACGCAAACATGTACCCCAGGCCTCTAAAGCATCCTTAATTCCCGTATATCTCTATGTGTCGCCATCGGGACAAGTGCAAACCATCTCAAATGCCCCGTGGTCTGGTGCTCATTCGTTGGACAAGATTAAAAATGCTGTAAAATCCATTCCAAGTATGAACAAAATTGTGGGGACGACAGCGCGATATGAAACGGATAAGGATACGTCAGTATTTGACCTATACCCCGACGCACGGCCGTAATTAGGTTCGTCTTATGCCGGCGTCACGTGATGTTGTTGCACGACAGCCAACACAAAATCACGTTCATCCATGCCAGTCGTCAGAGGATATGTGACCCCTTGATACCGCATGCGCGGCCGTTCTTGGACTCCGGCGTCTAGATACCGATTCATCTTTAGGAATATTGTCTTTCGCTAAATATTTCTATATGATTCACCGTTTTTCCAAATTTCAACAACTCGAAGAAGCGAATACCCAAAAAGCATCAAATTTCGAGTTATATATTAAACAAGCCCTAAACCACCGTACCAAAAATATGGTCATGACTGATGTGCCTACAAGGGCTG
>Ga0194131_10007864_pt1 | contig 14156 bp, 13 predicted proteins | sample TA2KigO120mmetaG_FD_148631 | JGI IMG/M metagenome (GOLD analysis project Ga0194131, IMG submission 148631) | Freshwater microbial communities from Lake Tanganyika, Tanzania - TA2015053 Kigoma Offshore 120m | ecosystem: Environmental > Aquatic > Freshwater > Lake | place: Tanzania: Lake... | reverse complement strand
CGGCGCGGCGCGCCACCACCGCACCGCGACGCGGGCTGCGCACGCGCGTCGTCGCGTCGTCGCTCGCGGCCGTGCTCGTGGCGACGCTCGCGGCGTGTGGCGACGCGCACGACGGCGGTCCGCCGCCGGTCGCGGCCGTACCCGGCACGTCGGTCGCGTTCGACCTCGACGCCGACCTCGCCGATCCGGGGCGCTTCTACGACCTGCCGTACCCGTCGGACCTGCGCCGCGACGCGAGCGGGCATCCCGATGTCGCCGGCGTCCCGTCGCCGGCCGGCAACGGCATCGTGAGCGCGGTGCGCGCGTCCGCGCAGCGGCGTGCCGCGTTCCCCGCGGTCGGCGCGGCCTACTTCCGCTTCGACGCGCCGCTCGCCCCGCGCGAGCCGCGTGTGGCGATCCCGGCGAGCGCCGAGCAGGCGCTGCTGCTGATCGACGTCGACCCGGCGTCCGACGAGCGCGGACGCCTGTTCCCGGTGGTTGCGAGCACGCTGGAGGAGGACGCCTACGCGCCGGCGCACGTACTGGCGGTGGCACCGTTCCCGGGCGTCGTCCTGCGCGGCGGACGGACGTACGCCTACGCCGTGCGGCGCGCGCTCGGCGACGCGACCGGCGCGCGGCTCGGCGTTCCGCTCGCGCTCGCGCAGCTCGCCGCGGACCGGACGCCGGCCGGGGCGCGCGGCGCGGCGATGCGCGACCTCCTGCGGCCGCTCTGGGAGACGCTCGACGCGCTCGGCATCCCGCGCACGGATGTCGCCGCGGCGACCGTCGTCACCACCGCCGACGTGGTCGCGGATCTGGAGCACCTGTCGTCGCGGCTCGTGGAGCGCTACGCACCCGACGTGCGCGACCTCGCGCTCGACGCGGACGACGGCGCGGCGCACGAGCGCTTCTGCGAGCTGCACGGCACGATCCGCTTCCCGCAGTTCCAGCACGGTACGCCGCCTTACGACACCGATGGCCTGTTCGTCGCCGGCGACGACGGCCTGCCGGTCCTGCAGCGCGAGGAGGACGCGCCGGTGACGATCACGCTGCCGCGCGCGCCGATGCCTGCGGGCGGCTATCCGCTGGTGCTCTACTTCCACGGCTCGGGCGGACTCTCGACGCAGGTGGTGGACCGCGGGCGGACCTCCGAGCCCGGCGGACGGCCCGCGAAGGGCGAGGGGCCGTCGCACGTGCTCGCCGCGCACGGCATCGCGACCGCCGCGAGCGCACTGCCGCTCAACTCCGAGCGTCTCGCCGGTGCCGGCGGCCGCGACTACCTGAACTTCGGCAACCTCGGCGTCTACGCCGACAACTTCCGTCAGGCGGCGATCGAGCAGCGGCTGCTGATCGGCGCGCTCGTCCGCCTGCGCATCGCGCCCGGCGCGCTCGCCGGCTGCGCCGGCCCGGTGCTGCCCGCGGGCGAGGGCGCCTTCCGGCTGCGCGCCGACGAGACCATGGTCCTCGGCCAGTCGCTGGGCGCGCAGATGGTGAACATGATGGCGGCCCTCGATCCACGCGTCCGCGTCGCGGTGCCGACCGGCTCGGGCGGTCTCTGGAGCCTCGTGACACTGGAGGCGAAGGAGCTCGCCGGCGTGCCGATCGACGGGCTCGTACCGTCGCTCCTCGGCACGACGGCGCGCGTCGACCACCTGCACCCGGCGATGCAGCTCCTGCAGGCCGCGTTCGAGCCGGCCGATCCGGTGGTGTTCGCGCCGCGCATCGCGCGCGACCCGCTGCCTGGGCACCCGGTGCGGCCGATCTACGTGCCGGCGGGCGTGGACGACCCGGGCTTCTCGAACCGCATCTACGCGGCGATGTCGCTCGCGTCGGGCGTCGCGCAGGCGGGCGAAGTCCGCTCCGCGGTGTTCCCGGAGACGCTCGCGCTCGGCGGGCTCGACGGCGTCGTGCCGTATCCCGTCGCGGACAACGTCGCGTCCGAGGGCGGCGCCCGCTACACGGGCGCGGTCGTGCAGTACGAGAGTGACGGCATCCTCGACTCGCACCACGTGTTCGCGCAGCTCGACGACGTCAAGCACCAGTACGGATGCTTCTTCGCGACCTTCGCGGGCGACGGGCGCGCCGTGGTGCCGGCGCCCGCGCCGCTCGGCAGCGGCTGCCCGCGCTGACGCGTCCGCGCGGGAGCGGCTACTTCGCTTTGCGCCGTCGCCGGGCGGCCGCACGAGCCGGGGGCGGGGCGGCAAAGGGGTCGGCGATGGTCACGCCGGCCAGGGTGGCGCCGGTGGCCAGGTCCTCGCTCAGCAGCACCGCGCAGCCGGCATCGCGCGCGGCCTGCAGGATCAGCGCGTCCCAGAGCGACATGCGATGCATCGACCGCAGCGCGAGCGCCGCTTTCAACGCATCGACGGACGCCGTCACGATCTCGAAGCGTGCGAACAGCTCGATGCGGTCCTGGACCACGTCGTCGCCCAGCGACAGCTTGCGGATCGCCGCGGCGGCGTACTCGTGCAGCACCTGGGTCGAGATCACGCCGCTGCCGGCGCGCAGATGAGCTGCGATCAGCTCGATCGCCACCGCCTGCTTGCGGGGTTCGTCCGCCGAGTCTGCATACAGCAGGACATTGGTGTCGATGAAGCTACGAACGCTCATGCAGCTCGTTGCGATCGAAGGTCCAGCCCTTCCTCCGCCCGGTGCTCCGCAGCGCCGAGGCCTTGAACGCCGCCAGCTCCGCCTCCAGCTGCTCTCGGCCCGCCAGCCGTTCGAGATAGAGCCGGACGGCCTGATTCAGGCTCATGCCCATGCTCTGCGCGGCACGGCGCGCCTCGTCGGCGACCTTCTCGTCGATCGACAGGGTGAGGTTCATTCGCACAGGTTACGCGCGCACGAGATACGTGTCAAGGCGGACAGGAAGCACGAAGCCGCAGCTGGTCGACGACCGCGTCATCGGACATCGCGAGCCTGGCTCCGCTCGGCGAGGCGCCTGCAAGATGGCGACCGACAGCGATCCCCTTCGCGGACGTCGATGCGGCACCGAGGCCAGACGCCAGTTGCCGCGCCCCACGAGCGGCGCTGGCATCGCGCCACATGCCGACCGCACCCCTCCCCGCCAGCTTGCGCGCGCGCTCCGATCGGGAGGCGATCGTCGCGGACATCGAGCCATATCTCGGCACGACCGTCGACGAGCGGGTCGAGATCATGGCCGCTCCCTGCCGCGCGGCGGCAGAGAGCATCGCGGCGCACCCCGCGGGTGACCGGATCCTCGCCTGGCAGGAGCCCCGCTCCGCCCAGAGCGAGGCGCTCTCGCTCGACCTGGTCCGGCGCGCGCGTCCAACGGGATGACGCTCGCCGCACCCGAGCTCGCGCGGCGCATCGCCGACGCACTCGAGGCGGAGCGCATTCCGTACGCGATCGGTGGCGCGCCGGCGCTCGCCGCGTGGGGCTTCCCGCGCGCCACCAGCGACGTCGACCTCGACTTCTTCGTGCCGTCGATCCCCTTCCATCGCTCCGTGGAGGCGCGCGTGCGCGAAGCACCGCTCGGAGACACGCCGGCGAAGGATCTCTCGCCCGAGGAGCGTGCGTCGCTGGTCGAGATCGTCGGCGAGGAGGACGATCGGATCGCGCGCTGGGACCGGCTGGTCAGCGACACGCAACAGCGGTGAGTCCCGCCGTGCCGCCCGGCCCGGGTCGCGCGCGGTTCGCTCAGACGCCCCAGCCCGACGCCGGCACCAGCGCCGCCCCGCGCTCGATCTCCGCGTCGAGCCGCGCCGCCCAGTCCGCCGAGCGGCCGCGCCACCCCAGCTCCGCGAGGAACGCCTGCCGGTACGCGGTCTTCTCGAGCAGCCCGTGCAGGTAGACGCCGCGCACGTTCCCCTGCGCGAAGCCGAGACCGTCCGGCAGCAGCTCGGACGCGCCGGCGCCGCGCGCCGTGACGCCGTGGTGGATCTCGTAGCCGCGCGCGACGGCGCCGTCGCCAGGGCGCCACGCGACCTCGGTCCAGCGCACGGTCTTGTCGGGCGCGAGCGTCGTCGTCACGTCGAGCAGCCCGAGCCCGGGCGCGTTGCCGCCCTCGACGCCGTGCGGATCGCGGATCGCGGTGCCGAGCATCTGCAGGCCGCCGCACACGCCGAGGACGCGCACGCCGCGCTCGGCGGCACGAGCGATCTCGGCGTCGAGCCCGGTCGCGCGCAGGTGCGCCAGGCTCGCGACGGTGCTCTTGCTGCCGGGCAGGATCACCGCGTCGAACGCGTCGAGGGGCAGAGCTCGCTGCACGGGAACGACGCTCACGCCGTCCTCGTGGAACAGCGGGTCGAACTCGTCGAGGTTGCTCGCCCACGGGTAGAGCACCAGCGCCACGTTGACGCGTCCCGGCACGAAGCGCCCGCCGTGACGGAACGCGTCCTCCTCGGGCAGCGCGTGGCGCAGGTACGGCACGATCGCGACCACCGGCACGCCGGTCTGCCGCTCGAGCCAAGCGGGCGCGTCGCCGAGCAGATCCGGGTCGCCGGGGAAGCGGTTCAGGACGAAGCCGCGCACCCGCGCGCGCTCCTCGTCGGTCAGGCACATCCACGTGCCCAGCAGGTGCGCGAACGAGCCGCCGCGGTCGATGTCGGAGACCAGGTAGACGTCGGCCCGGCACTGGAGCGCGATCGCCATGTTGACCATGTCGGCGGTGCGCAGGTTGACCTCGGCGGGACTCCCCGCGCCTTCGAGCACCAGCTGCTCGTGCTCGGCCGCGAGCGAGTGCAGCGCGTCGCGGACGATCGGCCACAGGTAGGGCCGCCGCTCCATCCACGGCATCGCGCTCGCACGGGCGTCGTGGCGTCCGCGGACGATCACCTGCGATGCCGTGTCCGCCGACGGCTTCAGCAGGATCGGGTTCATGCGCACGTCCGGCACGACGCGCGCGGCGAGCGCCTGCAGGTGCTGCGCGCGCCCGATCTCGCCGCCGCCGGGCGTCACCGCGGCGTTGTTGCTCATGTTCTGCGCCTTGAACGGCGCGACCCTCACGCCGGCGTTCGCGAGGTGCCGGCAGAGCGCGGTCGCGAGGAACGACTTGCCGGCGTCGCTGGTGCAGCCGAGGAGCATGATCGGCGTTCGGGCCACGCCGCTCGCATGGCGCACCGCGCCACGACAAGCCGCCGGCCGCCTGATACTGCCATTGCCGCGATGCGCGTACTGGTGACCGGTGGAACGGGCTTCGTCGGCGCACACACGGCCGCGGCCCTCGCGCGCGCGGGCCACGACCTGCGCCTGCTGGTCCGCGATCCGTCGAAGGCCGCGCGCGTGCTCGCCGAGCACGGCATCGGCGCCTGCGACGTCGTGCGCGGCGACGTCACCGACGCGGCGAGCGTCGCCGCCGCCGTCGACGGCTGCGACGCGGTGCTGCACGCCGCGGCCGTCGTGTCGCTCGACGCGCACCGCGGCGACGAGGTGTACCGCAGCAACCTGCGCGGCGCGGAGAACGTCTTCGGCGCGACGCGCGCCTACGGCGTCGCGTCGCTGGTGCACGTGTCGAGCGCCGGCGCGCTGTTCACGCCGGGCGGCGCGCCGATCGGACCGGACTCGCCGCTCGCCGCCGCCACCAGCGCCTACATGCGCTCCAAGGCCGACGTGGACCGGCTCGCGCGGCAGCTCGTGGACGACGGTCAGCCGGTGCGCATCAGCTATCCGGTCGGCGTCGTCGGCCCCGACGATCCGGGGCTCAGCGAGTCGAACCAGATGTTGAAGACCATGCTGCGCGACTTCGTGCCGATGACGTCCAGCGGCGTGAACCTGGTCGACGTACGCGACCTCGCGCTGGTCCACGTGGCGCTGGTCGAAGGACGCGTCCCGCCCGGCCGCTACGTGGTGGGCGGCACGTTCCTGTCGTGGGCGGACCTCGCTACGCTCACGGAGGGGATCACCGGGCGCCCCGCGCGCCGCGTCCGCATCCCCGGCGCGGTGCTGCGCGGCGCGGGCCGCGTCTTCGACGTGGTGAAACGCTTCCGCGACGTCGACCTGCCGATCACGCGCGAGGCGATGATCTTCGCGACGCAGTGGCCCGGCGCCGACGGCAGCGTGACGCTGCGCGCGACGGGGATCGCGGACCGTCCGGTCGCGGACGCGGTCGCCGACGCCGCACGCTGGATGTTCGCGACCGGGCACCTGCGCGCCGAGCACGTCGGGCGGCTCGCGAGTGGAACGGATCGGGACGGAGAAGATCGATGACGACGTCAACGCCACCGGGATCCGCCGCGGACACGCGGACCAACGTCATCCGCATCGACGACCTGCGCGTGCCGCGGCGCAACCCGCGGCAGCAGGCCGCGTGGGAGTACGGTCAGACGCTGCAGGTGGACCTCGACCCGGAGCGCCTGATGCAGGAGGCGATGCAGCGCACCGGCCTCGCGGACTTCGGCGATCCGACGCTGCGCGACCGCCTCGCCGCGCAGTGCCGCGCGACCGATGCCGATGCGGGTCTCTCGGGTCTCGGCCGGCTGGGCGTGCGGCAGCGCCTGCTGAACCTGCTCGCGGCCAGGCTGCGCTTCGAGGACCACCTGCGCCGCCACCCCGAGGCGCTCGACGTCCGGCTCGAGCCGCCGGTGATCGTGGTCGGGCTGCCGCGCTCGGGCACGACCCACCTCGTGAACCTGCTCGCCGCCGACGCCCGCTTCCGCGCGCTGCCGTGGTGGGAGTGCCAGGAGCCGACGCCGTTCCCCGGCGACGGCCCCGGACGCGACGGCGTCGACCCGCGCTTCCTGCGCGCGCTCGCGACCTACGAGATCCAGAGCGCCAGCGCGCCGGAGCTGGCGGCGATGCACGATCGCCACCCGTCGGTCATCGAGGAGGACTGCGAGCTGGTCGACCTCGACCTGTGCTCGTACACGCTCGAGTGGTACGCGCGCGTGCCGCAGTGGCGCGACCACTACTTCGCACTCGACCAGGACGCGCACTACGCCTTCCTCAGAAAAGAACTGCAGGTGCTCACCCACCTGCGCGGCCCGAGCCGCTGGGTGCTGAAGACGCCGCAGCACCTCGAGCAGCTCGGCCCCCTGCTGCGCACGTTCCCCGACGCGACCATCGCGCTCACGCTGCGCGACCCCGTCGCCGTGCTGCAGTCGGCGATCACGATGCTCGGCTGGGGCGAGCGCATGCGGCGCGTGGAGGTCGACGCGGACGGCCTCGCCGCCTACTGGCTCGACCGCATCGAGCGCCTGCTGCGCGCGTCGGTCCGCGACCTGCCCCTGATCCCCGAGGAGAAGCGCGTCGACGTCGAGTTCGGCGCCTTCATGGCCGACGAGTTCGGCACGGTGACGCGCATCCTCGACGCGGCCGGGCTCGGCGTGCCCGGCGAGGCCCGGAAGCAGCTCGACGCCTACGTCGCGGGCAACCCGCGCGGCAAGAACGGCCGGATGGTCTACGACCTGCGCGGCGACTTCGGGCTCGACCCGGACGACGTCCGCCGGCGCTTTGCGTTCTACCTGGAGGCGTTTCCGCAGATCCGACCGGAGGTGCGATGAACGTCGTGCGTCACCCGGGAGGTGCGATGATCGGCATCCGTACGCCGGAGGTGCGATGAGCAGCGTCCGTCAAGTACGCGTGCACGGGCCTGGCGACGTGCGCGTCGACGAGGTGCCGCGCCCGAGCCCCGGCCCGCGCGACGCCGTGGTGCGGGTCGCCGCCTGCGGCATCTGCGGGACCGACCTGTCGTTCATCCGGCTCGGCGGCAGCCGTGGTCCTTCGGACACGCCGCTCTGCCTCGGGCACGAGATCGCGGGCGTCGTCGAGTGGGTGGGTAGCGACGTGCGTACGGCGAAGCCCGGCGAGCGCGTCGTCGTCCACCCGGGCAACGACGAGCTGGGGCGCATCGGCACCGGCGCCCCGGAGGGCGGGCTCACGCCGGAGCTGCTGGTGCGCGAGGCAGCGCGCGACGGACGCCTCTTCCGGGTGCCGGACGGCATGCCGCTCGACGTCGCGGCGCTGGCGGAGCCGCTCGCCGTCGGCATGCAGGCGGTCAATCGGGCCGAGGTCGCCAAGGGCGACAAGGTCGCCGTCTTCGGCTGCGGCCCGATCGGGCTCTTCGCGCTCGCGACGCTGCTCGACCGCGGCATCACCGACACCGTGGCGATCGACCTGAACCCGCGTCGCCGCGCGCTGGCGCTGGCGCTGGGCGCGCAGGCCGTTCTCGACCCGGCAGCCTGCGACCCGTTCGACGAGCTCGCGCGTCTGCACGGCACGGCGCCCTTCCTCTACGGGCCGACGCCCGCGACCAACGCCTTCATCGAGGCGTCGGGATCGGCGAAGGTGATCACCGACGTGCTGCAGCGCGGGCGCGCCGGCGGGCGGCTGTCGGTGGTCGCGCTGCACTACGCACCGGTGCCGACGAACTTCCTGCTGGTGATGATGAAGCAGTTCTCGATCCACGGCTCGATGGAGTATCCGCAGCGCTTCGCGGACGCGATCGAGCTGCTGGCACGCCGCGACCTTTCGCCGATCGTCACGCACCGCGTGCCGCTGGCGCGCTTCGACGAGGCGCTCGGTGTGCTGCAGGGTGCCGCCGACTGCGGCAAGGTCCTGGTCACGATGGGAGACGAACGATGAGCGCGACGCCGAAGCGAGAGCCGCTGTACCGCAAGCGCCCTGGCGCCGAGGCGATCGCGGCGGCGACCGATGCGCCCGCCATCGACCTGGGCGACGGCATCTGGATGTCCTCGGGGCTGTCGAACGCGTACCTGCTGCGCACCAGCGCGGGGCGGGTGATCGTCAACTGCGGCATGGGCTTCGAGGGCCCGCACCACCGCGCGGCGTTCGACGCGGTCGATCCGTCGCCGACGCACACGATCATCCTGACGCAGGGCCACCCGGATCACCTCGGCGGCGTGGACAGCTTCCGCGAGCCCGCGACGCGCATCGTCACGCACGAGAACTTCCGCATCTTCCGCGACGACTTCGAGCGCCTGATGCCGTTCCGCCAGCGCAACTCGGCGTTCGCCTGGGCTTCGAAGCTGCAGGCGGTGTTCGCGCGCGCCGGCAAGGCGCGCCACGAGCTGCCGCCGCAGTCGCGCCCCGAGCCGACGCAGACGTTCACCGACGAGCTCGAGCTGGTGATCGGCGGCCGGCGCCTGACGCTGCTGTCGACGCCCGGCGGCGAGACCACCGACGCCTGCGTCGTGTGGCTGCCCGAGAGCCGCACGCTGCTGTCGGGGAACGTCCTGGGCCCGCTGTTCGGCCACGTGCCGAACCTCGTGACGGTGCGCGGTGACCGCTACCGCGACGCGCTCGACTACGTCGCGTCGGTGGACCGGCTGCGCGCGCTGAAGCCGGCGCGCATGATCACCGGCCACTTCGACCCGATCGACGGCGAGGACCTGATCGAGGACGAGCTGCGGCGCCTGCGCGACGCGACGCAGTGGGTGCACGACCGCGTCGTCGAGGGCATGAACGCCGGCACCGACGTCCACGCGATGATGCGCGACGTGCGGCTGCCGCCCGACCTCGAGGTCGGCGAGGGCTACGGCAAGACCGCCTGGAACGTGCGCGCGATCCGCGAGACCTACGCCGGCTGGTTCCACCACCGCTCGACCACCGAGCTCTACGCGACGCCGTTCTCCGCGGTCGCGCCCGACCTCGTGCGGGCGGCCGGCGCGGATGCGCTGGTCGAGGCGGCGCGGCGCCGGCTCGACGCGGGCGAGCCCGTCGAGGCCATCCACGTGACCGACGTCGTGCTCGCGGCCGAGCCGGAGAACGCCGCCGCGCGCCGGGTCGCGGCGGACGCGCACGCAGCACTGCTCGCGCGCGCGACCAACTTCTGGGAGCGCGCCTGGCTGAAGAAGCGTCTCGGCGAGCTCGGTGGCTCCGGCGCCTGAACGGCCCGCGGCGACCCGAGCGGCGCCCGAAGAAAGCACGATGGACTTCGACCTCCAGGATCCCGCACTGCTGCTCCGGGACGACGTGATCGCCGACCCGCGCCCGCTGTACGACGCGCTCCGCCGACGGGCACCGGTCTGGCAGCTGCCCGGCCAGCAGACGTACCTGGTCTCCGACCCGGCGCTGGTCCGCGACGCGGTCGCGCGTCCGGCGGAGCTGTCGTCGAACCTGGTGAGCCTGCTCCATCGCGACGCCGGTGGCGCGCCGGCGCAGCTCCGCATCGCGGAGCTCGGCGATGCGATCCACGTCCTGGCGACCGCGGATCCGCCGGTCCACACGCGCCACCGCAGGCTCCTGCAGCCGCACCTCAATGCCGTCGCGGTCGCTCCGCTCGAGCCGTGGCTCGGCGAGGTCGTCGAGCAGGGGATCGCGCCGCTGCTCGCGACCGGACGGGGCGACGCCGTCGCCCTGCTGAGCGACCCGCTGCCCGCGATGACGATCTGCCGCCTCGCCGGGCTGCCGGAGAAGGAGGCCTTCGACCTCGTGCCGGTGGTCGCCGACATCGGACCGTTTCTCGACGGCCTCACCGACCGCGACGGGATGGAGCGCTCGATCGCGGCCGTCGCGAGGATGCACGCGTACGTCCAGGCCCGCCTCGACGCCGCGCTCGCCCTGCCGAGCGCCGAGCGTGCCGGGCTGCTCGGCGTGCTGTGCGGCGCGGTGGACGGTGGCACGCTCACGGTGGGCGAGGCGCGCGACATCCTGGTGCAGATCTTCAGCGCCGGCACCGAGACGACGAGCAGCCTGATCGCCACCACGATCGAGACCCTCGCCCGGGATGCCGATCTCCAGCACCGGCTCCGCGCCGAGCCGGCACGGATCCCGGACGCGCTCGAAGCCGTCCTGCGCGACGACGGGCCGTTCCAGTTCCACTACCGCTGGACCACGGCCGAGGTGACGCTCGGCGACGTGCGCCTCCCCGCCGGCAGCCTGGTCCTCCTGATGTGGGCGGCGGCGAATCGTGCCGCGCCCGACGACCGGAGCGGCGATCGCGCCGCGGGCGACGGCGTCCACTTCGCGTTCGGGCGCGGGCTGCACTTCTGCATCGGGGCGCCGCTCGCGCGTCTCGAGGCGCGCATCGCGGTGGAGCGGCTGCTCGCCCGGACGTCGCGCGTGGCACTCGACCCCGACCACCCGCCGGTGCGACGACGGACCATCTTCCTCCGCCGCCACGTGAGCCTGCCGATCCTCACGGAGCCTGCATGACGGCGCGCGACGCGGTACGGAGGGCAGCCATGCGGCACGACGCGAAGCGCGGCTCCTCGCGCGGAATCCTCGCTGCCCTCCGGGCGGTCGTCCGCGCCACGGCCTCGCTGGCACCGCTGCTCGCGCTGGCGGCGCCCGGCGCCGCGGCCGGAGCCGACTCCGACGCGGGCTGGGTCACGGTGTGGACGTCGAGCCCGCAGGCCGCGTCCGGAACGTTCACCGACCAGACGCTGCGCATGATCGTGTCGCCGCGCGGCGCCGGCTCGACGCTGCGCCTCCGCCTGACGAACCGCTACGCGACCTCGCCGGTGACCTTCGCGTACGTCCACGTCGGACGGCGCGCGCAGGGGGCGGCGCTGGTTGCGGGATCGAACCGCCGCGTGACGTTCGGCGGCGCGCGCAAGGTCACCGTGGCGGCGGGCGAGACCGCCGTCAGCGATCCGGTGCGGCTCGACGTGCGTCCGTTCGAGGACCTCGCCGTCAGCATCCGCGTCGACGGCACGACCGGGCCGGCGCCGGTCCACCTGATCGCGAGCCAGACGTCGTACCTGACGCCGCCGGGCGCATCGGTCCGCGGCGACGAGGAGGACGGCGGCGCCTACACGCGGACCACGGGGTCGCTCTACTACCTCGCGGCGCTGGACGTGCGCCCGGGACGCACCGAGGGCGCGATCGGGATCATCGGCGACTCGATCACCGACGGCGTCGCCTCCACGCCGGACACCAACCGGCGCTGGCCCGACGTCCTGCAGCGCCGCCTGCTCGCGGAGTCGCGCCGCGCGCGGCTCGCGGTGCTGAACGCGGGCATCGGCGGCAACCAGGTGACGCGCGACCACGCCGTGTTCGGCGACGCGGCGGTGAACCGCATCGGCCCCGACCTGCTGGAGCTGAGCGGGCTCCGCGCGGTGGTCTTCCTCGAGGGCATCAACGACGTCGCCGGCAACACGCCGCCGCGGGCGAGCGCCGCGGAGATCATCGACGGGTACCGGAGCCTCATCGCCGCGGCGCGCGCGCAGGGTCTGCCGGTCATGGCGCTGACGCTCACCCCGACCGCGCCCAACCCGAACCTGCCCGGGCACACCGACGAGCAGGCCGTGGCGGTCCGCCACGAGGTCAATCACTGGCTCCGGACGAGCGGCGAGGTCGACGCGGTGTTCGACGCCGAAGCCGCGCTTTCCGCCGCGGACGGCTCCGGCGTCCTCGGCGCGGCGTTCGACGTCGGCGACGGCCTGCACCCGAACGACGCCGGCATGCGGGCGATCGCCGAGTCGGTCGACCTGGCCGCGCTGCTGCCGCTCGCGTGCCGCGACGCCGGCAACGGTCCGCGTCTCGCGGGACCGGCGGGCCCGGGAGCGGTGCGGGTGGACGACCCGTGCCGCGCGTCGCCGCGCCTGCCGCTGCGACCGGCGCGCTGATGCCTGCTGCCATGGGTGACGTTGCGAGGCGTGGCTCCGTCGAGCGGCTGCGCGCGACGTTCCGCGAGCACGGCCTCGCCGGCCTCGGCTACAAGGTGCTCGACGCGCTGCAGCTCTACCGGCGGCTGGTGATCGTGGAGATCCCGCTCGCACCGTCGCCGCCGCGTCCGCTCGCCGACGCATCCCGCGTCGGCGTCCGTCGTCTCGAGCGCACCGACGACGACCTTCGACGCTACGCGGAGCTGCGCCCGGACCAGCCGCCCGCGGAGGTCCGCGCCCGGCTCGACGCGGGCGTGGAGTGCTTCCTCGCCCTGCACGGCGGTGTGCTCGCGTCGTCGCCCTGGGCGGTGCGCCGGCACGCGCACATCCACTACCTCGGCTGCGACCTCGACGTCGGACCGGAGGCGGGCTACGCGTTCGACGCCTTCACCGCGGCGGCGCATCGCGGGCTCGACCTGAACTCGTGGTGCAGCGAGCTCATGCGGCGCTCGATGGCGGCTGCCGGCTGCCGGCGGCTGTTCGGCCTGCAGCTGCCCGAGAACCGCAGCGCCATGACCCTGTCGCCGCGCCGCGCGCACGCGTTCCTCGGCGTCGCGCACGTGCTCGGGCCGGGGCCGCTCCGGCGCGTGATCCTGGCGCCGGCGCGCGCCGGCGCCCTGCCGCCGGACTTCGTGCTGCGGCCGTGCCGCCACATCGCTATGAACGGCAACCGATGGCACTCGTTCTGATCGCGGGCTGCGGCGACGTCGGCACCCGCCTGGGTCTCGCGCTCGCCGCCGACGGCGCGCAGGCCCGCGGCCTGCGCCGCAACCCCTCGGCGCTGCCCGCGGCGATCGTGCCGGTGCGCGGCGACCTCGCGACCGGCGAAGGGCTGCGCGACGCCGCGTCCGGTGTCGAGACGCTGGTCTACGCGGCGGCGGCCGACGGCTTCAGCGACGACGCCTACCGCCGCGCCTACGTCGACGGCCTCGCGCGGGTGCTCGACGCGCTCGACGCGGCGAAGGCACCGCTCGCGCGCGTGCTGTTCACGTCGAGCACGGCCGTCTACGGCCAGAGCGACGGCGGCTGGGTGGACGAGACGTCGCCGACCGAGCCGCAGGGGTTCTCGGGACGGCGCCTGCTCGAGGCGGAGCGGCTCGCGCTCGGCTGCGGTCGCCCGGCGGCCGTCCTGCGTCTCGCCGGCATCTACGGGCCGGGTCGGACCCGCCTGATCGACGAGGTGCGCGGCGGTGCCGCGACCGTACCCGACGGCGGCGCGCCGGTGTGGACCAACCGGATCCACGCCGACGACTGCGCGGGCGCGCTGCGCCACCTCGTCGGCCTGCCGGCGGACGCGATGCCGGGCCTGTGGCTCGGCGTCGACGACGAGCCCGCCGAGCGCGCGGTCGTGCTCGACTTCGTCGCCGACCGTCTCGGCGTCGCGCGTCCGCGGCGCGTGCCGGCCGGGGACGCGCCGGCGCGGATGCGGCCGGGAAACAAGCGCTGCAGCAACGCGAAGCTGAAGGGCGCGGGCTGGGTGCCGCGCTTCCCGACCTTCCGCGAGGGCTACGCGGAGCTGATCGCGCGGCTCGGCGAACGTCCGGCGTGATCTTCCGCGTCGTGCGACGGCGGCGGGCGTGGCCGGCTGCGCTCGCGGTCGCCCTGGCCCTCGCCGGCGGCGTGCGCGGCGCAGCCGCGGACGACGCCCGC
>Ga0194131_10007860_pt1 | contig 14164 bp, 11 predicted proteins | sample TA2KigO120mmetaG_FD_148631 | JGI IMG/M metagenome (GOLD analysis project Ga0194131, IMG submission 148631) | Freshwater microbial communities from Lake Tanganyika, Tanzania - TA2015053 Kigoma Offshore 120m | ecosystem: Environmental > Aquatic > Freshwater > Lake | place: Tanzania: Lake... | reverse complement strand
AGCACGTTGGGATCGAGATGCCGGGGCTTGCCGGGGTCGTCGGCCATCGGCCGGTCGGGCAGCAGGCGGCGGCAGGCCCAGGCGACGACGTCGACCAGCGGCAGGAAAACGACGGCCGCGACAACGCTGAAGGCGGTATGGAAGTTCACCGGCAGGCGGCCGATCGAAGGATCGATCGCCGCCAGCCAGCCGGCGGCCTGGCCGATGAAGGGCAGCAACGCCACGCCGACGGCCGTGCGGATCATCAGGTTGGCGAGCGGCACGCGGCGCGCCGCGGGATCGGCGCCGGACTGCGCCATGTAGGGCGCCAGCGCGCCGCCGATATTGGCGCCGATCACCAGGGCCAAGGCAAGCTTCGGCTCGATCAGGCCGCTGCCGGCGAACGACACCACCAGCAGCACTGTCGACAGGCTCGAATGAACGAACCAGGTGGCCAACGCCGCGACCACGACGGCGATCACGTATTCGTCCTGAAGGCCCTGCAGCAGCGCCATGAAGGTCGGCGCGCTACGCAGCGGCTGGGTGGCGAGCGCGAGCAGCTTCAGCGACAGCAGCATCAGGCCGAGCCCGATCGCGACGCGGCCGAGATGGCGCAACCGGTCCTGCTCGCTCGACAGGAAGACGATGACGCCGGCGCCGATCAGGAGCGGCGACACCCAGCCGAGATCGAACGACAGGATCTGGGCGGCGACCGTCGTGCCGATGTCTGCGCCCAGCATGATGGCGAAGGCGATGGGCAAGGAAATCAGGCCGCGGCCGGTGAACGAGGACACCAGCAGCGCGGTGGCCGTGCTCGACTGCAGCAAGCCAGTGACGGCGAAGCCGCCGGCGAAAGCAGTGAGGCGGTTGCGCGCGCAAGCGGCGATGGCGCGGCGCAGGGCGGCGCCGAAGGCGCGCGTCAGGCCGGTGCGCACCATGCGCACACCCCACAGCAGCAGCGCCACGCTGCCGACCACGTTTACGACGATGTCGACGCCTTGCATGGCTTTGAATCTACGCCTCGATTTCGGATAACGGAAGTTCTTTGGCGGATCGCCGACGATCAGATGGCGGCGAGCCGCGTCGCCTCGTCCATGAAGGCGCGCACAAGGGCGACGCGGCGGCGCTCCTGCAGGCACACCGCGTACTCGGCGACGTCGAGCTGCGCGTCGGCGATAAGCACGCGGTGGAACCGTCGGTCGTCGCCCAGCTCGCTGTGGAAGATCGCACCGACGCCAAAGCCTGCCGCCACCGCTTCGCGCACGCCCTCGCGGGTCTGCACCTCGACAATGGCGTCCGGGCGGACATCGGCCGCCGCCATCGCCTGCTCGAGCACCTCGCGGGTGATCGAGCCGCGTTCGCGCAGGACCAGCGCCTGGCCAGCCAAGGCGGCCAGAGGCGCACGGCCGCGTCGCGCCAGCGGATGGCGGCGGGGCACGAACAGGATCACGCGATCGGTGCGCAGCCGGACGGCGTGCAGGCGTGGATCGGAGACGCTCTTGGCCATGACCGCGACATCGGCCTCATGGCGCAGCAGCCGGTCAAGCACCACCGCCGAGTTGTCGATCGACAGGGCGAAGGTGAGGGGGCGGGCGCGGTCGCGCAGTGCCGCCATGATCGGCACCACGTGGTGGGCCGAATCCGCGGCGATCCTCAGATGACCGCGGGTCAGCGCCTGCTCGCCGGCAAGCAGCGCGCGCGCCTCGTCGTGGACGGCGAACAGCCGGATGGTGATGCCATGCAGCTGCCGGCCGGTCTCGGTCGGCGCCACGCTGCGGCCGCGCCGGTCGAACAGCCGCACACCATAGGCCTGTTCCAGGGCCGTCACCTGGCTCGACAGGTTGGGCTGGCTGAGGCCCGAGGCGCGGGCGGCGGCGGAGAACGAGCCGGACTCGGCCACCAGATGGAAGGTACGGAGCTGCGTGGGCGTCATATATCATAAACCAATGAGATACATATGAATTATATACTGGACGCATAGAAACGGCGAGCCCACCCTTTGCCGCATGACCGCGATGCCCGCCCGATCCGATACCGGCGATCCGCTGCTGCTGACGCCCGGCCCGCTCACCACTTCGGCCAGCGTCAAGCAGGCCATGGTCCACGACTGGGGGTCGCGCGATGCGGCGTTCCTCGCCATCAACCGCATGGTGCTCGACAAGGTCGTCGAGCTGGCAGGCGGCCAGGGCACGCACGTCACGGTGCCGGTCCAGGGCTCCGGCACCTTCGCCGTCGAGGCGATGATCACCTCCTTTGTGCCGCGCACCGGCAAGCTCCTGGTGCTGATCAACGGCGCCTACGGCCAACGGGCGCTCAAGATCGCCCAGATCGCCGGGCGTGCGGCAGCGGCGCTGGAGACGCCGGAGGACACGCCGCCCGATCTCGCGCGCCTGGAGCGGATGCTGGCCGAGGACAAGGCGATCAGCCATGTCTTCGCCGTCCATTGCGAGACCACCTCGGGCATCCTCAATCCGATCGCCGAGATCGCCGCCCTCGTCGAGCGGCAAGGCCGGCGCCTGTTGGTCGATTCCATGAGCGCTTTCGGCGCGCTCGAGATCGATGCTCGACAGATCCGCTACGACGCGCTCGCCGCATCCTCCAACAAGTGCCTGGAAGGCGTGCCGGGCCTCGGCTTCGTGATCTGCCGTCGCGAGGCGTTGGCCGACTGCAAGGGCAATGCGACCACCTTGGTGCTCGACCTGTTCGACCAGGCCGAAGCCTTTGCGCGCACCGGCCAGTATCGCTTCACGCCGCCCATCCACGTCATCGTGGCGCTGGGCAAGGCGATCGAGGAGCACGCGGCCGAAGGCGGTGTCGGCGGCCGCGGCAAGCGCTATCGCGACAATGCCCGGGTGCTGATCGACGGCATGCGCGCCATGGGCTTTCGCACCCTGCTGCCCGATCGGCTGCAGGCCCCGATCATCGTCACCTTCCACATGCCGACCGATCCCAAGTTCGTCTTCCAGCGCTTCTACGATTCGCTGAAGGATCGTGGATACGTGATCTATCCCGGCAAGCTCACGGTCGCCGATTCCTTCCGCATCGGCTGCATCGGAAGACTTTATCCCGAGCACATGAAGGGCGCCTTGGCCGCCGTGCGCGAGGTGCTGGACGAGATGCGGGTGAGCAACGGCGGCCCGGCACTCGCAGCGGAATAGGGGCGGAGGAGCAGGAGCGACCATGGCACCCGACAGTCTCAATCCGACCGGCGGCGAGATCGCCGTCAACGGCCGCCGCTATCGCCTGCCGCGCCAGCCCACCGTGGTGGTCTGCGTCGACGGCTCCGAGCCGGGCTACATCGAACGCGCCGTCGAGGCCGGCCGTGCGCCGTGGTTCGGCAAGGTCTTGGCCCAGGGCACGAACCTGCTCGCCGACTGCGTCGTGCCGTCCTTCACGAATCCCAACAATCTCTCCATCGTCACCGGACAGCCGCCGAGCCGGCATGGCATTTGCGGCAACTACTTCCTCGACCCCGAGAGCGGCAAGGAAGTGATGATGAACGATCCGAGGTTCCTGCGGATCGAGACGCTGTTCCCGTCCTTCCAGCGCGCCGGCTGCCGCATCGCCGTCGTCACCGCCAAGGACAAGCTGCGCGGGCTGCTCGGCAAAGGCCTGGAACTGGCGCCGGGCAAGGCCTGCAGTTTCTCCTCCGAGAAATCGGACAAGGCGACGGCGGCGGAGAACGGCATCGACAAGGTGAACGAGCTGGTCGGCATGGCCGTGCCGGACGTCTACAGCGCCGGCCTCTCGGAGTTCGTGTTTGCCGCCGGCGTGAAGCTCATGGAGCGTGATCGGCCGCAGATCATGTATCTGTCGACCACCGACTACATCCAGCACAAGCATGCGCCCGGCACGCCGGTCGCCAACGACTTCTACGCCATGATGGACGGCTACCTCGCCAAGCTCGACGCCATGGGCTGCACCATCGCGCTTACCGCCGACCACGGCATGAATGCCAAGTTCGCGGCCGATGGCCAACCCGACGTGATCTACTTGCAGGATCTGTTCGACGGCTGGTTGGGCAAGGACCGGGCGCGGGTGATCCTGCCGATCACCGATCCCTATGTCGTGCATCACGGTGCGCTCGGCTCTTTTGCCGTCGTCTATCTGCCGGCCGGAGCCACCGCGGCGGAGATCGCCGGCAGGTTAAAAGCCATGCCCGGCATCGAGGCTGCGCTCTCCCGGGCAGAGGCGGCGGCCCGGTTCGAGCTGCCGGAGGATCGTCTTGGCGATCTCGTCGTGGTTTCGACCAAGCACAAGGTGCTCGGCACCTCGGCCGCCCGGCACGATCTGTCGGGCCTGACCGAGCCGCTGCGCAGCCATGGCGGCATCTCCGAGCAGAAGGTGCCGCTCATCTGCAATCGCCAGCTCGCGACCGGCGACGGCGCGCGCCGCTGGCGCAACTTCGACGCCTTCGACCTCGCCCTCAATCTCGTCGCCTGAAGGGGACAGCCATGGACACCATGATCCGCAGCGACGTGCGGCACGAGATGCTGCGCATCGCCGGCAAGAAGACCGATACCGGGTCCCGCCTGGAAGTTCGCTTTCCTTGGGACAACCGCCTGGTCGGGACGGTGCCGCGCGCGACGCCCGAGTTGGTCGCCGATGCCTTCAAGACCGCCCACGCCTACAAGCCCAAGCTGACGCGCTACCAGCGCCAGCAGATCCTGCTCAAGACCGCCGAACTGCTGGTTTCCCGCAAGGACGAGCTGTCGCGGCTGATCACTCTGGAATCGGGGCTTTGCCTAAAAGATTCGCTCTATGAAGTCGGCCGCGCCTTCGACGTCTTCACCTTCGCGGGCCAGCTCTGCCTGCTCGACGACGGCCAGACCTTCTCCTGCGATCTCACGCCGCACGGCAAGTCGCGCAAGATCTTCACCCTGCGCCAGCCGCTCAACGCCATCTCGGCCATCACGCCGTTCAACCATCCGCTCAACATGGTGGCGCACAAGCTGGCGCCGGCCTTCGCCACCAACAATTGCGTGGTCCTGAAGCCGACCGAGCTTACGCCGCTCACCGCGCTGTTCCTCGCCGACACGCTCTACGAGGCCGGCCTGCCGCCCGAGATGCTGTCGGTCATCACTGGCAATCCGTCGGATATCGGCGACGCGATGATCACCGACCCGCATGCCGACCTCGTCACCTTCACCGGCTCGGTGCGGGTGGGCAAGCACATCGCCGCCACTGCCGGCTACAAGCGCCTGGTGCTGGAGCTGGGCGGCAACGATCCGCTGATCGTCATGGAGGACGCCGATCTCGACAAGGCGGCCGAGCTTGCCGTCGCCGGCGCCACCAAGAATTCCGGCCAGCGCTGCACCGCGGTCAAGCGCATCCTGGTGGTCGACAGCGTGGCCGACGCCTTCGTCGAGCGCGTGGTCGCCAAGGCCAGGAAGCTCAAGGCCGGCGATCCGCTCGATCCCGAAACCGACGTCGGCACGGTGATCCACGAGCGCGCCGCGACCCTGTTCCAGAACCGCGTCAGCGAAGCGGTCGCCAAGCATGGCGCTCGGCTGCTGCACGGCAACGATCGGAAGGGCGCGCTGTTTCCGCCGACCGTGGTCGACCGCGTCGATCCCAAATGCGAGCTGGTGCGCGAGGAGACCTTCGGGCCCGCCATCCCGATCATCCGCGTCAAGGACATCGACCACGCGATCGAGGTGTCCAACGGGACGGCCTACGGCCTGTCGTCGGGTGTCTGCACCGACCGGCTGGACTACATCACCCGCTTCGTCGACGAGCTGCAGGTCGGCACCGTCAATGTCTGGGAGGTGCCGGGCTATCGCATCGAGATGTCGCCATTCGGCGGCATCAAGGATTCCGGATTGGGCTACAAGGAAGGCGTGCTGGAAGCGATGAAGAGCTTCACGAATGTGAAAACTTGGTCGCTGCCCTGGCCAGGCTGAGCCGCTATCATGGCGGCCGTTTTCGGGAGGAAACCGTCGCCATGTCATTCACCCGCCGCCGCCTGATCGCGGCCTCGGCCGCCGCCATCGCCGTTCCCCAGGTCTCGCGCGCGCAAGCGTGGCCCGCCAAGCAAATCCGCATGATCGCCCCTTATCCGCCGGGGGGCGGCATCGACACCGTGACGCGCGCCTTCTCAGAGCTGGTGTCGGCGAGGCTCGGCCAGCCGATCGTGGTCGACAACCAGCCGGGCGCCGGCGCCACCATCGGCGCGGCGGCGCTCGCCCGCAGCGCGGCCGACGGTTACACCCTGATGGTGGGAAGTATGGTCGATTACTCGATCGCGCCCTACTTTCACAGCAATCTCACGTTCGACATGGCGCGCGATTTCGTGCCCATCCTCGAGATCGCCAACGGCACGATCGCGGTGCTGGTGACGCCGAGCCTTCCGGCCAAGAACGTCCAAGAGCTGATCGCCCTCGCCAAATCCAAACCGGGCGAGCTTTCCTACGCCTCGTCGGGTGTCGGTGGGCTGATCCATCTCAACTACGAGATGCTGAAGCAGATGACCGGCGCCGAGATGACCCACGTGCCTTACAGAGGCACCGCCTTCTTCCAGGCCGACCTCTACGAAGGCCGAGTGCAGGTCTCGATCGACAATGTGCTGGCTCATCTGCCGCACATCGCCTCGGGCAAGGTCCGTTGTCTCGCCGTCGCCACCAAGGCGCGTTCGCCGCTGCTGCCCGACGTGCCGACCATGGCCGAGGCGGGCGTACCGGGCTTCGAATCGGCGACCAACTACACCTTGTTTGCGCCCAAGGCGCTGCCGGTCGACATCGTCGCGAGGTTGAACCAAGTCGGCAACGAGGCGGTGAGCGACACGGGCTTCCGCGAGCGCATGCTCAAGCTCGGCATCGTGACGGCCGGCGGCAGCCAAGCCGACGTGCAGGCCAAGCTGCCGGCCGAGATGAAGCGTTGGGCCGACGTCATCGTGAAGGGCAACATCAAGCCGAGCTAGGGGCGTGCCCCAACAACGCTCGGGCTCGTCCTCATTGCGTAGCGGGCCGGCCTACCGACAAACTCGCCGCTGAAATTGTTCTGCCGGAGGAGTGCCATGACCGTCAGCCAGGCCGACAAGGCCAAGAAGTTCCGCGCCCTGCACGAAGCGCCGGGCTCCTTCGTGATCCCCAATCCGTGGGATGCCGGATCGGCCCGGATGCTGGCCGGCCTCGGCTTCGAGGCGCTCGCCACGTCGAGCGGCGCCAAGGCCGGTGTGCTGGGCAAGCGCGACGGCAGGGTGAGCCGCGAAGAGGCCCTGGCCAATGCGCGCCTGATCGTCGACGCGTGCGACCTGCCGGTGGCGGCCGATCTCGAGAAGGGCTTCGGCGATGGGCCCGATGCCGCCGCCGAGACGATCCGGCAGGCGGCCGGTGTCGGCCTGGTCGGCGGCTCGATCGAGGATGCGACCGGCGACAAGGACAAGCCGCTCTTCGACGTCGACGCCGCGGCAGCGCGTGTCGCGGCGGCCGTCAAGGCCGCCCGCGCTCTGCCGTTTCCCTTCACGCTCACCGCGCGCGCCGAGGGCTTCCTGCGCGGTCGGCCCGATCTCGACGACGTCATCAAGCGCCTGAAGGCGTTCGAGGCGGCCGGCGCCGATGTCCTGTTTGCGCCCGGCCTGCCCGATCTTGCCGCGGTCAAGAAGGTCTGCAGCTCGCTCGGCAAGCCGTTCAACTTCATGGTCGGCATCAAGGGCCGCTCGTTCAGCCGCACCGACCTCGAGGCGGCCGGCGTCAAGCGCATCAGCCTGGCCACTTCGCTCTATCGTGCTGCCATGACCGGCCTGCTCGACGCCGCCAGGGAGGTCAAGGACAAGGGCACTTTTACTTATCTCGACAGGGCGATCCCGACGCCCGACCTCAACGCCTTCATGAAAGAGTGAGCGCCGACGGTCCTATTTGCAGACCAACGTCTCGTTGGCCGGCCGGCCGCCACGGTCGACGTCGTAGGTGTCGGGCAGAAACTTGTTCTTGATCAGCTTGCCCGAGACCTCGATCTGGGCGCCGACCTTGCAACCTTTGTCGTTGCGATGCAGGACCAAGCCGAACTGGCAGGCCGTCTTGCGGTCGCGGAAGAAGACCACGCCGGCCGCGTCGACCATCCTGTCGATGGCGCCAGTGGCTTTGATGTCCTGGCCTTCCATGCCGTCGCAATACTGGGCAACTGCTGGCCGTCCCGGCAGGCACAGGGCGGCGGGGAGCGCTATGGCAACCGCCAACAGCCTCGATCCAATCATTTTTCCTTCCCACGGCGAATTCTTCCAACAATAGGCCGCAGCGGACGATTCGTGAAGTGCGGCAAGGCTGAGCAGTTCACCGCGGCCCCGGCAGCCTCGCCCTGGCAAGGCCATCCACGATGCGCTGGAAATCCGCGTGGTTGCGGTAGGGCAGGGCCTTGGCCCGCTGCTCCACGGAGAAGCTCGGGTCGATCTCGAGCAGCCCCGACCAGGCCGCCTGGGTGTCCTCGATGCGGCCGAGCTGGCCGTAGCAAGCCGCCAGCATCATGCGGCTGGCGTTGGTGTTGGGATTGCGGGCAATGCGCTCCAGGAGATGGCGAGCGGCGGTCTCGTCCTCGCCGAGTCCGAAATAGGCCTGCGCCAGGAGATGCAACACGATGTTGGGATAGTGCGGATCGAGTCGCATGCCCAACCTGAGCGCCTCGACCGCTTCACGATGGCGCCCGGCATACATCAGCCCCATGCCGCGCAAGGCGTGGCCCTGCGCATAGTTGGGGTCGAGCTGCACGGCGCGGTCGAGCTGGGCCAGCGCGTCGTCGTGGCGCCGTTGCCAGATCCGTACATGGCCGAGTGCGACGTGGCCGTCGGCCCGGCGATCGTCGAGCTCGAGCGCCCGCCGCGCCCAGCGCTCGTCTTCGTCGAGCGTCTGCGCCGGATCGGCGACCCAGGCATTGGCGTAGTCGGCCACGGCGGCGAAAGCCAGCCCGACATGAGGGGCGCAGAAGTTGGGATCGAATTCGAGGGCGCGGCGATGCAGGTCACGGGCTCTTGCGGTGCCCTCGCGCGTACCCTGGCCGAGGAACTGACGCGCCTGCAGCCAGTTCTCGTAAGCCGCGATGTTCCTGGTGCCGGCACCGCGCACGTCCTGCTCCTCGCTGCCGCTCAGCTTCACCGCCAGCGCCTCGACGATCTTGCGCACCACCTCGTCTTGGGTGGCGAAGATGTCGGTCAGCTCGCGATCGAAGCGGTCGGCCCACAGGTGGCCACCGCTTGCCGTGTCGACGAGCTGAGCGGTGATACGCACGCGGTTGCCGGCCTTGCGGATGCTGCCTTCCAGGACGTAGCGCACGCCGAGCTCGCGGCCGATTTCCTGCACCTTGGCAGTTCGGCCCTTGTAGGTGAACGAGGAGTTGCGGGCGATCACGAACAGTGCCGAGACCTTGGACAGATCGGTGATCAGGTCCTCGGAGATGCCGTCGCTGAAATATTCCTGCTCGGCATTGCCGCTCAGGTTGGCAAACGGCAGCACGGCTATCGACGGCTTGTCTGGCACAGGAGGCGCGCTTGGCCGTAGGTCAGCGCGCGGTGGGCCGACGCGAAAGACGCGCACCGGGCGCGGGATGTTCTTCACGGCCTTCTCGCCGAGATCCTCCAGGGTGATGCCCAGCCGGTCGCGTACCGAGTCGCGCACCGCGCGCGAGATGAAGATGGCGCCGGGCTCGGCCAGCGCCTCCAGCCGGGCCGCGATGTTGACGCCGTCGCCGTAGATGTCGTCGCCTTCGATGATCACGTCGCCGAGATTGATGCCGATGCGAAATTCGATGCGGTTGTCGTTGGCTGCGGCGCGATTGCGGTCGGCCATGCCGGTCTGGATGGCGACGGCGCAGCGCACCGCTTCGACGGCGCTCGCGAAGTCGACCAGCAGCCCGTCGCCGGTACGTTTGACGATGCGGCCGCGGTGGGCGGCGATGTGCGGCTCGATCAGCTCGCCGAGATGGCCCTTCAGCAGGCGCAGCGTGCCCTCCTCGTCGTGGCTCATCAGCCGGCTGTAGCCTGCGACGTCGGCTGCCAGAATGGCGGCGAGTTTGCGCTCGGTTCGTGCGTCTTCCATCGGATGGTCGGCACGATAGCGCTACGGCGATACGTGTGCGAGAGGTCGCTGCTTGCCTGTGGCGACAACGTGACCGATGCTGCAGTCATGGATGCATCTGCCGATCTCGTCCGCAGCGCGACTGAACATTTCGACGTGTTGATCGTTGGCGCCGGCTTGTCCGGCATCGGTGCCGCATGGCACCTGCAGGACAAGTGCCCAGGCAAGAGCTACGCCATCGTCGAAGCGCGCGCCGCCAGTGGCGGCACGTGGGATCTGTTTCGCTATCCTGGAGTGCGCTCGGACTCCGACATGTACACGCTGGGCTACGCCTTCCGGCCGTGGAAGGACGCCAAGGCGATCGCCGACGGGCCGTCAATCCTGTCCTACATTCGTGAGGTGGCGGCCGACAGCGGCATCGATCGCCACATCCGCTATCGACACCGTGCTGTCGCCGCCGCGTGGTCGAGCGACCGGGCGTGCTGGACGGTCGAGATCGAGCATGGACCGCAGCGCGAGAAGACGACCATCACCTGCTCCTTCCTTTGGATGTGCAGCGGGTACTACGACTATGCCGCTGGCTACACACCCGACTTCCCCGGCGTCGGACGGTTCAAGGGCCGCATCGTCCATCCCCAGAAGTGGAGCGAAGAGATCGACTACAGGGGCAAGAAGGTCGTGGTGATCGGCAGCGGCGCCACGGCGGTGACGCTGGTGCCGGCGATGGCGATAAAAGCGGCGCACGTCACCATGCTGCAGCGCTCGCCGACTTACGTCGTCGCCCGGCCGGCCGAGGATGCGCTCGCCAACCGCCTGCGGCGCTGGCTGCCGCTGCGGCTGGCCTATGCCTTGACACGATGGAAGAACGTGCTGCTCGGCATGTACTTCTACCGGCTGTGCAAACGCCGGCCCGATCGCGCCAAGTCGCTCATCCTGAAGGGCGTGCGCGAACTCATGGGACCGGACTACGACGTCGGTAGGCACTTCACGCCACGCTACGATCCGTGGGACCAGCGGCTGTGCCTGGTTCCCGACGCCGATCTGTTCCGCGCCATTCGCGGCGGCCGTGTGGCGGTCGTCACCGACGAGATCGAGAGCTTTACCGAGACCGGCATTCGCCTGAAGTCGAGCGGCGAGCTGCCCGCCGACCTGATCGTGACCGCGACCGGCCTGGTGCTGCAATTGCTGGGCGGCATGACCATTGCCGTCGACGGCACGGCCGTCGATCCGGCCGATACGCTTTCCTACAAGGGCATGATGTACAGCGACGTGCCGAACTTCGCTGTCGTCACCGGCTACACCAACGCTTCTTGGACCCTGAAGGCCGACCTGGTCTGCGAGTATGTCTGCCGGCTGCTCGTTCATATGGACCGCAACGGCCTGCGCCAGTGCACGCCGCGCGTCGACGATCCAGCCATGGAGCGCCTGCCTTGGGTCGACTTTTCGTCGGGCTATATTCAGCGCGCCATCGACAAGTTTCCCAAGCAGGGCGCCCGGCCGCCTTGGCGCCTGCATCAGAACTATGCCCTCGACCTCGTGGGCCTGCGGTTCGGCTCGGTGCAGGACAAGGCGATGGTGTTCTCTAAGTGAAGTCCAGTGTCACCGAGCCTAGGGGACCGAAATCGGCGATGTAGGTCTCGCCGGGCTTGGGCGCCAGCATGCCGGTCAGCGTGCCGGTGCTGACCATCTGTCCAGCCCTCAGCCCGACGCCGGTGCGGGACAGGTCGTTGGCCAGCCAGGCGAGCGGCAGCATGGGGTGGTCGAGCGCAGCCGCCGCGGTGCCCTGCCGCCGCAACCGGCCGTTGCTCGACAGGGTCGCGAGCTGGCCGGCGATGTCGCGTCGTTGCCAGTCGGCGATGGCCGGGCCGTAGACGATCGTTCCCGAGCCGGCGCCGTCGGCCAGGATGGCCGGCAGCGGCGGGAACGCCTGGTCATGCACGAAACGGCACTCCGCCAGCTCGAGACCGGGATGCAGCGATGCCACGGCCGCGCTCACTTCCTCGACGCCATACGGCTTGTCACGCGGCGGCAGGTCGGCGCCGAGCGTCGCCTGGTACTCGACCTCGGGGATCGGGCTGGCGAGCTTGGCATGCACCACGGTGAGCGGCGAGGGTTTCACGAAGGGTGCGAAGACGCGGCCATAGATCGGCTGATCGGTGCGCAGCGCCCTTTGCCCGAAATCATCCGTTCGTTGGCGATCGAACCCGCGAGCGGAGTCGAGAAGCTGGCGCAGCTCAGGGCGATGATCGACACACTGACCCCCGCCGATCTGCCGAAGGTGTCATAGCCGCAGGCATCGCAACTCAGGGGTTACGGCGAGGAACGAAACACCTCGGCCGACAGAGCGGCGGACATGGCTTCGGCCTTGGCGGCGGCTGCGTCGAGCGCGCGCGGGCGCTGGCTTGGAGGCGGCCGCCCTGAACGAGACGGAACTCGGGGAGCGGCTGCGCAAGGACGGCAATAAGCTGTTTAAGATGCATTCCTCCCATTAGCTCTTTCTGTTTGAGGCATCTTATGAGCTTTCGCGTCGAGGCCGCAAAGGGACTTGAGTGGCTCACAAGCCTCAACCAAAGAGAGCACTCTCGACGCCGCGGAGAGGTTCCTTATGGTTCCGGCCATCGCCAAAGGGAGACCGACGCTTGGGCGGCCGTTGCATGATCCTTCGACTCCCCGTCCTCTCCCCCTGGCGGGGGAGAGGTGGAAGAAGACTGGGAGATCAGAGCCTCAAGTGCTTTCCGCGTGCATGACCTCGCCGAACAGCTCCCAGGTCTCACCCTTGAAGCGTTGCAGCTGGACCGCCTGCAGCGGATTGAAATCGGTCGGGCTGGTGTTGACCGTGATGCCGGGCAGCAGCAGCGGCACGCGGAACCTCTTGAACGAGGCCGCCTGCTTCATCAGGTTGGCGCGGGTTAGGTCGTTGCCGCAGCGCTTCAGCGTCTCGGTCATCAGGAAGGAGACGGCATAGGCGTAGATGTAGTTGGCGTCGGCCTTGTTGGCGCCCGGCATGTTTTTGTCCATCCAGGCGCTCCAGGTCTTCATCTCCTCGTTGTTGGCCCACTGCTTGTCGGTGGCATCCATCATGTACGAGGCCGTGATGATTCCCTGGGCGTTCTCGAAGCCGGCCGGCTTCATCACCGCCGCGACCGAGACCGAGACGTTGTTGAGGTAGTGCACCGGCTTCCAGCCGATGTCGGCGGCCTTGCGAATGCCCTGCGCCGCGGCCTTGGGGCCCGAGACGTTGAAGAACACGTTGGCGCCGGAATCCTTCAGCTGGATGATCTGGCTGTCGACCGTGGGATCGGTCGCCTCGAAGGTGACGATCTTGACGATGCGGCTGACTTCCTTGCCTAGCCCTTCCTTGAAGCCGCCGAGATAGTCGCGGCCGTAATCGTCGTTCTGGTGCAACACCCCGATCTTGGCGTCCTTGACGTTGGCCAGGAGGTGCTTGGCGTAGATCACCGCCTCGGTGTGGTAGTCGGGCTGGAAGCCCATAGTCCAAGGGAATTCCTTGGGATTGCCCCACTTCGAGGCGCCGGTCGCGACGTAGAGCTGCGGCACCTTCTTCTGGTTCATGTATTTGTGAATCGCGGTGTTGCACGGCGTGCCGAGCGACTGGAACAGCGCGAAGATCTTGTCGTGCTCGACCAGCTGGCGCACGACCTCGACGGTCTTGGACGGAACGTAGCCGTCGTCCAGCGAGATGAACTTGACCTTGCGGCCGTTGATGCCGCCGGCGTCGTTCACCGCCTTGAAATAGGCGTCGATCGTCTTGCCGATCGCGGCATAGGCCGAGGCGGGGCCGCTGTAGGGGTTGGTGTTGCCGATCTTAATCTCGGTGTCCGACACGCCGTCGTCGTACTTCTTCTGGGCGATGGCCGGGCTCGCCACGGCGAGGGCGGCGACGGTCGAGGCACCGGCGGCGCCGGCGATGAATTGGCGTCTGTTCGTCTTCATGAGTTCCTCCCAAATTGTTATCGCGCTTATAACTTCGTAATCTCCGCTGTTGCCGGCCGGCGAAAGTCCTGAACCGACATTCCCCAGATGAACCCGTGGAACGGTGGGAACGCTAGTGTCCTGATTCGGAAGTTTTGACGATCTTGGCCTGAGTGTCAGCGGTTCTGAGTGTTGCAAGGCAGAAGCGCTTGATGGCGGCCAGGATGTCGGAGGCCGACTTGGTCCAT
>Ga0194131_10007859_pt1 | contig 14165 bp, 8 predicted proteins | sample TA2KigO120mmetaG_FD_148631 | JGI IMG/M metagenome (GOLD analysis project Ga0194131, IMG submission 148631) | Freshwater microbial communities from Lake Tanganyika, Tanzania - TA2015053 Kigoma Offshore 120m | ecosystem: Environmental > Aquatic > Freshwater > Lake | place: Tanzania: Lake... | reverse complement strand
ACGTCGCGCCGCGAACGGAGGAGCGCACACCTCCCGAGCGCGCGCTGGCTGCGCTCGACCCGAAGGACGCGTGGCGCGGCCGGATGGCGCGCGCGCTGCGCCCCGCCGTCGCCGAGCGGCTCGGCCGACTGCCCTCGCCGGCCGAGGAGCAGCGGCTGATGGACGCGCTCGCGAGCATCGGGCCCGCAGCGCGAACGCTCGACGAGGAGAGCGTCGACCCGGACGACCCGACCTCGATCGCGCGCGTGCGCGAGCAGACTGGCGTTCTCGTCGCGGCCGACCAGACTTGCCGCGACCTGCTCGGCATCGGCGCCGCGGAGCTCCTGCGCCGCCTCGATCCCTCGGGCATCGAGGACCAGGGCGGGAGCACCGACCCCTGAGAGGGCCGCTACAGCCGCGTGATCGTCGCGGTTGTCGATTTGAAGACGGGGGTGCCCGACTCGGGGTCGGCGATGCGCGGGATCAGCACGTTGGCCTCCGGGTAGTACATCGCCGCGTTGCCTGGCGGCAGCGGCGCGAAGCGGACCAGGACGTCCAGCTGCCCGGTCGCGTTCGCGACGCGCACGCGCTGGTCGCGACGCAACCCGCGGGCGCGCGCGTCGTCCTCGTTCAGCATGACGACGTCGCGGCGCTCGTTGCCCCGGTAGACGTCCTCCTCCTCGTAGACCACGGTGTTGAACTGGCCTTCCGAGCGCAGGGTCATCAGCCGCACCTCGCCATCGCCGAGCGGTGCGGCCGGCACCGGCGTGACGCGCGCGGCGGCGCGGCCGCTCGCCGTCCCGACCCGACCGCCGGCGAGACGGCGCCCGGGGATGGCGAACTCGCCGCGGCCACCCGCGTCGACGGCAGCGATCTGCTCGTAGCCCGGAACGACGCGCGCGATCGCGGCGCGCAGCGCTCCGTGGCCGCGCAGCGTGGCGAAGTCGAGCGGACCCGGGGGCAGCACGTTGGCCGCGAGCGTTGCGAGGATCTCGACTTCCGAGAGCATCTCGTCCGAGGCGGGTGGGGCGCCGCCGCTCGAGACGCGAACGTAGCTGAACATGCTCTCCTGCGTCGTACACTCGCGCTCCTCGTCGCGCGCGAGCGTCGGCAGGACGAGGCACGTCCGGCCACGGCCGTGGACGTGTCCCTCGTTGAGCTTCGTCGTGACCGACACCGTCGTGCCGATGCGCCGCATCGCCTCGCCGGTCCACCTGCGGTCGGGCGAGGCGGCGAACAGGTTCCCGCCCAGCAGGAATGCGAAGTCGATGTCACCGCGCGCCGCCGCCTCGAGCGAGCGCAGCGTGTCCAGACCTTCGCCTGCGGGAAGCCGGATTCCGTACGCGTCCTCGAGCCGGCGCACGAACTCCGCCTTGAGTCCCGGGCTCACGCCGACCGAACCGACTCCCTGCACGTTGCTGTGCCCACGGATCGGTAGCAAGCCTGCGCCCGGTCGCCCGAGCATGCCGCGCGCGAGCGCGAGGTTGACGATCGCCTGCACGTTGTCGACGCCGTGCGCGTGCTGCGTGATGCCCATCGCCCACGCGAAGATCGTCGCGCGGGACCCCGCGACGATGCGTCCGGCGGCGGCGACGTCGTCGGGCTCGAGCCCGCACGAGGCGAGCAGCGCCGCGCGATCGGTCGCGGCGAGATCCGCCTCCACCGCCTCCCAGCCGTGCACGTGCCGGGCGAGAAACGCACGATCGCACGCGCCGTGCGCGACGACCTCCTGCAGCAAGAGCTTCAGCACCGCGACGTCGCTGCCGACGTGCGGCTGCAGGTAGAGGTCGGAGATCTCGGAGCCGAACATCATGCTCCGCCAGTCCGACGGCACGCGGAAGCGCACGAGCCCGAGCTCGCGCAGCGGGTTCACCACGAGCACCTTGCCGCCGCGCCGGCGCAGCTCGACGAGCTTGGTGATCAGCCGCGGGTGGTTCGACGCCGGGTTGGCGCCGATCACGACCACGGTGTCCGCCTGGTCGAGGTCGTCGAGCGCGACGGTCGCGGTGCCGGTGCCGATCGCCCGCTGCAGGGCGACACCGGACGCCTGGTGGCAGTAGTACGAGCAGTTGTTGACGTTGTTGGTGCCATACAGACGCGCCACGCACTGCAGCAGGAAGCCGGCCTCGTTGCTGCTGCGGCCCGAGGCATAGAAGAAGGCGCGCTCGGGCGAGGTCGCGCGCATCGCGGCGGCTGCCACCGCGTGCGCCGCGGGCCACGACACCCGCCGGAAGTGCGTCTCGCCGTCCTGCCACAGGACCGGAAAGCCGAGGCGCCCGGCCTGCTCGAGCTCTCGAGGCGTCATGCGCTCGAGCTCGGCGACCGCGTGCCGGCGGAAGAAGGTGTCCTCGATCGGCGGCTGCATGTCCGCCGCCTGCGCCTGCACGGACTTCTTGCAGACCTCCGGGAAGCTCCCGGCCTCGTTGCGCATGCCGCCGTGCTCGCCCCCCATGCCCATCGCGCAGGTCTTGCACGCGTTCGACGCGGCGAGACGTCGCGTCAGGCGGATCACGCCGCCCGCCCCACGGGCCTTCGCCAGCGTGTAGCGTACCGCCGCCGGGCCTCCCGCCGAGCGAGGCATCTTCGACATCCCGATCGTCCCTCCCCGGCGCCCGTTGTACCAATCCCGCCCGTCGAGCGGAACCGGCTCACCAGGTGGGCGATCCTACCCTGACAAGCGGCCGACCGGGTAGGCAGTGTGTCGCCAGAATCATCAGCATCCGACATCCGCACAGGCTTGACCGGCCACGTCGGATGAACCCGCAGAGCGTATTCATCCGACGTCCGTATGGGCCTCGCCGAGCACGAAGCGATGAAGACGCTCCGGGCGTGTTGGTAGTGTCGTGAAGTTGGTGGAAATGTGAAGAAGGCGTCATCATCCGGCGCAGTTGGTTTCGACTCAGCTGCACGCCCGCTTGGCGGCGGGTGCCGGAGGATGACGCCGTGGCGACGGATAGCAGGAAGCACGGAGCGGGTGAAGCACGATCGATGTTCGATGGGGACACGATCGAGCAGGTGATGCGGGAGCGGGTGCGAGGGGCGATCGAAGCGATCGTAAAGGAGGAGTTGGAGGCCGCGCTTGGCGCCGCGAGGTCCGCTCGCGTTGGAGAGGAACGTCGCGGGTACCGACACGGGACGCGAGCACGGGCGCTGACGACGAGCCTTGGCCCTGCGACGATCGCGATGCCGCGAGCGCGACTCGTGAGCGTGGGCGGGACCCGAGAGTGGCAGAGTCGCGTCGTGCCGCGCTACCAGCGGCGGACGGAGCGGGTCGATGAGGCGATCCTCGGGCTGTACCTCGCGGGCGCGAACACGCGGCGCGTGAAGTCGGCGCTGTCGCCGCTGCTCACAGGAGCACCGCTGTCGAAGGATGCGGTGTCGCGTCTCGTCGGGCGGATGACCGAGGATTTCGAGTCGTGGCGATCGCGCGAGCTCGCGGACGAGGACATCGTCTACCTGTACCTGGACGGGTGGTGCCCGAAGGTGCGGATCGGGAAGCGGCGCGAGCGCGTGCCGGTGCTTGTGACCCTTGGCGTTCGCCGCGACGGGGAGAGGGTCGTTCTCGACATCCGGATCGCCGGCGACGAGAGCGCGGCTGCATGGGGCGAGGTGATTGCAGATCTGGTGCGGCGCAAGCTGCGCGCGCCGGTCCTGGCAGTGATCGACGGCAGCCCGGGGATGCCCGAGGCGCTGTGCCGGCATTGGCCGAAGATCGCGATCCAGCGCTGCACGGTGCACAAGCTACGCAACCTCGCAGCGAAGGCCCCGGTCTCGATGCGCGAGGAGCTCAGCGAGGACTACCGTCGGGTGATCTACGGCAAGACGGCGACGGAAGTAGAGAAGGCACGCGCCGCGTTCGTCAAGAAGTGGAAGCTGCGCTGTCCCGCGGTCGAGCGGAGCTTCAAGGAGGCAGGCGACGATCTGTTCACGTTCCTGCGCTTCCCGACCTCGCAGTGGAAGGCGCTGCGGACGACCAACGCGCTCGAGCGGATCAACGAGGAGTTCCGTCGCCGGACCAGGACGCAGGCGAGCCTGCCTGGTGAGAACTCCGTGCTCTTGCTGCTGTTCGGCTTGCCACGAAGCGGGAAGATCAAGATGCGGAAGATCGACGGGTGGGAAGACCTGCCGAAGCGGCCAACGAAGGGTGAGGAGGCCGCGTACGGGCATGAGAGCGCGCCGGAGCTGACGTCAAAAAAACGTTTACACCGCTTGACAGACACCACCGGCGTGCCCGTTTAGTGATCGTCTGAGCACCGATCGTCTGATCATCGAATGACGCGTTCCGCGTCGGGGAATGGCCCCATGCTTCCCGCCACGAGGACCGACACATGCGAGACCCCCACAGCCGCCCCTCACGCCTGACCTTGCTACTCTGCGCGGTGCTCGCTCTCGGTGCGGTCCCGGCCGCGGCCGAGCTGCCACCTGCGGAGCAGTCGTGTCAGAAGGAGGTCGGGCGTCAGGGCCGCTCGTACTTCAAGAACGTCACGCGCTCCCTGCGCCGCTGCCGCGACCTGATCGCGCGCGGCGTCCTGCCGCCAGGCACGGACTGCACGGTCGAGAGCGCGACGGCGAACAAGCTCGCCCGCGCGGAGAGCCAGCTCCGCAAGGGACTCGCCCGGAAGTGCACCGATGCGTCGGTCGCGGGCCTGGTCTTCGGCGACGCGTGCTACGGCGTGTCGACCGTCACCGACCTGGCGGCGTGCCAGGCGGACGCGCACCTCGACGCGGCGTCGCGTCTGGTCGGGACGCTGTTCGACGCTTCGGGCCCGGTGACGGGCGCACCGCGCGACTGCCAGAAGAACGCGGCGCCGAAGGCGACGAACTTCGCGTTCAAGAAGCACGACCTCATCCGCGCCTGCAAGGACGACGTCGCACGCGGCCGGCTGGCCGCCGACACCGACTGCGACGACGAGACCGACGCGCGCGTCGACCAGCTGCGCACGATCGCCGCCGGCAAGATCGGCGGCTTCTGCCCGGACGCGGCGGTTGCCGGCCTGCCGTTCGGCGCGCCCTGCACCGGTGTCACCACGAGCAACAATCTGGTCGGCTGCCTGGTCGGCAGCCACGACGACGGCATCGACCGGATCGTCTTCGCCGAGTACGGCCGCGGCCCCGGCGGTACCGCGACCGTCAAGCAGGTCACCAGCGCCGCGACCGAGTGCGTGAAGGGGCCGCTGAGCCGCTGCCGCAACGGCGACTACCTGCTCGAGAACGACAAGATTCGCGTCGTCGTGCAGAGCATCCAGCGCAACATCCTCAACGTCGGCCAGTTCGGCGGCCAGATCATCGACGCCGATCTCGTGCGCGCACCGGGAGATCCGGAGCGCGACAACTTCGAGGAGTGGGCGACGTCGCTCAACATCGAGAACGTCGCACACTACACGGACCTGACCATCCTCAATGACGGCAGCGACGGCCAGCCTGCGATCCTGCGCGCGACCGGCGTCGACGACCTGCTCGACTTCGTCAACCCGAGCTCGGTCGTGGCTGATTTCGGCTTCGTGTTCCCGGCGGCGGCGAACGACATCGACCTGCCGGTCGAGGTCCAGACCGACTACATCCTCGAGCCTGGACGCAACTGGGTACGCGTCGAGACCACGGTGCAGAACGTGAGCGGCGCGCCGTTCAGCGTGTTCTTCGGCGAGTACATCGGCGGCTCCGGCCAGATCGAGACGTTCCAGACGGGCTACGGGATGGGCGAGCCGCTGGTCGGCACGAGCTGTTTGGGGAATGCGGCGAATCCCTGCAACCTGGTCGCGTACGGCGCGTACGGTGCGGCGTCCGGCGTCTCCTACGGCTACGTACACGACGTGTCGGGCTCGTCGTCGTTCTCGACGGCGGGCGTCACCGTTCCGCTGCTCGGCGCGGAGACCGTCCTCGCGCTGATCGGCAGCGCGACGCAGAACTTCCCGCTGGCAGCCATGGGCAATCCCGGCGATCGCTTCACCCTCACGCGGTGGTTCGTCGTCGGCGACGGGTCGGTCTCGGCGATCGTCGATGCGCGCAACGAGTTCCAGTACCTCGGCGTCGGGCGGATCGAGGGCACGGTGCTGATCGGCGGCGTCCCCGCAGACGGCGTCCGGGTGTCCGTGCTCGGCAGCACGGCCGAGGGGCCCGGTGTCGGTCTCGGCGCGGTGATGTCGCGCAACGTCGTCACGCAGGGCGTGACCGATTCCCTCGGCCGCTACTCGCTGACCGTCGCCGGCGGCTCCTACAACGTGGTCGCGGGCGAGGACGGAACGCTGTACCAGGGGGGCGGCGAGACCCCTGCGCTGAACCCGGTGACGGTGGTGCCGTACCAGACCGCGACCCTGGACGTGGCACTCCCCGCCACGGGCGCGATCGACGTGGCGGTGACCGACGAGAACGGCGACCCGATCGCCGCCAAGGCGACGCTGGTGGGCTTCGATCCCAGCCCCGGCTTCGCCAACACGCAGACGATTCTCGGCCTGATCAACAACCGCACGGGCGTGCTGCGCAACATCGGCGAGGACACCCCGCCGTACGGTGTGGCGCGCGTGCTCTTCCTCGGACCGGACGGCCTGTCCGGGGCGTCGGAGATCGAGCCCGGCAGCTACCAGGTCGTCGTGTCGCACGGCCCCGAGTACTCGGTCGCGACCGCGAGCGTGACGGTGAACCCCGGTGCCACGACGCCTGTGAGCCTGCAGATCGCGCGCGTCGTCGACTCGACCGGCTTCATCGGCGGCGATTTCCACGTGCACTCGATCGACAGCCCGGACAGCAAGGTCACCCGGGTGGAGCGCGTGGTGTCGATGCTCGCCGAGGGCGTGGACTTCTTCACGCCCTCGGACCACGAGTCGCGCCAGGACTTCAACCCGACGATCGCCTCGCTCGGCGCGTCGGGCCTGATCTCGGTGGCGACCAGCGGCGAGATCACGACCTTCGACTACGGGCACTTCAACGCGTGGCCGATGACCATCGACCCCTCGAAGGTCAACGGCGGCAGCGTCGACCACGGCGGTGCCGCGACCGACGGCCAGGACTTCCCGGCCTACGGCAGCTACAGCCTGACGCCGGGGCAGATCATCGCCGCGGCGCACGCCGATCCGGGCCAGGACACGGTCCAGATCAACCACATCCACAGCTTCTTCGGCATGGGGGGCAACTCCGGGCTCGCCATCGACACCGGCCTGACGCCGCCCCAGTCGGCGGTTCCGGCCTCGGTGCGACGTCTCGACCCCCTGGTCACGAACTTCTTCACCGACACCTTCGACGCGCTCGAGATCTGGATCGAGGCGAGCCGGGCGGCGCTCGCGTCGGACCTCTTCGGCCGCAACCTCGGCGACTGGTTCAACATGCTGAACCAGGGCATCCTGCGGACGGCCGTCGCCAACTCGGATACCCACAAGCGCATCACCACGCAGTCGGGCGGGCCGCGCACCTATATCGCGTCGCCGTCCGACGATCCGGGCACGCTCGGTGGAATCGCCGAAACGCTGTCGTCGAACCTGAACGCCGGGCGCGCGTTCGGCACCAACGGCCCGATCGTGCGCATCACGACGTCGGCCGCATCGACTGGCCAGACGGGCGGCCTCGAGCTCGGCCTGCCCACCCTGATCACCACGACCGACGGCGCCGTGGACGTGACCTTCGACATCCAGAGCCCGATCTGGGCCGAGTTCGACCGCATCGACGTCTACGTGAACTCGACGACCACCCGCACGACCACGATGCGCCAGTCCGGAGCCGGGCTCGTCAGCGTCAAGGCGTACAGCACGACGCCGGACTACACGCTCGATGCCGGCACCGACTTCACGCTTTCCACGGTGGACGTGCTGCCGTCGGTACCCGGCGCGGAGCGTCTCGAGACCACGGCCACGCTGAGCCTCACCGGACTCACCGGGGACGTGTGGATCGTCGCGATCATCCGTGGCACCGACGGCGTGTCGCGCCCGATGTTCCCGGTCGTGCCGAACGACCTGCAGCAGGCGGGCAACACGACGCTCGCCAACCTCACCGACGGCAACCTCGGGGAGAACGGCATCCTGGCGATGGCGTTCACGAACCCGCTGTTCGTCGACGTCGACGGCGGCGGCTGGACGCCGCCGGGGGTGCGGATCAACCCGTGACGCGCGCGACGCGCGTCACGCACCGGCCGACCCGCCGACGCTCGACGGCGGCGCTGGCAAGCCAGCTCCTCGCCGGCGCCGCCGTCGCAGCGCTCATCTTCGCGGCGGCGGCGGCCGCCGCTTCGCCGCCACGGGAAGCCGCTCCGCCCCGCATGCGCGAGCTGCTCGCGGGCTCGCGGCTGGTCGTCGCGGGCCGCGTGGAGAAGGTCGAGGCGCTCGACAACGGGCGTCTCTCGGTGGCGACGGTCGCCGTCTCCCGGACGCTGAAGGGCAACGCTCCCTCGGGGCGCATGCAGGTGCTCGACCTGGCGAGCTTGCCCTCGCTGCCGCCGCTCCTGCGCTCCGGGGAGAGCGTGCTGCTCTTCCTCGGGCCTGCCCGGCGCAACTCGTACCTGCGGAACCTGCTCCCCGAGGGCAGCTACAGCGAGCCGACGCGGGGGCGGGAGGCGGTGCTCGCCTCGACGGATCCGGCGACCGTCGAGGAGACGACACGCATCGTCGAGGAGATGGTCACCGCGAGCCGCACGCCGGAGCCGGACCTTGTCAGGCGCCGCGCGGCGGAGCGCGCGCGGGTCTTCCGCGCGCTCGGCGCCCGGCACCCGGCCGTGGTCGAGGACGGCGTCGCGGCGCTCGGCGAGCCGAAGCCGCTCCTGCCGCTGTCGGACGAGGAGCGCGGCGGGCTCGCGGCGGTGATCGGCCGCGAGGACCTGCCGTCGCGGGTGCGAGAGCGGCTGTTCGCACAGGTCGCAGCGCTCCAGGTCGAGGCGATGATCGCGCCGCTGCAGGCCGTACGGTCGAACGACGTGGCGGTGACGGCGGCCGCCTGGAACGCACTGCGCCGCCTCGGCGCGGCCCCGGACGCGAAGCAGATCGCACAGCTGCTGCGCGACGGCGACCCGGAGGTCCGGACCGCCGCCGCACGCGAGCTGATCGCACGAGACCCGAAGGGCGAGGTGGAACGTGCCGCCCGCCTGGCGCTCGACGACCCGGATCCGAAGGTGCGCGTCGCGGTGTGCGAGGCGGTCGGTCAGAGCGGCTCGCCGGCGACCATCCCGCTGCTCGAGAAGGCGTTCGACAAGCCGCCGGTCGAGGCGCAGCAGGCGGCTGCTCGCGCGATCTTCCGGATCGGCGGACGTCCGGCGCAGGAGAGCTTCGCGCGGCTGACCTTCGCGTCGTCACCGGAGATGCAGCGGTACGCGGTGACGCTGCTGCGAGCGACCGGGATCGCCGACGACGACCCGCTCCTGGTGAAGGTCCGCGACGAGCATCCCGAGAACGAGGTGCGCGAGGTGGCAGAGCATGGCTTCCCCGAGCACGAGCACTGAACGTCGCTCGACGGCTCTCCGCCGGGGTGCGGTCGCCGTCGTCGGGGGTATCCTGTTGCTGGCCGCGGGCGCGCGGGCGCACGAGCCGCAGCGGCTCACGTCGCGCGAGATCGTGCGTCTGGCCGGAACGTTCGGCCCGCCCGGGGCGACGGCGAAGATCGTCGCTGACGTGGTGGTCGTCGCGCAGGGTCGCGAGCGCACGCTGCACGCGACGGACTGGCAGGTGTACGCGCTGGTCGTCGACCAGAACGCTCCGCTGGCGCCCGCACCGGCGCGCGTCACGCTGCAGGGCACTCGCGCGGACCTGGCGCGGATCGCCAACGCGCGTCCCGAGCAACGCGTCGCGATCCTCGCCGAGCGTCGTCCGGACAGGTCGGAGCTCTTCCTGCTCGCCGTCGATCTGTGCCCGGAGGAGTGACCCACTTGCTCGACAGGGCGGGGCCGGCAAGACTGCGACGTGCCTCTGCTCCGGTACCTCACCGTGCTGCTCGCGCTCGCGGGACCGCAGCTCGTCGCGTCGGTCGGGGTGCGCGCCGCGACGGCGGAGCCCGGGGCGGTCTCGGCTGACCCCACACCGTCGGAACCTCCTTCCGGCGCAGCTTCGCTTGGGGCGGAGAGCAGCCTGCCGGAGGCGGCCATCCAGGCCGCTCCGCCCGCGTCGATCCAGAGCGCGCCCGCCTCGCCGGCGCTCGAGCTGGGCTACGACGTCTACTGGTCCGTGCTGCGCCTGGTGACCATCGCGTCGCGCTCGAGCGTCGGCGACGGCGTCTACAACCTGTGGTCGCAGATGGAGACCGTCGGCTTCCTGGGCACGCTCTTCCCCTGGACGTACCGCTCGGAGGTGCGCGGGCGCCTCGCGGGTGATGAGCTCGCGCCCGAGCGGTTCACCAGCCACAGCGAGCTGCGCGACAAGGTTCAGGAGGTGGCGCTGCGCTACGGCCCGGGCGGACCCGAGGTCGAGGAGGCGACGCCCTTCGACGGCATCGCGCTGGGCGCGGAGTACGAGCGCGACGAGGTGCCGCCGGAGATGCGGCCGGGAACGATCGACCCGTTGACGGAGATCGCGTCGGCCAGCCTGCAGATCGCGCAGGGCAAGGGCTGCGCGGGCGTCCGCCGCGTCTTCGACGGGCTCAGGCGCTACGACGTCGTCTACGAGGACCTCGGCGAGACGGAGCTCGAAGGGTCGAGCTACGACGCCTACGAGGGGCGCGCGCGCAAATGCCGCTCGCAGGTGAAGCCGCTCGCCGGGTTCTGGAAGCCGAAGGAGGAGCAGGGCGAGTCGCTCACCGCGATCACGGCGTGGATGATGCCGCCGTTGCCCGGTGCCGACCCGGTACCGGTCCGCATGGAGGTGGAAGGCGCCCGCGGGACGCTGACCATCCACCTGGTGAAGGCCGCTCCCGCCAGCGGGTTCTAGCAGTGCTGCGGGTTCTAGCGGGGCTGCGGCTTCTCTCCGTGGTGCTGCCGGGCGCCCCAGCGGGCCCTCGCCAGGCACCTCCGGGCTCGCTGCCCGTCTCAGGTGTACACCCGATACAGGGCGCTGCCGGCTCGCGCGAGCATGGGACGCACCCATCCCCTGCGACGTGGAGCTCGCGAATCGCGTCGATCAGACGCATCGGGCGGGCCGCCGCCCCGTGGCGATCGCTCTGCTCCTGGTCTGCGCGAGCCTCGTCGGACACGCTGCACCGGCAGACGCGCAGAGCGGCCGGATCCGCTTCCTCGACGACGCGCACTGCTACTACGCGAGCCCGTACTTCAAGCGGAACGTCCGCGCGTCGGTCAGGCTGCTGCGCAACGGTGCCACCGTGCAGGGGCCGTTCGAGCTCGGGCGCTTCGCGACCTACGGCAACTATCCGGGCAACCCGGGCATCACGACACCGTCACCGCTCGCGCCGGGTGACTACGTGGTGCGCGTCACCTGCGACGGCGAGACCTACGACGTGCCGATCGCAAACTTCCAGCGGCTGCCGGTGGACGACCTGCAGATCGACAATCGCGCGCCGCGCATCCTCTCCTTCGACCTCAAGACCAGGCTGATCCTGCAGGCGCCGGAGCCCACGAACGTACGCCAGGCCCGACCCGGTACCACGCTGAAGGTGGAGCTGGTCGTGAGGGACAAGGGAAGCGACAACGTGGCACCCGACGTGCGCGTCAAGTCGATCTACGGCGACATCGTGGAGACCGGCAGCGAGGGGCTCGGCCACAACAAGCACCGCTTCACCTACGACTGGACCATCCCGGACGCGCCCGGGATCTTCGACATCTTCGCCTCGGTGGACGACGGTCGTGGCGGCTACGTCGAGGGCTCGGCCAAGATCCTCGCGAAGGAGGCCGACCCGCTCTCGGCGCTGACCCCGCCGGCGCCTCCCGCGAAGCCGTCCGACGGCGCGCGCCAGCTCAACCACTTCCTCACGTTCTTCTCGACGAAGAACGGCTACGACACCGGCGGCGCCGACACCGCGAAAGGTGCCTGCCGATACTACCTGGATCTCGGCTTCGCAGCGTCCTGCGACGGCAACGACATGACGACCGCGATCAGCTTCCAGGAGTGGAAGGACGGCTGGGGCTTCGACAAGCCGAAGCACGCGAGCAAGCAGGTGCGCGCCGTGTACGCGAACGAGGTCGACCTCAACCTGCAGCGCGACATGAACATGATCCACCGCGGCAAGCGCGGCGTCGCGTCGTACGTCTGCAACTACCCGGTCGCCGATCCGCAGCTCCCCGACGACCCCGCCCTGACACGGGCGATCGACGGCGAGGGACTCGTCGCGTGCGTCGCGATGGAGTACTCGGTCACGCCGGGCGTCAACGGCGACCGCAAGTTCACCAAGTTCCTGGTCTTCGACCCGACCGGGCGCCTCACCCGCTTCGTCAACCTCGACGGGCGGGGCGAGAAGCTGGTCCCCGGCGCGTGCGTCGTCTGCCACGGAGCGAGCTCGAGCTACGCGCGCTATCCCGAGGGCGCGGGCGGCAACCCCGCGCTCGGCGCGAGCTTCCTGCCGTTCGACCTCGACAACTACGCCTTCTCGACGCTCGCCGGCTTCACGCGCAGCGCGCAGCAGGACGAGCTGCGCACGCTCAACTTCTACGTCCGCGATCGCACCGACTCGACCGCAGCGACGCGCGAGCTGGTCGACGGCTGGTACCCGACCGCGACCAGCAACTTCGACGGCAGCTTCGTGCCCCCAGGCTGGGCGTCGGAGACGAATCTTCCGGGGACCAGCACCAGCAACCGTGACGTGTACGAGGACGTCGTCAAGCCGTCGTGCCGCACGTGCCATGTCGCGATGACGGCGAGCTTCGACTCGGAGGCCGCGTTCCGGCCGTTCGCCGGCTCGATCAGCTCGTACGTCTGCGGCAACGTCGGCGCCAGCGAGCGGACGCGCTACGCGATGCCGAACTCGCTGGTGACGTTCGACCGCTTCTGGGGCATCATCGGCATCCCCAGCCCGACGAACACTCTGCGTGCCTACCTCCGGGCGCGGCTGGACGACGACTCGCTGGAATGCGAGCCGCCGCAGTGACGGCGCCGCCGATCGGCGAGGATCTGCAAGACGCTCTCTCGACCGCGCAACACGGGCACTAGCGCACGGCGGCGACGACGACCCCCGCCGCGCGGAGTGCGGCGCATACCGCGCCGGCGCGCGCCGCTGCACCGGGCGTGTCGCCGTGCAGGCAGAGCGTGTCGGCCGTGATCCGCAGCAGGCGACCCTCGATCGAGCGCAGCGGCGCGCCGCGGACCAGCGCAAGGGCGCGCTGCGCCGCCGTCACGGGGTCCTCGATCACGGCGCCGGCGCGGTCGCGCCGTGCCAGCGTGCCGTCGTCGAGGTAGGCACGGTCGACGAACGCCTCGGCCACGGCCTGGAGACCGGCTGCGCGGGCGGCGTCGAGTGCGACCGACGCCGCGAGGACGACGAGCCGCGTGCCGGGCAGGACGCTAGCCGTGCCCTGCGCCACTGCGCGCGCAACCTGCCGGTCGCTCGCGGCGAGGTTGTACAGCGCACCGTGCGGCTTGACGTGCGCCAGCGACACGCCCTCGTCGTCGGCGAGCCTTGCGAGGTGCGCGACCTGGGCCGCCACGATGTCCGCGATCACCGCGGGATCACGGCTCGTGATGCGGCGGCCGAAGCCCTCGCGGTCGGCAAAGCTCGGGTGCGCGCCGATCGCGAGGCCGTGCACGCGCGCGCTCCGCAGGGTCGCGCGGATGGTCGCCTCGTCGCCGGCGTGCGCGCCGCACGAGACGTTCACCGAGCTGACGAGCGGCAGGAGCGGGCCGTCGTCGCAGCCTTCGCCGACGTCCGCGCTCAGGTCGATGCAGGTCGCCATCCCACCGCTGCCCATGATCACGGCTTCGCCGGGAGCCCGGCGCGCCGCTCGGCGGCGCGCCGCGAGGCCTCCTCGAGCGACAGCAGGGCTACTCGGACCGGGTCGCCGGGACGGAGCAGCGCGAGGCGCCCGACGTCCGAAGCGGCGACCAGGGCCGGCTTGGCGTAGCCGCCGGTCACCGGCCGGTCGGGGCCGAGCACGATCGGATGCCCGTCGGGCGGCACCTGGATTGCCCCGAGCGTCGTCCCCTCCGGCGGGATCCCGGCGACGCCGCGCAGCACGGCGGGCGGCTCGCCCTCGGTCGGGGCGAGGCGGACGCCGGTACGGTCCGAGTCGTTCCGAACGCGCCAGACCGTATCCGCGAGCGCCCGCAGCGGGTCGCCGCGAAAGGCGCCCTGCTGCGGGCCCGGCAGGACGTGCAGCACCAGCGGCATGCACGCCGCAG
>Ga0194131_10007858_pt1 | contig 14165 bp, 13 predicted proteins | sample TA2KigO120mmetaG_FD_148631 | JGI IMG/M metagenome (GOLD analysis project Ga0194131, IMG submission 148631) | Freshwater microbial communities from Lake Tanganyika, Tanzania - TA2015053 Kigoma Offshore 120m | ecosystem: Environmental > Aquatic > Freshwater > Lake | place: Tanzania: Lake... | reverse complement strand
GGCCGCGGTGTTGCCCCCGCGCGCGCCGCTCGACCTCTCCGCCGAGGCGCCGCCGGCCGGGGGGAGCGCCTCCGAGTACGACGCGCCGCTCCCGCACGCGCCGCGGCCGGAGGCGAGCGCGCGCGTGGACGACGACATGGAGGCGCCGCCGGAGCGGCGCGCGCAGCCCGACGCGCGACCGGCACGACACGAACGCGGACGAGACGCGGAGACGGCGGGGGCCACTCACGCGGAACGCAGTGCGCCGCGGGCGACGCGGACCGAGCGATCAGGACCGGTCGCGTCGACGGCGGCCGCTGGCAGGAGGACGGCCGGCACGAGCGGGCCGGCGAGGATGGAGAGTGCCACCATGGTCCACGATTTCGATGGCCTGCCCCCGATCAAGGTCGTGGGCGTGGGCGGCGGCGGGTCCAACGCCGTCAACCGCATGATCAGCGCGCGGCTCCCGGGCGTGCAGTACGTCGCGGTGAACACCGACATGCAGGCCCTCGAGCACTGCCGCGCGGAGCTGAAGGTCCGCATCGGCGACCGGCTCACCCGCGGGCTCGGCGCCGGGAGCGACCCGCTGCGCGGTCAGCGCGCGGCGGAGGAGTCGCGCGAGGCCGTCGCGGAGGCGCTGCAGGGCGCCGAGATGGTCTTCGTCACCGCCTGCCTCGGCGGCGGCACCGGCACCGGCGCCGCCCCGATCGTCGCCGAGGTGGCGCGGGAGCTCGGCGCCCTCACGATCGGCGTCGTCACGAGGCCGTTCACCTTCGAGGGCTCGAAGCGCCGCCAGCAGGCCGAGGAGGGCGTGCGCGACCTCCAGGAAAAGGTCGACACGCTCATCATCATCCCGAACGACCGGCTCCTCCAGATCGGCGAGAACGACATCTCGATCGAGGACGCGTTCAAGATGGCGGACGACGTTCTGCGCCAGGGCATCCAGGGGATCAGCGAGCTGATCACGGTGCCCGGGATGGTCAACCTCGACTTCGCCGACGTGCGCAAGATCATGACCGACGCCGGCCCGGCGCTGATGGCGATCGGCGTCGGCCGGGGCGAGCACCGGGCCGTCGAGGCCGCCCGCCACGCGATCGCGAGCCCCCTGCTCGAGGTCGACATCACGGGCGCGACGGGCGTGCTCTTCAACGTCACGGGGCCGAAGAGCCTCGGGCTGCGCGAGCTCGACCAGGCCGCCCGCGTGATCGCGGAGGTCGTCGACCCCGAGGCGGAGATCATCTTCGGGACGAGCCTCGACGAGGGGCTGAGCGACGAGGTCCGCATCACGGTCATCGCGACCGGGTTCAGCACCGCCCCGCGGATGAACATCCGGCAGGTGCTCGACGGCCGTGACGAGCCGAAGCCGATCAAGCTCGGCGAGATCCGGGGCGACCTCACGCAGGACCCGCTCACGGAGGCGGACCTGCCGACGTTCCTGCGACGGACCTTCCCGACGCGCTGAGGCGTGGGCCGGCGCCGCCACACGCAGAGGGGGCGGTCCCGGGACCGCCCCCTCTGCGTGTGGCGGCGCCGGCCGATCCACGCGGCGTCTCCCCGTCGTGGACAACTGGGGAACAAGGGTGTGCACAGCGGGGTAGGTCCGGGCCGGGCGCGCGTGGTCTACTCCGCCCTGTGCCCGGCCCTCCGGGCGCCCACCACCGACCGCTCCCCTCGAGGATGTGCTCTCTCATGAAGTGCCCGTTCTGCAGCCGCAGCGCAACGAAGGTCCTGGACTCCCGCGCGACGGACGGCGGCATCCGCCGCCGGCGTCATTGCACGGAGTGCGAAGAGCGCTTCACGACCTACGAGCAGGTCCAGCGCGCGGTCGTGATGGTGGTGAAGAAGGACGGCCGCCGCGAGGAGTTCCAGCGCGAGAAGCTGCTCAACGGGCTGCGCGTCGCCGCGCGCAAGCGCGCGCTGCCAACGGGCGCGATCGAGGCGATCGTCGAGGACATCGAGCAGCACCTCATGGCCGCCGGCCGCAGCGAGGTGCCGAGTCGCGTGATCGGCGAGATGGCGATCTCGCGGCTGAAGCCGCTCGACCCGATCGCCTATATCCGCTTCGCCTCCGTCTACCACCAGTTCGTCTCGCTCGAGCAGATGCTCGAGGAGCTGCAGCGCATCGCGCTCAGCCCTCAGCTGGCCCCGCCCGAGCAGGCGCCGCTTTTCCGCGACGAACTCACCGAGATGCTCGCGCCGCGGCGGCCCGCCCCGCCCGCCGAGGACGCGGGCACCCATGCCGGGGAGGCGGACTTGGAGGAGCGCCTGCCGATCCCGATCGTCGGGCGGCTCTTCCAGCCCGTGTAGCGCGCGGCCCCGCGCGGCGCGCGGAACAGCCGGCGGATCCGCGCGAGCGGCACCTCCTCTCCCCGGCGAGCGGCCCGCGTGAGCGGGCTGAGTCGCCTGTCGTCCCGGCTCAGCCGGCTGACGCCGGCCGCTCGCCGCGACGCGACCGGCCGCTTCGCCTCAGTGGACCCGCTACGATGGATCGTGACGCCGCCGCGGCGGGGGCTGGTGATCTGAACATCCGTTCTGTTAGCCTGCGCGCTCACCGCGCAGCGCACCCCCCCGAGGATCCGGCGATGGTCACGAAGGACGAGATCCGCCTCACGCCGGTCGAGCTCACCGCGAACGCGCGCACCGTGCTCGAGCGCCGCTACCTGCTGAAGGACGCCGCGGGCGCAGTCGTCGAGAGCCCCGAACAGCTCGTCGCGCGCGTCGCCGGCGCGATCGCCGACTCCGAGCCGTCGCCGCAGGCGCGGCGCCGCTGGGCGCAGCGTTTCTACGACGAGATGGCGGCGCTGCGTTTCCTCCCGAACTCGCCCACGCTGATGAACGCCGGCACCGGCCGCGGCACGCTCGCGGCGTGCTTCGTGCTTCCCGTGGAGGACACGCTCGAGTCGATCATGTCGACGGCGCAGGCCACTGCGATGGTGCAGAAGTTCGGGGGCGGCACGGGCTTCTCGTTCTCGCGTCTGCGCGGGCGCGGGGAGCCGATCGCCTCGACGCACGGCTCGGCCTGCGGGCCGGTCTCGGTGCTGCGCCACTACGACGACGTCTCGCGGCTCGTCACCCAGGGCGGGAAGCGCGAGGGCGCCAACATGGGCATCCTGCGCGTCGACCACCCGGACGTGCGCGAGTTCATCCACGCGAAGGACGACGGCGTCAACGCGCAGCGCTTCAACCTCTCGATCGCGGTCACGGACGCGTTCATGGCGGCGGCCGAGCGCGGCGAGGAGATCACGCTGCGCGACCCCCGCGACGGCGCGCCGCGCGGGCGGGCGAACGCGCGCGAGCTGCTGGACGAGATCACGCGCTCCGCCTGGGCGACCGGCGATCCCGGGCTGGTCTTCCTCGACGCGATCAACCGCCACAACCCCACCCCGGCGCTCGGCGCGATCGAGGCGACGAACCCCTGCGGCGAGGTGCCGCTACTTCCCTGGGAGGCCTGCACGCTCGGCTCAATCAACGTCGCGCGCTTCTGGGACGAGCGCGCCGGCGACGTGGACTGGCCGGCCCTGCGCGAGACCGCGCGCACCGCCGTGCGCTTCCTCGACGACGTCGTCGAGGCGAACACCTTTCCCGTCCCGGAGATCACCGAGGCGGTGCGCGGCAACCGCAAGATCGGCCTCGGCGTCATGGGCTTCGCCGACCTGCTGATCGCGGCCGGCATCCCCTACGAGAGCGACGAGGCCCTCGCGCTCGCCACCCGCCTCGCCGCCGAGATCGGCGAGACGGCGGACGCCGCCTCCGCCGCGCTCGGCGAGGAGAAGGGCGTCTTCCCGAACTGGGAGCGCTCCGTCTACGCGCCGGGCGGCCCCCGCTACCGCAACGCGACGCGCACGTGCATCGCGCCCACGGGGACGATCGCGATCATCGCGGGCGCCTCATCGGGCATCGAGCCGCTCTTCTCGCTGGCCCACTACCGGCGGATGGGCGACGGCACGCTGCTCCCCGAGGTGAGCGAGGCCTTCCGCGCCGCCGCGCGCGCCGCCGCGTTCGCCCCGGAGCGCGAGCTCGACGCGCTCTTCGAAGCGCTCGCCCACGGCGCCCTCGTGCGCGACCGCCCGGACGTCCCGGAAGCCCTCCGCCGCCGCTTCGCGACCGCGCACGAGGTCTCGCCGGCGTGGCATGTGCGCGTGCAGGCCGCCTTCCAGGCCCACACCGACCTCGCGGTCTCGAAGACCGTGAACCTCCCGCGCACCGCCACCGTGGACGAGGTCCGCCACGTCTACGCGCTCGCGCACCGCCTCGGCTGCAAGGGCGTCACCGTCTACCGCGACGGCTCGCGCGCCGTGCAGGTGCTCGCGCACGGCGTCACCCAGGAAGCCGGCGCGGCCGGCCACCTCGCCGAGCCCTACCGCCGCCACCTCCCGGACGAGCGCCGCTCGATCACCCACAAGTTCCGCGTGGGCGAGCAGGAGGGCTACATCACCGCCGGCCTCTTCGAGGACGGCACCGTCGGCGAGGTCTTCATCAAGATGGCGAAGGAGGGCTCGACGGTCTCCGGGCTCACCGACGCCGTCGCGCTGCTCACCTCGATCTCGCTGCAGTACGGCGTGAGCCTCGAGAAGCTCGCGGCCAAGCTCGAGCACACGCGCTTCGAGCCCTACGGCGTCACTGCGAACCCGCAGATCCCGTTCGCGACGAGCATCCTCGACTACGTCTTCCGCTGGCTGCGCCAGCACTTCGTCGAGGGCGCGGAGCCGGACGGCGACGCGGGCGCGCAGGCCCCGTCACCGGCCGTCGCCTCCGGGCTCACCTGCCCCGACTGCGGGCAGCAGCTCGACTACATGGAGCGGTGCCTGACCTGCCGCGCGTGCGGCTACACGAAGTGCGGTTAGCACGCGCGCACGCTCAGGCTGCGGCGACCTTCACGACGCACGCGCGCAGCAGCCGCTGCGCCTCGGCGTTCGCGGTGATGCCGTGCCCGGCCCCGTCGATCTCGTGGAACTCCCCGTGCGGGATGCCGGCGAGCAGGTCGCGCCCGTACGCGACCGGCGCGGATGAAGAGCACGGGCGCCGCTACCGCCCGCCCATGCTCCTCGTAGTGCGTGTCGATCTCGTTGGCGACCGCTCGCGGCACCTTCGCCTCCCTCGCATCGACCCGCACCGCGCACCTCCGGCAGGTACCCGCTCGCCGGAGGCCGCGGCCACCCCGACGCCCCGCGCGGGCCGCCCACGACCGGCGCCGGGCGGCTGCGGCGACCCTGCGCTGACTCCGGGCCGCGCGCGCGCCGAAGTGACTCGATTCCGTCGCCCGAGATGCACAGGCGACGCCGCATACATGGACGACGCGGCCACGTGCGTCCCAGATTTCAGGAAAAGCGCAAGAGGGTTTGCCCGTGATTGTCGAACCCCACCAGACCGCAGACGCTCCCACCTCCCGCCCGAACACACGTTGGGCCCTGCTCACGAACCACGGCGCCGTCCGGCTGTTCGTCGCCCGCAACCCGAACTCCACCGAGCGACAGGTCGGCGACGGCGGCGGGATCACGGAGCGCGCCGCCGCGCGCATCCTGCGCGACGCCGGCTACCTGAGGACCACGCGGATCGGCCGGCGCAACTCCGACGAGGTCGACCAGTCGCAACCGCTCCGCCACCGGGCAACGCGCGACGGCCACGTCGAGGATCTCATGCACGGCCTGCTCGGAGCGCCCGTGTCGGCGGCCTCGCCCGGGCCCGCGCCATCGGCCCCGCCCGGCGCGCCCGCCGCACCCACGTTGGGCCCCCGCTAGAGCGCCGCCTCGAAGCGGAACGCCTCGCCCTCGCGCCGCACCCGGCCCGCCGCGGGCGGGGTGAAGTGCGCCCCCAGCATCAGCATCCCGCTCCCCGCGCACTGCTCGAGGATCGCGCCGCGCGTGGCGCGCGCCTGCGTCGCGCTCTCCGGCCGGTCGAACGTCGGGCGCACGTCCGGCACCGCGCACTGGATCGGGCTGTGCAGCGCGTCGCCGACAAACACCGCGTCGACCCCGCGCGACGAGAGGCGCACGTTCACGTGGCCCGGCGAGTGCCCGTGGCTGGGCTCGAGCCAGAGCTCGTCGCTGATCCGCAGATCCGCGGGCACCACCTCCGCGCGGCCGGCGTCGACCACCGGCTGCAGGCTGTCGTCCACGAGGCGGCGCACCGCTTCCGTGCGCTCCGCCTCGCGCTGCCAGTGCTCCCACTCGGGACGCACGAAGAGGTACCGCGCGCGCGGGAACGTCGGCACCCAGCGACCGTCGACGAGCCGCGCGTTCCACCCAACGTGATCGCCGTGCATGTGCGTGTTCACCACCACGTCGACCCACTCCGGGTCGGCGCCCGCCGCGCGCAGCTCCTCGAGGAAGGGGCCGCTGCGCATGTGCCAGCCCTCGAGGTTGCCTCCCGAACGGTCCTTGTCATTGCCCACGCCCGTGTCGATCACGACGAGCAGGTCTCGCGTGCGCACGACGTAGGTGTGGATGCTCTGGAGGAGGTGCCCGCGCTCGTTGACGAAGTGGGGCTCGAGCCAGGGCCGCGCGCGCTCGAGGATCGCGAACGGCTCTGCCTCGTCGGGGAAGAGCCAGCGCGCGGAGGTCGGCATCAGGATCTCCTGCGCGATCACCACGCTCGCGTCGCCGATGCCGAGCGCCGCCGAGGGCATCAGCGGCTCCAGCACATCACGCGCTCGGGGACGAGCGTGAGCACGACGCGCTGCTCGGCGCGCAGCCCGCGCAACAGCTCCGCGTCCGGCGGCTGGGGCGCGCGGCCGCGGTGCTTGGCGTGCAGCTGGCGCGCGAGCCGCAGGAGCTCGGCGTCGGAGTCGCTGAAGGTCGCCGTGCCCTCGGCGATCACCGTGCGGAAGCGCGCCGGATCGTCGACCATCAGCGAGACCGCCGGCCGCCGCTCGATGAGGCGGTACTTCAGCCGCGTGCGCGTGATCGAGACGCGGAAACGGCCGTCCTCGTAGATGAACCAGACGGGCGTCGCGTGCGGCGGCCGGCCGTCGGCGCGCGCGACCGCGAGGATTGCGTTGCGCGGCTCGGCGAGGAAGAGGTTGAACTCGGCGGGGACCGTCCCCGGCGCGGTCGTCATCGGCGCAGGCCCCTCTCGACGCGGCGGCATGCTACCACCCGACCGCGCGGGCGCCCGCGGGATCCCGCAGCCCGCCGGCCGGCGAGGCGCGCGGGCGACGCTACACTGGAGCCATGTACGGATACCGCCCGCCCGAGCAGGACCCCACCGGCACCTGGGCCGAGGCCCTCATGATGATCAATGTCGTCTTCCTCGCGCTTGCGCCGGTGCTCGGGATCCTGGCCGGCGCGATGCTCCTGCTCGCGCTCACCCTCGTCCTCTTCTTCCAGCACCCGGCGCTCGCGCTGCTCCCGCTCTCGGTGATCGGCCTCGGCGTCTACCTGCTCGCGCGCCGCGATCGGAAGCTGCACGAGGAGGAGGAGCACCGCCTGCTCGGGCCCCGCTGACTGCGCCACGCCCCCCAGGCCGCACGCGATCGACGAGCGCCTCACCGCGCCGCCGCCTAGACTGATCCGTCATGACGCCGACCCGGACCCACGACGCGCGCGAGATCGCGCGCACGCGCCTCAGCCGCGAGCGCGGGGCCACCACGAAGGAGTGGGGCGGTCGCGTCCCGATCGCGATCGTCTACCCGAACTCCTACTACATCGGGATGTCGAACCTCGCGCTCCAGACGGTCTACTCGCTCTTCAACGCCTACCCCGACCTCGTCTGCGAGCGCGCCTTCTACGACCCGCCCGGCCCCGGCGATCGCCACCCGGCGCCGGTCGTCTCGATGGAGTCGCAGCGCCCGCTCGGAGACTTCGCGGTGCTCGCCTTCACGCTCTCCTACGAGTTCGACTACTTCCACATGGTGCAGTGCCTGAAGGCCGCCGGCATCCCGCTCTACGCTGAGGAGCGCGACGAGCGCCACCCGCTCGTGATCGCCGGCGGCGCGTGCATGCTCACGAACCCCGCGGGCGTCGCGCCGTTCCTCGACGTCGCCGTGATCGGCGAGGGCGAGGTCATCATCCCGTCGCTCGTCGCGGCCTGGCGCGACGGCCTCTACGGATCGCGCGACGAGCTGCTCGACACGCTCTCCGCAATCCCCGGCCTCTACGTCCCCACGCGCCCGCCGGTGCGCGGCGCCGTCGAGCGCCAGTACGTGCACGACCTCGCCGGCACGCAGGCGTACTCGACGATCCTCACGGAGGAGACCGAGCTGTCCGACATGACGCTCATCGAGTGCGCGCGCGGCTGCGGTCGCGGCTGCCGCTTCTGCATCGCCGGTTACGTCTTCCGGCCGCCGCGCTACCGCCCCGTCGACGAACTGATGGGCGTGATCGAGCACGCGCTGCAGCACACGCCGAAGGTCGGCCTGCTCGGGGCCGCGGTCGCCGATCACCCCGAGCTCAGCGAGCTCGCGGTGCGCGCGAGCGCGGCCGGCGCGAAGATCTCGATCTCCTCGCTGCGCGTCGACAACCTCGACCCCGCGGTGCTCGCCGCGCTCGCCGAGGGCGGCACGAAGACCGTCACGGTCGCCCCCGAGGCCGGCTCCGAGCGCATGCGGCTCGCGATCAACAAGGGCGTCGACGAGGACCAGATCCTGCGCGGCGCCGACCTCGTCGGTCGCTCCGGCGCGCGCCGCTTCAAGCTCTACTTCATGGTCGGCCTCCCCGAGGAGGAGGACGACGACGTCTACTCGATGGCGGCCCTCGGCAACCGCATCAAGGAGCGGCTCGACGCCGCCCGCCGGGGGACGCGCCTGGTGATGGCGGTCTCGCCGACCGTGCCGAAGCCGTGGACGGCGTACCAGTACGAGGTGCAGGCGGAGATCGAGACCGTCAAGCGCCGCCAGGGCATCCTCAAGCAGCACCTCAAGCCCGGGATCGAGTTCCGCAGCGACTCACCGTGGATGGCGCGCGTGGACGACGTCCTCTCGCGCGCCGACGCGCGCCTCGCGCCGATGCTCGCCTCGATGGAGGAGAACTCGCTCGGCGCCTACAAGCGCGCGATCCGGGAGCACGGGCTCGACGGCCCGCTCCCCTGGGAGGGCGAGTCGCCGCCCTGGCACATCGTCGACGTCGGGATGACGGAGCGCTTCCTGCTCCGCGAGATGGACAAGCACCGGCGGGTGAAGGCGACGATCCCGTGCCCGCCGCCCGAGGTGGGCTGCAAGCTCTGCGGGGTCTGCTGACGCCGTCCACGCGCTGACGCAGGCGCGCGACGCCGGGCTCCCGCGGACGCCCCGTGGAGAGGCGCGTGGAGATCCGAGCGCTCCGGGCCGAGGAGGGACTCGCCTATCGCGAGGTGCGGCTGCGCGCGCTGCGCCTCGCGCCGCAGGCGTTCGCGACCTCGTACGCGGAGGAGGCCGCGCAGCCCGATGCGTTCTGGATCGAGCGCGCCGAGCGCGCCGCGGAGGCGATGGGCGTCGCGAGCTTCGTGCTCGACCGCGGCAACGGCACGCTCGCCGGGACGGCATTCGTGCGCGTCAACGAGGACCCGCCGCACGACGCGTTCATCGGCGCGATGTGGGTCGACGAGGACCTGCGCGGCGCCGGGTGGGCGGACGCCCTGCTCGACGCCGCCGAGCGCCACGCGATGCGCTACGGCGCGACCGCGGCCGAGCTCTGGGTGGAAGCGGACAACGCGCGCGCGCAGCGCGTCTACCTGCGCCACGGCTACGCGCCCACGGGCATCGAGCAGCCGGCGCCACAGGGCGGCACCGTGCGCCTCATGCGCAAGGAGCTCTCGGACTTCTAGGAGGCGGAGGGCGGGGCAGGCCACGCGGCCCCGACGGCGCCCACCCTCGTCCGTTCGCCCCGAGCCCGTCAAAGGGCGCCGCTCACGCCCGCGCCACCCCCGTCCGTTCGCCCCGAGCCCGTCAAGGGGCGCGCTCGCGCCCCGGCGACGCGCACCCGTGAACCTGTCGGAGCGCCCTCGCGCGCGCCCGCCGAGGGATCGGCGGTACCCTTGACGCATGACCTCCACGACCGCCGTCGCCTCGCGCCTGGAGGCGGTGCGCGCGCGCATCGCGGAGGCCTGCGCGCGCGCCGGCCGGGACCCCGCCGGCGTCACGCTCGTCGGCGTCACGAAGATTCACCCGCTCGAGGTCGTGCGCGAGGCGCTCGACGCCGGCCTCGTCGACCTCGGCGAGAACCGCGCCCAGGAGCTCGTGCCGAAGGCCGAGGCCGCGGCGGCCGCCGGCCTCGGGCCGCGCTGGCACTTCATCGGCCACCTCCAGCGCAACAAGGCGCGCGACGTGCTGCCGCACGTGCACGCGCTGCACTCGCTCGACTCGCCGGCGCTCGTCGCGGAGATCGAGCGCCGCCTGCCGGCGCTCGCCCCCGCCGGTGCGCCATCCCGACTGCGTTGCTACCTTGAGGTGAACGTGTCCGGCGAGGCGCAGAAGCACGGCGTCGCCCCCGCGGACCTCGCGGCGCTCCTGCGCGCCGCCGCGGCGAGCCCCGCACTCGACGTGGTCGGGCTCATGGCGGTTGCGCCGCTCGTGGATGACCCGGAGCGCGCTCGCCCGGTCTTCCGAGAGCTGCGGGCGCTCGCCGGGGCGCACGGGCTCGCGGGGCTCTCGATGGGGATGACCGACGACTTCGAGGTCGCGGTCGAGGAAGGCGCCACGATCGTTCGCGTCGGTCGCGCCATCTTCGGCGAGCGTCGCGGCTGAGCCGCGCGCCGGGAGGGCCGTCCCGGCGGGCGATCGCGGACGGCCGGCGGGCACGACGCGGACGACACCAGGGCAGGGAGCGGCGACGATGCGGATCGCGATCATCGGCGGCGGCTTCATGGGCGAGGCGTTCCTGCGCGGCATCCTGCGCGCAAAGCTCGCCGCGCCCGGCGAGGTGGCGGTCGCGGAGCTGGTCGAGGCGAAGCGCGCGCAGCTCAAGCAGGAGCACGCCGTGCGCGTCACCGACGACGCCGAGAGCGCGTGCATCGGCGCCGAGGTCGTGCTCTTCGCCGTGAAGCCGCAGGACCTCCCCGCGGTCGCGCGCGGGCTGCAGGGGAAGTTCGCTCCGGGCGCGGTGATCGTCTCGATCGCGGCGGGCGTGCGCCTCGAGGACGTGCGCCGCGCGACCGGGCACCGCGCGAGCGTGCGGGTGATGCCCAACCTCCCCGCCGCCATCGGCGAGGGCGCCGCCGTCTTCCTCGCCGCCCCGGAGGTCGCGACGCACCAGCTCGACCTCGTGCGGCGCCTGCTCGACGCGGTCGCCACCGCGGTCGTCGAGGTCTCGGACGACGACTCCGTCGACCTCGCCACGGCACTCCACGGCTCGGGGCCCGCGTACGTCTACCTCGTGATCGAGGCGATGATCGACTCCGCGGTGCGCATGGGAATGAAGCGCGACGACGCGCAGTCGCTCGTGCTCGCCACCGTCGCGGGCGCCGCACGCTACGCGATGGAGAGCGGCCGCCACCCCGCCGAGCTGCGCAATGCGGTCACCTCGCCCGGCGGCACGACCGCCGCCGCGCTCGCCGAGCTCGAGGCGGCCGGGATGCGCGCCGCCATCGACGAGGCGATCGAGGCAGCGTATCTTCGAGCCGTCGAGCTGGGAGAGTAACGGCAGGGGCCCGCGCGCATGACCGAACTCGTCGCGATCGTCCAGCTCCTGATCCAGATCCTGATCTTCGCGATCTTCGCGCGCGCGATCCTGAGCTGGTTCCCGATCGACCGCAACGGCCCGATCTTCCGGGTGCTCAACGCGATCACCGAGCCCGTGCTCGACCCGCTGCGCCGCGTGATCCCGATGATCGGGATGGTCGACATCACCCCGATGGTCGCGATCCTGCTGCTCGTCTTCATCCAGGCCGCGCTCGCCGGCGCCTGAGCCGCTGCCGGCGCGGACTCGCGCGGCACGTCACCGTCCCTCCGATGACCGGCCCCGAGGCTCACGGTGAACCGGCTTCGAGGCCTGACGCTGAGAAGCGCGGATCTCGCGCTCGCCCGGCCACGTCTGGCCGCGGCGGGGCGCGGCTTCGTCGAGGCCGGCGCGGGCATCGAGATCGACCCCCCCGGACGTCTGCGGGTTGCGCGTGCGCCTGATTGAGACGAACGACGGGTACGGGTCGCGCGCGCAACCCTGACGGCCCGCCGCCCGCCGCGCGCGACCTCCGCGCGCGGCCCCGCCCCCGCCCGCGCCCCTCGCTATCATCCGCCCGATCAGTGCCGACCCGGGGAGATCGCCATGACCACGCCGCCCGCCAGCCCGTCCGGCCGCACCCCACCCCGGCCCCAGGCCTCGCTCCCACGGCCCGAGGAGCGCGAGTGGACCCACACCATCTGGGAGGTCACGGACGCGGGCGTCCTCGCGATCACGCTGAACCGCCCCGAGCACCACAACGCGCTGACGTTCCCGCTCATCCGCGAGTTGCTCGCGCTCCTGCAGGACGTCGCCCCACGCCGGGAGGTGCGCGCCGTCACCCTGCGCGGCGCCGGCACCCGCGCGTTCTGCTCCGGCGACGACCTGCGGGGGATGGACCGCACGGCCGGCCTCGACAACGCGCACACCGGGCACCACCAGCTCGTGATGACGATCCGCGAGCTCCCCAAGCCCGTGATCGCGCTGCTCACCGGCCACGCGCTCGGCGCGGGCTTCGAGCTCTCGCTGGCCTGCGACATCCGCATCGCCGCCGACAACCTCGACATCGGCGACCACCGCGTGCGCCGGGCGATCGGGATGATCGCCGGATCCTCCTGGTTCCTCCCGCGCGTGATCGGCCGCGGCCGCGCCCTCGAGATGCTGCTCACCGGCCGCCACCTCACCGCCGCCGAGGCGCTCAACTGGGGCCTCGTCACCGCGGTCTGGCCGCTCGCCGAGTTCGACGCGCGCGCCGCGGAGTACGTCGCCGGCATCGCTGCGCTCCCCACGATCGCCGCGAGCGCCTTCAAGGCCGCGCTCGACTACGGCGAGCTGCACGGCCTGCGCGACTCGCTCGCCCACGAGACGTGGGTCTCGACGCGCAACGCCGGCACGGAGGACGCCGCCGAGGGCCGCGCCTCCTTCTTCGAGCGCCGCGAGCCGACCTTCCGCGGCCGCTGACCGCCGATGAGCGCGGCGCTCGAAGACCTCCGCGTCCTCGACCTCACCGGATCGGTCTCCGGCGCCTGGTGCTCGCGGCTGCTCGCCGACTACGGCGCCGAGGTCGTGATCGTGGAGCGGCCCGGCGGCCACCCCGCGCGGCGGCTCGTCCCCTTCGACGGCGACGGCCGCAGCCTCGTCGCCGAGTACGTGCTCGCGAACAAGCGCTCGCTCGGCGCCGACGCGGACTCCCCGGCCGACCGCGAGGCCGTCGCCGCGCTCGCCGTGCGCAGCGACGTCGTGCTCGAGGGCCCGCCCCCGCACTCCCTCGCCGACTGGGGGCTCTCCGGGGAGGGAGTCGAGTCGGTCAACCCGCTCGCGATCGTCGCCGCGATCACCCCGCACGGGCGCACCGGCGGGCGCGCCGAGCTGCCCGGCAACGACCTCACCGCGGCCGCGTGGTCCGGCTGGGCGTCGATCAACGGCCTCGCCGACCGCGAGCCGCTCAAGGCGAGCGGGCTCATCGCCTCCTACCTCACGGGCGTCGCCGCCTACGGCGCGATCGCGAGCGCGCTCGTCGCGCGCGACCGGCGCGGCCTCGGCCAGCGCGTCGACGTCGCCGAGAGCGAGGCGATGCTCGCGGTGTTCGCCGCGGCGATGCTGCGCAGCGAGTACCACGGCGAGCCCTTCCAGCGCCGCGAGGTGATCGACGTGATCGGCACCTTCCCCGTGCAGGTGCGCGACGGGCACCTCTCGATCACGTTCGGGCTGGGACCGCGGCTGCGCGACGCGCTGCTCGCGCTCGGGCTCGAGGAACTCGCGGACGACCCGCGCTTCGCGACGCAGGCGCTCGTGACCCAGAACCGGGCGGCGTTCTCACCCCCGATCGAGGCGGCGATCCGCGACCGCGACCGCATGGAGCTGTTCGAGTCGCTCGCGACCCTGCGCGTGATTGCGGGCCCCGTGCTCACCACCGACGAGCTCGTGGGTAACGAGCAGCTCCGAGCGCGCGGGTTCTTCGTGCGGCCTGAGGAGGCGCGCGGCGACGCGCCCATCCGCGAGTACCCCGGGGCGCCGTTCCGGCTCACGGCGGCGCCCTGGCGGCTGCGGAACGCGGCCCCCGCTCGCGACGCCGACGGCGAGGCGATCGCGCGCGAGGTCACGCGCACGCGCCGCACG
>Ga0194131_10007855_pt1 | contig 14173 bp, 12 predicted proteins | sample TA2KigO120mmetaG_FD_148631 | JGI IMG/M metagenome (GOLD analysis project Ga0194131, IMG submission 148631) | Freshwater microbial communities from Lake Tanganyika, Tanzania - TA2015053 Kigoma Offshore 120m | ecosystem: Environmental > Aquatic > Freshwater > Lake | place: Tanzania: Lake... | reverse complement strand
TGGGACATCCGTGTCCGAATTTCGCCGCCTCCATGCCGGCGACCAGGGGGCTCATTGCCGCCCCCTGGACCCCCGCTAGCCTTGCTCTGTTCCGCGGGAAGAGAAGCGGCTTGTTTCGCACCGCCCGAAGACTCACACAAAACCGGGCTCAACGATTCCACTTGAACCCCGTACCAAGACAAATGTCCGTCCACGGCGTCATGGCTGGAGCCTTGCTGGGCATGATACGCAGAATGGTGCCGGCCGGGAATTCATCCGTTGTGGACAGACATACACCCCCAGTAGATCGGTCAACCACCCAGGCGCGCCAGGTAGGTTCGTTACTCTGATCGGGAGCAACGTATATCTCGACGGGATTGCCGTCGCGGCGAAGAGAGCGACGCAGCTCGGAAGGATTGGGCACATATGGATCGTAATCGCGGACCTTCGGGGCAGGCCGTGGAACGCTTTTGATGCGCGCCCCACCGCCAAGCAAGGTCCGGAACGCCATGATCGACAGGCAGCCTGCGACCATGCCGATGACAATTGGTACCCAGATTTCCCAGTACGGCAACCGGGTCAAAACACCGAGCGCCTGCATGGCAACATCCTCCGCGCGCTGGCTAGACTCGCAGGCGACCAACCACCTGCCGGAACCGTAGCATTATCTTGGCCTGCAGGCAAATAATCCGGGGCAAATCCGGCAGACAATCAGGAAAAGCCATGCTCGGCTACGGAGTGGCGTTTTCTCTGCGAAACATCCAGTACAGAATGGTCTTCATCTCGAATGGCTTCAAATCAGGCCTGAGCGACAGGATGCGGGCGGCGATGGCGGCGAGGTGGGGCGCCGCCCAGCTGGTGGCCGGCTCCTGCGCCATCGGGCCCAGGTAGCCCTTGCCGTGCGCCTGAAACTCGATCTGTTCACGCAGCTGGTAGGCAAACTTCAGCGGATCGGCGAACAGGCCTTTGTCGACCGAGATTAACGGCGGTGCGAAGGCAGCCGGGTAGCTGCGCGTCAGTGGATGCTCGTTGTGGGCAGCCGCAAAGATCAGCACGTCCTTGAAGTACCCTTCCTCGATTGCCCGTAACAGCTGATAGCGTCTCTGGAGTTGCTGCAAGCTGGCTTCCGGCACGCCCAGCGACAGGTTAACAACCTTGCACTTCCACACGTCGATGGCCCAGGTCAGGGCACGCTGCACGACCTCGACCTCGCTGCTGCCGCGCGGGCCGAAAACATCGGCGGAATACAGCTTCACGCGCGGCGCGATCGTGAGAATGATGTCGGCCACCGTCGTGCCGTGCGGGGTGCTCTGCTTGCCATCGTAGGGCGCCGGCTCGGTTTTCTCCGCCGAGAAGATACCCCCCTCGATCGGCAGGATCTCGCGCCCCAGCCCGCGATGCTTTTCCTCCAGCAGCCGGCGGTCCACTCCGCTATCGATCAGGCACACCTTTACCCCTTCTCCGGAGGCCCGCGCATCGCGCAGCAACCGTTCCGGCGTCAGCAAGGCAAGCACCTGGTCGAAGACGTTATCCATTCACCAGTCGGAAGTCAGAAGTCAGGAGTTACATGTCGGCAGTCAGTTTGTCGAGGAGATTGCGGAGGTTCTCCACGATCACAGTGCAATGCTGGACGGCGGCCGGGCCGTGTCGCAAAGCCAGCTCACGGACGGCCTCGGCGAGTCGCAGCGAATCCTCGGGCGGCACCGAGCCCGGCAGCGTGGCCGACAAGCCGGTGCGCAGTCGCTCCAGAACCGCCGCGGGCGGCGGCTCTTCAAGGTGGGGCGTCGGCTTGCCCTTGAGCGTCCGGGCCACGGAATCGCTGGCCCCCAGCGCGGCAGCGACAGCGTCCAGCAGCACGCGCTGCGTTTGCCGGCCCGCCAGCGCTTGCCGCAGCATCTCGGCGCCAAACTCCGCCGCAGCGCCCACCAGTCGCTGATCATCCAGCGTGAACGCCCCATTGTCCTTGTCGAAGAGTTCCATCACGGCCAGCGTGTCGGCACTGACCAGCATGGGCGCGGCCAGCACGGAGTGCCGATTCATTTCGAACGGCTGCAAGTCAACCTGGCTAGTATGTGTTGATTTATCGAGGTCGGTCCAGGCACAGGCTTCCTGCATGCTGGCCACCGAGGCCGCCAGCGAACGCGCGAATGGCACGAGCGGCGCCGCAATCGCCTTGCCGGCGGCATCATAGGCCCGCAGTGACTCGGCGGGCTGGGCGGCACTATCGTAGTGCCGCACCAGCAGGGCGCCGTCGCCGGCCCCGGTGGCACGCATCAAGAAGCGGAACAGGCTGCCCACGGCCTCCGGCAGCGGCACCGGATCATTCAGCGCCGCCGCCGACTGCACCAGCGGAACAATCTTCTCGACGGCCTCGCGAAAGTCCATCAGGCCGGCATGCAGCCGGCGCTCGCGCTTGGCCGGCCGGATGACGTCGAGTTGCTTCCGCACTGCATGCAAGAAGGTTTCGCGGCTCAGATCCTGGTTCTTGTCCAGATAATCGCGCACGCCCATGCGCATGGCATCGAGCGGTGTCGCCTGGTTGGCGAAGCCGGTGATCATGATGGCTAGCACGTGCGGATTGAATTCGAAAAGATCCTGCAAGAGCTGCAAGCCATCGTCGCCGGCGCCCAGAGCCCAGTCGAGGATCGCCAGGTCGATGGTGTGCCGATCGGCCAGTTGCAGCGCCGATTCGGCATCGTGGGCGGTCAAGATCTCGCAATCGAGCCGGGCCTCGGCCAGCCAGTCGTGAAACGTTCGCCGCACCGGCTCCTCGTCGTCCACGATGAGGATCGTCTCGGGAGCATCGGCGGATTGAGTCATGGCATGCTCCAGCAAGAATCCGGGTGTCATTGCGTCGGCCGCACATCGTAGGACAGCAGGACGTCCTGGTCGCGCAGATAGAGTCGGCCGCCGGCAACGACAGGGTGCGGCCAGGCACGCCTCTTGCTGCGCTCGGGCTGGTTGAAGCGACCTTTCTCACGGTAGCCGGCTGGTGTCGCCTCGACGAGCGCAAGCGGGCCGCTCTCGCTGCGAAGATACAGGTGGCCGTCGGCATAGGCGAGCGACCCCTTGCCGACGCTGCGGTTCTGCCAGGCGATCTTGCCGGACTTGAAGTGAACGCAGATGAGCGCGTTGGAACCGGTGCCGTAGATGTGGTCGTCGATCAGAATCATGCCGCCGTGATGGTTTTGAGCTCGTTGACGAAATAGGCTTCATCGGCCGAGAAGCCGGCATTGTTTCGCGAGATCCTGGCGAGTCCGCCGCCGGTGCCGTAGCCGGAGGCGGCAAGGACACAATCGTCGCGAACGATGGGCGTGGAACAGTTGGCGGTGCGGTTGGCCGGTCTGTCGTAATGCCAGAGAAAAGCGCCGTCCCTGGCCGACACGCCGATCACGCCACCGCTCAGGAACTGGATATACTGCTTCGTACCGGCGATCTCCGCACTGACGACAGAGGAATAGGCTGCCGTCGTGTACTTGCGCTTGCCCCCTGGCAAGCCTTGCGGCGCGGCGCTCCAGATGCGCTGGCCCGTGTCCTTGTTGAGCGCCACGAGCGTATTCGCATCCCCCCCGGGCGTGCACACGAGCACGTCGCCATCGATCAGCGGCGACTCCGTGTAGGCCCAGCGGCCACAGCGGCCGGCGAAATCGCTCTGGAGGTCTTTCTTCCAGCGAACCTTGCCGTCGCTGACTGCCATGCAGGCGAGCTTGCCGTCGGAACTGATGGCGTAAAGCCACTTGCCGTCGATGGTCGGCGTGCAGCGCGGCCCAGGATAGCCCCCGGCCATCTGCCCGATGGGAGTGGCCCAGCGACGCCGGCCGTCGCGCGCGTCCAGCGCGATCACCACCTCCTGCCCGTCTTCGGTGCCGAGCAGATAGATCGTCCCGGCAGCGATGGACGGCGTCGAATAACCGTCGCCAAGTCCGGTCACTTTCCAGACCAGCGGCGGCCCGCCCTTCGGCCATTGCTTGAGCAGCCCTTTTTCCGAAGACAGTGCATTCCGATCCGGTCCGCGCCAGCCCGGCCATTCCCCGGGCATTGCCTTGAGCTGCGCGAAGCCGCTCGACGCCGTGATCAGCAACAACATCCCAGCCAGCGGCACCCGCGCTTGCGACACCATCAGCCCCCCTCCACATTGAACCTGGGATTCGGAAACCGTCACACGGTTTAGATTATGGGAGCCTTGGGCCAAGTTCAGCGCATTCGGTTCGGGGCCGAAACCGCCAAGGTCACTCGGTCCGAAACGTGACCTTGCCTTCCTTGGCGTCGTAGTCGCCGACCACCTTCTGTCCATCGCGAACCTTGCCTTCCAGGATCATGCGGCCGAGGACATTCTCGACCTCCTTCTGAATGGCCCGCTTCAAGGGCCGGGCGCCGTAGACCGGGTCGTAGCCGACGCGCACCAGGTGCGTCTTGGCGCCATCGGTGAGCTCCAGAGTGATGTGCCGTTCCTCCAGCCGTTCGTGCAGCCGCTTGAGCTGGATGACGACGATGTCCTTCAGGTGTTCCTCGGACAGGGCATGGAAGACGATGGTCTCGTCCACGCGGTTGAGGAACTCGGGACGGAAGTGCTGTCGCATCTCGTCCAGCACGGCTTCCTTCATGCGATCATAGACCTCGCCGATGTACGAGCCCTTGTACTGCAGGATGCGATGGCTGCCGATGTTGGACGTCATGATGACGATGGTGTTCTTGAAGTTCACGGTGCGGCCCTGGCCGTCCGTGAGCCGGCCGTCGTCGAGAATCTGCAAGAGCACGTTGAACACGTCGGCATGCGCCTTCTCGATCTCGTCGAAGAGGACGACGCAGTAGGGCCGGCGGCGGACCGCTTCCGTTAGCTGGCCGCCTTCCTCGAAGCCGATGTAACCCGGCGGAGCGCCGACCAGGCGGGCGACGTTGTGCTTCTCCTGATACTCGGACATGTCGATGCGGATCATGGCGCGCTCGTCGTCGAAGAGGAACTCGGCGAGGGCGCGGGCCAGCTCGGTCTTGCCGACACCGGTGGGCCCAAGGAAGATGAACGAGCCAATGGGCCGTTGCGGGTCCTTGAGCCCGGAGCGGGCGCGGATCACCGCCTCGGCGACGGCCGTCACCGCCTCGTCTTGGCCGATGACGCGCTTGTGCAGCTCCTCGTCGAGATGCAAGAGCTTCTGCACCTCGCCTTCGAGCAGCTTCGACACCGGCACGCCGGTCCAGCGGCTCACGACCTCGGCGATGTCCTCCTCGTCCACTTCTTCCTTGATAAGCTGCTGGCTGCCTTGCTTTTGCGAGAGCTGTTCCTCCTCGCTCTTGAGCTTCTTCTCGAGGTCGAGAAGCTTACCATACTTGAGCTCGGAGACCTTCTGGGCGGAAAGCTGGCCACGTCGGTAGGCCTCCTCGGCCTGCTCGACTTCGAGCTTGCAGTCGTCGTATTGCTTGCGGAGGTCACGCAGTTCCTGCACGACCTTCTTCTCCGCCTGCCACTGGGCGCTCAGCGCACTGGACTGTTCCTTCAACTCCGCCAGCTCCTTGTCAAGTCTTTCGAGACGATCGCGCGAGGCCGCGTCCTTCTCCTTGCGCAGGGCCTCGCGCTCGATCTCGAGCTGCATGACTCGCCGCGAGACCTCGTCGAGTTCGGCCGGCATGGAGTCGATCGCGGTACGCAGCTTGGCCGCTGCCTCGTCGACGAGGTCGATGGCCTTGTCCGGAAGGAAGCGGTCGCTGATGTAGCGATTGGACAGCACGGCTGCCGCCACCAGGGCGGCATCCTTGATGCGCACTCCGTGGTGCACTTCATAGCGCTCGCGCAGGCCGCGCAGGATCGAGATCGTATCCTCGACCGTCGGCTGGTCGACGAGGACGGGCTGGAAGCGCCGTTCCAGGGCGGCGTCCTTCTCGATGTGCTTGCGATACTCGTCGAGCGTCGTGGCGCCGATGCAGTGCAGCTCGCCGCGGGCCAGCATCGGCTTCAGCAGGTTGCCGGCGTCCATCGCCCCTTCCGCCTTGCCGGCGCCGACGACTGTGTGCAGCTCGTCGATGAAGAGGATGATGTCGCCGTGCGATTCCTGCACTTCCTTGAGGACCGCCTTCAGCCGTTCCTCGAATTCGCCGCGGAACTTGGCCCCTGCGATGAGGGCGCCCATGTCGAGCGCGACGACGCGCTTGTCCTTGAGCCCCTCCGGCACGTCGCCGCGGACGATGCGCTGCGACAAACCCTCGACGATGGCCGTCTTGCCCACGCCCGGCTCGCCGATGAGCACCGGGTTGTTCTTGGTCCGCCGCGACAGCACCTGCACGACGCGACGGATCTCCTCGTCCCGGCCGATGACCGGATCGAGCTTGCCCTGGCGAGCGTACTGGGTCAGATCGCGGCCATAGCGTTCCAGGGCTTCGTAGGTGGCTTCCGGATTCTGCGACGTGACGCGCTGATGGCCGCGAACGTCCTGCAGCACGGCGGTCAGCTTGCCGCGATTGACGCCGAACTCCTTGAGGATCTTGCCGGCGGCGCCGCTGTCGTCGCACAGCGCGAGCAGGAAATGCTCGACGGAGATGTATTCGTCTTTGAGCTTCTTCCCCTCGTCCTCGGCCTGGCCGATGATGCGATTGAGCCGGCTGCTGACGCCGACCTCGCCGCCTCCCCCGGTGACGCGCGGCAACTTCTCCAGCTCGCGATGCACCTTGACCTTGAGCGCCTCCAGGGGCACCTCCGCCTTGTTCAGGATCGCGGACGCCAGCCCATGCTCCTGATCGAGCAGGGCCAGGAGCAGATGCTCCGGCTCCATCTGCTGATGGTTCAGCTTGCTCGCCAGGCGATGGGCCGCACTCAGTGCTTCCTGGGATTTCTCGGTGAAACGGTCGTGGTTCATGGTGCTCCTTGATTTCTAGATTAGAGCGTCCATCATCAAGGAAAGATTCGGGCACTGTTCACGTTTCGCGCTCGCTCCGACCCTGGCAGAGACAGCATCCTCCAGCAAGAAACTCGTTGCGTTGCCACCCCCCTCTGTGCACCCCGGCAACGAATGCGCCGCTGAGGCCGATGGCGCAAATGATTATGTCGCATTGGCTTGTGGCGAGCGCGCGAATCCCGGATTCGTTGCCGGGGTGCGCCTCCCCTCCCGGCTGGCTGCGGATTTCCCGGCAATTGCATCGGCAGGCCGGTAGAATGACCGCATGGGCAAGAAGCACGCACGATCGCTCTACCGGCAACCGTATCGTTATGCGTCGCCGGACATCCCGATGCGGGCCATCCGTGGCCATGCCCGCAGGATCGCCGAGCGCTTTCATCCGCACAAGATCATCTTATTTGGCTCGTACGCCTATGGAACGCCCCACATCGAAAGTGACGTGGATCTGCTTGTCGTCATGCCAGCACGCGACGTCGTCAACCAGGCCATCCGCATCTGCCAGGCGTGTGAGCGCCCCTTTTCGCTGGATTTGATCGTTCGAACTCCGCTGCAGATCGAACGCGGTCTGGCAGAGGACGATTGGTTCCTGCGCGAAGTGATGGACAAGGGAAAGGTCTTGTATGAAGCGTGGGTTCGCAGGCCGGGAAAGAGTGGCAAGGAGTCGGGCCATTGAGTGACGGCGGCGGGTCACAGGGCAGCAAAGCCGCCGGGAGTACAAGCGAGCGCATCGAGGTACGTTATTTCGCGATCAAGAGCCGGCGTCCGAGTTCCTTGCCGACCGGGTAGACCCGCTCCGCAGGCAGGAGGCGCTTGGCCTTGTCTGCTTTGCCCGAATGGAGCAAATCGTAAATCTTGCGGACCTCGACGGTACGGTCCTCAATGGCCACGATCCAGTCCTCCCCGTATTCGCGAATAACGTGCCGGCTCAAGCCGACCTGAATACTGCCATGCAGCAAGCCGGCCCCGCGCAACGACCGCTCCGGGTCCCACTGCAAATGGACCACGGCGGCGGCAAGCTGCGCGGCCCATTCTTCAGGTGAAGCAAACACTCCGGGCACATAGGAGGTCAAGACGGCAAGCGACAGAGCTTTCTCCCACCCCGTTCGCTTGATCCGCACGGCAAGTACACGCTCCTGTCCGCTCTTTCGTGCCCAGTTGCTGCGATGCATGAGCCACAGAAACGAAGGCTTGATCCAGGTCATGCGGTGGAATGAGAACGGCGGCGCGAAACGCCCGGCCTTTAAGGCGGCATCGGCGATTGCCGGCGAGTACGCCTGGTAGATTACAATCGTCTCACGATCGTAGTCGGCTCGAATCTCATGTTTCGCAGCCACTGTCACCTCCAGTTGTTTTGGGAGTGGAGCAAGATCGAGACGCATCGTCACTCAGAAAACGACAGTTGCGTCCGGCAAGTGGTTCACTTGAGCACAACTCCATCCCCTTGAACCAGAAGAAAAGCCGGGCCCTTTTTCTGTGCCAATGCCGCGAGTCCCGGAAAGAAGAGCGAACTGAAAGCCGGATCGCGACACTCGCATGCCTTTGCGTATCTTACCTGCATTGGGAGTCAGTCCGCATGCAGCGCATTCGCATCGGCAATGGTTGCGGGTTCTGGGGGGACAACCTCGATGCGCCCATTGTGCTCGCCGAGCAGGGCCGGCTCGACTATCTCACGCTCGAGTATCTCGCCGAGCTGACGATGTCGATCCTCGCGCTGCAGAAGCAGCGCGATCCGGAGGCGGGCTTTGCCGGCGACTTCCTCGATGTCCTTGCGCGGCTCACTCCCATCCTGCGGAAGCAACCGGGCCTCAAGATCGTCACCAACGCCGGCGGCATGAATCCGCGCGCTTGCGCCGCCAGGGCCAAGGCGATCCTGGTCAAGGAAGGCCTCGCGAATCGCACGGTGGCTGCGGTCACGGGCGATGACCTGCTGCCAGGGCTCGACGAGTTGCTCGCCGCCGGGCATGATCTCGCCAATATCGAAACCGGCGCGAAGCTGGCAACGATTCGCGAACGCGTCGTCAGCGCCAACGCCTATCTGGGCGCCTCCGGCATCGTGCAGGCACTCGCACAGGGCGCGCGCATCGTCATCACCGGCCGGGTGGCGGATGCGTCCTTGACGGTCGGCCCGGCGATGCACGCGTTCGGCTGGATGGCCGACGACTGGTCGCGGCTGTCGGCGGCCACGGTGGCGGGGCATCTCATCGAGTGCGGCGCCCAGGTCAGCGGCGGACTCTGGTGCAACTGGCGCGACGCCGCCGACCTCGCCAACGTGGGCTACCCCATCGCCGACATCGCCGCCGACGGCGTCTTCGACATCACCAAGCCGGCAGGCAGCGGCGGCGCCGTCAACCTGGAAACGGTGAGCGAGCAACTGCTCTACGAGGTCGGCGATCCGGCGCGCTACTTCACGCCGGATGTGATCGCCGATTCCACGACGGTGAAGCTGACGCAGGTCGGCCCGGACACCGTGCGCGTCGAGAACGCGCAGGGTCTGCCCGCTCCGGATACGCTGAAGGTTTCCATCGCCTATCGCGACGGCTTCATGACAAGCGGCACGCTGGTCATCGCCGGCCCGGACGCCGTCGCCAAGGCCCGGCTGGCAGGGGAGATGTTGCTCGCACGCGTTCGCCGTGCCGGTTTCGAACTGGCACGCACCTCTGTCGAATGCCTGGGCGCCGGCGACTGCGTTCCCGGTCTGCGGCAAGCGAATGACCCACCGGAGGTCGTGCTGCGCGTATCGGTCCACGATTCACGCCGCGCCGCCGTCGAGCGCTTCGCCAAGGAGTTCGCCCCGCTGGTAACCTCCGGCCCGCCGGGAGTCACCGGCTACACCACGGGCCGGCCGCCAGTGCGGGAGGTCTTCGCCTACTGGCCGGCACTGGTGGACCGCAAGGTTTGTCCGCATCGGCTGGAGGTCCTTTGACATGCCCGGCGAGTGGCGAGCGCTTTATCGAAAGACATTCGAGGCGATCCTTCGAAAGCCATCTTCAAGGGATGGATACTCAGCGCAGACCGTTCGACGTGCCGAGTCTCGACTTGGTGCCAAGCTGCCACGCGCACTGCGAGACTATTATCTGTTGATCGGACGACATGCGCTGAATCGCGTGTTCAACCAGCTACTCGCGCCGAACAGGATTGAGATTTCTGGCGGGCATCTGGTGTTTCAGGAAGAGAACCAGGCAGTGGTTGTCTGGGGCACGAAGGTCAGCTCGGAAGCGAACGATCCGGCGGTTTTCGTGGCCAACATTCTCAACGATGGAACGACTGGCCCCTGGCTGCCCGAGAAGGCGCGTTGCTCGCAGTTCTTGAGCGCCATGCTCTGCTGGCAGGCCGTTTGTGGCGGACTGCCACACCGAGCCTGCGCCGAACGCGTCGGCAAACCGGCATTGCAACGAGTCAAACGTTGCTGGCCGCTCCTCGGTCGGACCTGGCAACTCGCGGCCTATGCCAGCAATGGTAAGGTCGTGTGCGTTGTCAAAGATGGTAAGCGGTCGTTCTTGGAAGTTGCCGGGAGGACAGAAAAGGACGTAACTGCCATCGAAGCTACGGTGGGCCTTGAAATGGTCGCAGTCTAGCCGCGGCTGGGAACCAGGTCATCAGCCATCGTTGACGCGTCAATCTATTCAGCGAACGATTAGGATAAGCTGCCGGGGCCGCCTGCAAGACCTTCATGCCGCGCGAAACCAGGACGGCGGCCCCGGTCAGCTTCATCCGTTGGTTCGGCCGTTTCCTGTCATGGTTCGGTTTCCAAGCTCCAAACGCTCGTCTGCCCGTGGTTGAAACAGACCGCGATCCGCTTGCCGTCGGCGCTGATGTCCATGCCTATCGGGGTATCCCTGCGGGCCACGAAGGAAGCGACTTCGCGCCCGGTCGCGATGTCCCATATCTTCACCGTGCCAGCCACAACGCCGTGTCCACCACCGGTGACGCCAACGATCCATTTGCCATTGGGGTGGAATGCCACGCGACGGAGCGGCACTTTCCCGAAGGTGCGGAACTCTTTGCCGGTGTCCGCGTCCCAAAGCCGGACGGTTACGACGCGACCATCGGCTTCACCACCCGTCACGATCCGCGTGCCGTCGCGGTTAATCGCGAAACTGCGGATGTCGTCGTCGCCCAGATCCTTGAGCGCGAGGAGTTCTTTGCCGGTCTCGGCGTCCCAGAGGCGCACCGCAGAAGCGGGTCCGGAAACCGAGCTGGCGACGATGCGCTTGCCGTTGCCGCTGAACTTCGCGCCGGACACGCTGAACTTGAGGCCTTTGAGATCAAGAAGCTCTTTCCCAGTGTCGACGTCCCACACGGTCAAAAACTGTATTCGGACAGGTGGAGAGCCATCAGCGGTATGACTATTGCCACCAGCGATGACGATCCGTTTGCTGTCGGGACTGAAGGCAACGCTGCCAACCGCCGACGGACTGGGTTTTTCCAGGATGCGGATGCGCTCGCCCGTCTGCGAGTCGAAGAGTGCCACGAACGCTCTGCCGCGTTCCTCCCGTTTCGCCCACGCGCGTTTGCCGCCCGTAACGATGAGTTTGCCGTCGGGGCTGTACGCGATCGAATTGAGCCACGCCGCCGCCTGCGCGTTATCAACCGGATCGGCGTTCACCCAGAGCATTCGCTTGCCGGTCTCGACTTCCCAGACCGCGAAGCTGCCGTTCGGCCCGTATCCGCCGTTGGCCGCGACGACCACGCGCGTGCCATCGGGACAGAACGCAACCCCGCTCGTGCCGGACCAATTCGGGTTGATGTGCCGGATCTCTTTCGGCTTGAGGACGGGTAACTTGTTGTCCGGCTGCGCGTACGCCGCAGTTGCAGAAGTCCATGCGACTGCGATGAAGCCCCAGGCCACTGCCGTGATCTTCGATTTCATGGAAGTGCCCCCATCTGAACCGAAACCGAACGACACCGTTCACCTGCGCGGCGGCTGCTGAGACGTTGAACCCTGAGCAACCGTGATGCCGCCCTGTCAGGTGCAACGGCTGGTTCGGCGAGGCCCTACTTCTTGCGCCGGGTTTGCTTCGCAGAGAGCTCCAGAACCACCTTGCCCTCCGGATTGGTAAAGGTCATGGTCCACTCGACATGATCCTTGTCGATGAAACGCTCGATACCGTGGTGCTTCCATGCAACGTCCGAGCTTTTCCACGTCATGGTCTGTGCCTTCTCGTCCCAGGTCCCCAGGAATGGAACCGTGCACTCATCGTTGATGAAGCATGCACGATACTGCTTGCCCTTCGAGTCGTAGGTGATCAGGAAGTGGGATTCTTTTTTGGTCGATACGTCTTGCTCCTCGGAAAGGACAAACTTGCCCTCACGCGACCACTTGCGGCTCTGGATGCTGGTGGACTTCTCACCTGTCCCCTTGGTGGTGACCACGGTCTCCCACTCGCCAAGGAAACGGTCGAGGACCTGCAGCTCGGCCGATCGCTTGGGGGCGTCCTGCGCGCTCACGGGGCCAGGCACACTCGGCAGGATGCAGATGGTGAGTGCGATCGAAATCAGTCGCATGGTGAGACTCCTCCCGTTGATGTCGCCGAACATGTGATTCTGTATTCCCTGGAAGACATATTACCCATCGGCTTTGGCGTCGGTCAAGGAGCTACGTGATTGCAAGAGAAGGGCTTGCGTCCAGATTATTACTATCGAGAATTGTAAATGCAGGAGACGTCGCCTTGAAAGTTCTCGAGCGGGTAGTCGCGGCCTGAGGCGGTACGCTGCGCGTGTGGGGAAAAAGGTTCGCACCAATCCCGATTATTTTCGAGGGGTGACTCTGGCCTGTTGAATAACCCGGTGTGCCGTCATCCCGGATTTGTTGCGCTTGCCAGTGTCGCTCAGCCCCGTTCCACGGGGCTTCCCGCGAAGCGGTTCAGGCCCGCCGTTGACGGTGGGTACAGCAGTTCGCAAGTCCGTTTCCCTAGCCCCGTTCTACGGGGCTTCTCGCAGTTTCGCTTGAGCGCTGCGTTCAGCGGCTGAAGCCAAACCACGAGAAGGCCCGTGAACGGGCCTCGTGCTTTTCTGTCGTCCGCGACAACCCGCCGTGAACGGCGGGCCTGAACCGCTGCGCGGCAAGCCCCGTAAACGGGGCTGGGAGCGCAACGAGCCTTCGAAAAAGCCGATTGCGTTTTTCGCCTGTATCTCCAATGATTTTCAGCAGCCCAGGGTGACTCTCGCGAAACTTGGCCGGCAACTTTCGGGGCTGCCGACGAACCTCCTGGTTGGGGCGATCAGGATTGCCCAGGGTCAGGTTTCCTCGTACCCCTTGTCGGTCTTCTCCTCGATCAACTTGTCGGCGTGCTTCCGGGCGGCGGCTTCGTCGGCGAAGGACTTGACGTTGGTCTGACCGTCGCTGCCGATGCGGCCGTAGCGGACGGTGACCTCGGAGCCGGCGACGGCGATCTCCCAGAACTTGCTCGACTTGCCCTCGACAAACTCGAAGCGTCGGGCGGATGCTGCTGAGGGCTTTTCTTTTCGGGCGGGGGGTGATTTCTTGGAAGGTGCAGCAACGGTCGCCTTCGGCTCCCCGCTCAACGATGATTCGCGGATGCCGACGTAGGAAGGAAAGCGAGGCACGCCGGCGTCGGAAAGCTCCTGGTAGCGGTAGGTGATGACGCTGCCGACGGGGGGCGGACTCTCGCGCTCGGCGTCCGAGAAGCCGGTGCCGACGGAGAAGGTCGTGCCGTCTGCCATCTCGATGAGCAGGGCACCCAGGCGGCCCTTGTGCCGGCCGGCCCCTTCCAGGTGCTTGAGGACGCGCCCCTCGGCGTCGTGAAAACTCTTCACCTTAAGGAGCGTGGACGAGCGGCCGCTCTCGTATTTCGAGCCAGCCTGCCGCATCATCAGGCCTTCGCCGCCAAGCGCTTCCAGCCGCGCCAGCTCGCCGCGCAGGTGCTCTACCCCCTTGCACAGCTCATGCGCATGGGCGGCCGCGAACTGCGGCTTGGTTGACTTGACGACCTCTTGGACGAACTCGAGCCGTTTCTCGAAGCCCTTCTCGACCTTCGGGGCGTCGAAGATCACGTAGCGGACTTCCTTCCAGTGGTCGCTCTTGTCCTGCCGGCGGACGATGCTGACGGTCCGCTGGAACTTCTTGCGGTCCATCCACAGCTCACCGTCGAAGGGCACGTCGGGCAGGCCGGCGACGAACCAGTCCGGGGCGTGAAAGCGATTGCCGAGCCGCGACCAGAACTGCTTGCCGTCCCAGAAAGCGCAAACAGACTGCCACTCAAAAGACCTCTTGTCCGCCAACGGCGAAATTGCCCATAATCGCTATCCCAGCACTCTTGTCGCTGGCTGAATGGAGTCGGAAACGTCGC
>Ga0194131_10007854_pt1 | contig 14175 bp, 8 predicted proteins | sample TA2KigO120mmetaG_FD_148631 | JGI IMG/M metagenome (GOLD analysis project Ga0194131, IMG submission 148631) | Freshwater microbial communities from Lake Tanganyika, Tanzania - TA2015053 Kigoma Offshore 120m | ecosystem: Environmental > Aquatic > Freshwater > Lake | place: Tanzania: Lake... | reverse complement strand
CTGCGGCGACTCCGGGTCGGCGCGTTCACCGAGTCCGACGCGGTGCCCCTCGACGCCGTGGAGGCCGACCCGGCGGCCGCGCTGATCGGCCCGGCCGACGCGATGCGGGCGCTGACCCGGTTGGCGGTCGATCCCGAGGCGGCCGCGCTCGTCTCCCACGGCTCGACGCTCCCCGAGGCGCTCGCGTCACCCGGCGCGCCCGGGCCGTTCGCCGTGGTCGACGCCGCTGGGGGACGGCTGCTCGCCGTCTACGAGCGGCGCGGCGCGTCGCTGCGACCCGCGGTCGTGATCCCTGCCGATGCCTGACCCGTGGGGGCGTCCAGGGGGTCGCCACCCGGGCCGGACCGGGCGCCGGCGCCGGTTCGCGGCACAATGACGGCGATGGAGGTCACCCCGCTCGACGAGTTCATGGCGCGCGCGGAAGGCGCGGTCGTCACCATCGGCGCGTACGACGGCGTCCACCTGGGCCACCAGGCGGTGCTGCGGCTGGTGCGCGAGCTCGCGACCGCTCGGGGCCACGAGGCGGTCTGCGTCACCTTCGACCGCCACCCCGCCGAGGTCGTCCGGCCGAAGTCGGCGCCCAAGCAGCTGACCGCCCTCGAGCAGAAGGTCGAGCTGCTCGCCGCTACCGGCTTCGTCGACCGCACCTGCGTGGTCCACTTCGACGAAGCCCGCTCCAAGGAGGCCGCCGAGGACTTCGTGCGCGACGAGCTCGTCGGCCGCCTCGGCGCCCGGCTGGTCATCGTCGGCGCCGACTTCCACTTCGGCCACCGCCGTCACGGCAACGTCCGGCTGCTCGAGCAGATGGGCGCCGAGCTCGGCTTCGAGGTGCTCGGCCTCGGGCTCGTGCCCATCGAGGGCGAGCACAGCGGGCTGCCGTACTCGTCCACCGAGATCCGCCGGCTGGTCTCGGTGGGTCGGGTGCGGGAGGCCGCCGCGCTCTACGCCCGGCCGCCGCGCCCCCACGAGGTGTGGGGCACGGTCGAGACCGGTGACCGGCGGGGGCGTGAGCTGGGCTTCCCCACGGCCAACGTCGCGGTGGCGAGCCGCATCTGCCTCCCGGCCGACGGCATCTACGCCGGCACCTACGTGACCCCCGACGGCGTGGAGCGGCCCGCCGCGATCTCGCTCGGCCGCCGGCCCACCTTCTACGAGGCCCAGGAGACGTCGCTGCTCGAGGCCCACCTCCTCGACTTCGACGGCGACCTGTACGGCCAGCCCGCCCGGGTGCGGTTCGTCGAGCGGCTCCGGGGCGAGGAGCGCTTCGACTCGATCGACGCCCTCGTGGCCCAGATGACCGACGACTGCGCCCGAGCCGCCGAGATCGTCCAGGCGCATCTCGCGGGCAGGTAGTCCCGGGCCGGGGCGGTTCCGCAGCGGAACCGCCTCCGGAGATCCGGACCGGCGATTCGTCGGACATCGTGTTCCCTGTCGGGAAGCGCACGGTCCGACGAAGGCAGCCAACCGGCTTCGTCGCCCCGTGAGTCCCGCTGTGCCGGAGGACCAGGCCGCACCGGCCGGCAGCGGGGGTGACCTGGTACCCTTGCGGGCTGCCGACATCCGTCGGCCCTTCTCCCCTCGAAGCAAAGGCTCGAGCTCTCGCATGCCCGACAAGACCGCAACGATCGAGAAGCACCGCCTCCACGAGTCCGACACGGGCTCCCCGGAGGTCCAGGTGGCGATCCTCACCGAGCGGATCAACCACCTCACGGAGCACCTGAAGGTCCACCAGAAGGACCACCACTCGCGCCGTGGGCTGCTGATGCTCGTCGGTCGGCGTCGGCGGCTGCTCGACTACCTCCGGCGCAACGACGTCGAGCGGTACCGGGCGCTGATCGCCGAGCTCGGCCTGCGCCGGTAGGGAAGAGGGACCCGAGGAGCGGATCGTCCGCTCCTCGTCTCGCGTCAGGGCTCCTGGCGTGAGCCAACCGGCGGGCACGCGGTCGGTTGTCAGTCGCGAAGGCCCGGGCCTCCCGAGGGAGCGGTCCGGACCCTGGCAACTGGGAACCGTCCGGGTCCGCCGCCCGAACAAGGAGTTCCCGCATGGCCGAGGCCATTCGCGTTTCCGGGCCTGTCAACGACGACGGCCTCGTGATGTCGTTCGAGACGGGCCGCCTGGCCCAGCTCGCCGACGGTGCCGTGCTCGTGCAGCTCGGCGAGACCACCCTGCTGTCCACCGTGGTCAGCAGCACCCCCCGTGAGGGCATCGACTTCTTCCCGCTGACGGTCGACGTCGAGGAGCGCATGTACGCCGCGGGCAAGATCCCCGGCTCGTTCTTCCGCCGCGAGGGCCGCCCGGGCGAGCAGGCCATCCTCACCTGCCGCCTCACCGACCGGCCGCTGCGCCCGTCGTTCCCTGACGACTTCCGTAACGAGGTCCAGGTCATCGCCACGATCCTCGGCGCCGACCTCGAGAACCCGCACGACATCGCCTCGATCAACGGCGCGTCGGCGGCCCTCATGGTGTCGGGCATCCCGTTCAACGGCCCGATCGGCGCCGTGCGGATCGCGCACATCGACGGTGAGTGGCGGGCCCACCCCACCTACCAGGAGGGCGACACGTCGACCTTCGAGATGGTGGTCGCGGGCCGCAAGCTCCACGACGGCGACGTCGCCATCATGATGGTCGAGGCCGGTGGCACCGAGGTCACCTGGGAGCTCTACGAGAACGGCGCGCCCAAGGTCGACGAGGACGTGCTGGCCGAGGGCCTCGAGTGGTCGAAGCAGTGGATCCTCGCCTCGATCGACCTCCAGCTCGACCTGGTGCGTGCGGTCCAGGAGGCCCGCGGCCCGATCGAGGTCAAGGACTACCAGCCCCGCGTCGACTACCAGCCCGACGCGTTCGACGCCGTGGCCGCCGCGGTCAAGGCCGAGACCAGCGAGGCGATGTTCATCGCCGACAAGAACGCCCGCAACACCCGCCTCGCCGAGATCGAGTCGGGTCTGGTCGCCACCCTCGTGGGCAGCGACGACGCGCCGGGGCAGTTCGCCGGTCGCGGTGGTGAGGTCAAGAAGGCCTTCCGCTCGCTGCAGAAGAAGGTCGTGCGCACCCGCATCGTCGAGGAGGGCGTCCGCATCGACGGCCGCTCCACCTCGCAGCTGCGCCCGCTGTCGGCCGACGTCGACCTCATCCCCACCGCGCACGGCACCGGCCTGTTCCAGCGTGGCGAGACGCAGGTGCTCACGGTGACCACGCTGGGCATGCCCCGCATGGAGCAGATGCTCGACACGATCGGCATCGACGACCGCAAGCGCTACATGCACCACTACAACTTCCCGCCGTTCTCCACCGGTGAGACCGGGCGGGTGGGCTCGCCGAAGCGCCGCGAGATCGGCCACGGCGCGCTGGCCGAGCGGGCGCTCGTGCCCGTGGTGCCCAACGCGATCGAGTGGCCCTACACCTTGCGGGTGGTCTCCGACGTGCTCGCGTCGAACGGCTCCACCTCGATGGCGTCGGTGTGCGGCTCCACGCTGTCGCTGATGGACGCCGGCGTCCCGATCAAGGCCCCGGTCGCCGGCATCGCGATGGGTCTCGTATACCACGATGGCAAGTACGTCACCCTCACCGACATCCTCGGCGCCGAGGACGCGTTCGGCGACATGGACTTCAAGGTCGCCGGCACCCGTGACTCGGTGACCGCCCTCCAGCTCGACACGAAGATCGACGGCCTCCCGGCCGACGTGCTCAAGCAGGCGCTGCACCAGGCCAAGGACGCCCGGATGCAGATCCTCGACGTCATGGAGGGTGCGCTCGCGGGGCCCCGTGACGACGTGAAGGGCACCGCGCCGAAGATCGTCAGCTTCGAGATCCCGATGGACAAGATCGGCGAGGTGATCGGGCCGAAGGGCAAGGTCATCAACACGATCACCGCGGAGACCGGTGCCGACGTGTCGGTGAGCGACGACGGCGTGGTCGGCACGGTGACCATCGGCTCGAAGGAGTCGGCCAACGTCGCCGAGGCCCGGCGCCGGATCGAGCTCATCCTCGACCCGCCGACCGCCGAGCTCGGCGCCGTCTACACCGGCAAGGTGGTGAACGTCACCAAGTTCGGTGCGTTCGTCAACGTGCTGCCCGGCAAGGACGGCCTGCTGCACATCTCCAAGCTCGGCCGCGGCAAGCGGATCGACCGGGTGGAGGACGTCCTCAACCTCGGCGACGAGGTGGAGGTCAAGGTCGACGACATCGACAACTCCGGCAAGCTCTCGCTGAGCCTCGTGGGCGACGAGCCCGAGGGCGAGGCGGGCGGCTCGGCCCCCGCCGGTGGCGGCGAGCGCGCCCCGGCGCCGGCCGCGGCGGCCCCGAGCGGCGACGGGGGCTCCCGGGCCTCGGTCTCGTTCGAGGACTCGTGGGAAGAGGAGGCCAAGGGTGAGTTCGGCGACCTCGGCCCGGCCGAGCGCGGCGGCGACTCCGGTGGCCGTGAGGGCGGCGGTGGGCGACGCCGCGGTGGTGGCGGCCGTCGCCGCTGAGCCGACGGCCACCAGCCGATCGACCGATGAGGCCGCGCACCGGGCGATCCCGGTGCGCGGCCGATTCGTCTCAACCCCCGTTTCCCCCGTGACGATGGAGGCCTGATGATCCGCACCTCGTCCCTCGACTCGGGACTGCGCGTCGTGACCGAGGCCATGCCCGGTCTGCGGTCGGTGGCGGTCGGGTTCTGGGTCGGCACCGGGTCGCGCGACGAGACCGACCCGATGGCGGGCGCGAGCCACTTCCTCGAGCACCTGCTGTTCAAGGGCACGCAGCGGCGCGGCGCCGCCGAGATCGCCGAGGCGGTCGAGTCGGTGGGCGGCGACATGAACGCCTTCACCGGCCAGGAGCTCACCGCGTTCTACGTGCGGATGCCCGACCAGCGACTCCCCCTCGCGGTCGACATCCTGTCCGACATCGTGTGGTCGCCGGCGTTGCGCCCGGCCGACGTCGACTCGGAGCGCCAGGTGATCCTCGAGGAGATCCGGATGCGCGACGACACGCCCGACGACCTCGTGCACGACCTGTTCGCCTCGGCGATGTTCCCCGACCACCCGATCGGCCGCGAGATCACCGGGAGCCCGGCGACCATCGAGCCGATGGCGCGCGACGCGATCGCCGAGTTCCACGCGGCCCACTACCACCCGGGCAACGTGGTGGTCGCGGTCGCCGGCAACGTCGATCACGACGAGGTCGTCCGGCTCGTGGAGGACGGCATGCGCGGGGTGGCCGGTGACCGGCCGGCCCGCCTCGCCCACGACGGCGAGCCCGGCCCCAAGCCGATCGCGCTGGTCGAGGACGACACGGAGCAGGTGCACCTCGTGCTCGGCATGCGGGCGATGCGTCGCGACGACCCCGATCGCTACGCGTTCGGCGTGGTCAACCAGGTGCTCGGCGGCGGCATGTCGTCGCGGCTGTTCCAGGAGGTGCGCGAGCAGCGCGGCCTCGCCTACAGCGTCTACTCGTACCGAGCCGCGTTCGAGGAGACCGGCGCGTTCGGCATCTACGCGGGCACCGCGCCCGAGCGGGTCGACGAGCTCCTCGACGTCCTCGACGGCCAGCTCGCGCGACTCCAGGCCGACGGCGGGGTCAGCGAGCGCGAGCTCGAGTCGGCCAAGGGCCATCTCACCGGGTCGATGGCGCTCGGCCTGGAGAGCTCGATCAGCCGCATGAACCGGATCGGTCGCAGCGAGCTGCTGATGGGGGAGATCCCGTCGCTCGACGAGCTCGTGCGCGCGTGCGAGGCCGTCACCGCCACCGACGTCGAGCGCGTGGTCGACCGGATCTTCCGCGACAACCCGCGCACGGTGGCCGCGGTCGGGCCCGTCACGGAGGCGGTCCTCGCCCGCGCCGTTTAGGCTCTCGCCATGAGCGCAGGTGTGCGGCCGTGATCCGGGTCGGAGTGTTCGGCGCCGGTGGGCGCATGGGTTCCACGGTGTGCGGCGCCGTCGCCGCCGACCCCCAGCTCGAGCTCGTCGCCGCCGTCGACCCGTACCACTCGGGGATCGACCTCCAGCAGCTCGGGGTCGGCGGGTCGGGCGTGCAGGTCGCCCGCTCGGCGTCCGCGCTGCTCGACGCCGGCGCCGAGGTGGTCGTCGACTTCACGGTCGCCGACGCCGCGCGCGCCAACCTGGAGTGGTGCGCCGACAACGGCGTGCACGCGGTCGTCGGCACCACCGGCTTCGCCGATGCCGACCTCGAGCACTTCGCCGCCCGCTTCGACGCGAGCGCGGCCAACTGCGTGATCGCGCCCAACTTCGCCATCGGGGCGGTGCTGATGATGCGGTTCGCCGAGATCGCCGCGCCCTACTTCGAGACGGCCGAGGTGATCGAGCTCCACCACGACGAGAAGGTCGACGCGCCGTCGGGTACGGCGATGCTCACCGTCGCCCGCATGGCCGAGGCCTCCGACTCCTGGGGCGACGACCCCACCGAGGTGCAGGTGGTGGAGGGCGCGCGCGGCGGTGCCGGCCCGGCCGGGATCCGGGTGCACTCCGTGCGCCTGCGCGGCCTGGTCGCCCATCAGGAGGTGCTGCTCGGCACCACCGGCCAGTCGCTGTCGATCCGCCACGACTCCTACGACCGGTCGTCGTTCATGCCCGGCGTGCTGCTGGCCGTGCGGGCCGTGCGGGAGAAGCCGGGGTTGACCGTCGGCCTCGACGCGCTCTTGAACCTGTAGACCACCCCGGCGGCGTCCCGCTCGTGGACTCGTGACGACGGCCCGGAAGGCGACGAGGGGTACCCTCCGGGGGTGACTGCGCCCGTCCGGATCGTCTTCCTCGGTGGTCTGGGGGAGATCGGCCGCAACTGCTTCTGCCTCGAGGTCGACGGGCGCATCCTCGTCGTCGACTGCGGGCTGATGTTCCCCGACGCCGACATGCCCGGCATCGACCTCGTGCTGCCCGACTTCACGTACCTGCGGGACAACGCCGACCGGGTCGAGGGTGTGGTGCTGACCCACGGACACGAGGACCACGTCGGCGCGCTGGCGTATCTGCTGCGCGACGTGTCGGCGCCCATCTACGGATCGGCGCTGTGCCTGGGCCTCGCCCGCAACCGGATCGAGGAGGCGGGCCTGCTCGGCCGCACCACGCTGGTCCCGGTGGAGGACGGCGACCGCATCGACATCGGCCCCTTCGACGTCGAGTTCGTGCCGATCGCCCACTCGGTGCCGCACGCCTTCGCCACCGCCTACCGCACGCCGGCCGGCACCATCCTCCACACCGGCGACTTCAAGCTCGACCTCACCCCGTTCGACGGGCGGATGACCGACCTTCCCCGGCTCGGGCAGATCGCGGGGGAGGGGGTCAAGGTCCTCCTGTCCGACTCCACCAACGCCGAGCGGCCCGGCTACACCCCGTCGGAGACGACCGTCGGCCCGGTGATCCGCGACATCCTGCGCGACTACCCCGACAAGCGGGTGATCGTCGCGAGCTTCTCGTCCCACCTCCACCGCGTGGCGCAGGTGGTGGAGGCGGCCCGCTCGTGCGGGCGCAAGGTCGCGTTCGTGGGCCGGTCGATGCTCCAGAACACCGCGTTCGCCCGCGACCTCGGGATGCTCGACCTGCCCGAGTCGGACACGATCGATGTCGACGAAGTCGCGCGCTTCGCGCCCGGCGAGGTCGTGGTCGTCTGCACCGGTTCGCAGGGTGAGCCCATGAGCGCACTCGCGCTGATGGCGGCGCGTGAGCACAAGCACCTGAAGGTGAGCGAAGACGACGTCGTCATCATCAGCGCGCACGCGATCCCCGGCAACGAGCACAACGTCGGCCGGGTGATCGACTCCCTGTATCGCGCCGGGGCCGAGGTCATCCACGACAAGAACGCACCGGTGCACGTGTCGGGCCACGCGTCGCAGGAAGAGCTGAAGTTCATGCTCGCGCTGGTGCGGCCCGAGTGGTTCGTGCCGGTGCACGGCGAGTTCCGTCACCTCGTGCACCATGCCCGCCTCGCGCACGCGGTCGGCGTCCCCGAGGACCGGGTGCTGCTGTGCATGGACGGCGACGCGGTGACGATCGACGACGAGCTCGAGGTCGAGCACCGCGCGGTCCCCGCGGGCTACCAGTACGTCGACGGGTTGCTCGACGACATCTCCGTCGGGGTGCTGCGCGACCGGCGCAACCTCGCGGAGGAGGGCGTGGTCGTGGTCATCGTCACGGTCGACGCGACGACGGGTGAGCTCGTGACCGGCCCCGACATCGTGACCCGGGGCTGGGTCTACGAGGCCGAGGCCGCCGACCTGCTCGACGAGGCGAAGGCCGCGGTGCGGGCGTCGCTGGCCGAGGCCGCGGCCGAGGGAGCCACCGACTTCGAGACGTTGCGGCGCCACGCGCGGCGCGCGCTCGGTCGGTTCATCAACACGCGGACGCGTCGCCGTCCCGCGATCATCCCCGTCGTCCTCGAGGTCTGACCGGGCCGCGGTGGCGGCGCGCTGCGAAGGAGTCTCCGATGCCCATGATCCGCGACTGGTCCAACTTCATCGGCGGACGGACCGCCATCGTGACCGGCGCCGGCGCCGGGGTCGGCCGGGCCATCGCCATCCAGATGGCGCGTGCGGGCGCGACGGTCTGGGTCAACGACCTGAACCTCGACCGGGCCGAGAAGGTCGTCGGGGAGATCGAGGTAGAGGGACTGGCGGCCCGGCCCATCGCCGGGGACGTCACGGAGTGGGAGGCGGTGCTCGAGATGCGGGAGGCCACCGGCCCCGTCGACGTCCTCGTCAACAACGCCGGCTCCGGGGTTCGCTTCTTCGGCGAGGGCAAGGCCCGGCTGGTGTCGTTCGCGGAGTCGAAGCCCGACGAGTGGGACCCGATCATGCGGGTGAACCTCGCGGGCGTGATGTACATGTCCCACACCTACCTGCCCGACATGCTCGAGCGGCAGTGGGGCCGGATCCTGACGATCATCTCCGACGCCGGCCGTAAGGGGGAGCGGACCCAGGTGGTCTACGGCGCGGCCAAGGCGGCGGCGGCCGGGTTCACGCGGGGACTCGCGGTCGAGGTCGGGCGATCGGGCGTCACCGCCAACTGCATCTCGCTCGGCTCGATCCGTCACGGCGACATGGCCCGCGCGCTCGACGCCAACCCCGAGCGTGAGCACACCCTGATCCGGCCCTACCCGGTGGGCCGTCTCGGCCGGGTCGACGATCCGGCCCCCCTGGCCGTCCTGCTGTGCTCCGACGCCGCCGAGTGGATCACCGGGCAGGTGTACCCGGTCGACGGCGGCTACGCCCCGGCCCTCTGAACTCCGCCGCGTCCCGCCTCGGGCGTGGCGCGGCGGGCTCGGGGCCGACCGACCCCGTCGGCCGGGAAATGTGGCCGTAACCCCTGTGGCTGGCGGGGGTGGTGTTACCGTTGGGGAATGGCCACTCGGACGGCGTCGCGGTCGAACGCGTCCCGCAGCACCGGCAAGGGCAAGCGCACCAAGGGATCCACGAAGGGGCGCTCCACGACGGGTCGCGGGTCGTCGAAGTCGTCGGGTACGGGCCGGTCGACCAAGGCGGCCCCGGCGACCTCCCGCCGCTCGGCCGACTGGGACCGGCACCGCCAGGAGGCGCGCCGCCAGCTGCACGGCCACGGGCCCGACGCGGCGGCGATCGTCCTCCTGATCGTCGGGGTGCTCACCGCCCTCGGCCTGGTCGGCGACGCCGCCGGCGGGGTGGGTCGCGTGCTGGCCTCGGCCAGCGCCGCGCTGTTCGGTCTCGCCCGCTACGTCGTGCCCTTCGCCTGCGTCGGCCTCGCCGTGCTGTGCTTCTTCTGGCGACCCGGTGCCGTGCCGCTCGCCGCGGTCGAGGCGGCCGAGGCCGACGGTGACCTCGACGAGGCACCGGCCGGGGCCGAACGGGCGCCGTGGCGGGTGGGTCTCGGCCTCGTCCTCCTGACGATCGCGGGCCTCGGCATCCTCTACCTGGCGACCGGCTCCCCTCCGCTCGACGCCCCGCTCGACGAGCTGGAGGACTCGGCGGGCCTGCTCGGTGCGGTGATCGGCGCGCCCCTGGTCGCCCTGGCCGGCACCGCGGGCGCCGCGGTCGTCCTCGGCGGGATCGCCCTGCTGGGCATCCTGCTCGTACCGGGCGTGCCGATGCGCGCGGTCGCGGCGAGCGTCGCCACCGGCGTGCGCTGGGCCGGCGGTCAGCTCCGCTCCTTCGTGCACCTCGAGCCGCCGGCTGACGGCGACGAGGCCATCGCCGACGTCGACGACTACGACGTCGCGGTCGACGCCGCCGGAGGCACCGCCGAGGCGCCACCGGGATTCGGGGACGACGTCTACGCCGACGACACCGAGGCGTTCGACGCCGGCGACGTCGCGGGCATCGCCGCGGCCTCCGAGGGCGACGACCACCACGATCCGGTGGTGGAGGAGGCTGCGTTCGACGCGCCGGTGCTTGCCGCGGTCACGCTCTACGACGTCGAGGCCGACTCGGGTGCGGGCCCCGCGGTGGTCGACGCCGGACCCGGGAAGCAGACGGCGATGGACCTCGCGCCGCCGGTCAAGCCGGGTCACTGGAAGCTGCCGTCGGCCAACCTCCTGAAGAGCGGTGACGGCAAGGGCGTCGAGCGCAGGTACGTCGAGGAGGGCGGGCGCACCCTCGAAGCCGCGCTCCACCAGCACGGCGTCGACGCCAGGCTGATCGGCATGACGGTCGGCCCGACCGTCACCCGCTACGAGCTCGAGCTCGCGCCCGGCGTCAAGGTCAACCGGGTCACCGCGCTCAGCCACGACATCGCCTACGCGATGGCCTCACCCGATGTGCGGATCCTCGCCCCGATCCCGGGGCGCAGCGCCATCGGTGTCGAGGTGCCGAACCGCCAGCGTCAGCTCGTCACCCTCGGCGACATCCTCACCTCGAAGGCGGCGAAGGAGGCGGGCCACCCGCTCGAGATCGGGCTCGGGCGCGGCATCGACGGCGAGCCGGTGATGCTCAACCTGGCCACGCTGCCCCACGTGCTCATCGCGGGCTCGACCGGTGCCGGCAAGTCGAGCTGCATCAACTCGCTCGTCACCTCGCTGCTGATCCGCAACACCCCCGAGCAGGTGCGCCTGATCCTCGTCGACCCGAAGCGGGTCGAGCTCGGGGCGTACAACGACACCCCACACCTGCTCACCCCGGTGGTCACCAACCCCAAGAAGGCCGCCAACGCGCTCGAATGGGCGGTGCGCGAGATGGACCTGCGCTACGAGGTCCTCGCCGAGGTCGGCGTGCGCGACATCACGGGGTACAACGCGGCGTTCGACCGCGGCGAGCTGCCCACGCCCGAGGATCCCGACCCGGTCACCGGCAAGGGCTACGAGCGCCTACCGTTCATCGTGATCGTCGTCGACGAGCTCAACGACCTCATGATGGTCGCGGCGCGCGACGTCGAGGCGAGCATCGTCCGGATCTCGCAGATGGCCCGGGCCGTCGGCATCCACCTCGTGATCGCGACCCAGCGCCCGTCGGTCGACGTCATCACGGGTGTCATCAAGGCGAACGTTCCGAGCCGCCTCGCGTTCAGCGTCACGAGCCTCGCCGACTCGCGCGTCATCCTCGACCAGCCCGGTGCCGAGAAGCTGATCGGCAAGGGTGATCTCCTGATGGTGACCGCGTCGTCGAGCAAGGCCGAGCGCGTGCAGTGCGCCTGGGTCGACGAGGAGTGCGTCCGCAGGGTGGCCGCCCACTGGCGCCGCCAGGTCGCCGAGCCCGAGTACGTGCAGGGCATCGCCGAGGACGGGGCCGGTGGGGCGAGCGGTGGCAGTGCCGATGCCGACGACGACGACGAGCTGCTCGGCGAGGCCATGGACCTCGTGGTCCGCAGTGGCCTCGGCTCCACCTCGATGCTCCAGCGCAAGCTGCGGGTGGGCTTCGCCCGGGCCGGACGGCTGATGGACCTGCTGGAGCGCAAGGGCGTGGTGGGCCCGAGCGAGGGGTCGAAGGCCCGCACCGTCCTCATGACCGTCGAGGAGCTCGAGCAGATGGAGGCCCGGGGCGCCGTGCAGGTGCCCGAGGTCGACTGAACGGCCGAGGCGCCGGCAGATCGGCTCCTCCACTCGTCCCGGCGTCACTCGCTGCGCTCCCTCCGCCGCTCCTACGTTCCCTCGCCGACCCACCGGCGCCCCGACCTCCGCTCGGTCGGAGGGGATGGCTGGAGGGGCGGGCCCGGAACGAGGGGTGGGGAGCGGTGGTGACGGGGGCGTCGGCCAAGGTTCGGTAAAGGTGACGGGGGCCACGGTGGGGGTGCCCGCGGTCACTCTCAAGTGGCCTCTGGGGGCTGCCGACACGGTACGCAACGCCCCGGACGGCCGTCCGAGGCTCCGCTCGCCCCGTGGGGGACGTCCGTGCTCGCCAGACTGCCGCTCCGCAGCAAGCTGATCCTCGTCGTGAGCGTCCCGCTGTTCGTCATCCTGGGCTTCGCGGGGTTCGGCATCGCCAACCGGCTCGACGACCTCGAGGCGCAGCGCCAGTACGGGCACCTCCGGCTCCCCAACGACGCACTCGGCGCCGCGCAGCGAGCCCTCGAGGACGAGGGCGTCGTCACGACGTGGTTCGTCGCGGCCGACGGCGCCGCGGCCGTCGAAGCGCAGCTCGACCGGGCCCGCACCAGCACCGACCGGGCGGTCGACGCGGTCGCCGCGGCGGGGCGGGGCCTCTCGGACGACGATGTCTCGGCGGCGACGATGCGCGCCTGGGACGGTCTCGACGCGAAGTACGACACGCTGACGACCCTGCGCCGCCAGGCCGACGAGCAGGCCGGCCTCCCGGCCGCGTTCGCCGACCGGTACTCGTCGCTCACCGACGCCACCATCGACGTCTCGGCCCGGCTCGCCCGTGACGTGCAGGACCGCGACCTCTCCGACGACATGCTCGGCATCGTCAACCTGCGGCGCGAGCAGGCCGCCGCCGCCGACGACGCGATGATCGTCATGCCGTTCCTCGTCGCCGGCACCTCGACCGAGCTCAACGAGTGGATCACCGCGATCGGCACCCAGGAGGACGCGAGCACGGCCTTCCGGGCGGCCGCCTCGGCCGAGCAGATCGACGCGTTCGACCGCGCCCGACGCGCCATGCCCGACGACCCGTTCCGCGAGGCGGCCGGCGACGCGCCCAGCGCGTTCCCGAAGACCACCATCACCCCCGCCGAGTACTACGCGTCGTGGCAGGAGCGCCAGGCCGTCTACACGGGGGCCATCGCGTCGGTGCAGCGGGTGGTCGACAACGTCGCCGCCGATCTCGAGTCGGAGGCGCTGCGGGCCGTGCTCGCCTACGGGCTCGGCATCTCGCTGCTCGTGCTGCTGGTCCTCGTCCTCGCCTGGGTCATGATCCGGTCCGTCAACCGGTCGCTCCACAGCCTCACCGAGCGCGCGCGGGAGGTGGCCGAGCACCAGCTCCCGCACCTGGTCGACACGCTCCAGAAGGGCGGCGAGACCACCCACATGGATCCGATCCCGCCGCTGGTGGTGGAGTCGAAGGACGAGATCGGCGCCCTCGCCGAGGCGTTCAACACCATCCAGGAGACCACCGTCCGCGTCGCCGAGGAGCAGGCGGCCCTGCTGCGCAAGGGCATCGGTGACCTGTACGTCAACCTCGCCCGCCGCAACCAGTCGCTCGTCGACCGGCAGATCGCGTTGCTCGACGTGCTCGAGGCCCGGGCCGAGGACCCCGACCAGCTGTCGTCGCTGTTCGAGCTCGACCACCTGGCGACCCGGATGCGGCGCAACGCCGAGAGCCTGCTCGTGCTCTCGGGTGCCGGTCAGGGCCGGCAGTGGACCGAGGCGATCCCGATCCTCGACGTCGTGCGGGCCGCGAGCGGCGAGATCGCCGACTTCGCCCGGGTCAGCTTCGTCGGCTTCGACGGCGACATCGCCGTGGCCGGCAACGCGGTCGCCGACGTCACCCACATCCTCGCCGAGCTGCTCGAGAACGCGACCGCCTTCTCGCCGCCCGGCACCCCCGTGGTCGTGGCCGGGATGCTGGCCGAGCGCCGGTTCGTGGTGTCCATCACCGACGAGGGGATCGGGATGGACGACGCCCGCCTGGCCGCGGCCAACGCGCTGCTCCAGGCACCGCCGCCGCCGGGCCTCTCCCTCTCCCGCACCCTCGGCCTGCACGTGGTCGCCCACCTCGCGACCCGCTACGGCGTGCGAGTGCAGCTGCGGCGATCGGCGGCGAGTGGCCTGACGGCCATCGTGGCGCTGCCTTCGACCGTCCTCACCCACCTTGGCGACCCCGC
>Ga0194131_10007852_pt1 | contig 14178 bp, 15 predicted proteins | sample TA2KigO120mmetaG_FD_148631 | JGI IMG/M metagenome (GOLD analysis project Ga0194131, IMG submission 148631) | Freshwater microbial communities from Lake Tanganyika, Tanzania - TA2015053 Kigoma Offshore 120m | ecosystem: Environmental > Aquatic > Freshwater > Lake | place: Tanzania: Lake... | reverse complement strand
ATCAAATTTATTCAAATTAGTATTATTATATAATAGTATGGCACTTCGTATAGAAGTTTTTAATGCTTCTGTGGTTTGAGTAGTTTTCTTTTTATCATATTCAACATAATTATCAGTTATCAAATACAAATATTGAGGATCAATAATTTGTACGCCAATAGAAACAACTGCTTTGGGTTGAATAATATTATCAATAATTCTTTGTTTTTCTGTTTCTGAAATATAGTAATTTTCTTTTGGTTTTAAAGATATAAAGACTTTACCATAGACTGGTGGTGTTTCATCTTCACCACCCCATATGGATAATGAATCCACTGATGGATAATTTTTTTTGATATATGATTCGTAATCTTTAAATGTAATCAAACGATTTTGTGTAGTGAACTGTGCAGGTGCACCAAATTTAATTGAATCTACCGATTCTCTTAATGCACCGCCAGAGGAAACATTAACAACATCAACTGTTATTTGTGTCATTCCACTAATTGAAGAATTTGGAACAAATGCGTTTGATTTATTTGCTTCTGGTCCTTTTGTAACCAAATAAGATACCGAAACTATCGCACCATCATTAAGTGCTTTCCCTAATACATCGTCGCCAAAATAAATTTGGTATTGATTGTTTTTACTTTCTTGTAAAAAATAAACAAGAGAAGTTGAAGTAACATCAAACACATCTGTTGAATTTGTATATACTTGTGAAAAACTATTTCCTGAATTTGGACTTACTGAAACCAAAATGGTTGTTGTGTCAATATTTTCATCGGGTAATGTGAAAACTGATTTGGGGTTAGATAGTTGCGAATGCGTAAAATCATAGTTGGCAATTACACCCTCGTAAATTTCTAGACTGTCAAAATAAAACTCTGTTCCAGTTTTATCGACAGAAACATCTTCCAATACAACGAAACCATATGATATACCATCAATCAAACTTGAGCTAAACCCCGTGTCTCTGGTAATTGTCAGAGAACCAGGTGAAGTATTTCCGCTATTCACGGTAACATTAACTATTGCTTTTGATGCTTTTGTTGAATGAGGCACATAACCTAATGTTTTTGCGTGAGAAACAACCGAGTCTCTCAAAAGGGCAGTATCTAAAAATGCTTCGTTAGCTACCATATTAAGGTAGTATGCGTTGTAGTGAGTGTTATATGCAAGTATATCTAAAAGAACAGACAAACCCGAACCTTCAAAATCATAATCTTGAAAGGTGGATTGTTGTTGCAGATAAGTTTTTAAATTTGATTTGATTTGGTCAAAATCAAGGTCGGTAACATTTAAACGAGCGTTAGCCATTTTATCTAATCCGTTCTAAAAGAAAATTGATTGTTATTGGTGTTGTTAAATTGGTAATAAAGAATTCCATACTAACATTATATCCGTTTCTATCGATATCCGCAAGCACCGTCAACTTTGAAATTCTCACTCTAGGTTCGTAATTTAAAATAGTTTGTCTAATTTCTTTTTCAATTGAAGTTGAAGTAATGTTGTCTAAATTTTCAAATAACAATCTTCGAACATTACTTCCTATATTTGGTTGGAAAAATCTTTCATAATGATTAGTCAAAATTAAGTTTTTTACAGAATTAATTACGGCTCTTTCTCCAAGATTACGGTTTATATCTTTTTTTACCGGATGTATAGCAAAATTTAAATCCAAATCGCTATATTGTCTAATTAACTGTGTAACTACTGTAGCCATTTTTGTTAATTAATTCTCTCTTTTAATTTGTCTGTTCCTATGAAATTATTCATCAAGTCTAATTGAGTTTCACCCATTCTCGAAAATTGTCTAGTTGTATTATAATCATTAATTAAAGTTTTTAAATTAGTGTAAAAATTTTCATCATGGGTTCTTCTTGTGTTCATGTAATTATTTGTATCCGCTAAATCATTATTTATTTGTGTAACTACCGACAATGATAAGTTTGATGTTCTGGTGGCTGTATATGGATCTGCTTCAGTACCCGAACCACTGGTAGTTACATTTATACTTGAATTTATTGTATTGGCATATGTTAAAATAATTGTATCATACTGGTCAAGTTGCGGTTTAACAAGAATACTGGTCATGCTACCTAAAACAGTTGAAGAATTTGCTATTTCATCTGTTTGGTACATAATGTAAACACCAACTTTTGAATACGCCATTATTGTTGAATAAAATGGTTTTTGGCTGATAACATTATCTTCCAAATAATCTGTAAAGTTTGTGACACCAGAAATTCTATCTGTATGTGCTTTAAACCCATTTAATGTGTTAGAACTTTGCAAAATCAAATCGATTGACACATTAATTATATTCTGAAATAGTGCAGTTATCGTTGAAGTTGTTCCTACAACATCGGTTGTAACATTATGCACATTGGCAATATTGCTGCTCGAACCAGTTTTTAAAATAATTAAAATATTGTTTGCACTATTGGAAATACTCTGTGTAACATTTGCCACAGGATTTGTTAAGTAACCACCAACATTATTGTCTGCAATGTCTTGTGATTGCCAATCTTCAATAATACTAGGAACCGATTCAAAATGCGATACAACATTAGATGAAAAATCTTTCACCGAATCATTTGGGTCATCGAAATTGTATCCAAGTTTATAAAATAATTCTGCCATAATTTAAGCTTCCATGAAAGGTGTAAATGTTGTACCTGTAGTGCCTCTTGGTGCAGGATGTATGTGTGTATCAAATAACAATGAATTGATAACATCAAACATCAATATAGAAGAAGAAATACCTATTCTGGCCAATATTATATTTCCAATTGCAAAATTTCCAATTGGTGCATTAACTGAAACAAGTGAAGTAATCGAACCAACGGTCGTAATACAACCTGGTGTTGCCACTGGTGTTACGGGTGTTGGAAGTCCAAGAGACAAACCACCAAAAGAAGATGTGAAACCATAAGGTCCAGCATAAACGCCCAGACCTGCATTGACCCTTGATTCTGCGGTCAATGTATCACAAGTAATTGAACCGTTGATATACAAGTCGGATCCTAAATTCAAACTTTGTGAACTTGACAACCTTAATGCACCACCAAATTTTTCATTGGCTGCAATTGAAACATCTTGATCGCCAGAAATACTAATGTCTTTTACACCACGAACATTCATTTTTCCTTTTACGGCAAGGTTGTAATCTCCATTGACTTCTTGGTTAAAATCTCCATCGACTTGCATGTTGCAGTTACCTTTGACCACAATGTTACATGCACCACTTACATAAATGTTTTTCTTACCAATGGTGATATCAAAACCTTCACCAAAAACTTTTACAACTTGCGTTCCGTTTGGATGCATTTCAATAAAGTTTTTAGATTTGCCGTGTTGTATTCTAACTCTTTCTCTACCTGGAGTATCATCTAATTGAATTGAATTGCCAGATTCACTATCCCACGTTTGAACATATGGATACAAAGGTGGGTTGTCCACAGATGCAGGAGAAGGTGGTTCTTGAAATAAGTTTGTAGAAGGGTTTGCTGCTAATGCAGAAACTAACGCTTCATATGATTTTGTATATTCTTTTTGGTCTGCCATAATATCACCTTAAACAGGGTTCGTTCTATTGTGTTTAATTTCGTCAGGAGTTTTTAGTCCATCAGGAAGACTTCCTGTATATTCTTTAATAATTTTATTTGCTTCGTTCATTTGGTCTTGACTTACTGGAACTAATAACCCTACTGTTGCAGAAGCACCAATACCTGCAACCAAAGAGAGGGTCTTCGTACTTTCTTTTAATAAATCTCCAACGGCACTACTTGCATCTTTAATTGCGCTGACCAATTCGGAGAATCCTTTTCCCACATCTTCACCAGGAACTTCCAACTTAGATTCTGCCCAAGCGTCTGCGAAAATATTAGCCAATGTTTTCAATAATTTCATTAAACATACTTTTAATAGTGCCAAAAATTTTGCAGGTAAACTTAAAATCCATTGAATGATTGCTCTAATTTTTGTTATAACAGCGAGAACATATTTTAGAAAATCATTCATAGGTTCAATGTATTCCTTTTGAATATAACGAACAAATTCGGCAAAAGACTTTAATTGGTTGATTATTTGAGAAACCGCACCTGTACGATCGAAAGCACCCAATGTTCTCATAATTGACCTAATACCTTCTCTTACCCATTTCATAATCGCTTTTAAAAACTTTTTGAGTCCAATACTTTTCACTAAATCATTCACGAAATCACATGAATGTACTAAAGATTTATTGGTTGCATCAATTGAAGTTCCTTCAACATTACCTCTTGCATATGGAGATATGGTTGGAGCACCAGCCAAAGAAACATCGGCCAGAGTAACAGGTACGGCAGAATTAGAGTTTAATGCCAATCTAGGTGGTGCTATACTCATTTTTTATCCTCTAAATTACACATCTTTAAAATACCGTTTAATTGTTCCCGATAACAACAATCAAGTTCTTTGTGTTTTTCATCAATAACAATATCATTATGGCAATGGCAATCCAGTTCCTTTATCTCTTTACTAAATTCATCCAAAGTAATGATTCCAGCCATGTATTTTTGCTGTGAAATTACCGCTTCAGCAGTCAATATGTGTAAATTTTCTAACTCTTTACTCATGTCACTATAGTATTTAAATTTTCTTTATAACTGGTTATCTGTGAATCAACATCATTTAAGCTTTTCCCATCAATCAGTTTTTGGGCAGCTATTATGTTTTCTTGTTCGGAAATTTGGTCATTCAACGATTCAACTCTTTGTTCTCTTTCGGTAATTTCTTGTGATAATCTTTGTTGTTCTTCTACCGTTTCAGTATTGTCTAAATCAATTCTCAATGAAGCAATTGATGTTTCTTCTTGTTCTTTTTCGTTTTGTAAAAGATTTATAGTTTCTTGTGTTGGGTCAGGTACCGTTGTTACTGGTTGATAACTTGAAACGATACTTGATATCGCAGAAGTGGTAAATTGCTTTTTAATACCAGGTAAAACACCCATCATAACTGGTTGTTGTGCGTTTTCACCATCTAAAAAGAAACCTAAAATCCAATCACCCAACTGAGGTGCCGAAAACATTTTAGAACCATTGATTGGATACAAAGGGTGTCCCCAAGGTAATGATTCTGTTGGTACTTTTAATTTGTTCATAGAGTGCCAACCAAATATTCTTATTTGGCAACGACCCATAGCTAAAGGGTCGACTCTATTTTCGACTTCTCCAACCCACCAAACGAAACCGTCTTTGCCGGCAAAATTAGTATTTTCCATTATCTGTATTTAGACTGAAATAAGGAAGCACTATTTGCAGGTGCCAATCCGTTGTTTGTTGAATCAGAAGCAATCTCACAAAAGGTTTCATGTTTATCTGGCTTAATTAAGTGTCTTGTTGCTACAATCAAATACTTACCAGAAATTGACATATCTTTTTCTGCTTTTTTATTCTCTGCCACCGAAATCGAATTGACCGCAACATCTAAAATAAAACCAGAAGATAACATGAAATTACCTGGAAGAGCAATGTTCATTTTTCTTTGCAATAGATTGTGAAAGATTGCTTTTCTTTGTGGAATATATGTGTGCGTTTCGTCAATTAATTTTGTGTTATTATCAGAATTGCTTTTTACATACTCCTGATAATTTCTATACAATTGAAAAGGATAAAGGCTAACTTTAGAAAACGGCATCAAACCGGCATCTTTACCTTCTCTATTCACAGAAATAAATGCGTTTGGATTTTTATTCAAATGATTTGTTGATTTGTAATGATTTTTTAACCCTAAATCAACTTCCGAAAGAGTTCGAGTTACAACATCAAAACCTATAAAACGATTTGAATAAAAACCACTTCTTGTATTTTCCAAAATATCAAATGCGGTATTAAAGTTATAGTTGGTGACACCTAAAAATTCTTCATTAATGGCATCTGAAATATTTTTAGGTTGGAAATTAATTGTAAAAAGTTCTTTCACACTAAACAGTTTTGTCAACGAAACAAAATTAAAGCCAATCTTATTTTCATAAAAAACATAATCGGCTAAATTGTTTTCACTTACAGACCTTTTAATCAACCAATTCATAGTGTCAATCGGAGATAACAAAGGAACTATCACATTTTGTATACCTTTTGTTTTTTCAAACAGGCCAACTTTTGAACGAGGAACTTTTAAGTAATCCAATAAAACAGATTCCGCAACTTTAGAATATTCACCAGTATAACCTTGACTAATTTTTTGTTGTGCGGAATAAATCATTTCTTCCGAAACAAAATGTAAAATATACATTTCGGAAGTTTGATTTAGATTTGTCCGATTAGTTTGTTTAAATATTCTGAAGGTCTTAGTTAAGTTTGTGCCTTCTTTTTCGGTGTCTTTTGATATATTGATATCGATGAACTCGCTACCATCAAACAATAACTTTTTTGTTAAACCAATTGAATCTTTTAACAAAATATTTCCCGACATACAAGGAACTAGAATACTATCAAAAATATTCAGTTCTTCAAATATTGCACTCACATCAAAAGTACCAAACTTGGAATTAATCGCAAGTTTGTTTATTTTAAATTGAGTTGTTTGTTTTAAACTAAAAGCCATTATCTAATAATACTCTGAAATTCATTTTCAACGGCAGGAATAAACTCCGACTTCAAAAGTTTTATAGTCCTTTTTGAATCGTTAAATTCATTTTCATATTCATAATATGATTCAGTTTCTTTAGAAATTTTAATTGTTAATTGTTTGCCGTCTTGTAATGTTATTGTATTTGTCGTGACAGCTGTATTTGCATAAGTGTTTGCATCTGTGGCAGTTTTAGTTTCAATAAAATCACCTGTTGCACTTGTTGTTCTTGTTTCAATGATATAATATGTTTGAATATTTGATTGTGCCCAATTTATTCCTGATTGGCCTGCGCTAGCACTTGGTTTATATTTCTCTTCTATAAATTGCATGAGCGTTCTTTGGTCTAAAGGCCAATCAGTTTCAACATCAACAATGTCATTGAACATTAAAATGATCCAATGTCTTTCTGGTGAACCATATAGTTTGTCTGCTATAATTTCTGGTGTGTCACCATCTTTAATCTCATATTCATAAGAAACTGCTGTGTTGTCTTTAAAGCTTTGTTCGAATCTAAACCGTGCAGTTATTTTTGAAACAACATCGGCATTATTATCTGATAATTGATATAGAGTTTGAGGAAAAAAAGAAAAATAGTTTGCCATTTTTTTATTCTTATTGAAAATCTAAATTTTTGTACAAACCATCCGATGGCGCCAATGTAGATGTTAATTTTCGACCTGCGGTTCCTGCAAAACTTGTCTTGGTCATAATTTCGGTTTCTTTAAAACTTAATGACAAACGAATTGCCACTGGCATACCTGTTCCACCTAAAGTCGCAGGTTGTCCTGGAACTTCATATGCGGTAAAACCATTTGGTGCATAATCGACATTCATATTTGTCAATACACAGGTCGATATTTTTGGAATGTTTGGATTGACCGCTCCTTCGTAATAGAAACTAATGTCAAACTCTGATGGCGGCACCATGAAGAAACCGCCAGTTCCGCCTTGTGCAACTTCAGGCGCCTGATGAAATCTCAATCTCTCAATAATTTTTTGAACTTCTTTCGATTCTTTTTGAGACCTAGGATGAAACATAAAATCGAAACGAAAACTTCTGAAGTCTGGTTTCGAATACAACAATTCCAACATTGGGTTTTGAACAACACCAAATGCTTGTGAAAATGCAACTTTTCCTAAACCACCTGTCGCATTAGCAATTATACTTGCCATAAATGGAGATGCATTTCGCATGAATTGTTTTCCAAACGCCTCATTGATTCCTCCTGTTGCTCTATATAAGTCAACTGTCGAACCAGTCAATGCAGCTGCGGCCGCCAAACCAGTACCACCTGCTTCTATTGAATTGTAATACTGTACAGAATCGAATAGTAAAGTATCGGGCATGTAAAGTGCAATAGTATCGGTTATTCTTTTCTCGGCTCTAATACTTCCAGTTTGCAATCTTTTTCCAACATCAGAAATGATGCTTAAAGATTCAGACCCGGCACCACCAAGTGCAGAACCTACCGGATTACTTTTTAATGCATTAAACAAATCATTAACTCCTCTCACACCTAATAATTGATTTGCAACATAACTTCCAAAAGAACCGGCTTCTCTGATTCCACTTCCCACTGTTCGAAGCAGGTTCTGGGTACCAGCAAAAAAACTACCTTGGCTTTGTGCGCTCGAAATCGCAGTTGGGCTATCACCTGATGCAAGGGTAGCGTTAGGATCCTTATAACTTGTATGTCTCTGTTCATTGATATTGATGATCATATAATGACCCTTATCAGAAGCAGACAAATCTTCTGGATATCTAAAGGTATTGGTTTCATACTTTGATTGACCCAACACACTTAAAGGTCCTGTCGGTCCTTTAGCGGAAGTTATCTTAATATCTGTTAGATTAAATAAGGACATGTGTTATTCCGAGAAGTTTACTAGATATATTTATTTCTAATTATGGATGATAGAGTATTTATGACATATAAAGGATGGTTTTCTTTTAAAAACCCAAATAAATACAGAGGCAATACTAAAAATGTCATTTACAGGTCGTCTTGGGAATTAAAAGTTATGAAATGGTTGGATGAAAATCCAGCAGTTTTGTGGTGGTCATCCGAAGAATTAATTATCAAATATCGTTCGCCCGTTGACCAAAAAATACATCGGTATTTTCCAGATTTTGTTGTAAGATTGAAACAAAAAGACGGTAAAGAAAATATCGTGGTCATTGAGATAAAACCTCACAAACAAACTTTGATGCCAGCTCAAAAAAGAAAGACGAAAAGGTTTTTGCAAGAGATGGCAACTTATGCAATTAACCAAGAAAAGTGGCGTGCGGCAGACCTATTTTGTAAAGAACATGGCTGGCAATTTAAAATTCTGACCGAAAAAGAACTGGGTATATTAGGCATTTGAGATAAATAAAGAATGGCAAAATTATTAGATAGAATTAAAAGTTCAATAGCGAAAGAGGGATTTACAGTAGGTTCCAATGCGGCCAGAGGCTGGCTTCGAAATAAAGTCCGTCAATTGTCTCCTTCACCAAAAACGCTAATGGACGATAAAAATAGAATAAAAAGCAACTCAACTATTGGAAAAATGTATTTCTATTTCTATGACCCTAAGACAAAAGACGACCTACAATATTACGATATGTTTCCACTTGTCATTCCAATCGAAGAATATAAAGATGGGTTTTTAGGTTTGAATTTACACTACATTCATCCAAAACAGAGAATCATATTGTTAGACAAATTGAGTGAAACGGCATCAAACAAAAACTTTGATTCAAAAACAAAGTTAAGATTAAATTATGGATACCTTGCCAGCGCATCAAGGGCGTTCGAAGCAACACCATGTATTAAACGATATTTATTCTCACATATACAATCAAGGTTTTTAGAAATATCAGCAGACGAATGGGATATAGCGGTGTTATTGCCTGTCGAATCGTTTGTTGGTGCATCTACCAGTAAAGTTTACGCAGACTCAAGGAAAAAATTCTAATGTCATTTTCTCCAACTTTGTTTTTATCGCACATGAGGTCGAAGGATGGTCCTGCAAAACCATCAAGATTCGAAGTCATTATTCCGATACCAGAATATATTAATAAGTTTGTGCCAAACAATGTCATTGAGAATTTATTGAACTTACCCAATGCACTTTTTGAAACTGTCCAAGACACAATTGGTAATTTAGTTGGAAATCGCCGACCAACAAGCGGAAATGCAACACTAACCAGATATCTTGCATTACAATGTGAAACTGCTGAGTTGCCTGGAAGAACATTGCAAACACAGGAGTCAAAAGTTTACGGACCAACATTTAAGGTACCGTATCAATCACAATACAATGATATAACTTTAACATTTTTATCGACCAATGATTTTTGGGAAAGAAAACTGTTTGACCGTTGGATAGAAGTAATACATCCTTCTGATACCAACAACTTCAGGTATCCAAAAGGTTCTGACGAGTCTGGTACCTATATGTCACAAATCAAAATAATTCAATATGATGATTTTATCAAACAAATTTATGCAATAGAGCTAATTGATGCTTTCCCAATTGGCGTTGCTGCACAATCACTTAACTGGTCTGAAGATAGTTTTCATAGAGTAAGTGTTCAGTTTGCTTATCAGAGATACAGACCAGTTTACGAAGGAAATTATGACCTTGCGGCCGCAGCAGCCGCGTTGTTAGGGAAGAAATTGACTACATTTTTGCCTTTTGGTAAGGCGTTTACTTAATTTTTAAAAAGTGAGGAGATTATGTTACCTAAAATAGAAACACCCGTTTATGAAGTGAAATTAATTTCAAATGGAGAAACTGTTCAATTCAGACCATTTTTGGTTAAAGAACAAAAATTGTTCTTAATGAATACCGAAAATGATGATGTTGAAGCAACAGTAAAAGTCATTAGACAGATTTTAAAGAATTGCGTTTTATCGGATATCGATATTGATGCTTTACCTGTTTTTGATTTAGAATTTTTGTTCATGCATTTAAGAGCAAGGTCAGTTTCAGAGACCGTTAATTTAAAATACAGATGCAATAACGACATTAAAACCGAATCTGGTGAAGAAAAGAAATGCGGTACAATCAATGAAATTGCGTTCAATGTGTTGGAAATACAACCTACATTGACAGAAGGTCATGTTAAAAAATTCAAATTAAATGATAAAATTGGTATTGTTATGAAATATCCAACTTTTGAAACTATGCAAAAGGCAATGGGTAAAACAGAAAACGATGTTATTATGGATTTGATTTATGATTCTATCGACCAAGTCTATGATGAAGAAAATGTTTATCATATGAAAGAAAATACAAAAGAAGAAATTGTTGAATTTATTGATAATTTGCAACAAAAAGATTTGGTAAATATTAAAACATTTTTTGAAACAATGCCAAAAATGAAAAAAGATATTCATTACAAATGTAAAAAGTGTGGTTACGAAGAAAATATTACACTAGAGGGCGTCCAAAGTTTTTTCGCATAAATTTATATTATGATAACCTAAGTAATTACTATAAGACTAATTTTGCTCTAATGCAACATCACAAATATAGTCTTACAGAACTTGAAAACATGATACCTTGGGAAAGAGAAATATATGTCACTATGTTGGCACAATATTTGGAAGAAGAAAAACGAAGAATGGAACAACAAGCGGCAGCAAATAAAAGATAACAATTATGGCCGAAGCCACAAAATCTAAATTAGCTAACATTTATAAAGAAATGTTTGGTAAACATTCTTTATCATTGAAAAGAATTGAAAATAAAATTGTTCGTATTGGAATTGATACGCGAGTAACTGCAAAAAATACGAGTGTTCTTCCCGCTATGGCAAAAAATATGAATTTGATGCGTTTGAATATGGAGAAAATGGTGAAGTTAAGTGGTGGAACTCCAAGTGGTGGTAAAAACTCACCATCTCCTAATTCTCAATCTGATGGTGGTACTGGTGGTTTCTTTGGTGGACTTTTCTCTTTATTGAGTGGTGCTTTATCTGGTGCTGGTTCTATACTTTCTGCACTTATACCTTCTCTCAGTGGATTTTTTGGTGCGTTAATAAAAGCAATTATTGCTACAGGTATTATTACTTTAGCTCTTCAACAATTAAGTCCGGAAACAAGAGAGCGTCTTAATAAATTCATTATTGATGCTTTGGTAGGATTTTTTGATGCTGTAAAAGATGGTTTCATAAAGTTGAAAGATCTTATGACTGATCCGAAAGTCGTGAAATCTTTTCAGGGTGCAGTTTCAGCAATAGTTGATACGATTGTGGCGGCAATTAAGTTGGTATTTACAACGCAAATTCAAACACCTTTAGGTCAATACTCTCTTGGCACTATTGTTACTTCGCTTGTACTTGGATTTGTTGGATTAAAGGCAGCGGCAGCTGCCGCAGCTGCCGCACTTTTGAGTATTGGTCGTGGGCCCATTGTGCCTTCCGGTGCACCTGGTGCACCTGGTGGAAAAGGTGGTAAAATGGGTGGATTTGGAAAGTTTGCAGCTCTTTTGGGTGTAGGTTTAACACTCAAACACATTTATGACATGTTTGGTGGTAAAAAAGAAGCAGAGGCTGCGTTAGGTGAACCATCACCTGGAACACCAGGTGCATCACCGCCTGGAACATCAGGTGCATCACCTGGAACACCAGGTGCATCACCACCTGGAACATCAGAAAATACAGTTCCAAAAACAACTACAGGCGAAAAAATAATAAAAGGTGCAGTATTAGGATTAGAAACTTATGGTGCCGTGCAATTGGTGCGCCAGTTACCATCAGCATCAGCAGGTCCAAGTAAAGCTCCAGGCCCTTTTGACCATTTAAAAGGCAAAGAATTAACTTCTTTTGGCACAGTCGGTGAGAATAGAGAGATGGCTAAAAACAAAGGTTTATGGCAAAAAATAATTGATGTGATTACTAAAGCTGTAAAAAAGGGCGCCAGTATGAGTATGATTTCCAAGTTTGGGGCTAAGTTTGGTTATTGGGCTGCAGCTAAGTTTGCAACTGTTGTAGCAGGCGTTGCCGCCGCGCCGTTCTCGGCCGGTTTCTCACTATTGATTTCTGCATTAGGCGCTTTATTACTTGTCTATGATATCTATCAGATTTATGAATTCTTCGTTAATTTGGAAAAAGAATTAGCACAAGACGAAAAAGATTCAAAAATAATTAGAGAAGAATCACCAACATCTTTTAGATTTGATCCTGCCTCTGACTTCATGGGATACAATCCTAGTCCTGTGCCTAATGCTCCTGCCAATGCTGCTGGCAGGAATACTCCAGCTCAGGTTCCGACTGCCGCTGCTCCACCATGGCAGCGGGGCCCGGGCGACCGCGGCCCCAGCGCTGCTCCGGCTGGCGCTGCTCCGGCTGGCGCTACTTCTACCAATGCCGAAAGAATTATTGATGGAATATTTCGAGCCCGAGAACGAGAAGGCCAAGGCACCACAAATAATTCTGGATCAATAGATCCATCAAGAACAACTTTTGCCCAATTGTCGCGTGAACAACAAGACGCATTCCTGAATAAACAATTGGAAGTTGAATCGGGAGGAAATCGAAATGCGTTAGCGTATCGACTCAATAATCCTGGAGCAATGTTGTATGCTGATTGGCAAAAACAATTTGGTGGCGAACGTGCAGGACCAGGATATGGTGTAGGAAGTGTTAAAGGAAAATTTGCTAAATTTCCGACAATGGAAAAAGGAAGAGAAGCACAAAGAGCGTTGTGGTCAAGTCCTACATATGCAAATTTACCCTTAGATAAAGCATTAAACCTATGGGTAACTGGAGATCCTAATAAAGATTATGATAAAAATATGCGAGCATCAATTACTGGTTATAAAAACGCCATGTTTGCGGCTATTGGTTCTCAACAATTAGCTGCAGCGAGTTCGTCATCACTAACACCAAGTTCAAACAATGCTTCACCTGCACAAGAGCCTTCTGTACCAAATACAGGAAATGCATTGATGAATATTTTTGCGGGTTATTTGAAATACAGAGAAGAATATATGCAAAAGAGTGGTGCATCTGCTCAGGTCATTACGAATTCTGGCAACACCACAGTAAATCAAGGCGGCGGCACAGGTGGTCAATCAGTAAACCCATATAATGATGACATAATGAAATACTTACTAAAGCCCGTTACATAAAAAAAACCCGGCGCAAGGCCGGGCTGAAATGAACAAATTAATTAATCTTGTTTTGCAAGAGATTTAAAGTAATCCAAATCCGCATCATCTTCAGACATTACTTTATCAATCTTTGACACATCTTCATCTTTAACGGATGAAAACACTGAATCAGTTGCTTTGGTTCTTGACACTGGTGCAGTTCCATCAAATCCCAAAACTTTATCAAGACGAGATTTCAACTGCTCATATGATTTGAATTGTTTCTTCTCCACAAATTCTTTCAAACCATGTTCAGATTTCCAAAGTGCTTCCAGTTTCTCATCATTACCATCACAGAGTGCAGATTGATTAGCAAACTCAGACTTATCATAATTACGATAACCCTCAACATTACGAATTTTCAATTTGAAGTTAGCCCCTTCCCACAAATCAAATGGATTAACTGCCTTCTCATCTGCAAATTCTGGATTCATTGCT
>Ga0194131_10007851_pt1 | contig 14179 bp, 17 predicted proteins | sample TA2KigO120mmetaG_FD_148631 | JGI IMG/M metagenome (GOLD analysis project Ga0194131, IMG submission 148631) | Freshwater microbial communities from Lake Tanganyika, Tanzania - TA2015053 Kigoma Offshore 120m | ecosystem: Environmental > Aquatic > Freshwater > Lake | place: Tanzania: Lake... | reverse complement strand
GACGAGGCCAAGGTCCAGTTCATGGAGCGGCCCCCGGTCCACATCTACTGCGGCGAGGGGCTGGAGCGGTGGAGCCCCGACCAGGTGGACGGCTCCGGGCTGGGCGGCTCCGAGACCGCGGTGGTGCACGTCGCCCGCGAACTCGCCGCCGACCTCCGGCTGCGGGTCACGGTGTTCGGTCCGGTCGAGGGGGTGTGGGACGGCGTGCGCTACCGGCACTACTCGAAGTTCCGCATGGCCGACCCGCGCTGGGTGCTGATCCTGTGGCGCCACCCCGAGATGGCCGAGCAGCCCTCGGGCGCGAACTTCACCTGGGTGTGGGCGCATGACCTCGACTACGGGGGCCGGGTCTCCCGCGAGACCATGCGTCGCGTGGACACTTACGCCGTTGTCTCCGAGTTCCATGCCCGGCACACGCTGGAGAAGTACCCGTTCCTCGCCAATCCCAAGTGCGACACCGAGGAGCATTGGCACGACGCGGCCTGCCGCTGCGACCGGGTCGATCACAGGCACGCCGCGCCCTCCAGCGAGGACGCCCGCGACGGCTGCTTCCGCGTGCAGATCGGAGAGAACTTCGAGATGTCTTGCGGGCTGGTCGAGCACACGCACGAGACCGACTCGGACCGCGTGGGCTGCGGCTGCGAGAAGATGGGCCACGAGCACTCCGCCCGCTGCTACACCGAGATCGTCGTGGTGGGGAACGGCATCGATCCCACCCGCTTCGAGGGCAAGGAGGAGCGCGTGCGCACGCGCATCGCCTACGCCTCCTCGCCGGACCGCGGGCTGGAGCAGGCCCTGACCTACTGGCCGCGCATCCGCGAGATCGAGCCTGAGGCCGAACTGCACATCTTCTACGGCTGGGAGAACTACGACCTCATGGGGGCGCCGCAGGAGTTCAAGCGCCGGATCAAGAAGGCCGCCGCCCAGCCCGGCGTGGTCTGGCGCGGGCGGCTCGGGCAGCGCGCTCTCGCGCGTGAACTGATGAAGTGCTCGGTGCTCTTCTACCCCGGCCCGCACCCGTTCGAGGAGACGTTCGGCATCACCTTCGTGGAGGCCCAGGCGGCCGGGTGCGTCCCGGTGACGCGCAACAACGGCGCGCTGCCGGAGACGAACAAAATGGGCTCGATCGTGGGGAACGACGCATCGCCCGAGCAGTGGGTGAGCGCGCTGGTCGATGCGCTCGGGACCTCGAAGCGGCGCCGGGCGGCGATGAGCGAGTGGGCGCGCGGGGCGACCTGGCGCCGCGTGGCCGACACGATGGTGAAGCGCGCCCTGGCTTTGACCCAGCGCGAGCACGAGCGGGAGGTGGCAGCCGAGGAGCGGCGAAAGCCGAGCACCCCAGTCCCGGCATGAGCGCGCTGGTAACGGTCGTGCGCGATGCGATGGACGTGGGCAAGCGGTTCCGCCACTACCTCCCCGAAGCCAAGCGCCGCGGCATGGAGATCGCGGTGGCGATCGACTCGCGCACCACGGACGCCACGCGCGAGTTCGCGCGCCGCTACGCCGACCACGTCGTGGAGGTGCAGTTCGGCAAGGACGAGGTCTGCGAAAAGGGGATCAACCCGCTCCTGGAGCAGATGGCGAGCGACTGCGCGCTGTGGGTGTCGGACGACGAGATGCCAAGCCCGGCGCTGTGGGACTTCGCGGCAGGCGGATTCGATCGGCCGCTCCACCTCACGATGGAGACTCCGACCCCGGACGGCCGTATCTTCATCCCCGGCCAGGAGTGCCAGGTGCGGCTTCTCCAGAAGGGCATGAAGTGGCGCGGCAACTGGCGCGGCTACCTGGAGCGCGGGGGCAGTGCCGCAGGGTCGGTCGGGCTGATCCTCTGGCACTGGCAACTCTTCGTGGACCCGCGCTCGCTTGCAGCGAAGCACGACCGCTACAACGCCCTCGGCGCCGGGTCGGAGTTCTTCCGCCGGTTCACGATCGACGGCGCCGGTCCCGAGTGCTTCCGCGATATGACCGACGACGAGGCGCGGGAACTGCTGTGAAGGTCTATGCGTTCGACGTGGATCACACCCTCGAAGCGGAGGACGACTTCGCGCGAGGCGTTCGGTGAAGATCATCCTGACGACGGGCTACCGCGAGGAGTTCTGGCGCGGCTGGCCCTGGGTCCACGGGCAGATGGGCGGCTCGGAGTGGATGGTCTACCAGTACGCGCGCACGCTCGCCGATATGGGCCACGACGTGAAGGTGCGCCTGCCCCGGCCCCAGGTGGCGATGATGATGCACGGGGTGCTCTGGATCGGCCGGTACGACGACCCGCGCGAGGCCGACCTCCTGCTGTCGTTTGACGACTTCGAGACCGTCGATCGGGCTCCGCGCCGGGTGCTGGTCGCCTGCCGGAGCGACCCGCCCAAGCACACCGACTGGAGCCGGATGGTGTTTCTCTCCAAGAAGCACGCCCTGCTCATGGGCCACGTTGGGCACCCGGCAGTGGGCGGGGGCGTGGACCTGGCGGACTACCCCGAGCAGCCGGTGGACCGGCGCCAGCGGCGCCGGGTGATCTACACCTCCAGCCCGGACCGGGGCGGCCTCCACGCCGGGATCATCGGCCGGACCTTCGACTTCCACCCGACGTACCGCGGCGAGCGCGAGGTGACGCGGCACGAACTGATCGCCCTCCAGCGGACCGCGATGGCACTGATCCACCCGTACGACGCGCCCCGAGAATCCGAGTTCTTCTGCATGGCGGTGCTCGAAGCGATGGCTGCCGGGACACCGTGTGTCGTGTCTGACGGAGGTGCCTTGCCGGAACTGTGGGGGACAGCGGCGATCGTGCTGCCGCTGCCGATCCGGTACAGCCAGTGGGTCGCCACCCTAGAGGCGCTGTTCGAGGACCCCGAAGAATGGCAGAATCGGTCGGATGCTGGTCGGGCGCTGGCCGCTCGGTACACTTGGCGCGCACAGGCTGAGCGGCTTCTGGAGGTCTGTCGGTGACGAGCACGCTACGGACGATCACGGAGGAAGTGGCCCGCGGGCTCGGTGTCCGCACGTTCGTGGACGGCACCGTGCCGACGCTTGGCACCACCTCGCTCATCTGCGACCCGAACCGCCTGGAGCCCGACGGCGAGTGGGATCAGATCGACGCCTGGATCAGGTTCGAGTCCGGCGTGCTCGACGGCCAGATTCGGCGGGTCACGGGCTTCTCTACCGCGCTGGTCTCCGGCGGGCTGGGCACGGTGCAGTTCGCCCCCGCCGTCGCCACGACCGTGCCGTCTGGCACGACCTACTCGATCTTCAAGACGTACCACCCGACGGACGACTACCGCGTGTCGATCAACGACGCCCTCAAAGAGTTGGGCATGAATCGCGTCACCTCGATCGCCACGACGGCCGAGGTGTCGGACGTGCGCCGGGTGTCGGTGCCGACCGTCGCGGGCCTGCCGGACGCGATGCTCCTCCTGGTCGAGCGGTCGGTGGCGACCACCGGCAGCCCGGATCAGTACGAGGCGCTCACCGAGGGGCTCCACTACAAGAAGGTCCAGGCCGACAGCCTCATGTGGCTGGAGATCACCTACTCGCCCGCGACCAACACGCTTCTCCGCTTCACCTACTCGCACCAGGCGACCGCGCTCTCGGCCGACACCGACAGCACCAGCGAGCCGCTCATTGTGATCAAGGCCCTCGCGCGCAAGTACCTCGCCTCGGCGCGCGGGGACCAGGCGGGTGCGGACTGGTGGGGGCGTGAGGCGGAGCGCCTCCGCCTGCTCCAGGTCCAGCAGCGTCCCGCGGCGCGGCCGTACATGAAGCCCTGGATGCAGGTCGGGCGGTGAGCCTCGCGCCCGATCTCCTCCAGGTCGCGGTCCCCAGCCTCTCGGGGGTGACGGGCAGGACGTACCCGTTCCAGATGCTCAAGCACGAGGTACAGGAGACCGCGCTCGGGCCGGAGGGCGAGGTGCGGGCCGGGTGGAACGACTGGCACCAGGGGATGCTCACGGCGTTCGAGGGCGAGATGGACGCGGGACTCCCCAAGTTCGTCTCCGCCCTGGGGGTGGACACGTTCTTCCCGCACCAGGTGCTCGTGCAGCCCGTCGCCACGACGCTTGCGGTCGCCTCGGGCGCGGAGGCGCTCGGCGTGCCGGTGAAGCAGATAGATTTCGTCCCCTCGGGCGGGTCGATCCAGACGTACCTGGTGCAAGAGAGCCGCTACCTCCACCGCCTGAACGGGTCCGCACAGTGGGCGCGGGTGCTGGATGTCGGGGTGGGCAACGAGGTCAAGGACCTGATCGGCGCGCAGAACTACCTGGAGGCGGCCGTCGGCTCGGGCAGCCCGATCCGCGAGTCCGCGGACGGCACGACCTGGGCCTCGCTCTCCATCTACGCCGACCGCTTCGCCATCCTGAATGACCAACTGTGGCGAGCCCTGCGCCCCTACTTCATGTATTCGACGCTTCTCTCCGCCTCGCCGTACTCCTGGAGTTCGGCGTACACGGTCTCGGACTATGGATCGAACATCAACAGCCTGACCCCGGTGGAGCAATTGCTGATGATCGGCAAGACGGACGGCCCCTACTCCATCGGCTCCGACGGCGCCTCCGACGCGATGGCCCCCGAACTCCGGCCGCAGGCGAACACGGACTTCGCCTCGCTGCGCGCCACGGTGTGCTTCAACTCGGACTACTACTTCCGCACGCTCAACGGGATCATGCAGATCAAGGCCGGGGACGGACTCAAGTACCGGGTGGGCCTCGACACGCTGGTGGCGTCGGACCTCCCGGCGATCCCGGTGCGCGCCATGTGCAGCGACGACCGCTTCCTGTACGCCGTCGCGGACAACTCCGCGGCGAACGGGCTGCTCATCCTGCGCCGCACGATCGAGGGCGCGTGGCACCCGTTCTACTACGACACGAGCGCGGGCCGCCCACATCACCTGTCCTTCTCCGGCGCGCTCGGCTACCCGGCGATCTTCTTCTCGTACTACGACGGCTCCGCGTACGTGACGAAGTTCATCCGCACCTCGACCTTCCCCAACCCGCTCCAGGACACGAACTATCGGTACGACACGGGCTCGGACTTCTACGTGCGCTTCGCGCGGATCGGCTCCACCGCGGTGCAACTGGTGATAGACCACCTCGTAGCCCAGACGCTCCAATGCGCCGCGGGGCGGACGGTCCAGTTCCAGGTCTCGATCGACGGCGGGGCGTGGGCGAACTTCGGCTCGGCCATCACGACCAGCCCGTCCAGCCGCGTGATCCCGACCGCGGCGATCCGCGGGCACTTCTTCGACTTCCGCGCGGTGCTCACCACGAACAGCGCCACGACGAGCCCGGTGCTGAAAGGCGTGTCCATCCACGGCACGCGCTGCCCGGACCGGCGGCGTGTCCACACGTTTACGGTCTCGCTCGACCGGGGCCAGGACTCGGCCCGCCAGGGCACGGTGGCGCGCGGTACGGTGCGGCAACTGGACGACCTCGCGGCGGTGCGGGCGGCGAACGCCTACGCCACGCTCAAGGACGAGACCGGCCGCTCCTGGGACGGGGTGCTCATCGACATCCGTACCGCGGCGAACCTCCCGCGCGATCAGGACAAGCCCGTTCCGCAGACGGCGGTCCTGACCTTCGCGGAGAAGGTCACGTCGTGATCAACACGCCGCTCGCGCCGATCACGCGGAACCCGCTGCGCCTGCGGGCCAAGACGATCTCACCGCGCCAGCAGGCGATGCCGTCCTACTACGTGTACCGCGAGACGAACTTCACCACCACGGACATCGTGAACTACGTGGCGGCGCTCGACGGCACGATCTACACCGAACTCCGCAACGGCATCCTCCGGGTGGACGCCCAACTCGGCATCAAGCACTCGGTGGCGGGGTCCACCTGTCACGCCGAGGTGTGGCTCTACATCGGGTCCACCCCGTACGTGCTGGTCAAGGCGAACAACATCTACCTCCCCTCGACCTCGGCCATCGTGCCGGTGCGCCTCGGGGCGCTCGTGGACCTGGCGCTCAACGGCTTCATCCCCGGCTCGCACAGGCTCGTCGTCGCGGTGAAGAACCTGGTGGCGGGGACGCTCACGGTGGTGGCGAGCACGACCGCCGAATGCTTCGTCACGACCCAGGAGGCGGGGGCCGCCGGGCGAGGGCTCAACCCCAGGCTGTGAGCGGCCAGGGAGGGCCCCCCGCGCCCGGCGGGGTCCCCAGAGCCAAGTCAGCCCCAGAAGCGCCCGGGCTGGCCGTCCTGGTGCACCTGGAGGCCACTGTGGACGATCCCGAGGGGCTGGCCGGGGCCCTGGAGGCGACGGGGGCCGAGGGCGTCGTGATCGACGGCGGCCGGGTGTACGCTTCCTTCCGCAAGCCTCCTTCCGAACGGACCGTCCGGGACGTGGCCGATAGAGCCCGCGCTCATCGCCCGGCACTAAAGGCACCAACGGAGGGCAGCAGAGATGCCGAGCCGCATCAATAAGATATTCCAGAAGTCCGACGGGTTCGTGCACGACGACTCGCAGGACGGACTCTACTTCGACGGTCACCAGGCGGTCGTGGACGTGGAGGGGCGAGCCACCGACAGCGACGACCTCCTGACCGTGCGCCGGGTCCTCCCCGGCTCCGCGCCGGTCAATGCCTTCCAGGTGCTCAAGAACGGCACCGCCAAGTTGTACGGGGCGCTGATCACCACATTCGGCGGCGCACACTCCGACCTCTCGGGCGTGACCGCGAACCAGCACCACAATCAGAGCCACGGGCACACAGGCGCCGACGGCTCGGGCACCGTGGCGCACTCGGACACGACAGGCAAGACAGCGAACGATCACCACAACGAGGTCCATGTCCTCGCCGATGCCTCGGCCCTGGGGTCCGCCCACACGACCTCTGGCCTCACGGCCGGATTCGTACTGCGCGCTACCGCGGCCGCTGCGGCTCGGTTCATGCAACTGCTGCACTCCGACCTGGGCAGCGTCGGCGCGAACGACCACCACAACCAGTCGCACACGCAGAGCGACCATAGCGGCACAGGGTCCACGTCCACCCAGGCGTTCGGGGACTCTGCTTCCGACGGCACGGGGACTAAGCCCGCGAACATCGACCACAAGCACGGGATGCCCGCCTCCCCCACGGCCGTCGTCATCACCGCGGCCGAGGCCACGGCGCAGTTCTCCACCTCCAGCACGTCCTTCGTGGACATCACCGGGCTCTCGATCTCGGTGACGACGGCCAGCGCCTCGAACGTGGTCGAGTTCTTGATGACGGGCTCGGCGCAGCATTCGGCGGCGGGTGCGACCACCTACGCCATCGTCAACACCTCTGACAACCTCACCATCGACCAGAAGGCTGTCACTCACGTTGCGGGCGGTGGAGACGTGAACTGCCTGATGGTGTACCGAAAGACCACCTCGCCCGCGTCGGCCAAGACCATCAAGGGACAAATGAAGGTGTCGTCTGGGACCGGCTACATCGGGACCGGCTCGCCCGACCGCATGAGCCTCGTGGCAAGGGAGTATCGGTAATGTCGCACGCCAAGACTGCTCCAGACGGCAGTCGCCAATCGTCTCTAGCCTGCCCGCCGATCCAGAGGGCCGTGGATATTCCGGCCCTTCACGCCGCGGTGAAGGCCGCGCTCGGCATCTCGTTGATAGCCGAGACCAAGGACGACACGGTCCACGGTCACGTTTCCGCCATTCACAATCCAGACGGACTCCCCCTTCCGTGCGTCATGTGCGACGGCACCGAGCCGCACACCGACTGTTTTGAGGTGGTGCTGTACGAGTCGCCCGAGGCCCCCGACCGCAACCACACGACCACGGTGGCCGCTCACGGTCTCGGGAATAACGGACTCGCCGTGCTCCGAGAGATCGTCAATAAGCACCGGCCCTAACCGGGGCCTCCAAATGCGAAGGGTCAGTCATGGCGGAGATTGACCGAGATGTTCTGGCCGAACACGGCCGACGACTCCGCGCTCTGGAGGAACTCGACCTCGGGCCGCGGGTGGCCTCGCTCGAAGGCACACGCTCGGCGTGGCAGGGCGTGTTCACCGTTCTCGGCTCGATCGCGCGGGTCGTCAGTGAAGGTGGCTCCGAGGTTATCCGGCGGTGGGTGCCGGTGATGATCGTGGCGTACGCCGTCGGCCTGTCCGGGGCCGGGAAGTGCGACATCACGATCCCCGGAGTCCTGCCGTGATCCTTCCGGTCGGCCTGGTGGTCGCGGAGTCGCTCATCTTCTGTGGCGTCGGGGCGTTCCTGCTTCTGGTGGGACTGACCGTTCGTTTCGATAAGTACGGCCGCGAGGCGATGGTCTGCGTCGGCGTGCTCATCGCCACTCTAGGGGTCGTTCGAGCGGGCTGGGCCATGTCGTGGCTCGCCTGGTCCGACGCGCGAGCGTGGACGCTCATCGTGCTAATCGCGTTCATCGCCATCCTCGCCCAGATCGCATGGGACCGCCGACGGAGCCGATCGACCTGACCTACTTGATCGAATGGCTCGGACCCGCTCACCCGAACAACTACCTCCCCGGACGTGACTGGCCTGCCGTCGATCGCATCGTGAACCATCACTCGTACGGCTCATGGGACTCGGTGATCGCCACGTTCAAGTCGCCGCGCTCGCAAGTGAGCGCGCATCTGCTCATCGGGCGCTCTGGGCGCATCGGGCAGATCGTGGACTTCGGCGACACCGCCTTCGCCGGGGAGGGCAACGGATCGGTCCCGCCGCGCGACCCGAACTTCAACGAGCGCGGCATCCATATCGAGTGGGAGTGGTGGCCGGGGCTGGACCCCGCGTTCACCGGGGAGCAGTACGCCGCCGGAGCGTGGCTCCACGACTACCTCCTGCGGAACTACCCCGCGATCGGCGTGCTCGTGTCCGGGGTCACGGTGCTGCCGCACAACTGGAACGTGCCCACGGCGTGCCCCGGCGCGCTCGACCTCAACCGCATCGTGAAGGAGGCCCGCTACATGGACCGCACCGTGATCGTCTCCCAGGCGCCGAACTCCCAAGTCCTCGCGCAGGGGGAGGTCCGGTTCCTCCTGTGCACCTGGCGCTGGCCGGACGGCCGCACCCGTGAGATCGGCGTGAAGGTCGTGGGCCGCGGACAGCCCGGCACCGACTACGTCCCGGTCTACCCTCCGGTGGACCCGGACTCGGACCCGACCATCGACCTCGGCGCCGAGCCCGCGCACTTCCTGGTCACGACCGCAGGCTAGACTCCCGACCAACACTCGGGAGGAGGTACTCGTGGACATCCTGACCTTCACCAGCGGAGCGATCGGCCTGGTGATCGGGCTGACGGAGGCCATCAAGCGGGCCGTGGCCCTGGAGGAGCGGTGGGCTCCGCTCTTGGCCGTGATCATCGGGGTCGGACTGGCGTTCCTCGGGTCGGCGGCCGGACTCGTGCTGCCGAAGCCGGTGGGGGCGCTGGCCGCCTGGTACGGGATCGTGGCCGGACTCGCCGCGGCCGGGCTCTACTCCGGCTTCAAGGCGACGATGCGCGGGTGAACGCCGGGAGTCGGGGTCGCCCCCGGCTCCCTGGGCCCCGGCCTTGCGACCGGGGCCCCTGCGGCTGGAGAGTGGTGAGGATGGCGGGTTAGGCGGCCTGGGAGATCACCTTCCAGTCCTTGTCGCCGAGGTCGATGATCTTACCCCCGACGTGCTCCAGGTCCGTCGCCAGGTCGTAGTCGGCCACGCGGTTCGCCACGTTCGTGACGGCCTGCGCGAGGCCCCACTTCGAGAAGTCGCCGCCCTGGGCCAGCGCGGTGAGGATCGGGCTGCGGAGCCCCTCCGGGAGCGCCAGGCGGGTCGTGGCGACCTCCACCACCTTCGGGAGGTCGTCGGACTCGATCCGGGTCTCGGCGGCCTGGCGGATGGACGCGATCGCGGCGCGGAACTGGTCCTCGGCGAACGCGGCGCCGACCGTGTCCTTCACCTTGAGCCAGAAGGCGAGGTCGTCCGCCTGGCGCGTCTTGTCGGTGAAGATCGAGAAGTCCTCGGCGAGGTCGAACCCGCGGCCGACGTGGTACTTCCGCATCGCAGCCTGGGCGATCACGGCGAGGTTCGTGCACCAGGTGGTGAACACGGAGGGCTCCACCTTGAGCGAGCCCGCGCCGACCTCGGAGTTCGTGATGGTGATGGCCGCGACGATCTTGGACTCCCGGCGCTGATCCACGCTGCGGAACTGCGGAGCCACGGCGGTGTGGCCCGAGCCCCACTGGAGCCCGTCGGCGATCGTGTCGGACAGGTCCGGGAGGATGCCCTTGATGTAGAAGCGGGTCTCGGTGATCTCGCTGGAGATGATCTCGACCTTGCGCTCGACCAGCGTGGGCAGGATCGCCTCGGCGAGGTCGGCGTTGTCGAGCGGGCGGTAGCGGTTGGAGAGCCACGCGCGCACGTTGCCGTCCAGCGTGCGGACCAGCCGCTTGTCGTCGGCCTTGTCGCCGAGCCAGGTGTTCACGCTGTCCGCGAGGAGCGCGGGGTGGGCCGCGAGGGTGCGGTCGTAGTACGCCTTCGGGATGCCGACGTACTCGGCGACCTGGCCGTGGGCGTACGGGGTGAGCGGGTACGAGGAGCCGTTGAGGCCGCGCACCTCGACCGCGCGAACGAACGCCTGGAGGGTGAGGGCCGCGACGGGCGCGAGGTAGTCCTTCTTCGAGTCGCGCTGGCGCTCCAACTCCGCCGCCAACTCGGTGATGCTCTTGCCCTGCTTCGCCACTGTCTGTCTCCCTTCGCTGGATCGCTCCTCGGCCCTCGGGCTCCGGTCGCGTCCTCGGTTTCCCGATAGCCCCCTCGCGGGGGGCTTTCGGCGGGGGACCACCCCGCCTCATCAGTCGGGCTAGGCGCGCTTGCGCGCCCGCACCTCCGCCCGAGTCCGGGCCCGGGCCAGCCGCTCACGAATTGCCTGGAGGCGGTGGATGCGCAGCAGCAGGGACACGATCAGGGCCTCCCTTGGAGTCAGGGTGAGGGTGATGGTCTGTCGCTCCGCCATTTAGGCACCTCCCTTCTCAAGGCATACCGGGCCGATGCCACGAGCCCGACTCTCCTCGTCGGTGAGGGTGCGACCGCACACGCCGCAGATGCCGAGTTCGCGGCCGTAGCGCGCGAGCGCGTCCGGGTCGGCGGCGATCGCGGCGAGGATCGCGTCCTTGCCCGCGCCCTTGATCGGCCAGAAGTCGTCGCCAGCCTGGACCTTCACGAACACGTACCCGGCCCACTTGCCCTCGGTCGGGCGGTCCACCCGGTAGAACTTCGTGACGCCGTCCTGGATCAGCGCGTAGCGGCCAGCGGCGACGGCCGGAGCCGCGGCGACCGGGGCCTTCACGGGGAGGTCGCGCAGAATGTCGATCACGAGCGAGGCGGTGCGGGAGTCGAGCGTGGACGTGTCCAGCGGGCGCCACGTCGCGGGGAGGGCCCGGCCGGAGAGGAGGGAGTTGATGTACGCGACTTGCCTGTCGCTGGCGGCGTACACCCGGTAGGCGCTGTAGTCCTGGCGGGCTAGTGGTGACTGCATCTTCCGAACCTCCAGGCTCAGTCCCCCTCGCCCCGCAGGGTCCGGTCGGCTCTGGCCTGCCGAGAGAGTAGCCGAGCGAGGACTAGGTTGTCAAGCGCCCTGAGTCACGCGGGTCGCCGATCGGTGGCTCCGTCACCGGCAGACGGGAAGCCGCCTCCCGGTTCGCCTTGCGCGTCGCGGCGGCCTTCTCCCGGTTCGCCTTGCGCGTCGCGGCGGCCTTCTCCCGGTTCGCCTTGCGCGTCGCGGCGGCCTTCTCCCGGTTCGCCTTGCGCGTCGCGGCGGCCTTGCGTGCCCCCTCGGAGCGCCGCCTGCGCCGCTCGATCTCCTCCTTCGGCAGGCCGAAGATGGCCCACACCAGACGCTGCGCGGGGGTCGGCTCTCTACGCTTGCCTTTCGGCACCCTCGTCCTCCTTGACGGCGTCCGGGTCGAACTCCTCGCCCGGCTTTGGCGCGAGCATCGCTAGCACGGCCTCCAGGTCGTCGGAGGTTCCCTTGGTGACGAACTGGTACATGACCTTCTTCGAGTCCTTCGCGTCGGCCTCCGAGAGGCCCTTGGCGTATCCGTCCCGGAGGAACTCGATCACGGCGTCCCGCGCCAGCATCGTTCCGTCGCGGTACGCGCGAGCGAACGCCATGCGCTGCCCCTCGTTCAGGGTCGCGCGCAGCGTGGCGCCAGTCTCGGAGGTCGCATCCTCCGCGGAGTCCTCGCCGCCGCCGATGAGGTCCGAGACGGCGCGGTTGACCGCGCGCGTGTACGCGGTACTCGCCAGGTCGTGGTCCGGCCGGGTGAACTTCCGGTCCTCGGTGATGGAACAGAGCCCGACGCCGTAGGAGTACACGCCGTTGGGGGCCGTGACCTTGACCTGGTAGCGGGCGATCTTTAGCGGGCACCCGCAGTCCTTCTCGTCCTTCATCACCTCGGGGAATCGGATGCGGGCGCATATGCCGGGGTTGTGGTTGTGCACCAGGCGCTCGTCCACGATCTCCGTGGAGAAGCCGTAGAAGCGGCCGAGCACGCGCCACGCGCTTTTCTTCTTGAACGTCCGCTTCACGCCCTTTTCGATGAAGGTCTGGTAGTCGGTGGGGCGCAGTAGGCGCTTCTCCAGGTCCCGGTATCGCTGCACCGCCAGGAGCGCCTCCTCGGGCGTCACCAGCGGAGACACGACCTTGAAGTCCCCCTCCAGGGGTGCCAGGGCCTTGATCTCGTCAGCCACCTGTCTCCTCCTCAAGCAGTTCCGCGTTCATCGCGTCACCAGCGCGTCGATCTCCTGGCCGCCTGCGACCAGGTAGGCGAGGATGAAGAACGCGAGGAGGACGGCCTTACTCACCGCCGTCCTCCTGCTCCGAGGCCGCGCGGTCGATCGTGCCGACATCGCGCTCGCCGTCGTCGTCGCGCTTGCGACTGCTCATGGATTCACACCTCCTCGCGGACTCTACGTCCGCGTGCGGGTAGACCCTACCAAACAGCCGACCGCAATGCAAGGGCCCCGTGATACCATCCCCGAGCTTGAGGGAATATTTCGCGAGCAAGGCTTGCGGAATGCGTTTAACTACGACCCCAGGCGGAGTCTTGAGATCGTGCTGCAATCCCAGGCCGTACAGAACAAGCGCCTTTCCATCGGGAAGGATCGCGAGGAGCGAGTCGACGAGGGCCTGAGTGACGACACCCTCTTCAACCCGCACCAACGCACTGGCACGGGAGCCGTGAAACGCCCCGTTCGCCTTGACCTCGAATCCCTCTTGCTTTGCGATCGCGCGTATCAGTCGCCCATTCTTGAATGACGCATTCAGCACCGGAGCGGTGAAGGACGCCGACTGCCTGAAGAGGCTCTCGGCGAGGATCCCGTAGCGGAAACCGCCACCGCCTTTCCAGCCCTCGAGCTTGGTGACACCGGTAGCGTCGGTGCCAGCAACCACGCGGGACAGGCGGGTAAGGCAGTGCGTTTCAGCAAGGTCGCCTTGCTCAATCAGGATCCATCGACGGTTCATCTTGTGAGCGACCGCAGCGGTCGTGCCCGACCCACCGAAGCTGTCGATGACCAGATCCTTCGGAGACGTGGACATCGCGATGATTCGGCGAAGGAGTCGCTCGGGCTTCTTGCCCTTCTTGAGCGTCACGCCGCCCTCGGATGCAATGCCTTCCCAAGAGATGTCGGTCCAAATGTTCGTCAATGGCTTGGTGAATACGCGCTTCCCGTCAATCTCATTGACCTTCTTGCTCAGCCAGGCAATCTCCTGACCTGCGAGAACGTATCGAGGTTCGTAGTTCTCGCGAGCGACTACTACCACCTTCTCGGGATCCTTCTGCGATTGAACCTTCGCGTCCACCGTCGCCCGTCCGGCGCCCTCGTCGTCAATCGCAGCCAGACGGAAGATTTGCTCCGAGTGCTGCAGCGCGTATTCGGCGATGTCCATGTCGAATACTTCGGGTCGCTTGGCTCGGGCCTCTTTCGCATCCTTGAAGCCGAGTGCCTTTGCCACCGCGAGGTCCAACTTGGAAAACCGCCACTTGCTCGGTGAGGCATCGCGGTTGATCACAACTCGGTTGTAGTTGGTGTCGTACGGCGCGCTCACCAACTGCGGACGGTACTTCCAGAGCTTCTTCGTCTTCGCATAGACGAGCAGGTACTCGGCGGCCGTATACACGCCCGGATTCACGACTGCGAACCCTGACGGTGCCCTGGTCTCAATCGTGATGGTGGAGACGTGATTGGCGCGGTCGAAGACCTCGTCCATCACGAC
>Ga0194131_10007842_pt1 | contig 14185 bp, 21 predicted proteins | sample TA2KigO120mmetaG_FD_148631 | JGI IMG/M metagenome (GOLD analysis project Ga0194131, IMG submission 148631) | Freshwater microbial communities from Lake Tanganyika, Tanzania - TA2015053 Kigoma Offshore 120m | ecosystem: Environmental > Aquatic > Freshwater > Lake | place: Tanzania: Lake... | reverse complement strand
TTTCTCCTGAAGGTTCCTTGTTTAATGAAGAAATTATGTTGCAAGGAACTACACTTCCTCTTCTTGAAGGTCTCCTTCTTTCATATTTTAATTCTTCTCTTCGTCCCGTATTTATGACGAGCGTGCGCGGCATTGCTTATAATGCTTTGGGCCCTTCCCCAGAATACTCTCTTTTGACTCGGCCGTGCGTGTTATTTGTAGTTGATGAAGTGAGTGGAAAACGAAGAGGGGTACGTTACTTATTTCTTAATGATAGTTCTGGAATCGTTCGAGAACATTATGATGTTGCGCGATCGGAGCTGTACGCTCCTGAACCCTTGCCTGTTTGGATTCGATTGCGTGATAATACCGGATGGAATTTTATTCGTCTCCTTTCTTCCTTTGCACGTGTGTTTGTGCATCGAGAAGGACAAGATTTTGAGGTGATTGCATATACGGGGGCGTGTAAACGTGTATAGGGGTGATTCGGCAACCTTTGGTGTAATGCTTGTTGCGGTTTTGTTAGTTATTCTTGCAGGGGTTACGATGTATCGCTCACCAACTATCGTTGCTCCTCTCGATATTGTTGAGGTACAATACAGCGTTGATACCTTGGAATTGTTTGTACAGATGCGCTTAGAACGGCTTGTTTCTGAAGCGATGGTTTGTACTACGTGTGAAGAAGACAGCTTTTTAGAGCGTATTCGTGAATTGCGACGAGATTTGTATCTTATTGATACAAACGTATATGGCTTACTCCGTGGGGGAAGTTACACTGTTACTCCTGTTGATGAAGGATTTGAAGTTGTTTTTCAAGGGATCTGGGTGCAAGGACGTTTGGGAAAGACTAGTGTGAAGCGTTCCTTTGATGCTAAGTTTGTTGTTGCTTCAGATGGCACTTTAGTGCGGAACATTTATAAAGAAAATTAACGAGCGAGTTGTATGAAAAGAGGACAGTTAGTTCAGGAAAATCTTGCAAATATTGTTATTGCTCTTGCTGTTGTTGCGATTATTGTTTTAGCTATTCTTGCGTTTCGTGGACAATTGGGCGGTTTGAATGTTAACAATGTCCCTTTGAATTCGATTGTTGCTTCCTGTAATGTTGCTGCAGGATTAGAGCAGGGAAAAGCGGAATATTGTACTTTAAGTACCTATGACTTTACGGAACTTGATGGTCGTTCTCAGTATGTTACTTGCGCTTATTTGGCAGGGAAAGGATTACTTGAACAATCTGCACCTATTTTTGGTGTTTGCCCTTCTTCTGCTGAAGAAGCTAAGAAAGTATTTTGCGCTTCTTTGGTTGCTAAGGGTGATCTTAAACGAGATACGTATGTTGATGGTAAACCTTGTACTGCTGCTTCAGGCGTCGAGTCCTGGCTTGGAACGTCATATGAAACTGCAACTAGAAAAGCCTAACTCTTCTTATGGATTACGCAGTACCTGATCGACGCAAGACCAAGAATGATAAGCGAGCGAAAGGGAGATTTATGCGCTATAAACGTGGTGGACAACATCGAGTAGATGGTGTTTCATCTCTTCGTGCTTCTTCTTAATTTTTTGATGTATCTGATGAGGGGAACTCTTGTATAAAAAAGAGAAGAGGAGCTTTATTAACTACTCTTTACGTTAGGAGATTATGTTTGAAGTGATGTTTGGATTTGCCCTTGTTTTGTTGGGATTTGCAGCCGTGCATGATTGGAAAACTACGTTTGTGAGTGATTGGGTGGTGTATGCGTTATTTTGCCTGGGGTTGTTGGGGCTTGTTGTTGGAGGAGAACTTGTTGCAGGATTGCTTGTGACTGGAGGATTGGGGCTTTTGGCATTGACGTTTTATTATGGGGGTGTCTTTGCACAGGGAGATGCACGCTTATTGATTGCCTTGGGCCCTGTTTTGCCCGGAATTGCACTTGCTTCGCGTGGATGGTATGCAATTGGATTTGTATTTCTTTTACTGGTGATCGGGTTAGTTTATACGTTGGTTATTAGTGGATGGAAAGCAGGTCATGATCGAGGGTATTATCGAGAAGTGCATGCTTTGTTCACTACTTTTCGATTTGTTGTTTGGGGATTGCTTGGAGGGGGATTTATTTGTTCATTTTTGCTTTCGGGGATGTGGTGGGGACTTGTGTTTGGAGGGGGATGGATTGTGTTTGGATTATGGATACATGCAAAAGCAGTTGAGAAAACGTGTTTTATTGCTCGAGTTGCCCCTCGTAATTTATTAGAAGGAGATTGGTTGGTTTCTTCAGTGAAGGTGGGACGTCATGTGCTTCATCCTTCTGTTGCTGGATTATCTCGACCAGATATTGCACTTTTACGTCGATATAATCGATCAGTGCTCATAAAACAAGGAATTCCTTTTGTACCTGTTTTCTTTTTGACGTATCTTCTTATGGGGTTCGTCGCTTTAGGAGGATATGAGCAGGCTTTGTTAGGATTGGTGCAGGAAGTACTTTCTTAGTTCGTTTACGAGGAGTAAACAAGACCTTTGTTTGTATTTGTTTAAGTTCTTCTTCAGTTATTTTTGTGCGAGGAGAGAGCAACGTTTTCTTTTCTTTATAACTTGGAATGATATGGATCACTGATTCGCCAAACAATTCTTGTGTGGCAATTTCAATACTACTTGCTTTCAGTTTTTTAGTGATGGTGAGACCAATTTGTTTTGCTCGTTTGAAGAGTGCAGTGGATAGTTTCGTTGCTTTTGCAATTGCTTTGCGAGGGATGAGAAGGGTATGTCCCGGTGAAATAGGATTAATGTCTAATACGGCGAGGCCTTCGGGAAGGTCACTTACGATTTGAGAGGGTATCTTTCCTGCGATAATTTTTCTGAAAATGGATTCTTTATCATTTCCTTGTTGTTCACGTTCTTCACTTTGTTTTACTAGTTCTTCAAGTGCTTCTGGAGAGAGTTCTTCTATTTGTTTGAATGCTTGGGCTTTTTTTTCATCAGGTAATTGAGCAACTTGTTCGCGCAATTGTTGACGTATTTCTTTTTGTTGTTCAAAGGTAAGAGGCATTCTTTGAGAAGGAGAACGGGGTTTATAGGATTATTTGTTTTTGTTAGACTGTTTTATTCGTTTTTGTGTATATTGATTGCGATAGGGGCACTTTTACCCAAATGCGCGTCTATAATCTTCAATGGTTGCTGAAGAAACGCCTGGAATTGTTGCTAATTGAGCTTCTACAGCATCAGTTCCCTTTTCTTCTGGCATGTCCGTCTTGACATGTACTGATTTGAGGCCAAATGCGATTGGTTTTTCAGTGATGGAGATGTTGCTTCCACCGAGAGCTTTGAGACGTGTTTCTGCTTCTGTCTTTATTGCATTGAGATCAGTGCCTGGTGACTCAGGCATTAGCTTAGTAATGATTACTACTATTGGTGGCATAGTGCCTGGTTAGATTTTGTATTTATAAGGCTTCCGTATAAAAATAGCCCCTACGTGTAAAAAAGAAAAGAACGGCTGCCGTTTTAGTTATTTAATTGAATGTGTCGTATAACATCTTTAAGCCGGCTAATCCGACTAAGACGTAAACTACCATCGCTGCTACTGATCCTTCACCGAGTACCTTATCTACAATATTCAAATTATATGCATGAAGGCCCCAGTTGATTGCACCAACGATTACTAGTGTTTTCACAACGTTATCAAGCGTATTCATTTTTCCCATATTCCCCCTCCTTTCACGACGTTTAAGTAGATTTTCTGTTATATAAACCCTTTGAGTTCAGAGGGGTAGGGTATAACAATCCTTTTATAGTGTTTGAGAAATGTGGTGAGATGGATCCTTATGTTCAGTTATTGGAACGTATTGCACATGCTGCAAAATTGTCTTTAGAGGAAGTTGAACGTAAAGTTGAAGGTAAACGTGCTAAATTATCTGGTTTGGTAAGTCGAGAGGGGGCCGCACAAATTGTTGCGGCGGAATTAGGGGTTAATTTTGATAAAGAACAATTTACTATTGTGGAATTACCTGGCGTGAAGCGTGCTAATTTTGTAGGGCAGATCATTTCTATTGCTCCTGTACGTAGTTATTCTAAGAATGGACGAGAAGGAAAGGTGGGAAATCTGACATTGGGTGATGCGAGTGGAACGATACGTTGTGTTTTATGGGATACGGCACATATTAGTCTCGTTGAACAAGGAACGTTACATGTGGGAGATACGTTAGAGATTAGTAATGGGATGATGCGTAATGGGGAGGTACATCTTTCTTCATTTGCGGATATTAAACAGAGTTCAGTGAAATTAAGTGGTGTGCAGATGCAAGCAGTTGCTTCTCCAAAACGTATTGAGGAGTTACAACCAGGCATGAAAGCACAAGTGCGAGCATTTGTGGTACAAGTTTTTGAGCCACGCTATTTTGAAGTGTGTTCTGAATGTGGAAAAAGAATGGGTGAGGGGGGATGTGCTGTACATGGAGCGGTTCAAGCAAAGAAACGTGCTTTGTTATCTTTAGTAATGGATGATGGAACGGAATCTTGTAGAGCGGTGTTATTCAATGATCAGATTATGCAATTAGGATTGCATGAAGAAGAGATTTATTCACTTGAATCGTTTGCTCTTAAGAAACTTTCTTTACTTGGAGAAGAGCATGTGTTTACTGGTTCGTTCCGTCAGAATACCTTATATAATACCTCTGAATTTATGGTTGAATCTTTGGCACCTGTTGTGGCCTCTGAATTACTCGCTTCGTTTCAGAGGTAGTATTTATTAAGGGTTTTTACCTCTTTTATTTATGCCTGAGGCGATGATGCAACCCCCTGTTGAACCTGCTTCTGTTCAAGTGGCTTCTCCTCCCGTTACTTCTCCTCCTTCTGAAGGTTCATCACTGAAATGGTGGATAGTTGCGGGAGTGCTCTTTGTTCTTTTTCTAGGGATTATTGTGTGGTATTTTAGCACTCAATCCTAACATGCTTGTTCGAACTCATTTTCTTTTTGGTATTGTGCTTGCACTCTTTTTTTTACCTTTACTTACTCATGTCGTTTGGTTTATTCCACTCGTATTGTTTGCTTCGCTCTTGCCTGACGTGGATAGTATGCATTCATTGTTAGGAAGAAGCATTTGGTTACGTCCCTTTCAATGGTTAACAAAACATCGGGGGTTCTTGCATAGTTTGACTTTTGCTTTGATTGTTAGTTTTCTTCTTGTATTATTTTTCCCCATTGTTGCTTTTCCATTCTTTTTAGGATATGCGGGGCACTTATTATTGGATGCTTTTACTGTTGAAGGAATTCGTCCTTTGTGGCCAACTGATCAGGAATGGAAAGGGAGTATTACCACTGGAAGTAGTTTGGAAACTGGTTTCTTTTATGGCCTTGTATTGCTTAGTTTGGGATTGGGCGTTATTCGCTTTTTCTAACGATGCTGTTCTATTAGTGTCATCTTGAGTGCTATAATGTTTATATAGCGGAATGTGAGAACGTGGTATATGGCTAAGGGGAAAGAAGAAAAAGAAGAAAAAGTGGCATCTGACGAAAGTGCTGAACCAACGTTAACTGATATTCCGGGTATTGGTCCGGGCATTGCATCTAAACTTGAAGCTGCAGGAGTATATGATTTAATGGGTTTGGCAGTGATGAGTCCAAGTGCACTTTCTGAATTGGCAGGCGTGGGTGAAGCTGTTGCTCGTAAAGCGATTCAGGCTGCTCGAAGTATGATGAAGTTAGGCTTTTCTGATGGGGTTGAATTTTCAAAGAAACGAGACGATGTCTTTTTTCTTGGAACTGGAAGCACCAATTTAAATGGGCTCCTGGGAGGAAGAGGAATAGAAACCAAGGCCATAACAGAATGTTATGGCGCTTTTGGTTCTGGTAAGACACAACTTGGATTGACCTTGGCCGTACGAGTACAATTGCCTAAGGAACAAGGGGGAGCACAAGGAAAAGCGGTCTTTATTGATACAGAAGGAACGTTTCGTCCTGAACGTGTTCGTCAGATTGCGGAAGGATTGGGAGCTAATCCTGAAAAAGTATTGAAAAATATCTTGGTTGCACGCGCATTCAATAGTGACCATCAGATTTTATTGGCTGATAAAATTGGAGAACTTATCAAGAATGGGGAACCTATTCGATTAGTGATTATTGATTCACTTACTGCACATTTTCGTGCTGAATTTGCAGGACGAGGACAACTTGCGGATAGACAGCAAAAATTGAATCGTTATCTTCATGGGTTGATGAAAATGGCTGAACAGCATAATCTTGCCGTGTATGTGACCAATCAAGTTATGGCTAATCCTGCAATGATGTTTGGAGATCCTACTACTGCAGTAGGGGGAAATATTGTAGCTCATGCGAGTACGTATCGTATCTATTTGCGTCGAGGTAAACAAGGAAGTCGAGTGGCAAAATTGATCGATAGTCCAAATTTACCTGATAATGAATGTGTCTTTTTTGTAAGTAAGAACGGTGTTGTTGACGAGAATAAGGATTAAATAGGTCCTTGATTTCAAATGATCTATGCAAGAGTTGGTGAGTGAAGAAGTCCTTTCTGGAATGTATGTTGCTGAGAAGATGACCGCTTTTCAAAGGGGAAAACCCTTTCCCCATGTTGTGTTTGAAGGATTTGTGCAAAAATCTGTTGTTGAAGGACTCTTGAAAGCCTTTCAGAAAGAACCTTTTGAACAAAAACGAGCAGATTTATTTCAATTTTCTCAAACATTTGATCTTCATGCTTCAAAACAAAAAGCCATTAAAGCGGTAGTGAAGGTCTTGGATAGCAAAGAATTTGCAGAATATCTCACCCGAGTGACTGGAGTGAAGGTGAAAGCAGGAGCGAGTGATGTATTTGGAAGCTTATACCGTTCTACTGATTATTTATTGTGTCATGATGATCAGCTTGAAGGGCGTAAACTTGCTTTTATCTTATATCTTACTAGTCTTCGTGAAGGACAGGGGGGAGCATTGGCTTTGCGGGAAGATGTGAAGGGAGTGCCTGGAAAAGTAGTGAAGAGAATTCATCCGAAAGCAGGGCGTTTGGTGGTTTTTGCGGTTTCTCGAAAGAGTTGGCATCAAGTTGAGGAAGTAGTAAGTCAGGGGAATCGGTATGCTCTGGGAGGGTGGTTGCACTAATGTTTTCTGAAATTTATTTACTCCCTGACACCAAGGAACAATTATGTTTGGCTTGGCAATCTGAAGGATATGTGCAAATTGATCATTTACTTTCTGTTGATGAGTATATTCGTTTAGCAAAAAGTGCGTGGGGTAAGGGAAAACAAGTAGAACGTGCCGATTGTTATTCTTACGAATTAGTTACTGCTCCTGCATTGCATAAAGCCTTTGGTGAGGAACTTATGAAACACTGGTTGGGAAGTATTTTGGGAGGAAAGATACGGACCATTAAACTTTCTTTACGACATTTTGGAAAGGGAGATTATACTCTCTTGCATGATGCTCAAAAATCTGAGGGTGTTGCACGATTCTTTTTTATTTTCTCAGGTACCTGGGATGCTTCTTGGGGAGGTACTTTACATGTTCGCCGGGAGAAAGCGCAGACTTTAGAAGTAGGCATTAAAGGTAATCGATTTTTTTTAGTACGTTCACGTGAGGAATGGAGATCTTTTATACAGTATGTAAATCATCTTGCTGGAAAAGAGACGTTTGTTATTGTGGAAGGGACTGTCTCGTAAAGAGAGACATATCCTTTATTTTTATTGCTGAGTGTTATTTGAGGTCTGTTCTTGTTGAGAATTTAGAGAAACATTGTATGCTACCCCATAGCTTTAAAACCCTTTTACCTACCTTCTTTTAAGCTCCCATAGTTTATCGGATAGAATACAACCTTGCGGAGGTTGGGGGCGAGGTTCAATTCCTCGTGGGAGCGTTATTTTTTCTTTTCCCATTGCCAGCGAGGATGATCTCCCGTGTACCAGCAAATTATCCAGATAATGAATGTAAAGAGGGTCCAGGGATGGAGGACTTGATAGAGTGTATTTGAAAGATCGTTTGAAAAGCGATTAGCAATTGCATAAAAATAATACATACCAATAACCCAGAGACCTAGAATAAGCTTACCTTGCCAGGTTGCAGGTTTCCATCCCCAACCATAATCTTTTCGTTTGAACCAGTGTTTCACTTTTTTATTGAGTGAGGATACTTTTTAATTGTTTAGAAATGTTTGTCTAATTCTTTGGTGTATGCATGAAGTTCTTTATTATCAAACCAGAGTGCAATTTCTCGCTTTGCGTTTTCTACGGTATCTGACGCATGTATGAGATTTCTCAATACTCGTTTCTTTTTGTCAGCAAGTGCATATGATTCGATAAGTGCATAATCTCCTCTAATGGTTCCTGGTTGGGCTTGACGAGGTTCGGTTGAACCGACCATTTTTCGTACTAATTCTACGGCATGTGGGGCTTCTAAGACGAGTGCGATGACTGGGCCTTCACTTAAAAATGTCATATTCCAGGCTTGAATTGTTTTGCCCAGATGCATATGATCGGTGTATTCCATTTTTTTTCTTTCTTTATCATAGGCTGCTTTTGTTTTTTCATATACATTTTTTGCCCAGACTTCATCTAATTGATAATGTTTTGCAGCGAATTCTGCATTTGCATGTACCATTTTCATTCCTTTTATCTTGAATCCTGCATCTTCAAAGCGTTGCATGATTTTACCTAGTATGTTTCTTTGTACTGCGTCGTGTTTCAAGAGGACGAGGGTTTGTTCCAGTACCATGCGAGACGTTTGGAGAGTAGGGCTTTTAAAGATTCGTGTGCGACTTTTATTATGGACAAAGTTGCTTTGCTTAGAGAAGTTGAGAAGCGATGCAGGAATGCTGAGTTACCGTTGAAAGAAGGGGCAAAGCACCTTGTATTTGGAAAGGGAAGTGCTGATGCGCAGATTCTTTTCATTGGAGAGGCCCCTGGAGCGAATGAAGATGAGCAAGGAATGCCTTTTGTGGGGACAGCAGGTAAAAATTTAGACAAATTGCTTGTGGGGGTAGGTTTAACGCTCAATGAAGTGTATGTTGCAAATGTATTGAAATATCGTCCTCCTGAAAATCGTAACCCTTTACCTGGAGAAATAGCATTGCATGCTCCTTGGTTACTTGAACAGATTCGCACCCTGCAACCTCGTGTTATTTGTACGTTAGGGAATTATGCTACAAAATTAGTATTGAGTAATTTTATCGTTGAAAAGATGAATGAACAATTAGGAATTACGCACATGCATGGTAAGGTACATTCTTTGAAGTTGCAGGGTCTTGATGTGACGCTTGTTCCTTTGTTTCATCCTGCTGCAATTATTTATAATCAGAAATTGAAACCGTTATGGGAAGCAGATATGCATGTTGTGAAAGGATTGCTTTAATTTTCTTGATCTATTTACCGGGAAACGCTGTTTCATGCTTGGGTGCAGTGAGATTTTTGTATTTGTAATGAGCAGAAATTGTTGGTTTCTTACAATTTGGACAGAGAGATTTAAGGGTATACTTCTTTTTAGTGTGTTGTGAGCAGACATTGAGATTCATAGTTACTTTGCTTCCTTAACTGTACAAGTTATTTTTTTCTCTTTTGCTTCTTGAACAAGTTTTGCTACGATTTGTTGAAGTTTGTGGTGTGCTTTTTTATATTCTATATCGTGTGCGCTAATGGCAAATTGTCCTGAACCAAGATAATGTGCGATAATCTCTTTTTTGGTGAGAAGTGATTTAATATCTTCTACTCCGTTTTCATTGTGAGTAGAGAGAATAATGATTTGACGTACTTCTTTTTTGTTTTCATCCTTAGAAGTTAAGGCAGTAATTATCTTTTCTGCTTCTTCTTTATTAACAAACGGCTTAATCACATTTGGATTTGCTTTAAGTGAGTCGAAGAAATCTGCTAATCCTTGTTCTTTGAGGATTTTTTCTATGATTGCTTCTGGATTTTTAGTAATCGATTTAAGCATTGTACGAAGAGTACGTTCTTTCTTTGCTTGTTCTTGTGCTTCTTCTCGTTCTTTTCCCGTTACTCTTCGAAGTGAAAGCTCTAAATGATCTTTGTGTACGGCAAGTACTTTACAAATAATTTGTTTATTTACAAAGACATATTCTCTGAGGTTACGAATTCTTCCTGCTGCAATTTCCGACATAACAATTGCTCCTTTTTCGCCTGCGTTTGTTTCTACTTGTACTGATGCACTTTCTATGGAGCGAACTTGACAGGTAATTATATCTCCTGGTTTATACGTCATGCTTTGATGACCTCTTGCACTTTTGCATGCATACGGGCTTTTCCCCCAGATGTTTTGGCAAGGAGATGATTACATTTGGCACATTTAACGATTATGGAGGGCCTACTAAAAATTGTCTGATGATGTTTACATCGGGGGCAGATTGTTTTGAGGAATGTACTCATGTGAAGGGGTGGTTTGAGAGTGTTTTAAAGATTTGTGTAAGCATATTTGGAGTCTTTTTCTTTGTTAACTTGGTTTTTTCACTATTTAATTAGTTGAAATGAGCGAGGCTTGTAGTTCAGTAATAAATGCTTGTTCCTTTGTTTTTTCAATAAGACATCCTGCTGCATTGAGGTGTCCCTTTACTTCTCCGCCTATCTTTATTACTGCATTATGAAGGATTTCTCGAACATTTCTTCCTGTTCTTCCTGCAACTCGAGCGGATACTTTAATTTTATCTTGCGCATAAGCAAGCCCTATGAGAATTGTTCCTTCTTCGCAGGTTGCGGAGGAAGAGAGCATACTTGTTATGGTGCCAATAATGGTATCTTTTATTTTATCTTGGGCGTTTATGATTGTATATTGTGGACCAGAGATGTGAGTATTTTCTTGTACATACTTAAGGCCTGCAATTAGTTGTTGTTTGTATTCAGTATAGAGACGTTCGGCTTGTTCTTTTGCAATTTTATTGCCCAAACATACTGCAAGGGCAACTGAATGGTGTCCCATTTTACCGCAGGCATTAATAAGTGCGGATAACTCTCGTGCATCTGCTTGTTGATGGAAGAATTTAATGACATAGAGATTACCGAGACTTTGTTCTAATGATCGTTGAGGAATACGCATGGCAATAGCGGTGATAAGGTTCCCCATCTCAGTATCAGTGAGTTCAAGGAGCGTTTTACAACGATCATTTTCACGAGGAATACGAGCATCACGTAATAATTCTAATACTCCTCGGTAAGAGCCGGTAACATTAGGGATATAAGGATTTGAACTATATTCAAGCGTTTTATCTAATGGTCTTGTGGCAGGATAGAGGAGAAGACCTCGTTTAACTACTGTTTCTGCTTCTCGAAGTATTTCTTCATATTGAGGGGAAAGATTTTTTTCTAACTGATCTCCCACCATCCCGATAACGGCGAGATAGGCGAGGTCTTTATTTTGAGGATTAAGGGTGCGTGCAGCAAGATAACAAAGTGCAGCGGATGAAAGAGGTTCACTCTTGGTTAGACGTGGATTGATCATTGTTACATTTTGAGGAATTTGTGTGGGAATTTCATGATGATCAAATACAAAAATTTCTGTCTTTTTTTGAGCTAAAATAGGGAGCATTCCTGAAGCAAGATTAAGAAATATGAGTACGTGTGTTTCAGGAAGTGTAGCACAATACTCTTCTTCTAACTCTCTTGTAATTTGAAGAGTATACGTTTTTCCCCAACGTTGCATCATTCTTCCAAAAATTGCTGCAGAAGTTATACCATCAGTATCAAAATGACTTATGATCTTTATTGGCTTTGTTTTACTGAGTTTATTTATTTTTACTAGAGCGTTACTAATTATTTGTTGCATATCATCCCTCTTTTTATTATACTGTTATTTGAGTTTTTTTACGTGCCAAAGTTTTTTGGCAAGGGCCTTTTTTGCAGTATAATCGTGTTTATGTTGTGCTGAGTGTTTTTCTATATTTTCAATGCTTGCTTGATACATTTGTTTTTCCGTTGTGTACGTTATTTTCTTTTCAGCGAGCATTTTACTAATTTTTTTTCCTAACATTTTTACTTTTGGAATACCGTGTTGATCACGAAGAATGATGCCGATCTTACTTGGGGTATTTCCTTTTTGTGCGAGTTCTACTACTAGAGATTCTACTTCAGATGGTTTCATTTTCATCCAATCAGCTTTTCCTTCAACCATGTTCAGCCCTCTTCAAAGGGTATTAAAAAGCTTTCTATTGACTGAACGACAAGGTTTAAAAAGCGCTTTTGTAACGAACCATTGCGTTAATCCAACACTTTACTGGTCGGTTTGTTGGGGAGCGACTCTTATGACCTTACTAGACTATGAAACTACCGAAGGAACTCAAACGATACTGTCTCCACTGCAAGAAGCACACTGATCAGTTGGTCTCAGTTGCAAAACAGCGCTCTCGTTCAGCAACTCATCCTCTTTCTCGAGGTAGTCAGCCTCGTGAATATCTACGTGGTGTGCGTGGAGGGTTCGGTAATCAAGGTAAACGTAGTAAGAAAGGAGCAAAGGATTGGAAGCGTAAAACTAAAACAACCAAACGTATTACTGTTCTCTATACTTGCAAAACATGTAAAAAGGCAAAAGGAAGTAAAAGTGCTATTCGTTCTTCACGTATTGAAATCGGGGAGAAGGTAAGTAAGTAACACCATGGCTGAACAACAAATGAAAAAACGGGATATGCGAGCATTTTATGATGTGAAAGCACCAATGACTGGAACCAAGATTCAATTATATGGCCAAAGTCCAGAAGCATTGGTTGGTAAAGTTATCAAACTTGATTTAACTCGTAGTTTACGAGGTAAAGGGGCTGAATTACATTTGCGTACTTCTCTTGTTGATGGTGAGCTTGTTGCACATCCGATTGCGTTTGAAGTTTTTGGTTCGTATATTCGTCGCTCTATGCGTAATAATGTAAGCTATATTGAAGATTCGTTTGTTGTTCAGACAAAAGATGCTTCTGTTATTATTAAGCCCTTTTTGTTAACTCGTAGAAAGGTTTCTCGTGCTTTGAAGAATGCACTTCGTGTTGCTGCAAAAGAATATTTGACTTCTTTATGTACTATTCGTACTTCTCAAGATTTGTTTACTGATTTGATTTCTAATAAGGTTCAAAAAGAGATGAGTTTGAAATTAAAAAAACTTTATCCACTTGCTTTATGTGAAGTTCGTGTGTTTAAACTAATTGAAAAACCTGTTACTGGTAATTAATTTTCTCTTACTATGGATTCGTATACTCTTTCCCGTGTTTCTCGACGCACTTCTGCAGGTGGAATCGTTCTTGATCCTGCTTTTCTCCAGGCCCAGACATTTTTATTTAATTGTTTTCCTGCTCGAGCTCAGGCCATCTACTCAGCACTTTCTTCTCGAAACACGCAGCTTTGGACTTATAAGAATGGTTCTCTTGTTGGAGCAGCAATTACTTCGCACCCTACTGCTGAAGAGGGGGAATTGCATTTTATTGGAATCGCTCCTGAATTACAAAGTCGTGGTCTTGGTAGATTTTTCTATACTGCTCTTGAAGCCCAGGCGTTTTCTGATCGAAGAAAAATTATTGCGGTGACAGCTACTCCTGCATTTTTTGAAAGTCTCGGTTTTTTTGATCGTTCTCCTCCTGGACAAAAAAAAACTGAACGATATATGCTCAAAGCTTTGTAATTATGTTCTGAAAAATAAAATGACCCCGCCCGTTGAATGAACTTTTACAGTTCTTAGTACGATCGGTGCTTTCAGATTTTTGATCTGAATGAATAGCCCCGCCCGGATTCGAACCGGGGTCACGGGCGCCAAAGGCCCGTATACTTGACCACTATACGACGGGGCTATACTGAAGAAGCATGGAGGATGATTTATAAGGGTTTGGTTAGACTTTAGTACTGTATGGTTCAGAAGATTTTGGTTTTTGATTATGATGGGACAATTGTTGATAGTTATGCGGCTTATGCAGAACGTTTTATGGCTTTACGTGAGCAGTATCATTTGAGTAAAAAAATCAAGGACTTTAAGTCTCTTTATTCTTCTAATTTTTCTGAGTCTCTTATTAACCAAGGATTGACACCCCCGCTAATTCTTGCTTTGATTCGTGATATTCAAAAGCCATTTAATGGAAAGCCTGCACTGATTACCCCTTTTGCAGGCATGGTGAAATTGATGAATGTTTTGACTACGCAGTCTCGTGTATATGTGGTAACGTCTAATCTTACTGCCGTTATCAATGAATCATTGTCCTATTGGAAGATTCGAGGGATACAGGAAGTCTTGGGTGGAGACATTGAATTCAGTAAAGTAAAGAAACTGAA
>Ga0194131_10007841_pt1 | contig 14185 bp, 12 predicted proteins | sample TA2KigO120mmetaG_FD_148631 | JGI IMG/M metagenome (GOLD analysis project Ga0194131, IMG submission 148631) | Freshwater microbial communities from Lake Tanganyika, Tanzania - TA2015053 Kigoma Offshore 120m | ecosystem: Environmental > Aquatic > Freshwater > Lake | place: Tanzania: Lake... | reverse complement strand
GTCGCGCCCACCGGTCCGGCCGGCAGCGTGCTCGTGTTCGACGGCCAGTGCTGGCACGGCGGGGGGGCGAACCGCGGCACAGCCCGCCGGCGGGCCGCGTTCGCCCACTACCGGGTCGGCCCGTGGATGCGGTTCCAGACCGACCCGACGGTCGACTTCCCCGCCGATCGGTGGGCGCGGATGACCCCACGCCAGCGCGAGCTGCTGCGCATGGTCCACGGCGTCGACCAGCGCAACGCCGCCGACTACTACCCCGAGCAGTTCACCGGCACCCGCTACGACTGACGGGCCGACCGGTCAGGAGGTGGGACCGCGGGGAACGTCGCGGAACGGGACCTCCCGGTCGAACGACTGCTCTCGCGGCATGCCGAGCACGCGCTCGCTGATCACGTTGCGGGCCATCTCGATGGTCCCTCCGGCGATCGCGATCGCCTGGCGCACCATGTACGCGTGCCCGGTTCCGTAGAGCGCGCCGTCGTCGTCGTCCCACGCGGCGCCGGTCGCGCCCGCGAGCTCGAACGGGATGGTGAGCATCGCCTTCATGACCTCCCATCCGTACAGCCGCCCGATCGACGCCGCCTGGTCCGACAGGTGGCCGCCGGCGATGCCCTCGCCCAGACGACGCTGGAGCGGATCACCCACCAGGGCCGTCGTGTAGCCGCGGCCGATCAGGTCGCGCGCCAGCGGGTCGTCGAGGCGGGCCGCCTGCCGGGCGGCGTCGACGAGCAGGCCGGCGCCGTAGATGCCATGGCCCCCGACCGGCGGCCAGGTGATCACCGGCTCGTTGTGGGCCATCGCCATCCGCTCGTGGAACATCCAGCCGATGCCGACCGTCCAGCCCTGGTCGACCTCGCCGATGCGGTCGGTGTCGGGCACGCGCAGGTCGGTCATGAACTCCTGGCAGAACTCCTTGTTGCCGTTGAGCATCTCGATGCGCTGGATCTCGATCTCGGCCTGGTCGATCGGGAACATGAAGACCGTGAGCCCCCGGTGCTTGGGCACGTCCCAGTTGGTGCGGGCGAGGCACAGCGCCCAGTCGGACCACCAGGCACCCGTGCTCCACACCTTGGAGCCGTTGAGGATCCACTCGTCGCCGTCGCGCACGGCCGTGGTGAGCGCGCCGGCAACGTCGGATCCGCCGCTGGGCTCCGACAGGAACTGGATCCAGATCTCCTCGCCCTTGAGGATGGCGGGGACGTGGCGGAGCTTCTGCTCGTGGGTGCCGAAGTCGAGCAGCACGGCCATGCACGGCGACATCGTGGGCGTCTGCAGGTGGTACGGGAACTCGTAGCCCGCCAGCTCCTCGTTGAGGGCCTGCTGGTGTGCGGGCGTGAGGCCCAGCCCCCCGTACTCACGCGGCACGCACACACCGGCCAGGTCGTGATCCCAGAGCATCCGCTGGATCTCGCGTGCCCGGGTCACCGACGCGATCTCCTCGTCGTCGGGGACGACGCTGCGGGCGAAGTCGCGATGGCCGCCGCGGCCCAGCGGTCGCAGGTTGGCCCGGATGAACGCGCGGGCGCGAGCCCCCAGCTCCTCGACCGACTCCGCCGCCGTCTCCGTGGTCTCGTCGACGGCGCTCATGCCGCCTCCTCGCGGGCGATCAGCAGCGCGGCGAGTCGCTGGCGGTGGTCGGCCGGCGTGCCGTAGAGCGACCGGTTCAGCGTGATGCGCCGGAGGAACAGGTGGAGATCGTGCTCGAAGGTCACCCCGATGCCACCGTGGAGCTGCACGCACTCGTGCGCGAGCTCGGAGCCCTGGTCTCCCGTGTAGGCCTTCGCGGCGCTCGCCCGGGCGGCCGCGTCGACCGCGCCCTCGGCCACGGCGTCGGCGGCGGCGTCGCTCGCCGCGTGGCTCGCCTCCAGCCACATCTTCATGTCGGCGAAGCGATGCTTGAGCGCCTGGTACGACGCGAGCGGCCGCCCGAAGGAGTAGCGCTCGAACGCCCACTCGACCGTCATCTCGAACGCGCGCTGCATCGCGCCCGTCGTCTCCGCCGCGCACAGCACCGATGCAAGGCGCACCTGGTGCTCGACCTGCTCGGCGGCGCCGCCCATCTCGCCGACGACCGCTGATGCGGGCAGCCGGACGTCGGCGAAGGAGACCGTCCCGCAGCGACGCGTCAGGTCGACGGTCGTGAGCGGCGTGATCGCCACGCCGACGGCGTCGGCCGGGACCAGCACCTGGGTCAGGCCGTCACCGCTGCGGCCGGTGACCAGGAACGCGTCGGCCTGGGTCGCCGCTTCGACCGGACGCTTCACCCCCGCAACCACCACGGAATCCCCGTCGTCGCGCACCTCGAGGGTGACGGTGCCGAAGCCGTCGTGCGGGATGGGCTCGCCGTACGCCCACGAGACGACCGATTCCCCCGCCACCACGGCCGCGACCGCGGCCGCGTGGGCGTCACCCGCAGCCGCGAGGGCCGCCACCGCGACGTTCGCCGTGGTCAGCGGGCCGGGCGCCGCGTGGCGGCCGAACTCGTGGGCGACCAGCGTCAGGTCGACGAGTCCCGCGTCGCTGATGCTGCCCCCGCCGAGGCGCTCGCCGACGAGCAGCGACGTCCACCCGAGCTCGGCCCCCCGGCGCCAGTAGTCGGGCGGCGCGCCCAGCGGATCGTCGCGGAGCGCGCGGAGGGTCGCCACCGGGACCTGGTCTTCGAGGAAGCGGGCGGTCGTCTCGCGGAAGAACTGCTGGTCGGAGGTGAGCTCCCAGCGCATGGATGGAGGTCCTCGGGTCGGCGCGTGCGGTCGGACGCGGACAGCGGATCGAGCGGTCGCCGGACCCTAGCGAGAACGTCGTACCCGGCGCACGAGAAGCAACTTCCCGCGTGGGCCAACACGTGGTGTACTGGCGCGAGCCGAGAGGAGGCGACATGAAGACCCGGCTGGCCTGCCCGTGTGGCGAGATGATCCGCGGTGAGGACGAGGACGACCTCGTGGAGAAGGCGTTCGCCCACCTCCGCGAGAAGCACCCCGACCTGGCCGAGGAGTACGAGCGGGAGCACATCCTCTTCATGGCCTATTGACCGGCGGCCCCGACGGGGACGCCCGACGTCCGGCGCCCCGATCCCGCCCCGATTCCGCCCACCGTCTCTTCCCGCCTGCACCGGAGCCGCCGTGTGACCGAGGTCCGCTTCTCCCCCGGCGATCCGGCGGTGTTCGCCGCCGGCCTGCTCGGCGTGATCGACCCTGCCGACGGGGGCACGGCCGAGCAGCGGGCCGTCCTCGACGCCGTCGTCGGCCACGTGTGGCAGGTGCCCGACCTCGACCTCGACGACCTGGTCCCCCTGACCCCCGGCGAGGTGGCGGCCCGCCTGCCCGAGGAGACGGCCCGGCTCCGCTTCTGCGAGCTCGCGATGGTGCTCGAGCTCTGCTGCCACCCGCCGTCGGCGGCCCAGGTCGAGCGGGTCGAGGGGTACGTGTCGGCGCTCGGCGTCGACGGGATCGCGGTGGAGACCGCCCGCACCACACTCGAGCGGGGAGCCGCGATCGCGACCGAGGACCTCGAGCGCACCTACCGCGAGATCCTCCCCGAGATCTCCGAGCTCACGCTGCGCGACCGCTACCTCACCCTCGACGCCCCCGACCCGGGGCTCGGCGACCGGCTGCGCGCGCTGCACGACCTGCCGCCCGGCACGCTCGGCCACGCATACGTCGAGTTCTACCGGCGCAACGGGTTCCCGCTCCCCGGCGACGACGTGCACCTGCCGGCGCACTACGTCAACCACGACATGAACCACGTGATCACGGGCTACGAGCCCACCGCGGCCGGCGAGGTCGCCCGATCGGGCTTCCTCTTCGCCGCGAACACCAGCCGGCACAACTGGCTCGAGCTCCTCCTCACCCTGTCGATCCACGAGTCGGGCGTGGTCACCCACGGCGAGATCCGGGCCAAGGTGGCGACCCTCGCCCGCCCCGGCGTCGCCGACCTCCTCGGTGAGGGCCTCGCCCGGGGTCAGCAGTGCACCGTCGACCTGCCATCGGTCGACCACCTGGCGATCGCCGCGGAGCCGCTCGAGGAGATCCGCGCCCGCTTCCACGTGGTCCCGCTCCGCCACCCCATGCCCCCCACCGACCCCTTACCCCCCGATGCGTTTCTCACCGTCGATCCCGAGCCCCCGATGCGCTTCTCACCGTCGCTCAAATCCGAGCGACGGTGAGAAGCGCATCGGGGGGGGTCAGAGGGGGAGGTCGAGGATGGGGCGCTCGAAGGGGTACTGGTTGACCTCTTGCACCGCGGGGAGCAGGCGGTCGTGCGGGAGCCCGGCGAGGAACCCGTCGAGCACGCGGTGGCAGTTGGCGATGTGGCCCTCGAGCCCGGCCGACAGCCGCATGTACTCGAAGCCCCGGGCGTGGAGGCCACGCTGCTGGCGCGGCAGGTTGGCGAAGTCCTGCGTGGGGATCGGGGGCCAGCGGGGATCGTCGACCGCCCACCACTCGGGCGCACGCGGCGCGGGGCGCGCGGTCCCCTCGGGCACGCGCTCGAGCGACCAGATCTCCATGAGCGTCTCCTCCGGGCCCAGGGGGCGGAACCGGTAGGCCGAGGCGCCGCTGTACATCGGCAGCACGACGAAGTTGGGGAAACCGTGGAAGAACGTGAGGTTGAGCCCCCGGTCCTCGAGGTCGTTGAGGTCGGGGACGTCGTGGCCCCGAGCGCGGTGCCAGTCGACGACGGCGTCGTTGAGCGTCCGGTTCCAGAGGGTGATCGCCGCCTTCGCCTCGGACGGCAGCGCGATGCCGCGGAGCGACTCCGCGACCGCGACGTCGGTGGACGGGCACATGCCGGCCATGCCCTCGCTCATCGCACGCAGGTACTCGATGTCGGCGTCGACGAACGCCGCCGGGTCGAACTCGGCGCCGTCACGCATCCCGAACCGGGTGGGGATCACGAGCTGAGGATGGGTCTGCACCACGTGGTACATCTCGACGAACGCCTCGACCGCGAGCTTCCAGTTGACGGGTAGGCGTGCCGCGCACCACCACTCGGCACGCAGCGACCCGACCTTCCACGCGTCGAGCGCACTCGCCGTGGGCTCGAGGCTCTCGCGCAGCGGGGGCGCCGCCGGATCGAGGTTGACGAAGGCGAATCCGGCGAGCGTGTCGCATTGCACCGGCACGAGGTCGAGGTCGGCCGGATCGAGGTTGTGCTCGGCGAACGAGCGCTTCTGCGTGACGGCGACGTTAGTGCCGTCGACGTCGTAGCGCCATCCGTGGAACGGGCAGACGAACGCCTTCCCGCACCGACCCCGCCCCTGCACCAGCTCCACGCCCCGGTGCCGGCACGCGTTCTGGAACGCGGCGACCGACCCGTCGTCCTGGCGCACCACCACCACCGACTGGTCGAGGATGCGGTACTCCACGAAGTCGCGGGCGTCGGGGATCTCCTCGAGCCGGCACGCCATCTGCCAGGTGCGGGACCACAGCCGCTCGCCCTCGAGCGCGAAGAAGTCGGCGTCGTAGTACCGCTGCTTGGGGATGCGATCGGACACCTCGATCCCGAACGGCACCGTCATCGCGCTCCCCCTCCCGACCGACCCGACCCGGCGCCCGCCGAACCGGCGGCGGCATCCGACACCCGGTTAGTGTACCGGTCGGTACAAAAGGAGCGCCATGAACCCCGCGGCCGACGCGACCTCCACCCCCGGCGAGCTCGGCGAGCCCGGCGACCCCGCCGACACCGGGCCTCCCCGCCCCGACGTCCTCGTCGTCGGGGCGGGGATGACCGGGGTCAACCAGGCGTACCGGCTTCTCGAGGAGGGGTTCACGGTCGAGGTCGTCGAGGCCGGCGACGGCGTCGGCGGCACCTGGTTCTGGAACCGCTACCCCGGCTCGCGCTTCGACTCCGAGAGCTACACCTACGGCTTCCTCTTCTCCGAGGAGCTGTTCGACGAGTGGGTCTGGTCGGAGCACTTCGCGGGCCAGCCCGAGATCGAGCGCTACGTCAACCACGTCGTCGACAAGTTCGACCTGCGCCGCCACATCACCTTCGGCGTCCGGGTCACCGCCGCGCAGTGGGACGGGGAGTCGTGCACCTGGGCGATCACCCTCGACGACGGCACCGTGCGCCGGGCCCGCCACCTGATCGCGGCGACCGGGGTGCTGTCGGTCCCCTACCTCCCCGACATCCCCGGCATCGACGGCTTCGCCGGGGTCGCCCACCACACCGGTCGCTGGCCCGCGGAGCCGGTCGACTTCACGGGCAAGCGGGTAGCGATCGTCGGCACGTCGTCGAGCGGGGTGCAGGTGCTGCCCGTGGTCGCGCCGGTCGCCGAGTCGGTCACCGTGTACCAACGCACGGCGAACTGGTGCACCCCGCTCAACAACTCACCCATCACCGACGAGGAGCAGGCCCAGCTGCGGGCCGACTTCGCGCAGCTCAAGCAGATCCTCGACACGTCACCCCACGGGTTCCACCACACCGCGGTCGAGGACACCGCGCTCGACGCGAGCGCGGAGGAGCGAGAGGCGTTCTTCGAGCGGGTGTGGAGCAGCCCGGGCTTCCGCAAGCTCACGAGCAACTACGCCGATGTGCTCCTCGACCCCGAGGCCAACGAGCTGTGGTGTGCGTTCATCGCCGCGAAGATCCGCAGCATCGTGGACGACCCGGTGACCGCGGAGGCGCTGATCCCGACGGACCACCGCTACGCGCAGAAGCGTCCGCCCTTCGTCGCCGGCTACTTCGAGGCGTTCAACCTGCCCAACGTCGAGCTCGTCGACCTGCGGGCCACGCCGATGGTGCGGGTCACCCGGACCGGCATCGAGACGACCGACGGCGAGCGGCCGTTCGACGTCATCGTGTGGGCCACCGGGTTCGACTTCGGCACCGGCGCGCTGATGCGCCTCGGCGTGCGGGCGGGGGACCACGTGCTCACCGACGACTGGGCCGACGGCCCCGCCACCTGGGCCGGCGTGCAATGCGCCGGCTTCCCGAACTTCTTCTTCCCCGGCGGCCCGCACGCCGCGGCGGGCAACAACCCCCGCTACAACAGCGACCAGGTCGAGTTCGTCACCGATCTGCTCTGCGCCGCCCGTGCGGCGGGCGAGACCCGCATCGAGCTCGACCCCGCCGCCGAGCAGCGATGGACGGCGATGGTCGACCGCGGCGCGCAGAGCTCGGCCTTCGGCAGCGACAACTACTACTTCGGGTCCAACATCCCCGGGAAGCCCCACCGGCTGCTGCTCAACGCGTCGGGTCGCCCGAAGCTGCTCAAGACCTTCGCCGAGTCCCGCGCGCACGACTTCCCCGAGTTCCACCGCTCCTGACCGTTTTGGCGTCTCCCGCGCATCGTATGGATGCCCAGGAGACGCCAGAACGGGCGCGTCAGACCGTCGCGACGGGGGTCACCGGGCAGCCGACGGCGCCGGGGAGGCGCAGGGGCGGCGCGGTCAGGAGGAAGCGGCTGCGGCCGTGCGCGCGCAGCCAGGTCGCGAGCTCGTGGAGGTACCACAGCTCGCCGAGCGGCACGCCCAGCTTGAACAGGCACAGGTGGTGGATCGGCAGCAGCGTGTAGCGGTCGGCGTCGCGCCGGGGGCGCACCATCCCCTCGACGGCGTAGTTGTCGGCGATCAGCGCCGAGAGCTGCGAGTCGGCGATCCACTGGAGCAGCGCGTCGTCCTGCGCGTCGAGGTAGGTGCACATGCGATGGACCGCGACGGGATCGGGATCGCGCTCCCACTCGAGCACCTTCGTGGCGAACCCGGTGTGGAACAGCACCATGTCGCCCGGCTCCACCACCACGTCGTCGGCCGCCATGATCTCCCGGAGCGTCGCGAGGTTCACGCCCTTCCAGTCGTGACCGAGGTGGTGCGCGAGGTCGACGAGCACGCCGCGGCCCTGCACCCCGTGGGCGGCCATGTGCTCGAGGCCGAGGTGGTGGGCGAACGACGCGTGGCCGCAGCCGTCACCGCGCGCGTCGGCCGACGGCCCCACCAGATCGACGCCCGCGCGGTAGCCGTTGTAGTAGACGGCCTCCTCGACCCCGTCGCCGTCGGCGTCGAACTCGGCGCCCACGTGCGCGAGCGAGTCCCACTGGGTGGAGTACTGGAGCCAGAGCGTGACCTGGTCGTCGGCCCACACGTCGAAGAAGCCGGGACCGCCTTCGTCCATGTCGCGCATGAGGACGTTGAAGAAGACCTCGGGCGTGCCGTGCATGTCCTCGGTGGGCGCGAGGCGCGGCGGGTAGCGGCGCTGGTTGAGCGCAGTGCCGCCCGGGTAGTCCAGCGGCAGGCTCAGGCTGAACGACACGCCGGCCTGCACCTCGGCCACGCCCTGGAGGACCTTCTCCGGGGTGAGGAGGTTGATCCGCCCCAGCTCGTCGTCGTCGCCGAAGTCTCCCCAGGTCGAGCCCTCGGGCCGGTGCACCCAGCGCTTCACCACGTTCCCCCCTCGCGTGCTCCGCTCGTCGGCGGGCCGACCGGCCCCGCCCCCGTCTCGCGTCACCAGGTTTTTGTACCGATCGGTCGGATTCTGGGGTACGCTACCGCGCCATGAGCGAGCGCGACTTCATCGTCTCGGCCGACGGGCACATCCTCGAGCCCACCGACCTCTTCCTCACCCGCCTCCCCAAGCACCTGCGCGACCGTGCGGTGTGGGAGGAGGACTTCGAGATCGAGCCCGTGTACGAGGGCGCGGCCACCGTCTTCCGGATGCTCCACACCCCCGGCTACGACGGCTGGACGGTGTCGCGCTACCGCCAGACGAGCGGGCGCACCCCCGAGGGCGACCCCGAGATGATCCTCGAGGACCTCGACAGCGACGGCATCGACGCGCAGGTGATGTACCCGAACCTCAGCCTGTTCGGGCTCTACTCCGACAACCACGAGCTGTCGATCGCGCACGCGCGGGTCTACAACGACTACGTCGTCGAGCGGTTCTCCCCCTACTTCCACCGCCTCGCGCCCGCGGCGCCCATCCCCCTCACCGACGTCGCCGACGCGGTGGAGGAGATCGAGCGCGTCGCCGAGGCCGGCTTCCGCGGCATCCTCCTGCCGGCCACCGCGCCGAGGCGGTACCACACCGCCGAGTTCGACCCCGTCTGGGCCGCCGCGTCGGCCGCCGGGCTGCGCGTGTTCATCCACACCGCCACCGGTGGCGTGAAGGTCGACGAGCCCGAGGCCACCACGCTGAAGACGGTGCTGGGCGTGGTCGACGAGGTCAACACGCCGATGACGCCCAAGCTCGCGTCGCGCCGGATGACCACCCAGTGCATCTACGGCGCGTTCGAGCCGCAGCAGATCATCATCGACCTGATCGCGGGCGGTATCCCCGAGCGCTTCCCCGACCTCCACTTCCTGCTCATCGAGTTCAACGCGATGTGGCTGCCCGCCCTCATGGGCGCGATGGACAAGGCGTGGAGCACGGGCATCGGTCAGGACCGCGACTGGTGGCTCGGCATGTACGACCGCTCGCTGCCGCCCGACCAGCAGAAGACGATGGCCCGCCTGTTCACCATCAACGAGAACTGGCCCTACCCGCTGCTGCCGAGCGAGTACGTGAAGCGCCAGTTCCACGTGTCGTTCCAGGACGACCCCGTCGCGGTGGCGTCGCGCCACATCACCGGCGTCCCCACGCTCGTCTGGGGCTCCGACTACCCCCACGCCGAGGGCACGTTCCGCGGCACGCAGGCCCTCATCGCCCAGCAGTTCGAGGGCGTGCCGGCCGACGAGCGCGCCGCGATGCTCGGCGGCACCCTCGGCGGCCTCCTCGGCATGACACGCGAGACCGTCCGCTCCTGAACTCCGGGTCCCCATCCCTGGGTCGCTCCGCTCGCTCGCTCGATGGTCGCGGGCGGGCAGCTCGCCGGACCGACGGGGACGCTCGCTTCGCTCCCTACGCGCGGGCGATGCCGTGCAGGAAGATGTCGGCGAACGGGGCGGCCGCGTCGCGTGCCGACATGCGGCCACCGGCGCGCAGCCACAGATACGTGTAGTTGTGCATCCCGAGCCACGCCCGGGCGGTCAGCCACACGTCGACGTCACGGAAGTCGCCGCCCGCCACGCCGGCCCGCAGCACCTCCTCGATGCGCGCCTCGTAGGCACGGCGCCGGGTGCGGAACTGGTCGGCCCGCTCCCCCGTGAGCGCGGGGAATTCGTGGAGGAACACCCAGACATGGTCGGGGTAGCGGCTGATCACGTCGAGCAGCTCCTCGCCGTGCATCGCGAGCTGCTCCGGCGGCGTGCCGCCCGACGCGAGGACCCGGTCGGCTCCGGCGATCACCTCGTCCATCACGCGGTCGTGGATCGCGGCGAGGAGCTCCTCCTTCGAGCCGATGTAGTAGTAGAACGCGCCCTTCCCGAAGCCGTTGACCTCGCACAGCTCCGCGATGCCGGTCGCGTGGTACCCCTGGCGCGCGAAGACCGTCGCCGACGTGTCGACGATCTCGTCGCGCCGCGCCTTCCACTTCGCACTGCGCTTCTCTGCGGCGGTCATCAACGGCCCTTCCACTCCGGTGGACGCTTCTCGGCGAAGGCGCGCAGACCCTCGGCCGTGTCTTCCGACTCGAGCAGCGCGTCGAGCATCGCACGCGTCGCCACGCGCATCGCGTCATCCGGCTCCGACGCCGCGAGGTTGACCGCCCGACGGCTCTCCTGCACGGCGACGGGCGCCGCGGCGACGATGGCCTCGGCGACCCGCATCGCCTCGGCATCGACATCCGCGGGATCGACGAGACGGCTCACGAGCCCGAGGGCGTGGGCCCGACCGGCGTCGATCGGCTCGCCGGTGAGGATCATGTCCATCGCGGTGGCGCGCCCCACCGCGCGCGGCAGCCGGTAGAGGCCACCGGCGGCCGCGACGAGGTTGCGGCGCACCTCGGCGAGGCCGAACGACGCCCGGGTGCTCGCCACAACGATGTCGCAGGCGAGGACGAGCTCCAGTCCACCGGCCGTCGCCAGCCCGTCGACCGCGGCGACGATCGGCTTGCTCCGCTCGCGGAACGCGAGCCCGCCGAACCCGCCGCGCGCGGTGTCGAGGCTGGTTGCGCTCCCCGTCTGCTCGACGACCTTGAGGTCGGCGCCCGCGCAGAACACCGGACGGGACTGGCCCTCGGTGTCGGCCCGCAGGATGCCGACCCGCAGCGCGGCGTCGGCCTCCAAGGCGTCGATCGCGGCCTCGAGGCCGGCCGCGAGCGCGGGGTTGACCGCGTTGCGGGCCTCGGGGCGGCGCAGGGTGATGACGGCCACGGCGCCCGTCGCGACGTACTCGACCTCCGACACGCGGGCTCCCCGATCCGGCTCCGGGCCCGGTCTCCCGGGCGCACCCCGAGTGTAGGGTGACTGGTCGGTACACGAACGCGGACGGTGACCCGGTGGCAGCGCAGGAGTTCGGGTTCGACGGGCGGGTCGCGGTGGTCACGGGCGCCGGTCGCGGCATCGGCCGGGCCTACGCCCGCCTGCTCGCCGAGCTCGGCGCCGCGGTCGTCGTCAACGACCTCGGCGCCTCGATGGCCGGCGCCGGCGCCGATGCCGGACCGGCCGCCGCCGTCGTCGCCGAGATCACCGCGGCGGGCGGCACGGCGGTCGCCGACACCCACGACGTCGCCACGGTCGAGGGCGCCGAGGCGCTCGTCGCCCGGGCGACCGACGATCTCGGGTCCATCGACGTGCTCGTCAACAATGCGGGGATCATGCGCTGGGCCGGGCTCCCCGATGCCGACGCCGCGCACCTCGACGCCCACCTCGCGGTGCACGTCGCCGGCTCGTTCAACACCACGCGCGCCGCGTGGCCGCACATGGTGGCGCAGGGGTACGGCCGCATCGTGATGACCACGTCGTCGGGGATGTTCGGCCTCCCCGGCAACCTCGCCTACGCGACCGCCAAGGGCGGCGTGGTCGGGATGATGCGCAGCCTCGCGACCGCAGGTCAGGAGCTCGGCATCCGCGTCAACTGCATCGCCCCGGCCGCGTACACGCGCATGGCCGGCTCCGGCGACGACCCCGCGGCCGACGATCCCATGGCCACCTCGATGGCCCCGGAGCTGGTCGCGCCGATGGTGGCCTTCCTCGCGCACGAGGTGTGCCCGGTGAGCGGCGAGATCTACACCGCGGGCGCCGGGCGCTTCGCCCGCATCTTCATCGCCTCGACCGACGGCTACCTGCACGAGGGCGGGCCCGCGACCGTCGCCGACGTCGTCGCGCACTTCGACGAGATCAACGACGAGACCGGCTACTCCGTCCCCGTCGACCTCATGGACTGGTCCGCCCGCTTCACCGCGCACCAGCGTTGACCGCCGCCGGCGGCCGCACCCCGCTCAGAGTCCGTAGATGCGGCGGGCGTTGCCGGCGGTGATGAGCGCGCGCTCCTCGGCCGGCACGTCGGCGAACTGGCGCGCCACCGTCTCGACCGAGTGGGGCCAGGTGGTGGCGGGGTGCGGGAAGTCGGTCGACCAGAGGATGTTCTCCACGCCGATGCGGTCGCGCATGCCCAGGCCCACCATGTCGTCCATGAACGTGAGGGCCATGTTGCGGCGGAACACGTCGCTCGGGGTCATGGTCACGCCCGGGAGCACGTAGCGGCCGTCGGCCTTGCGGTCGAGCGACTCGAGGAAGCCGGGGATCCAGTAGAGGCCCGGCTCCACGAACACGATCTGCAGACCGGGGAACCGTTCCAGGGTCCCCGTGAGGATCCACCACGCGATGACCTCCGAGAGCGCGAGCGCCGGCAGCGAGGTGAAGATCGCCATCTGCGGCGTGGGATCGCGGCGGAACACGTCGTAGAGCCAGACCCGGTTGCCGAGGTGGTGGCTGATGCTGATGCCGGTCTCCTGGAGCACACCCCACAGCGGGTCGTACCCCTCGTCGTGGTAGTCGGGCAGGCCCAGCTCGCTCGGGAAGTTCGGCAGGTGCACCGACCGCGCGCCGAGCCCGGCGAGGCGCTCGACCTCCGACACCGCATAGTGGATGTCGATGATCGGCACCTGGTACGACACCGCGAGCCGGTCGGGGTCCACCGACGCGAAGTCGACGAGCAGGTCGGTGAACGCGCGGCTGATGGGCTTCCAGTCGCCCCGCACGAGGCCGTAGGCCCGGAACGCGCTCACCTCGGAGTAGAGGACCTCCGCGCGCACGCCGTCGCGGTCCATCGCCGCGAGGCGGGCGTGCGGGTCGCGATAGCCCGGGTCGCGCATGGCCTCCATGTCCCAGTCGTCGAGCGACAGCCGCTTGCCACCGCGTAGCTCGTCGTCCATTGCGGCCTGCGCGGCGATGGCGTCGTCGAACGCCTCGTGCAGGGCCGACGGCACCCGCTCGCGCACCGCGTCGAGCGAGATCGCGACGTGCGAGTCCGCGGAGATCAGCTCGTCGGCCATGGCTCCCCTCCCCGACCGGGCCGGACCGCAGCCGGTCATCCGGTCATCCGGTCAGCGTACGCAGCTCGCGCTTGAGGATCTTGCCCGACGGGTTGCGCGGGAGCTCGTCGACGAAGGTGACGGCCTTCGGGACCTTGAACTTGGCCAGCCGGTCCCGACAGTGGGCGATGAGCGCGTCGGGCTCGACGGTCGCGCCGTCCTGCAGCACCACGAACGCCACCGGCACCTCGCCCCACCGCTCGTCGGGGCGGCCGACCACCGCGACCTCGGCCACGGCCTCGTGCTCGTACAGCACCCGCTCCACCTCGGAGCTGGCGATGTTCTCGCCCCCCGAGATCACCAGGTCCTTGAGCCGGTCGACGATGTAGAGGTAGCCGTCGTCGTCGCGTACGCCGATGTCGCCCGTGTGGAACCAGCCACCGGCGAACGCCGTCGCCGTCGCCTCGGGGTCCCGCCAGTAGCCCGCGAAGACCTTGGGGCCCCGCAGCACGATCTCGCCCTGCTCCCCCGGCGGCATCGACGCGCCGGTCTCGTCCCACAGGTCGAGCTCGAGGTACTGGCACGGCCGGCCCACGCTGCCGAGCTTCGTGACCGTGCTCTCGCGGTCGAGGAAGGTGTCGCCCGACACGGTCTCCGTGAGCCCGTACGCGTCGGCGAACCAGCACGACGGGAAGGTGGCGCGCAGCCGCTCGATGAACGGGATCGGCATCTTCTCGCCGCCCGCGATGAGCACCCGCACCGACGACAGGTCGCGTGACTCGATGCCGGGCACGTCGAGGATGCCGCGGACCATCGCCGGGGCGGCCCAGACCGTGGTGATGCGGTGACGCTCGATGTCGTCGACCACCTGCGACGCGTCGAACACCCGGTGGACGATCGTCG
>Ga0194131_10007837_pt1 | contig 14193 bp, 14 predicted proteins | sample TA2KigO120mmetaG_FD_148631 | JGI IMG/M metagenome (GOLD analysis project Ga0194131, IMG submission 148631) | Freshwater microbial communities from Lake Tanganyika, Tanzania - TA2015053 Kigoma Offshore 120m | ecosystem: Environmental > Aquatic > Freshwater > Lake | place: Tanzania: Lake... | reverse complement strand
GTACATAAAATGTGAAAATGCTCTAGTAACCTACCAAAAGGCCGGCACGCCCTAGGAATTGGAAGCCGTTGAACTGCACCGTGCCGGTCACGTTGGAGAGACGCTCTCATGGAGACTTGGCGGCCTGATGCTGGTTGACTTTCAACTGATCGAGAAGGCGCAGCGCGGTGACGACGCCGCGTTCAACCAGATCGTTCAGGTCTACCGAAAGCGGATTCTGGGCACCATATCGCGATTGATTGGACGCCCGGAGGACGTCGAGGATGTCGCGCAGGAGGTATTCGTCCGGCTCTACTACTCGTTGGACCAGTTGCGGGCTCCCGAGGTTTTCGAGCCTTGGCTGTACCGGTTGACCTCCAACGCCGCCTACGATTATCTGCGCCGCCGCCAGAAGCGAAAGGGAGAGGCGAGAATGGCCGATCTCACGGAGGAGCACGTGATTCTGGCCGACGCGGAGGCGGGGGCGAAGCAGGACAGCCAGGACAAGCAGGCGGCGGCCATCCGCGATTTCGTTCACGCCCTGCTGGAAGAAGTGAGTGAGGAAGACCGGGTTCTGCTGCTGATGAAGGAAGTCGAAGGATTGTCGTTGAAAGAGTTGCAGGAAATATACGGCTTGAAGGAGAACGCGATGAAGGTCCGCTTGTTCCGGGCCCGCCAGCGGGTGCTGAAGGCCTACGAAGAATCCAAGCACAAGATTGGGTTTATAATGTCATGGAAGGCGGAATAATGGAAATGCGGGATCAACTGGACCATCTGTTGAGCCGTTACCGGCAATCGTGCCCGGAGCCTGAGGCGGGCGCGGGGTTCACGCCGGGCGTTTGGGCCCGGATCGAAGCGCGGCGCAATTGGATATGGAAGCTGCAGGTATACGCCCGCGGCTTGGTCGGAGCGGCTGCGGCCGCCTGCATGATGCTGGCGGCGATCGAGCTGAGTCCGTGGACCGAAGTGAATCCGCTGTACACAAAGAGCTATCTCGAGGCTCTCGACGACGATGATGCACCCGAGACGTTGACCTACGTGGACGTGATTCATCATCTCGACGGAGGCACCGAAATCCAGTGAAGCGCTCCGGTGCCATCGCGGCGGCGTATCTCGGCCTGACGTTCGTGGCCGGGTCGGCGGTGGGCGGATTCGGTCACTGGATCTACCAGGCGCGGACGGTGCGCGCCGATGCTCGCAGGGCCACTGCCGACGACTACCGGCGGCGCTACCTCCGTGAGATGGAGACGCGGCTGAAGCTGAATCCGGAGCAGTTGGCAAAGCTCACCGCGATCCTGGACAACACCCGCACTGTGTTCCGTGAGCTTTCCGAGAAGCACCGGCCGGAGTACGATGCAATCCACCAGAACCAGCGCGAGCAGGTGAACGCGTTGCTCGACGAAGCCCAGCGGGCGGAGTACGCAAAAATGGTCAAGGAGCGTGAAGCGCGCCGGAAGGGCTTCCAGCGCCACTAGGCAGGGTAGAACAGATGCCCGCGCCGTTCCGTTTGGGCACGGAACAAGTGGCCTTCGGTCGTTGTGACATAAAGAGTGCTCAGATCCGGTCCGCCGAACGTACAGTTGGTGGGCCGCTTGCACGGGACTGGGTGCTGCTCGATCACCTCGCCTGAAGGCGAGAAGACGTAGATCATGGGTACGGGGCCGCCGAGTTCCCAACCCGCGGTAGCCACAATGTTGCCCTCGCTGTCGAGGACCATACCGTCGATCCCGCGATTGGCGCCAAAGTCGTGGAGGACGGTGGGCGGGCCCGGTCCTCCGCCGTGCGTCACCGGATAGGCGCGAAGCTGCCGTGCCTCGTCCTCGCGGCGCCCGCTCTGGGCGACATAGAGGGTCGCGAAATCCTTGGAGAAGAGCAACCCATTGGGGCGTGTCGTATCGAACGTCACGCGGGAGATAATGTAGCCGCCCGTAGTGATTGGATCCAGCCGGTAGACCGAGTCGTGGTCGAGCTCCTTATTGGCGATGTCAAAGCTCCAGGGGCCCGCGGCGCCCTCGTAGTAGGGATCGGTGAACCAGACCCGTCCGGCGGGATCCAGCGCGATGTCGTTCGGAATGTTCAGCCGTTTTCCGTCAAAGCGGCTGGCGAGCACTTCTACCGTCCCATCCGCGTTGTACCGCACCACCTGGCGGCCGCCGATCTCGCTTCCACCCTCGCAAGCGTAGAGCCGCCCCTGCCGGTCGAAATTGAGTCCGTTCGCGCAATTGGTATTCTCGCGCCAGACCGACACTTCGCCGGAGGCCGGATTGTAATGCATGATCCGGCTCTGTTGAATGTGCGTGAACCAGAGGATCGATCCATCCCACGCGGGTCCTTCGCTGACGCCGCCGTAGGGCGGGGACAGCAGTTCGAATTGCCAAGGCATCCGTACCAGTTTAAGGGACTGCGGCAGTGGACTACCATAGACCCATGGTTCGCCGATTCATTCTACTTTCAGTTCCCGCATTCACGGCGATGGCTGTCGACTGCGATCTGTCCGGATACAAGGAGGCGCCGGGTCTCACCGCCGCGGTCCGGGGCGAGGCAGTGGCGCTCTCATGGACCGGGTCCGGCGGCTCGCAACTGCGCGCTTCGTTCGGGATCGCGGACGCTCATCCGATAATCCGTGAGATGGCCGTCCGGGGCCGTAATGGCGCATGGACCGTGCTGGGACAGGATTTGAAGCCCGAGTTCCACGTTGTGGCGGGCAAGCGGCGGATCTCGAATCAGCAGTTGAGCCCTCTCAAGGAACTGGGATTGACGAGCCCCGAGATCCTGGAACGCGAGAAGTGGAAAGTGTTTTGGGACGCGCCGCTGCAAGTGCCCGGTTCGCCGAACACCAATCCCGGGCTGCCCCGCTCGCCCGATGAGATCCGGCGCGCGGATTCGAAGTTCAACAGCCGTTCCTGTGCGGTGAAGACGGACGGCGGCCGGATCGAGGTCTCGTTCGACGGGCTGAGCCTGGGCATTTTCGCGGGCCGGCTTCAGTTCACCGTCTACAAGGGCGCAAACCTGATCCGGCAGGAAGCCATCGCCAAGACCGAGGAACCTTCGGTCGCCTACAAGTACCACGCCGGGCTGCGCGGATTCCGCACCGGACCCGGCAACCGGGTCGTGTGGCGCGACACGGCACGCGGCTGGCAAAAGTATGAATTCGGCGGCGGACCGAACACGGATCCGGTGGCGCTGCGCGCCCGCAACCGCTTGGCGATCGTTGAGACGGGCGGCGGATCGGTGTCGGTATTCCCGCCTCCGCACAAGTTCTTCTTCGCGCGGGAGATCGAGATGAACCTGGGCTTTGTCTGGCTGCGCAAGGACAACGCCGGTTCCTTCAGCGTGGGCGTGCGGCATGGGGATCGCGAGGAGATGTACCGTCCGTACGGCGTGTCCGACGAACTGTGGAACAAGCGGGTACGCCATGCGCGGGGATTCGCGATGGGGAATTTCGCGCTTTACAACGCGCCTCCGGGAACCTGGCAGAGGATGGCCGTCTACTATCACTTGAGCGGGGACAACGGTCCGGCGGTGCTTCCGCGGGTGATGGAGTACACGCACGACGATTCCTACAAGCCACTGGCCGGATACCAGGTCGCGATCAGCCACTTCCACACGCACTTCCATGAATTGCTGCTCGACGCCGGAAGCTTCGACGTGCAGCCGTCATGGCTGCCGACGTTCCGTGCCATGGGGGTGAACATCGCGATGATGTCGGACTTCCACGGTGACGGCCACCCCACCGATCCGGGTCCGCTGCGGTTCCACGAGCAGCACGCCTACTTCGAGGGGGCGCGCCGGCACTCGGACCGGGATTTCCTGATCATGCCGGGCGAGGAGCCGGATGCCTTCTTCGGCGGCCACTACACGATGGTGTTTCCGCGCCCGGTCTACTGGTCCCATGTGCGGCAGAGCGGGCAGCAGTTCGTCGAGAACGATGCCAAGTACGGCAAGGTGTACCACGCCGGAAACGCCAAAGAGGAGCTGGAGATGCTGGTGCGCGAGGGCGGGCTGGTGTGGCAGGCGCACCCACGGACCAAGGGATCAAGCGGGTATCCGGAGTCGATCCGCGAGACTGAGCACTTCCGCAGTGACCGCTACCTGGGCGCGTCGTACCAATCCCTGCCAGTGGACCTGTCGGAGAAGCGGATCTGCGAGCAGCGGTGCTTCGGCGTGCTCGACGACATGAACAACTGGGGCGGGCCGAAGTACCTGTTCGCCGAGGGCGACAACTACCAGAAGTTCCCTGAGGATGACACCTACAGCCACCTGCTGGTGAACTACGTGAAGCTCGACCGGCTGCCGTCGTTTGACCAGGACTGGACTCCGATCCTGCAGGCGCTGCGGCGGGGCGACTTCTTCGTTACGAGCGGCGAGGTACTGATCCGGTCGAGCACGGTCGAGGGCACGGGCTCCAAGCGCGTGGTTGCCGCCGAGGTCGAGTGGACGTTTCCGCTGGACTTCGTGGAGGTGGTCTGGGGCGACGGCGCAAAGACTGGCCGGGAAGTGATTTCAGCGTCGCACCTGGCACCGTTTTCAAGCCACAAGTTCCGGATTCCGGTGGATGTGAGCGGCAAGAAGTGGGTCCGGTTCGGGGCGTGGGATACGGCGGGGAACGGCGCGTTTACGCAGCCGGTACACGTGCGCTGACGTCAGGAGATGCCTTCTTCGCGCATCATCCGGATCACACCCTCGATGTTCTCCGGAAGATAGGGGCCGAAGTTGTCCCAGCGCCCATACGAAGGTGTCAGCGCGGTGCGCACCGAGGCGGTCATGGCGGCCGAGTTGTCGGCCAGCCCGGCCCGCCGGGCCGCCCGTATGCCCTCCATCAGGTCGAGGAAGTATTCGCGCATCCGCCGGACGTGATCCTTGGTCCCGATGCGCCCGTGGCCAGGGACCAGCGTATCGAAGAACAGATTGTCTTCGATCCACTTCAGCGACGCGATCCACTCGGTAATGTAGCTGTCGTTCAGCGTCCGGAACGGCAGCGACTCGACCGGAATGAAGTCGACGGCGAACATGAGCCGCCGCGCTTCATAGAAGATCACCAGGCTGTTGTCGCTATGGTTGCGTCCGGTGTAGATTACGTCGATGGTGCGGCCGCCGAGGGTGATGGAGGCCTGAGAGTCGACCAGGAAAGTCGGCAGCGGTGTCAGCGGGTTGTTGCGCGCCGCGATTTTCGGCGCCGCGAGCCGGTGGCTCACAACCGCTTCGAGCGTGTCGCTGAAGATCGCGGCTCCGGTGGCGTGGTCGGCGTGCTCGTGGCTGTAGATCAGGTAGCGGACGGGACGGTCAGTGACCGAGGCGACCGCGGCCTTGAACATCTGGGTCGAGCGCGGATTGCCGAGGCCGACAGGATCCGACACGATCACGCCTTCGTCCGTCACGATGAAGATCGTGTTGTGGCCGATTGACCGCCACATGTAGACGTCGGTGGCGACGCGGGTCAGCTCGGCGACCGATTGCGGAAGCGCCTGAGCACGGGCACGCTCAACCATGCCGGCGAAGAGCGAGGTCCCAATCATGTTACGGCGAGAAATAATTTGCATCATCCAACCCCCGGATTGATAGTGAATTTCAAGTAGCTTACCACTTGTGCCGCGCCGGTTCAAGCCAGCATTTCGCGGACCCGGCTGGCGGTCCATTTGACCGCGATATCGATCATCGCCTCACCCTTGGCGGTGCTGGCAAGCTTGGCCTCGGCGGCGAACTCCTCCTCCTGAATCGCGGACTTGGGATCCTTGATCCGCAACTGAGGCTTGATTTTCGCGTAGTCCACGCCCTCCCAGCGCACACGTTCGGGGAAGGCGGCCATCGCGAACGAAGTCTCGAACTCGCCCGCATGGCCGGGAGCCTTGTTGCTCTCCATGTGTTTCTTGATGGTGTCGCGCGAATAGGAGTCCCAGTAGGAATTGGTCTCGATCTTGATCCCGAGCTTTTTGGCGAATCCAGGCACAGCCTCACGCAGCGGAAGCACGTTTCCACCGTGGCCGTTCAGCACCAGGATCTTCGCCACGCCGTGGGCCACCAGGCTTTCGCAGATCTCGAACACGACCGCAAGGAAGGTCTCCTTCGTGAGCGTCAGCGTGCCCTTGCGGTCCATCCAGTGCGGCGAGATGCCGACGGGAACCGGCGTCGCGACCATGACGCGCGGATAGCTCAGCATCGCGGCCTTTTCAGCCACGAGCGTGACGCTCGCCGTATCGTTGATCATCGCCAGGTGCTCATTGTGCTGCTCCGTGCTGCCCGTGGGCACGATGACGAGCTTCTTGCCTGGTCCTTCGATCCATTCGCGGAACTCCTTGCGGGTGCTTTCCCACAGCCGCACCTTGCGGAGATGGGCGTACCCGTTGCCGGCGGGCTCGAGTTCCGATGCCTGGGCCGAGAGTGCCGCCGAGCCTGCGAGAGTTTGGAGGAATGCGCGTCTTGGGTTCATCGTCAATTACCTATAGGGAAGAGTCTTGCCTGCCGCCCACGCGAATCCGAAGAGACCAAAATCGATCTCGCCGCCCGCGCGCAGCGGCGCCGTGAAACGTCCGTTGGTCAGACCGGCGTTTGCCGATCCCACCTGCAGCAGGCCGATCGAGCTGAAATCGAGATTCAGTCCGCTGATCGTGATCGCGTTCGCCATGGGCAACTGCTGCAGGATGCTCACCGGCACCGTGAGGGTTCCCGCATTGGCCCGGGCCGCGCACGTGAAGACCGCGCCTTCAAACACCGGGTTCGCGGCGGTTCCTCCCATCCGGTTCCCCGCGATCCCGAGCACGGTGACGATGTCGTCCGCCGGTCCGGGCGTCCAGTTCACGGTCAGAGGATTGCTGCGCGTCACTTGCGTGACCGCGTCCCGGTTGGTCCACGCCGGAGGCGAAGAGATCCGCACTGACGCGGTAAACGGACCGACATCCGCTCCGCCGGCGCCGGTCAGAGTGTAGGTTCCCGCGGCCAAGCCGGCCGGGGCAGCGCCACCTCCGGCAACTCCCGGAACGCTGATTTGCGTGGGATCCGAGATCAGCGCGCTGTAGTAGTTTTGGGGCGACCGGTCGAGGGTGCGGTTGACGTTCGGACCCGCGATCGTGATGGTCCCCGCATCGAGTTCGAGGGGGGGCGTGGACGTCTGCGGTTGTCCGGATGAATCGAAGAGGCCCCGCTGCACGGTGCAGCCTCCAACCGGGGGCGAGAGTGAGGAGGAAAAGTCATCGATATTGGCGAGCGACAGCCGCGAGAAGCTGCCCGCCACCTGCTCGGCTTTGACGTCGATCGGCGGGATCGCAATCGGCAGCCCCGTGATCGTGAGTCCGAAGCTGATCGCGGAGAGGGTGAAGTCACCGGCAACCAGATTCTGGCCAGCGTCGATTCTCCGCAGTGAATCCTCGCTCAAGAAGGGATGCTCGCAGGCCGCCCTGCCGCCTGGGGCAATCGCGATCGAAGCGGGAGGTGCGGTTTGTCCGGCGACGCGGACTTCGAGCGTCACCGCGCATCCGGATGGGGCGTTGTCCGGAATCGTGAAATTGATTTGGTCCGCGCCCGGCAGCGATGGGGAACGGCCGGCATAAACGGGGGTCACTTCGACGCCACCGACGATCACGCGGACATTGGCTTCCGCGCGCAAGTCCTGAGCGCCGGGTGCGGCATTGTCCGGGACACGGATCGGACCGAGTCCAGTCCCCCAGAGCACAACCACCTGGCCCGGGCGGACCGGAGCGGTGAACTGGACCACGCGGCTGTCGTCCGAAGCGTTCTGAATCACCGCGAGTCCCGTGCCGCGGCTGTTGAGCGTGATCATTCCGTAGGCCCTCTGCACAACACGCACGCGCACAGGCGGGCTGGCCGTGCCGTTGAACGACACCGTGATGTTGTACTCGCCAGGCGCGGTGGTCGAAGGCAGGATGCCCGCCACCTGCTGGTTCAGCGTGTACACCACGAATGCATCCACCGCAGCACCGCCCGCCACCGGTGTGAACCGGATGCTGGTCCCGGCGAGCGCCGTGCCCAGCGGAAGCGTGCTGGCCTGCGTCAGCGCCGGCGGCCCGAGGTTCGTGCCGATGGCGACGAACAACGATCCCTGGGCGATGTCAGCGCCGTAGCTCGCCGCGTTGCCCACCTGTGTGACTGTCTGTCCGAAAAGGACCGCGCCGGCCATCAGGCCGGTGATGAGTGTCAGCTTCAAGAATCCTCCAGCTCAGGCGCGCGCCGCGCCCAACTCCTTCACTATACCCGCCAGGAACGACTTGGCATCGCCGAACAACATCAGGGTCTTGTTCATGTAGTAGAGATCGTTGTCGATACCGGCGAAACCCGGACTCATGCCGCGCTTGATCACCATCACCGTCCGGCTGCGGTCGGCGTTGAGGATGGGCATTCCAGCGATCGGGCTGTTGGGATCCGTCCGTGCGGCGGGATTCACGACGTCGTTGGCCCCGATCACCAGCGCGACGTCGGTGAGCTCGAAGTCGGAGTTGATCTCTTCCATCTCTATCAGCTTGTCGTAGGGGATGTCGGCTTCGGCCAGCAGCACGTTCATATGGCCCGGCATTCTGCCTGCCACCGGGTGGATCGCAAAGCGGACGTCAACTCCGCGCTTGGTCAGCGTGTCGAACATTTCCCGGAGTTTATGTTGTGCTTGTGCCACGGCCATCCCGTAGCCCGGAATCACGATCACCGAGCGGGCATTCGACAGAATCTCGGCCGCCTCTTCGGGACTGGCCGACCGGTAGGGGCGCTGTTCGGCCTGCGCCGCCGAGGTCTGCAACTGGCCGAAAGCACCGAACAGCACATTCGTGAAGGACCGGTTCATCGCCCGGCACATGATCACGGACAGGATGAATCCCGACGATCCGTCGAGCGCCCCGGCGACGATCAGGAGCTTGTTGTTCAGCGCGAATCCCATGGCGCTGGCCGAGAGCCCGGCGTAGGAGTTGAGCAGCGCGATGACGGTCGGCATATCGGCGCCGCCGATGGGGATGATGAACAGGATCCCAAACAGCACCGCCACGAACGCAAAGATCGGGAAGATCCAGCGCTGGTCCGGCGACAGTATCATCATCACGCCCAGGATCACCGCCAACGCCAGAATCGACAGGTTGAGGAAGTTCTGGCCTTTGAAGACAATCGGGCGCGAGGGGAGCAGTTCCTGCAGCTTGCCGAACGCCACAAGGCTGGCCGTGACGGTCAGAAATCCGAGCAGGGTTTCAAGCGTGAGCGCGACCATCGTGCCGCGACTCGGAACTTCGCGATAGAACTCCGCGGTTCCGATCAGGGCGGACGCGAGCGCTCCGCAGGCCTGCGATACGGCTGTCCGTTGGGACACCGCGGTCATCGGCATCAGATAGGCGAGGGGAGCTCCAATCGCCGCGCCGACGATGAACGCCAGGGCGATCCACTCATAGGTCACCACTTCGTGCCGCAACAGGGTTCCCACCACCGCCAGCAGCATGCCGATCTCGCCCGCCAGAACTCCGCGCCGCGCCGTCACGGGCGAGCTCATCCATTTGAGCGCCAGAATGAATCCGGCCGCCGCGGCCACGTAGAACAGTTCGAGGATCGTGTTGTTCATCGTTCGGCGCCGTCCCGCTTCTTAAACATCTTGAGCATCCGGTCGGTGATCAGATATCCGCTCACCGCGTTGACCGTTGCGGCCACGACAGCGATGAACCCGAGGACCCGGCTCAACGTAGAAGCCTCCTTCTCTCCGCTGATCAGGATGGCGCCCACCACCGAGATCGCGGCGATGGCGTTGGTCAGCGACATCAACGGAGTGTGGAGCAGAGGCGAGACACGGCGGATCAACTCGAATCCGAGGAAGGCCGCCAGCATGAACACAAACAGGGCAGTTTCGAGGTTGGGCATAGACGGAAGTTTCTCTTAAGCAGGCACGGCGGCGGCCACACGTGAGTTGACGATCTCACCGTCACGTGTCACGGCCGTTTCGCGGATGATTTCGTCATCCCAGCGCAGATTCAACTCTCCTTTCAGGACCAGGTGCTTCAGGAATGCGGCGACGTTGAAAGCGAACATTTGGCTGGCGTGATACGGCACGGTGGCGGGCAGGTTCGCGGGTCCGAGCACGGTCACACCGCCATGGACCACGGTCTCGCCCGCCTGGGTCACGGCACAGTTGCCGCCGCGCTCCGCCGCCAGGTCGACGACCACCGAGCCGGGAGCCATCGCCTCCACCATCTCACGTGTCACCAGAACCGGAGCGCGCTTTCCCGGTACCGCGGCGGTGGTGATCACCACGTCCTGTTCCCGGATCACGGCGGTGAGCAGCTCGCGCTGGCGGCGGTAGAAGGCATCGTCCATGGCCTTGGCGTACCCGCCCTTGTCTTCCGCGTTGCCGGTTTCGAGATCCAGCACGACGAACTTGGCGCCGACGCTTTCCACCTGTTCGCGCGCCGCCGGACGGATGTCATAGCCGCTGACCACCGCGCCCAGCCGCTTCGCGCTGGCGAGAGCCTGCAGTCCCGCGACGCCCGCGCCGATGACCAGGATCTTGGCCGGGGCGACAGTCCCCGCCGCGGTCGTCATCATGGGTAGCATCTTCGGCAGCGTCTCCGCTGCCAGCAGAACGGCTTTGTATCCGGCGATCGTCGCCATTGACGACAGCACATCCATGCTCTGGGCCCGCGTGATGCGCGGAATCAGCTCCAGGGCGAACAGCGTGACGCCGGTTGCGGCAACATCGGCGGTCTCCTGCGGCGTCGTCAGCGGCTCGGCCAGACCGATCACGATTTGGCCCTTGCGGTACCGGCGCAGGTCGTCGCGGCCCGTGCGCGGGTTGGCGCCGGGTGTCCGGACCTGCGTAATCACTGCGGCACGCGCGAATACGTCGTCTCTCGAGGCCAGTTCGACGCCGCGCGCGGTGTACTCGGAGTCCGGGTAGCCAGCCTCTTCGCCCGCTCCGCGCTCAACCACCGCCGTGATGCCGGATTTCGACAACCCTTCGCACGCTCTGGGGGTCAACGCGACCCGCCGCTCCCCCTGCATTGTTTCTTTTGGAACACCCACCAGGACCGCCAAGCCTCTATCCTCCGCTTGCCAGAGAGTACACTGTCAGCGTCCTCACCGGCACACTCTCAAGGGATGCGCTCTTGCGGGACGCCCCAGCTATGACCGAGTTTATATTAACGGACGAGCCCGTGTCATTCCGCGTTACCCTGGAACTGGAATGCTTCGCCGGACCGTTCCCCTCGCCGCGGTGGCGGCGGGCCTTGCGCTTGTGCTCGCCGGGGCTGGAACTCCGCCTGAAAACCCACAGGGGCAGTTCCAGCACAAGCAACACGCCGCGCTGAAGCTGAAGTGCAACTACTGCCATTCCGGCGCCGCCGCGGAGGATCAAGCCGGATTTCCCGCATCCGGAAAACAGTGCAAGGCGTGCCACACTGCGATCGAGGCGCGAAAGCTTCCGTCGGCGCGTGTCTATCGCGTCCGCGATTTTGTGATCTTCAGCCACGCGCGCCACGTGAGCGCAAACCTTGACTGCTCCAGCTGCCACGGCGAAGTCTACCAGGCGGATGTGCTCAAGGTGGAGCGCCCCTTGACAATGATCGCCTGCCTGAACTGCCACAAGGAGCAGAAGGCGACGATCGTGTGTACAGCCTGCCACGAGCTCGGTCAGTGAGCCGCGGTCTTTTTCAGAGCGAACACGAACAGCAGGAACACAGCGATCGCGCCGAACCCCAAAAGGTTCTCCTGGAGCGCCGGCGGGAAGACGAGGATGAAGCCCGCATCCTTAACCAGGGCCGCGAAACTCGAGACGCAGAATGGCATCAGGTACAGGCGGAAAAGTGCCCACGGGCCGGGCTTCGCCGGTCCGCCGGATCCCCGCGTGCTGAGGACGAGCGCCGTGCCCACAATGGCTGAGATCCCGAGCGCGTTGAGCCACAGCCTGGGATGCGGATCAAAATGGATCGCGACGTGCAGGCAATACCAGATCAGGTAGCACCACAGGATCGTCCGGGCCTGATTCAGCCCGCGGAAATAGCGCAGTAGCCGTCCCATCGGGCTAGAACTCAGCCCTCTCGATCAGCGCGTTGAGTTCAGCTTCCAGTGCCGCCTTGCGCTTCTGCAGGTCACTGGCCCGGTCGCGGAGCGAGGCAAGCTGGCCTTCGGCGTCCGCCAACTGCTTAGCGTAGCGGTTGACCTGATCCTGTTGTCCGGCGACGCGGTTGAGGGCCGACAGGTTTTGGCGAACCCGCTCCTGGTCCTTTTCGAGGTCGGTGCGCTCCTGGTTGGTCCGCGAGATGTCGTTGTTCACCTGGGTGATCTCGCGCTTCTTCGCGATGATGGCTTCCAGTTGGCGGCGGCCATCGTTGGACAGCGCTTGATTGCGGACGAACGTCAGCAGGAAATCGGGCGTCGTGCTGAGCAGCGAATAGGTTTGGTCAAACAGCCGCTCCTCCTCGACTGCGAACTTGTCGCTGGAGGACGGCGCCAGGTTCACCGGGAAACGGTGGCGGGTGGCTGTCGTCTCGACCGGCTTTAGATTGCCGAGCAGCCTGTATCCGGACCGCGCCGGGTGCTCGATGATCAGCGTCTTGGCCTTGGCGTCGACATTCCGGATCGTGTAGGTCTTAGTCTCGCGAACCGCGGCGCGCGTCGTCAGCACGCCCCGCCTGAAGCGGACTTCACGCACCGCATCCTGTGTCGAGTCGTGATTGGTGGTGATGCGCGTGCCGATGTCGATCCCGTAGCTGATCAGGCGCTTGTCGCCCTGCTTCACCGTTTCGACAAGGGCTTCACCGGCGTAGGCGCCGCCGTCGTACACGGTGATCGGACCGCCGTCCAGAGTCTTGCCGGTTGTGTTGGCGAGCTCGGCGGCGTTCATCGGGTGCTGCGATGACGGATCGGAGTAGATCAGCAACTTTCGTGCGGTCAGCTTCTGCTGGAGGAAAGGCAGCATCGCGGACTCGTTCCTCTTGACCGTGACCGGCGTTGAGAACCGGTACTCGAACAGGTCGCCCAGCTCGCGCCCTTCCGCGGTGCGCGCCAGCGAGGACTGCTCCACCATCATGGGGGCGGCGTCGGATGCCGCTGCTTCAGCCGGCCCACCCTGCTTCCGGGCCCGTCCGGCGAAAGCCATCATTGGCGCGGGCGGAGGTGGCGGGGCGGCCACCGAGCCTTCGTGAACCACTGGAGCCGCGGCTCTTTCCTCGGCGAGTTCGGCCACCTGCCGCTCGACGTACTTGGGCTCGTACAGGCGGCTGATGAACGACACCGGGCGGCCGGACACGAGGGAAAGGTTGACGTTGGTCCAATCTTCTCCGGTGGTGTTGTCGACAATCGCCCAGCCCTCGAGCACCGGATCTCCCGCTGCGCCAAAGATCAGCCGGTAGCTCGATTTCCATACCGGCATGGGGATCATGTAGCTGGCTGCGATCTGACGGCGGCCCGCGTCGGAGGAGTCGATGTAGACGCTGCGCTTGTCGCTCGACCGGGCCTGCAGAAGCGTCGCCAAGTAGTCCTTAAATTGCAGCTGGACTTTGGGATCCGGAAACGAGAGCGCGGACACGGCGGCGAGATCCACCGTGCGGAGATCGCCGGAGTCGAGCAGGAGCGTCAACTGCTCGCGCTCCGTTTGGTCGCGGGAACCCGGCACGATGCGCGCCGAGACGATCGCTCCGGTGAGGTCGGCGCCCACCCGGACCCGTACGCCTTTCAGTTGGTCCAGCACGGCGGCGAGCGCCTGATTGGCGCCGAGCTTCATGGGGAACTTTTGGAGCTTCCGTTCGAGCGGCTCGGCCGAGTCGTAGCGGAGACCGGCGACGCCGGATCCTCCCTTTACGTCCACGGTGAGGGACTTGAGGACGTCGTTCATCTCGGCCGCGTTGAAGTCGAGGCGGGCGCTCTCGCCGGGTCCCAGTTCCCCGCCCCGTTCGAAGAATCCGACTCCGTGTTTGTACAGCACGACGGTGCGAACGTTCAGGTCCGCCGCCAGCACGACGCTTGACATAGCCAGCAAAAGCCTCCGCATACGTTGAATACTCCTCTAGTCTGATGGTACCGGATCAGTACTGGCACGGACTGGCTAGGGCGGTTGTTGGATAGGGAGTCCCCTGGTTCCAGCCGATTCGAAACTTGACAGCCCGGAATTGCTAGCGTCAGACTGGGAGGTAGATGGGCGTATTACAGGTGCGCGACCGGACACATCCTTGACACTTTAGCCTGGATTCTTGCTTGACACTTATCAAGGGCGGGTGCGGCTCGATCTTCACCTTACACCTTCTC
>Ga0194131_10007835_pt1 | contig 14196 bp, 9 predicted proteins | sample TA2KigO120mmetaG_FD_148631 | JGI IMG/M metagenome (GOLD analysis project Ga0194131, IMG submission 148631) | Freshwater microbial communities from Lake Tanganyika, Tanzania - TA2015053 Kigoma Offshore 120m | ecosystem: Environmental > Aquatic > Freshwater > Lake | place: Tanzania: Lake... | reverse complement strand
TTTTCTCGAGACGTGCTCTGGGATACAGCGTTTCGAATACCTTGAATACTTTGCCGACGGTTGGTAGATTGTTCTTGATAAAAATAGATTCAATCTTCCGGTAAAAGCCCACCGGATCGTCAGTTTGCACGAGTTCGGCAAGGAGCTCCCGCTGAAGGCGCTTGATCTCCTGCGATGGCGATTCATTGATGGACAGGGAGATGTCGATATAGTCGCCTCGCTTCTCCTTCGGTACTGCTCCGATCCAGTCAGCATTATTGACGATGAAGTCGAGTACGAATGGCCGCTCCTTATGCGGCGCCATGTCGGCAAGGAGGCCATAGTTATGGATCTTCTGCAGTCGTTCGCCGTGGGTAATCGGTGAGAACCAGGCTAGATCGCCTTTGCGATAGTCCCGCTTGATGGCCTCGTGCGTCGCCACAATCGAGCTTTTGTGTTCACGAAGGAAGATAAGCGAAGGAATGTCGTACGGTATCCATTTATCATCTCCAGCATAGTGCTTATAGAGAGCCTTTAGTTCCCGCATGTCATCAGTCTTGTAGTCCTTTTCGATAAGGATAAATAGCGAATCGGCGAGGTCGGCCGAGAACCTGAAGTCGTTTTTGCCCTCACGCATCAGGGCTAGTTTCTCGTCTATTTTTTCGGTTGCGCAGATGAATAGCTTAGAGAGCAGAGGGAGTTCGGCGGCCTGGAATGTATGACCCCCTCGCGCGAGCGACTGCAGCACAGGCATAGCCTGCTCGCGAACCGGCGCATGCGGCTCGATCAGTGGAAGTTCGCGCAGGCGAAATGAGTAAGAAAAAGATTTGTGCAGCGCCTCGATGAACCGTGCGCACTCTTCCGGGACGGCGGCAAGACCTTCGATCTCAGCGAGCGTGATGTACGAGGGGTTGTATCCACACTCGATAAGGCTAGTGACACGACGCACCGTCTCTGCCGAAAAAAGCATCGCGCTTCTCTCTGCATCGGCGGATAGCGAAAGGAGCGCATCCCTGTCCCCCAGTTTGTCCGGATCAGAGAGTTGTAAGCAGTACCCAAAGGCGGCGTTCAGCCTCTGCGCAATGAGTCGGATTTCTTGAGGAGCATTGGTGTACTGCCAGAGGCGTTCCAGCGTATGTGGCTTGAATGGTTTTGCGAATGATACATTCTCAGGGCGGTAGATCTGCGCCTCTACAGAATTATTTATTGCAGCCGACTGCAGGAGCAAGCGGCTTGACTTGTGGTAGGTGAAATCGAAGATGATACCGAAGTCAGTCTGCAGCCTCTTGAAGAGCGCTACAGCCTGCGGTGAGAGAAAGTCTTCCCTTGCGCCCGGCGACCCCGCGACTTCTTGATAAAAACTGACCGACAGCGAGGATTCCCGACGCGGTTCAAAGCCAAAGTTTTTCCGCAATTGCTCAATGAATTCTGGAAGCTCTGGAATCTTGGCAAGTTCAACATACTCATCAGCGTGAGCCGAGCTGAATTTGCCGAGCGCCCTGACGACGGCCGCCACCCTCGGTTGAAGGAGCGCCTCACGGGTATTCTTGTCACCGTATGCTTCGAGGACCGGCGCCGGATAACGGCTCGGAAGGAAGTCCGAGGATGAAAGTTGCTGCCCGGTGGCGGCAGCAAGAGCCTTCGCGAATTTTCGGAAATCCGGGTCGAAGAGGTGAGCGGCGTACTCTTTATTTGCGGCTGCCTGTTCGACGATGCCCGCCACGCTTTCGAGTGTATACGGCTCAAGTTCGACCCCGCAATCGCGAAGCAATCCCAGCACGGCGAGCGTATCATCATGTCTATGCGCTACCGCTTTTATACGGAGGGCATTGCTGACAGGCAGCCGTTTGCCGATAAGCGCGGCGACATCATCCAGAAATTGCACCTCGTCTCCTTCAACGGCAACGCTCGCAAGTTCGGCCTCGCACGCGGTGAGCGCATCGTTGAGGGTCTGCTCGCTGCGGCCCCACAGCAGATTCCTCACGGACTCGAGCTGGATAAGGCTCACGGACTCGCATAGACGCGAGATATGCGGAAGAATGCCAAGGTCTTTTGCCGCCAGGACAAACTGTACGGCGCCTGACATATACTTGAGGCCGTCGTCTCTCTCTTCTGCAAGGGAACGCAGCACCTTTTCCGCATCTGTGTCCTCGGATACGGAAATGATGTCTAAGATAGCTCGCTTATCGAGCGGGATCACGAGCTGTGTGTCCTCGGCTAGCGAGCGTATCTTTTCGATGACGGTGGCCGTCAGATGGGAAATGAGGGTCGGGTCCCCCGCAAGGTTTTCTATGATGGTGATGGGGTGCACCCCTCTTTTCGTGTCGTACGCATCAGGCTTTGCGAAGTAATTCTCACCCTGCGCGGTAATGCCGCACGCAGCGAGCTTTTGGATAATTCCCGACTTCGCAGGGTCATTACCGAGTTCTTCAAAAAGGTCTGCGGTGAGGTGGAACGACTGGCCGGTGATGTAGAAATCCATCTGTTGAAGTGAGTGCACCAACTCGAGGATGTCAGTGCGAAGATGCGTCAGCTTATCGAGCCGTGGTATATCGGTGCTTTCTGCATGAAAGGGACTGTCTCGCTGAGCTTTGATGGTCACCCATCCATCTTTCGCCCAGCTTTTCGAAGTTCCTGTAACCTTGAATCCGTTCGATTCAAGTTGTGATATTTCGTTGTCTGTTCGTGCGGCCGGTACGTCAATGTCGCGCCACTCTCTATCATTGAATTGAGTACCAAGGTGCTGGAGCAGCACGTATAGTTCTTCGGGATGCTGAGAACCGCGGAGGCCGAGGTGGATTTTAGCCGCCGTACGTTTTGTGCGCTCGAACAATGTCCGCGTCAAACTCCGATCGTTTGCTACTAGCGCTCTGAGTGTTGGGACAGCAGCTTCCGTCCCCTCTGGTTCGGGATGCAAATCGTGCCTCAGCCTGGCAGCCCTAAGGCGGGAAATTTCATCGCGCCCAAACCTCACAGCGTCGGCGATATGCGTTGCGAACACTGCATCCCGATCAGGCTCTGCTGGCAGCGAGGCCTCAGCCGCAGCCTCCGCTGAGGCCCGTTCATTAGTCACATCATCTCCCTCGCGATTCTCAGCGCTCTTCATATGCTGGAATTGACGCCCTAGAAGCGTTGTTCAACAATACGGCTATTGTATAACGCCGGCGCCGACAACCCACTCTCCGTCGTAGAGTACAAGTGATTGTCCCGCGGCGACCGTCTGGGGCGACGTAAAGCTCACAATGGAACCCTTTGTCACCGTACAGGGCTGAAGCGGCTGACGATACCTCACGCGGCCGGAGTAGAGCTCTCCCTCTAACGGCACCTCGAACCAGTTCGTGCCACGTAATCGGACCTCCGTTCGCGTCCCGTAATGCGCTCCGACCAAAGACTTCTTGCCGACTGTAACCGTATTCGCTCTCATATCTTTGCCTGTGACATACAAAGGCTCTCCAAACGAGAGCGGTACGCGTTCCCCAATGGTATAGAAGAATGCGCCGCAATGCTCGCCGAGCGTTTTCCCGCTGTCATCTACGAATTTCCCCCTTCTCCGTTTGATGTAGCGGGAAAGGAAGTCCTTCATGTCCACTTTGCCGACGAAGCACAACCCCTGGCTGTCTTTTTTATCCGCAGTCGACAAGCCAAATCTTTTCGCCAGTTTGCGTACCTCGGGTTTTTTCATTCCACCCACGGGAAACAGAATGTGTGGCAGCTGCTCTTTACGGATTTGCCAGAGGAAATAGGACTGGTCTTTCGATGCATCAAGACCGGTCTGTAGCGTGTAGCGTGTAGCGTCAGCAAGAGTCTGACACTTTGCGCTATACGATTTGCGCTTCACGATTCGCGCGTAGTGACCGGTAGCTATAAAGTCCGCGCCGTTTTTCATCGCCCATTTGTAAAACCCGCCAAACTTGATGAAACGGTTGCACATCACATCAGGGTTCGGGGTCTTCCCCGCTTTATATTCGCGAATCATGTAATCCACGACCTCTTTCTTGTACTCTTTTTCAAGGTTGAGTTCTACAAAGGGAATACTGAGTTTCGCGCACACGCGTTTTGCATCCAGCCGATCATCAGCCATTGTGCAGTGCGGAAAAGAGTCGGGCTTCCCTTCCAAAGCCTTGGCGAAGGAGGGTTGCCAGACGCGGATAAAAACTCCGGTAACGGCGTATCCGGCACGTTTGAGTAACAGTGCCGAAACAGAAGAGTCTACACCCCCCGACAGTCCTACAAATACTATCTTGGTACACGGTTTTGACATGGCATGGTATGTGTGTTATCCTAGCACAAACCTGCACACTATGACAATTATTCTATCAGAAAAAAAAAATCGGCACATTTACGTGGGAGCTACCGGCTGATCTCGCGGAGTTCTTCAGCAGCACAGAAGACGCGAACAAAATAGCGAAGGATCTCGGGGCTACCGAAGCAATGAACAGGCCAGGAGAGAAGGAGTGGACGGTCGAAGGTAGCATCGCGGACGGCCTCACAATCCTAATCGCACAGTACCTGCTTGCTTTGGTGGTAGTGAGCAGTCCACGCGCAAAGGACCAAATTCGGGCAGTGCTCGATTTGGGAAGAGACACCGAAGCGCTGCTTGGTCGCGCGAGAAAGACGACCAAAGTGCCTCTCTAGCGCTGCGGAAGCGGCTCGCGGCAAGAATCAGTATCCCGCCGTTTTCTTTTGTCTCGTCTATCTTCTCACTTCTATCCTCTATCTCAGGTACTTCTCCTTATTCGTCAAATGCTGTAGGTGATTCACCGCATAGTGCATCTCCCCTTTTTTGTCCGAGAGATAGTACAGGTACCGGCTTTCGATAGGAGTCACCGCAGCACGGATAGAATCGAGCCCAGGATTGGTGATAGGGGCCGGCGGCAGGCCCGCGTATTTGTATGTGTTATAGGGGGAATCATACAGAAGGTCCTCGGTCGTCACTTCGAACGTGTTCTTGCCGATGATATAGGGGAATACAGCATCCACTTGAAGAGGCATGCCTATCTCAAGGCGTTTCCATAGGATGCCGGCTATCGCGCGACGAGTCTCAGTTGTCCGCGCCTCTTCTTCGAGGAGCGACGCCATGACGATGACCTCCGCGAGCGGCTTACCGAACTTCTCGATATCCGACATAATCCCCCCGATGCGTTTGTCGAAGTTTTTGCCCATGATGGCGACAATCTCTTCGGGGCTCGCTGCCGGTAGCAAACTATAGGTGTCCGGGAAGAGGTATCCCTCTCTCCCGTCAGCGGCCTGTAGAAATCGCTTTTCGTTGAGGCGCGGCAGCTCCCTCTTCAGTATTGCCGCAACCTGCCTGATGCTCGAGCCTTCAGGAACGGTGACTTTGACGGGCGTCACATCGAACCGTCCTGAAGAGAGCCGCGAGACGAGGGCGAACACTGAGAGCGGCTCGGCGAGATAATATTCTCCCGCCTTGATGCCACCGTTTCCCCCGAGAGTGACGCTCCAGAGCTTGAACCAAAATTCCGATCGTATGAGCTTCGCCTCTCGCAGCATCCTTCCCGCCTCTTCTATTGTAGTACCCGCTTTCACAGCGAGCAGTTTGTCTTTCGGGAAATCGGTCGGTGGCCTCCAGAAGAAAAAGTACAAGATAAAAAAACAAACAGCGAAGGTAACGGCAATCAGAGTAGCCAGCACAGAGCGGCGAGAAAAGCGGCCAGTCGCGAACTGGTCGGCAAAAAGAGTATCGTTCTCTTTGTGCGGCAGTTTAAATATGTCGGACATGTTGTAGTGGCATACACATTGTTCGGCAGCGCTGCCCGAATCGGCTTTGTACAATGCGACCCGCAGCCTCTCCGTAACACGCGATCCGAGCTACGTTGCATCTATATTGGCAAATTCGCGGGAGGCTCCACTTTCTTGGACGGTATGCGCTCGAACGTGGGGGTGGTGACCACTTTGCCCGGGAAGTGAAAAATGGTCGCAAGTTCCTCGGTGGTCAGTATAAAGGGTTTTGTCTGCCAGTTCCTGTATGGTGCGTAGAATATCGAGCGTCTGCGGTATGCATCAAGCATGAGCCTCGCGTATCTGGGGACCCACTTTCTCGTGACCCATTCATAGAGGCCGAAAAGGAAGAAGAAGTCTTTCGTGGAATCGGAAACGTCGGTGTACCAGCCAAGCTTGAACCCGTTAAGCAGGTTGCTGTTGAAGGGTTTTCTAAAGGTACCCAAAAGACCCGAAATGGAAGGGCTGATGAGGTGAAATGCCTGTGGTTCGGCATAGTACATGGCGCGTATCGTGCACCAGAACGCGCGTTTGTTCATGCTCCGCTCGATCGCTTCCACTTGCTTCTTTTCCCACTCGGTGAGCGTCGCTACGATAGGATACCCGATTTCGGTGAATTGTCTCGTGCTTTTTGTATGCGGGTCGCGCTTCATAATCTTATCCACCTCTTTTTTGCTTTCGGCAATCCAGTCACGCTCCTTGAACAACAGTCCTTCTTTGATGCCGCGCTGCTTATATGCCTGCGCCAATATCTGAATCCAGAGCTGCTCGCCTTTCTTCATGGAGCCGAGGTACTCTAGCAGCGAGGAGAGCGGATCAACTTTATATTCCTCTTCCGTTTCCTTGTCGAGCCCGTAGTCGACGTAGGTCATAATCGGATACGGGTCCGGTTTCTGGAGGATGAAATACGTTCCCCACATGTGCTTGCTCGGGGGGTCGAACACCACTTTTTTGCTATAGTCTTCCACCTCAACAAGCTCGACGGTCGGATACTGCGCGTAGACCTGCGACTCGAGGATATTCCGGTATTTCGGGAAACACCATAGGTAAAAGTGCACCTCCCCTCCGAATGAAGCGATCTCAAATGACCACCACGGTCGAATCTTGCCGCGCCAATAGGTTTCGTTGTACTCCACCGAGCCGGTATCGTAGAGCGCCATGATAAGTAGCTCCATGGATTTTGGAGTTTTCTCAATCTCCTTCGGGATACGCACTTCGAGCAGCACCGGCGGGTTTTCGGTGATGAAGTCAAGGCGTATGTACTTCAACCAAATCTCGACGAAGAGCTTGCCAAGCAGGAGTGGTAGCCAAAGCGGATAGGTGTAGTAGATGAAGGAGAATGTCTTGTCGAAGATGGGGTCGAGGCCGAGGCCGAGCTTGCTGTAGTACACATATGCGAGAATCAGCGTGCCCGCTCCGATGCTGCAAACGAACCAGACCCAATCGGCAGTGTGGTGCGGATTGCGGGGTTTTGCGAAGAGCTCCCACGTGAGCTCACCGCCTATCTCGATGAGGTGCTCGATGTAGTGTTTGATGCGGGCTATCGGCCCGTGACCCTGTGCCATCGTATATAGCACGCACCATGAAGCATAGAACATCTGAACAATGCTCTATGCAACACGTTTCATGTTACATGGATTATATCAAGCGCAGCGCAGAAATGGAAAACCCCACAGATGCGGGGCCTTCCGATTATGCTACGAGCGAGTATTTACCTTCCTTGTCGCGCTTGAAGAATTTCAAATTCTGCAGGTTGACGAGGATAGTGTTCTCCTTCACGTAGCGCTCGTTGAGGACCTTCTGGACTATATCTTCCTTGGCGAGGGGCCCATGCTTCTCAAGTATCTTGCGGATGACGTCTTTCACGACGCCGGACATATAGCCCCACTCGGCGAGGGCGTAGAGCCCGCGTCCGACGAGGACAAAGCGGTTGTCCTTGATGAGCTCGTTGTGAGTGGTGGCGACGTGTGCCTTCTTGCCGAAAAGCTTCTCGATGGACTTGGCGACCTCTCGGAAATGAATAGGCGAACCGTGTTTGCGGAGAACGAGAAACGCATAGTCGCGCATGCCCTTCGCGCGGATATTCGGCGAAGTGACGAGACCCCACTCCCCGAGCGGGTTCTTTGCAATCGCCTTCGAAAGGTTTAGGTAGCGCTTCACAATATGCTCCTGTTTGAGGTGGTCTGCCACGTCTTCGACGTGCGTAAGGAACTGAGCGATGATGTCGAGCTCTCCCACGAGGTCGTTATTAGAAAGATTCTTGTAGAGCTTGCGAAGAGCGTCGTGGACTTTTTCGGAAAGTTTGTCGTCGATATACCAGCGGTGCTTGAAGTGTTCGTTCTCGCGGTCTTTCTTGAACGCCTCACCGACAACGAAGAGGAAATGCACATGGTTCTGGGTGCCTTTGTCCGAGGACACATGCTCAAGAAGCTCGTCTTCGGCAACGACGCCGCCGAGCGCCTGGAGTACCTGTTCGAGCTCTGCGAAAGAGGTCTTCTCCTTCTGATAGGCATCCGATTTGCGGATGCTCATAAGGGCGTAATTCTCGATTTGGCGGACGCGTTCACGGGTGACTCCGTATTTCTTGCCGATTACCTCGAGCGTCATTTTTTGCGCTTTCTCGCCAAGCCCGTATCGATTCGTAATGACGTCTCTCGCACGCTCAGGTAGCGCATCAAGGAGGTGCTTCACAATCAGCTTGGGCTTGAACGTCAGCGTCGCAGCAGTGTTAGTTTTTTTTGTCATAATACTCTCTGTTAAATATTTCCCGCGGCACCCGCAGCCGCCTCTGGGGATGCCCCTTCCTGCCGTAAGTAAAAGTATGCCGTATTTCTAACATATCACGAGATACTGTCAATACTCCGAATTTCTCCTCGAAGTAGAGGCACAGTATAAGCGTAAACCTGCCGACTAACCAGATTTACTGTTGATAAGTCACATGACCACCGCATCTCGCCTCAAGTGGCTAGCAGGACTATGTTCACGATGCGGTCAGGTACGACAATCCAGTTTTGCACAGTCCTCCCTTCGAGCCACTTTTTGACTTCGGGAAGGGCGCTCGCCTGTGCGATAAGGGCCTTCTTTGACAATCCTTTCTCTGCTTCGAAGCGGGCTCGGACTTTGCCGTCTATTTGCACGACGATGGTTGCTTCGCTTCGCTCGATGGCACCTGCATTGAACTGTGGCCATCTCTCTTTGTGGATGGAACGTTTCTTGCTCAGGCTCGCCCATAGCTCTTCGGCAAGATGCGGCGCGAAAGGTGCGAGCAGCTTGAGGAATACCTCGAACATAGCCTTCGGAACAGCGTCACATTTCTCGAGTCTGTTGAGGAGTATCATGAGCGAACTCACTGCCGTATTGAAGCGCATACTCTCAATATCGTCCGTGACTTTCTTTATGGTCAGATGTAGGAGAGCCGCGGTCTCCTTATCCGATCTTTGTGTCGCGCTCACTACATCCGAAAGCCGATAGACGCGTTCAAGGAAGCGCCGTACTCCGGCCATGCTGTCGCTACTCCAGCTTATCGCCTGATCGAACGGCCCCATGAACATTTCATAGACGCGGAGCGTATCGGCTCCCAGGCGCTTTACAATGTCGTCGGGGTTCACCACGTTACCCTTGGACTTGGACATCTTCTCTCCCCCTTGCGCTAGGATAAGTCCATGCGAAGTGCGCTTGGTATAAGGCTCCGGTGTCGGAACAAGCCTTTGGTCGTAAAGGAACTTATGCCAGAAGCGCGAGTACAGAAGGTGAAGCGTTGTGTGCTCCATGCCGCCGTTGTACCAATCGACGAGTCCAACAGAAGAGCTTTTAGCTTTTAGCTTATAGCCTTTAGCTCCAGAGCCGGACCAGTAGGAGAGTTTCTTCCTACTGGCGAACTGCTTCGCATTGTGCGGATCGCAATATCTGAGGTAATACCAGGAACTGCCCGCCCAGTTCGGCATGGTGTCGGTTTCGCGTTCGGCATGGCCTTTGCACTTAGGGCACCTGGTGTTCACCCACGTGGATACCGCGGCAAGTGGGGATTCTCCCATGTCTGTCGGTTTATAGTTCGGCACATTGGGAAGCTTCACGGGAAGGTTCTTTTCTGGCACCGGAACGATGCCGCATTTTTCGCAGTGGACGACTGGTATCGGCTCGCCCCAATAGCGTTGGCGGGAGAATACCCAGTCGCGGAGCTTGTAGTTCACGACGCGTCTCCCCCATCCTTTAGAATCGATATGGTCCATGACTCGGCGGGTCGCCTCGTGAATGTCGAGACCATCGAGAAAACCGCTGTTGACCATGGTACCGGCCTCTTCTTGTACCTGCTCGGGCCGAGTGATATCGGAACGATCTCCGTCTGGCCCGATGATGACGCGAACAATATCGGCTCCCATAGCCTGCGCAAATTCGAAGTCACGAAGGTCGTGCCCTGGAACGCCGACGACGACACCACTACCGACATGGCTCAACACGAAGTCTCCCACATAGACCGGCATCTTTCGGCCGGTAAGATGATTTACCGCGAACCAACCAGTGGCGACACCCGTCTTTTTTCTTCCGTCGGAAATACGTTCCAGCTCGGTCTTGCCTTTTGCTGCCTCAACGTAGTTGCGCACGTGCGGGCTATTCGGAAAACGATCGAGATTCCGAAGCACGAAGGCACATTCGGGCGCCGCCACTATGAAAGTCGCTCCGAAATTGGTATCGGGACGCGTCGTAAAGACCGTCACCGCCTCTTTTTCACCGTCGATGGGATACGTGATGTCTATGCCTTCAGAACGTCCAATCCAATTCCTCTGCTGTGTTTTGATGCGTGGAAGGTAGTCAACCGTATCGAGGTCCTTATCGAGGCGGTCGGCATATTTCGTAATGGCGAGCATCCACTGCTCCTTCTCCCGTTTTTCGGTCGCGCCGCCGCAGCGTTCGCACGTGCCGTCGATAACCTCTTCATTCGCCAAGCCTATCTTGCAGGAGAGGCACCAATTGATGGGCATCTTCTTCTTATAGGCGAACCCTTGCTTAAGGAGTTGGAGGAATATCCATTGCGTCCATTTATAGTATTTCGGGTCAGTGGTATTAATCTCGCGCGACCAATCGAACGAGATAGCGAGCATCTGTATCTGGCGCTTGAAGTTCCGCGTGTTCTTGCGGGTGACGATGGTCGGGTGAATGCCTGTTTTGATCGCATAGTTCTCCGTGGGTAACCCGAACGCGTCCCAGCCTATCGGATAGAGGACGTTGTATCCTTCCATCCGGCGCTTGCGCGCGATGATATCCATGCCGATATACGGGCGTGGATGTCCCACGTGAAGACCGTCACCTGACGGATATGGGAACTCTATAAGAGCGTAGAATTTTCTCGCTCCTCTGCTTTTTGCTTGGTTGGCTTTCTGCGCATTCCATATCTTTTGCCATTTCTTCTCTATCTTCTTGTGGTCGTAAGCATGCATAGGCGTAGAGCTAAGTACACAAATACTACAACATTTTCATGTTTAATCAAACGACGCCCGCCGCCGCTAGTCAAACGAACGGATGCCTCGTTCGAGCTCAGTTTTGGTGGGATAGAGTTCGGGGTCTATGGTGCGGTCGAAGCACTTTATGCCGGCAGCGTGATTCCAATTATCGTTCGCACCTTCCAAGATGAACGGAGAGCGGGAAAAGCTTGCTGATGTTCTGGGGCTCTCGCGCTGAAATTCAGCGCAGAGCTTAAAGGACGGCCGTCCGTCTGCCACGGTGGAGTATTCATAGCTCATGCCGGTACGGGGGTCGGTTGGCACACTAAACCCCGATATCGGGTCCTCGAGTTCAGCAAGCGTTTGAGGAAGCCTCGACTTCTGCTGGAAGAAGTTCACGATTTGCCACTGTATGGAGCTGAGGTTCTCTGCGCGCTGCTCATCGAAACGGAGAGCTCTGATATTCGACGGCGAACCCATGACCGCAAAGCCAGTGACGATGGCAGCGAGCACAAGGAGAGGCGCTCCCCAGAGAAATTCCGTCCTTACGACGGCGGGAGTCTCAGGCGTGGCACGCATCTCGAAGAAGGAATACCAGAACACGACGCCTGCGACCACGATAACTGAAACGACCTTGAAGACAAATCGCGTCGTTATCTCACCACCGAGGAATGTGTTGAGTAGGGCAATAACGCCACTGATAAGCGCTGCAGAGGTCAGGAATACCGTAAAAGCGAAGAACCAGCGTCGGATGGGCAAAAGTAGCTTCGCACTGTCACGAATGGCATCGCGCTTGATGGCGCGGAACAGCAGCACCGAGAGCGGGAACACGACGATAAGCGAAGCTACAGCGAATCTGATGCCGGACGAGTAGGGGTCGAAATAATACTGCAGCTGATCCTTGAAGATTGTGTCGATAATAGTGAACAGCAACGCAATGAGGCTGCCGGCACTCCAATAGAGCGTACTCATCGCACCGAGGTACATAAAAAAGTCGCGAGGTGTTGTTTTTGTGGGTGTCATGATCTTCAGTATATCAAAAAATTCCGGCGGCCGCGTGTGACGCAGCCGCCAGATGAGCTACGGAGCTTGAACGACGGTGGACTTCGTGTCGGTGGAAGGGCGCTGAAAGAACCAGAACCCGCCGATTGCGAGGAGCGCAAGGACACCGATCCAGATAAATCCGATTCCGATATGCCCCAGCCAGTCGTCTCCTGACAAATGTGCCAGTGCGATGCCACCGACTAGAAGGATGAGTGCGATGAAAAAACAGAAAAAGAACATATTAGCCTCGAACAGTATGAAAACATACATCTCCTGGTTTGACAAGGCCTGGTTTTCCGCACGAATCTTCGTTGCTGTCTTCTCAGTAAAGTAAGGGGAGTTGAGCAATTAAAACTGTACGAAATTGAGATCTCCTTGACGGCCGTCAAGAAAAGCCACATTTGGGAGTCCAGTCAAATCTTGAACTCGATGACGTCTCCGTCTTTGACGATATATTCCTTCCCTTCCGTTCGAAGGAAGCCCCGTTCGCGGGCAGCGCCGTATGAGCCTGCTTCGAGGAGCTTCTGCCACTCGATGACTTCGGCTCTGACGAATTTATCTTTGAAGTCGGTGTGTATCGCGGTCCCAGCCGTCGGTGCGGTCCAGCCGCGCTGTATCGTCCATGCGCGCGTTTCATCCTCTCCGGTCGTGAAGTAGGTAATAAGGCCGAGCATATCGTAACCGGCACGAATCAAGTTATTTATGCCATCGTCTTTGCCGTCTAAAACAAGTCCTGCTCCGGGACCTGTTCGGCCGACAGTTCCTTCGGAACGGTTTAGGCCCATAAGCTCCTGCCGGAACATCTCCTTTTCCTCACCCTGCATTTCCTTCAAATCCTCTTCGATCTTTGCGTCTACGATGACATATGAAGAGTTCGTAGTCTTCATAAACTCCATAAGAGCAACAAATCTGGGGTCATTTGATTCATCCAAATTCTTGCCCCCAGCTTTCTTATTTAACACATAGAGAATAGGCTTGACGGTCAGGAGGTGCAGATTCTTTACAAGCGGCTGTTCAAGTTCGTTCAGCGCAACCGTTCTTGCAAGTTTCCCGTCCTGCAGTGCTTTTTCAAGCCGTCCAAGTGCTTCATTTTCGATAATAGCGGTCTTGGTGCCCTTCTTGATATCGGATTTAATATTTTGCAGGTGCTTCGAGACGGTCTGAAGGTCGGCGAGAATCAGCTCAAGATTAATAACCTCGATATCACTCAGCGGCTCTATTCGGTTGTCGACGTGGATGATATCGGAATCTTCGAAGATTCGCACCACCTCCGCGATGGCGTCTGTTTCGCGGATATTGGTCAAAAACTGATTGCCAAGCCCCTGGCCTTCCGATGCGCCCTTCACCAGCCCCGCGATGTCCACGAACTCGACGGCAGCGGGGACAGTCTTCCTTGAACGGCTGAATTCAGACAATTTGCCAAGGCGCCCATCGGGGACTGCGACGACGCCGACGGACGGGTCTATCGTCGCGAATGGATAGTTCGCCGCGAGCACGCTCTTCTTGGTGAGCGCATTGAAAAGCGTCGATTTTCCGACGTTTGGCAACCCTACAATGCCGATAGACAATGACATTCTCTACAGTATGCTGCACCGCACCCTCAAATGCAATTTGTGAAATAAGCAGCGGTCGCTGCTTATTTCACAGAGCCTAGTATGCTCTCCCGCCCCAGCGATGGAAGCGGAGTTTCCATTTTTCTTTGCCTTTTTCCGTGATAAATTTAAGAGGACCAATCTTTTTTATACCAGGCCGAAAGCCTGAAAAGCATAAAATTCCTTTCCGTATTTCATTGGTTGTGTCACCGAAGATAAGACGGGCGAAAACGGGCGGTGAGTCGGAAAGCACGAATACACGGGCAGTTTTTCCTTTCATAAGAGGTGTCCACAGAAGCCCCTCAAACAGACCGGTTTTGTAAAACTCGTAGGCGAATTTTGGAAGCCATATACGGTCAAACATCCCCTTAAGCAGCGCGGGCATCGTTGACCACCACGCGGGA
>Ga0194131_10007832_pt1 | contig 14205 bp, 10 predicted proteins | sample TA2KigO120mmetaG_FD_148631 | JGI IMG/M metagenome (GOLD analysis project Ga0194131, IMG submission 148631) | Freshwater microbial communities from Lake Tanganyika, Tanzania - TA2015053 Kigoma Offshore 120m | ecosystem: Environmental > Aquatic > Freshwater > Lake | place: Tanzania: Lake... | reverse complement strand
GATGTCGGACGAACGCTTCGGCTGACGACGCGTCGCATTCTCGACGTATCCGCGCTCGGTGAGTTCTCGCTGGACGCGCAGCAGGGAGAGGTCACAGCGGCGTTCATCCCACTCGACCGCCTGCAGGAGGCGCTGGAGGTTGGCGACCGCGCCAACACCATCCTCGTGGCTCGGGCAGACCGTGGCACCGCGCCGAACGACATCGGCGTGACGGGCGACTCGATCCTGCGCGATGCAGTCGAGCCGGAGGACGTTGGCCTGACCATCCGCCCGTCGGACGATGGCCGAGAGGTGATCGTCAATGGTGCGGCCGGCCTTCTTGACGACCAGCGGGCGGCCGCCGTCCGGGCGTCGTCCCAGACCGGCAGCGCGCGGCGGGAGGTATTCACGTACCTGGCGAACACGCTCCACGTCGGCGAACACCAAGTGCCGTACTCCCTCGTGACCGGGCTCGATCTGTCAACGCTTGGAGCCGGCGTCGCAGTCGGCGCCAGTGCTAACGGAATACCCCCGATCGTGCTGAATGCATGGGCTGCGAAAGAGCTGTCCGCGCAAACGGGCGACGCTCTGTCGATGGAGTACTACCTCTGGCAGGACCAGGGGCAGCTTGTGACCAAGACTGCGGATTTCCGGGTCGCCGGCATCGTGCCGATTGAGGCCGGCAATCGCGATCTCGCGCCCTCGTACCCTGGCATCAGCGATGCCACGAACCTGGCCGACTGGGATCCGCCGTTCCCATTGGAGCTTCGTCGCGTGCGACCCGTGGACGAAGCGTACTGGGACGATCATGGGACAACGCCGAAGGCGTTCGTGGCGATTGAAACCGCCAAGCAGCTGTGGGCCTCACGATACGGCTCGGTCACAGCGATCCGAATCGGCCGCTCCGCCGATGAACCGATCGAACAGGCAGTGAACCGGGTCCGGTCTGGACTGCGGACCGCGATCACGCCGGCGACATTCGGCCTGGCGGTACGAGACATCCGCGGTCAGAACCTGTCGGCTTCCCAAGGCGCCACCGACTTCGGTGAGTACTTCATCTACTTCAGCTTCTTCCTCGTTGTCTCGGCGCTCGTCCTCGTGGTGCTCTTCTTCCGACTCGGCGTCGAGCAGCGGATCCGCGAGGTCGGTCTGCTTCGCGCCACCGGCCTCTCCCCCGGCGCGATTCGGCGCTTGTTCGTGACCGAGGGCGTGTTGCTCGCCGCGGTCGGCAGCGCTTTGGGCCTCGGTGGCGCGGTCGCGTACGCCGCAGGCCTCATCAAGGCGCTGACCACATGGTGGGTCGATGCCGTCGGCACGACTGAGCTGTCGCTGCACGTGTCGTTGCCGATGCTCCTGGCAGGGGCGGTTGGCGGCGTGCTCGCGGCGGTGGTCTGTATCTGGTGGACGCTGCGCGGACTGCGACGGGTCTCGGAACGAAGCCTCCTCGCCGGCGACCTCGCGGCGGCCGTCGGCCCATCGCCCACCACGCGCTACACGAGGATGGCAGCCGTGGGCTTGGCGACCCTTGGCGTGGTCCTGACGATCCTCGCGGGGGTGAAGATGCTCGCTCCAGCGGCTGGATTCTTCGGCGCGGGAGCCTCGTTGCTTGCGTCCGCGTTGATCGCAGCGGGCATAGCGCTGCAGCGTCCCGCTCGGCGTGACATCAGCGGCCACGGCTGGATGCCGGTCATGCATCTGGCCGCCAGGCAGGCTGCGCATCGTCCTGGCCGAACGGTGCTGACCATGGCCGTATTGGCGTGTGCCACGTTCATCCTCGTCACGGTCGATGCGTTTCGTCGAGAGGGGCACTCCGGCACCTACGAGCGGTCGGGCGGCACGGGTGGCTACCAGCTCATGGTGCGGACCTCGCTCCCGATGGTGCACGATCCCACCTCGGAAGCGGGCCGGGAAGAGCTGAACCTGTTGTCGCTCGATCCGTCGACGACACTCGAGCCGCTGCGCATCCGCCCAGGTGACGACACGAGCTGTTTGAATCTGTATCAACCGAAGAACCCTCGGATTGCAGCACCACGCGATGAGTTCCTCAGGGAAGGACGCTTCACGTTTCAGTCTTCGCTCGCCACGACGGACGAGGAAGAAGCCAACCCGTGGCTCCTTCTGAATCGCGTCGAGCCAGACGGCGCGATCCCGGTGATCGGGGACGCCAACTCCATGACGTACGTGCTCCACCGATCCGTCGGAGATGAATTCGAGCTCGACAACGGCGGAACACCGGTGAGGCTCCGGTTCGTGGCCGCCCTGAGCGACAGCATCTTTCAGAGCGAGGTGCTGATGTCGTCCGCCAACTTCCGGCGGCTGTTCCCGGACCAGCCGGGGTATCAGATGCTGCTCGTGCAGGCGGCAGGCGATCTGCAGAAGGTCGCCGCCGATATCGAGCAAGGGCTTGGCGACACGGAAGCGGATGCGTTCGACACAGGGCAGTACTTGGCTTCGTTCCATCGCGTGGAGAACACGTACCTCATGACGTTTCAGACGCTGGGCGGCCTTGGACTGCTGCTCGGCACAGTTGGCCTTGCCACGGTGCTGCTGCGCAACGTGCTCGAGCGGCGTCGAGAGCTGGCGTTGCTGTCGGCGGTCGGCTATCGTCGGTTGCACTTCGTGGTCATGGCCGCGGCCGAGAACTTGCTCGTGGTGCTGGGAGGCCTCGGTGCGGGCGCGATCTGCGCGGCCATCGCGATAGCACCGGCCCTGGCCGAACGCGGGGGCAGGCTGCCGCTCTCGACTGGGGCATTGTTGCTGCTGGGCTCGGTGTTCGTCGTCGCAATGCTCTCGTCCCTCGCAGCCATGGCGGCGGCGACGCGCTCCCCGTTGCTAGACGCCCTGCGGTCGGAGTGACACGAGGAGTGAGATGACCATCCGAGACGATCGAAGCCGTCGAGCACGGGTCCAGGCCAGCCCCGTCCTGGCCACGTGGGTGGCGACCGTATGTATCGCTGCCGCGCTCACTTGGGCTCACACGATCCGGTCGGTGGCGCAGACTCGGCCTGAGCAGCCGGCGACTGACGTGTCGGTCCATTTGGTGCCGGTCGAGGGCGAGGCAGCGAAGCACTGGTCACGCTGGCGTGGACCTTCCGGCCAGGGTCTCGTTTCAGGCAGCGGATACCTCGACCGCTGGTCGGCGACCGAGAACGTTCGATGGAAAGCCCAGATACCGGGCGCCGGCAACTCTTCGCCGATTGTCTGGCGAGATCGGATCTACCTCACCACGGCCCGCGACAACGGTCGCCGCTTGTCGCTCATCGCGTTCGATCGCGCGAGTGGCAAGCTGGTCTGGGAAGTGTACGCGCCCGCGGGCGCCGACGATCGCGCGCATCCGAAAAACGGTCATGCATCGGGAACACCGGCCACCGATGGTGAGCGGATCTACGTGTCGTTCGGCAGCCGCGGCCTCTTCGCGTTCGATCCGAACGGTCAGGTCGTCTGGCAACGAGCGGTAGGCGACATCGCCAACTACCACGGTCCGGCGGGCTCGGTGCTGCTGCACCGCAACCGGGTGATCCTCTATCAGGACCACGACCGGGGAGGCTTCATCGCCGCGTTCGATGCCAGAACAGGGGCCCAGGTGTGGCGGATGCCACGCCCACAATCGGTGGGATGGGGCACCCCGATCGCCGTTCGCGTGGGCGACCACGACGAGATCATTGTCAACGGACAGTCTCACGTGATGGCCTACAACCCGGATACCGGAGCGGAGCTGTGGCGTTGCCGAGGCATGAGCTTCGAGGTGATTCCGACACCGGTTGTCGGCTACGGACTCGTGTTCTGCTCCTCGGGTCGAGCGGGACCCACGCTGGCCATCCGACCTGGCGGACGAGGCGACGTCACCGAAAGCCACCTGGCCTGGAGCACGCCGCGAGGATCGCCGTTCGTCCCCTCACCCATCCTGTACCAGGACGTGCTCTACACCATCAACGACATGGCCAGCATCGTCACGGCTTTCGAGGCGCGAACCGGCAAGGTGTTCTGGCAAGGCCGGCTGGGGCAAGCCCAACGGGAAGGCTTCTCCGCGTCGCCGGTGGCCGTGGACGGCAAGGTGTTCTTCACCAACGATCAGGGCGACACGTTCGTCCTCAAAGCCGGCGCGACGTTCGAGCTCTTGCACGTCAACGTGATCGGCGAGCGTACTCTTGCGTCCCCCGCACTCGTCGACGGCACGTGGTACATCCGCACTGACCGACAGCTGATGGCCATCGGCCCGTCTTGAGTCCGTCAGAGTTGGAGTGGTTGGTCGAGTGGGGGCTTGTCGCGCGAGCGCGCCACGCGTTGGTGGCATGGACCCACTCCGACTCGAATGCTTCGCAAGGACAGACAGGAGCCCGTATGATCAATCGATGAACGTCGGTCGCCGGCGAGCGCTCTTGACGATGGTCTCTGCGGGCGCCTGGCTGTCCATCGAACGATGGCTCGATGCAGCATCGCGAGCCCAACCCTCGCGGACACAAGACAAGCGTCTCGTCGGCGCACGCCTGGTCAGGACCCTGCCCCTCGGGCGACTGGACCGTCGTCCGAGGCCTCCGATGCACACACTGCTCGGGGCGGGGCTCGACGGGCGGCAGTTCACGGATCTCTCGACCCTGTCATCGGAGACGCTTCTCACGCCGACGGCGCGTTTCTACATTCGAACGGCCGCGCCATCGAGGCTGCCAGAGGCGTCTAGGTGGCTCGTGACGATGGGCGGAGGCGGGCGCGCGGAGCATGCGCTCAGGCTGGATGAACTGCAGGCGCAGGCTCGACCGATGGGCGTGCACCTCCTCGAGTGCGCCGGTAACAATGACCCGGCCAACTTCGGGCTTCTCAGCGCGGCGGCGTGGGCCGGAGTGCCAATAGGGTGGGTGCTGGATCGGTTCGCCGCCGACTCCCAGTTCAGACGAGTCCGCGTGACAGGGTTCGATGACGAGCAACCCTCGACCACCTCTGTCCCTGGGGCGGCGTGGATCTTCACACGTGAAGAGCTCGAGGAGCGCGGCGCGTTCTTGGCAACCATGATGAACGGTGAGCCGCTCACGGCCCATCATGGCGCACCGATCAGGCTGGTCGTACCCAACTACTACGGCTGCAGTGCCATCAAATGGGTCACGCGCATCGACGCCGTGTCGAACGACGAACCGGCGACGACACACATGCGGGAGTTCTCGACGCGCACGCACCAGGTTGGGATGCCTAGCCTCGCACGCGAATACGAGCCGCCCGTGATCGACCTCGCGGCCACGCCCGTCCGCGTCGAGGAATGGGCCACGTCGGACGACCGGGGCGCCGAGCGGCGGCTGTACCGGGTGGTCGGCATCCGCTGGGGTGGATCAGCACGGCGCGTCATGCTGACCATCCGCTTCAGCCATCGCGAGCCGTTCGTGCCGGTGGACGAATGCGCTGACGCCGACTCGACGCCGTCGTGGAGCTTGTGGTCGCACGTGTGGACACCGTCAGAACCGGGGCGCTATCAGATCGCCCTTCGGGCGACCGATCGTGCGATTCGGACGCGGCGCTTGGACGTGTACTACTACACGCGCGAAGTCGACGTCGGCTGATGACCGCCGACCTCGACGGGCTGCTACTCTCGCCGCAACGCCTGCGCCCACAGTCACCGCCTCGCGTGAAGAGGCGGGTCCGGACCTCGCGTAAGATCACCCCATGGCAGCCGTGAGACTACCCCGGCGACTCGCGCCGGCCTGCCTTGCCGCGCTCGTCGTCACGATTCTGGCCGTGGTCGCCTCGGCTCAGGGGCGGCGATTCGGCCGGTTCGGCGGTGAACGCCCCAACTCAGAGCTTGTTCACGAGAACCCGACCTACGATGGCCGATTCGTGTTTCTCCGCGTGAACTACCAAACCGCGCCTGGAGGATTCTGGTACGGGGGCCTCCCGGCGTGGGCGCACGGCTATCCGCTTGCGGAACAGAACCTGCTCCGGATCCTCAAGGAGGTGACCTTCATCGACCCGAGGCTTGACGGCGTGGCCAGTATCAGCTTGGACAGCCCCGAGTTGTTTCGGTATCCGCTCGCCTATCTGATCGAGGTCGGCTGGTGGGAGATGAGCGACGCAGAGGCCACCAACGTCCGAGCGTACCTGGAGAAGGGTGGCTTCATTCTGGTCGACGATTTCAAGGTGCGTGGGTGGGGCGGCGGCATGGGCGGCGGCGGCTGGGACGTGTTCGCCGACAACATGCGCCGTGTCATGCCCCAGGGCCGCTTCTACGATCTCGATGTGACGCACCCGATCTTTCACTCGTTTTTCGAGATCCCGTCATTCGACATCATCCCGCAGGCTTACAACGCCGGACGGCCGGTGTTCCGCGCCCTCTTCCAGGACAACGATCCCTCGAAGCGAATGCTGATGATGATCAACTACAACACGGACGTGTCGCAGTTCTGGGAGTGGTCCGCGCGAGGATTCCGACCGGTGGGCGAGACGAACGAGGCGTACAAGCTAGGCGTGAACTACCTCATGTACGCGATGACCCACTGACTCGGTCGCTGGCCGCCGAGTCGTTGGAGGTGGTGAGCGGGTCGTCGCCGCAACCTCGGGCGTCAACACCGTGTTTCGCCGAGCGCGGCGGCAGGGTTCGACCTCTGGTCCAAACCACGCGCCGCCGCCTCAAGTCGACGGGGCCGGCCTAGCGCCCGGGCTCTGTCGGGTCTCGCCCGTCGCGTGGCGCGCCGGTGCCCGAGGACCCGACAAACAACTTCTTCCCGTCGGGCAGCGTGAGGTCACGACCGTTGGCGCGGTTGGACCCATCCTTGGCCTGATAGCCTTCGACCGAGATTTCGGTGCCGGCGACGAGCGAGTTGCGGGTGATACCGCGCCGCGCCAGGGTGTTCGGCGTGCCACCCTCGACCATCCACACTTCCGAGGCGCCGCCCGCTTTCTTGACCTCGACATGGATCCAGGCGTGGGGGTTCACCCACTCCACCTTGACCACCTTCCCCTTCAGTGAGATTGGCCGATTGGCATCGAATTCCGCTGAGAACGCGTGATGCGCCGCGACGCGCATTCCACCACTCACAACTGCCATCGCCACACCGATCGTCAGCGCGAACGCTTTCAAGTTCCGCATCGCCCTACCCCTTCTTGAGTTCTAGTTCGACTTCTTGCGCAAATGCCCGTACATCAGTTCTTCGACGAACTCGACGCACTTGTATTCGAGTAGCTGAACATTCCTTTCGAGCCGGCGATAGAGCGGCATGCTGATCTTCCAGGGCCGCGTAAACACCTTCGGATCCGTGATCGTCGCTTCGTACAGGAGCGCATCAGGACTGGTCGCGGTGTAGCGCTCGGTGACCGTCAACTCCTCGCTGTGGTGGTTGCCTGCGCGATCGAACCAGGTCGCATCGTTGAAGCTATTCACATCAACGACGAGCGTTTCACCCTCCCACCGACCGAGTGAGTGGCCCATCCAGGTTTCAAAGGGAGCCTCGGACTTCGAGTTCATGTAGACCGTGCGTGTCGCGCTGGCGAACTCGTACGCCAGCAGGATGTGCGACGGCGTCTGCACGATCTGGAAGGGATACGGCATGTAGGTCGCCCGCGGGACGCCCGGCGAATAGCACTTGATCTCAGGGTCCGAGGTCAACCAATTCTGGGCGTTCTGCCTCTTCTTCTCGAGCGCTTCAGGCTTGTAGGGAATCTCATTGCCCTCGACGACGCCGAGGCCGCCGGGGACGCTGAACGCGGCGCCGAGGGAGAAGACCGGACCCTGCCGGGCGGCGTGATCCTGGAGATCCCAATTGGCGGTATTCATCGCCTGCCAGATCCCATTCAAGTTGGGCTTCCCGTCAGGCGCGCGGGGTGCACGGAACGTCCGGGGAGCCTGTCCCTCCGTGGGCTGGCTGGTCAGCGAAAGCGTGGCAGCAATCGCCACGGCAACGACGAGGGGGGTGGTAAGCCAAAGTTTCATCGGTACTTGTCCCATTGGAGCCGGCCCACGATACGCTCGCCGTCTTTAACCGTCAAGAACAGCGAATTGCCGTCGGGCGAGAACTCGAAATAGCGGGTCAGGTCCGATCCCACCATGTTCGGGTTGACCGCCCCCTGCACATGGTGTGTGACCGAACGCTTCACCGGGTCGATATCGTACGCGCCGAAATACGAGATGAAATTCGAGCAGGCCGTCGCGCGCTCGTGCTCCGTGGGCGGCGTACTTGCAAACCGCTTGTGGTTTTCACGCATGAGCTGCGCCGACATCCGACCCGCGCCATCATAGCTGATCTGGCCGACGGTGTACGGCAGCACCGTCTCTTTTCCCGCCTGGTCGTAGCTGCGGTACCAGACCAGACGGTAGCTTCCCACCAACTGCCCGCGAATCTTTTCCACGTCAGCCGATTGCGCCATCATGCTCGGAGCCGTCGCCGCGATCGCCGCGATGGCGACCGCCCCCGCCATCCCGCGCCACCTGCGCCGCACGAACGCAACCGCCGCTGGTCTGTCAGCCCTCATATACTCGGCTCCACGCTTTCAGCTCTCCGTCCTAATGCAAACTATACGCCAGGAGCTCGGCCGGATGCTCCCGTCCGCCGATCGCCAAGACCACGTACTGCTTGCCGTTGTACACGTAGGTCATGGGTGCCCCGGTCGCCCCGGCGCCCATCTCCGTCTCCCAGACCGTGGCGCCGGTCGCCTTGTCGAGCGCCCGGAACTTCGTGCCTCCACCCAGCTGTGGAATCCGGACGTTCACCTGATCGCCGTCCGGCGCGAACAGCAAGGTCTTCGTCACGAGAAGCGCTCCACGGGAGGCATGGCCGAGCGGCGGGAGCTTCAGGTGCGCGATGGCGGGATGGTCGCGCGGACCATCCCCGTTCGGGACCATCCACACCTGTTCACCCCGATTGAGGTTGAACGCCGTAATGCGACCGTACGGCGGCTTGAAGAGCGGCAAGCCCCGCGGACCCATCAACAGCTCGCGCGTCGAGGCACGGTACTGCAGGTTGGTCTGTTTGGGGTCACCGGGAACCAGATTCGCGACGAATGGATTGGTCATCGACGGGACGTAGAAGTAGCCGGTCTCCGGATCGAACGCCGCGCCAGTCCAGTTCGCGCCGCCCACTGACCCAGGCAGTTGAACCGTGCCTTTGGTGCCGCCTGGGTTCTGGCTCACGACCGACGGCGGCGTGAAGATCGGACCGTATTGATACTTCTTCAGAATCTCGACGGCCTCGGCGCGCAGCTCCGGCGTGAAGTCGATGAGATCATCGATCGTCACGCCTTGGCGGTCAAAAGCCGGTGGCTTGGTGGGGAACGGCTGCGTGGGAGACGGCTTCTCGCCGGGGACCGTCGATGTCGGCACCGGTCGTTCCTTAATGGGCCATACCGGTTGACCGGTCGTCCGATCGAGCACGTAGGTAAACGCCTGTTTCGTGACCTGGGCCACCGCCTTCACCCTTCGACCGTCTACGGTGATATCGACTAGGATCGGTGACGCCGGATTGTCGTAGTCGAAGAGATCGTGGTGCACCGTCTGGAAATGCCAGACGCGGCGTCCCGTCATCGCGTCGAGGCACACGATGCTCGACGTGTAGAGATTCGCGCCGGGCCGATGGCCCCCGAACATGTCGTTGGTGGCGCCTGACGTGGGCAAATACACGTACCCGAGCTCATCGTCTGCGGAGAACGGCGCCCAGATGTTGCCGGCGCCGATGAACCGCAGGACGCTGAGATCCTCCCAGGTCTTCGCGCCGGGATCGTCCTCGGTGGGAATCGGACGGAATCGCCACCGCAGGCGACCGGTCCGGACGTCGAAGGCGCGGACCTCGCCGACGTCGCCCTCCTTCTTCGTCGCAGAATCTTGATCGGGCATCGAGGAGCCGACGATGACGACGTCGCGCACGACGACGGGCGCGGCGTTCCACAAGAACCGCCCATTGACCGCGAGATCGACACCGCCTCCAGTGCCGAATGTCCGGATCGGCTCACCCGTCTTGGGGTTCAGTGCGTACAGGGTCGTCTTGTAGTAACTGAACAGCCGAGCGTCGGCGCCCGCCCCCCAGAAGGCGACGCCTCGCAGCGCGCCGCCGAGACCGGGATTGCCGGCGGCCTCCTCGGTGGCCTTCTGCGTCCACACCGTGCGACCCGTCGCCGGGTCGAAGGCCTCGACCAGACCGACGGCATTGGTCGCGTAAAGCAAGCCGCCGACCATCAGAGGCGTTGAGCGATAGTTGCTCGAGAGACGCAGTTTGGGATTGGCGGCAAGGAAGTCAGGCGCAATCTGCGGACGTCGCCAGGCCACGCGGAGCTGCCCGACGTTCGACCGATTGATCTGATCGACGGGCGAGTACTTCGTAGCGTGATTGTCACCCGCGTAGTACCGCCACTCGCGATCCGGCGGGTGCGGCGTGCCCTGAAAACTCTGCGCGGAGGGCCACACTGCGACGCCCACGAACGCCACAGCAAGGATCAACCGCCACACCACGTCCCGCGTTCGCGCCTTCAATCTGTCTCCACCCACGTCCGCCCCTCAGTAGGCCCTGGCGCCGAGCACTGTACGCGCGGGCCGTGTCGACGTCAATTCAGCCCCCAGCTGTCTTCAGCCCCCAGCTCTCCTTCGCTCCCACTAACGGCTGGCCGAGGCACGCGGCGCCGGCCCAGGGGCGGCAGACGTCTGACGCAAACGTCCACTGATGGTGCGGCCCGCGGGTAGCGGCTGCGGCGGACCGAGAATGGCCTGGTACGTCAACGTTTGAAACAGTGGCGCCACGGTCGGATTGGGATACTTCTGCACCATCATGATGGCCACCAGCTTCTCCTTGGGGTCGATCCAGAAATTGGTGCCGTAGATGCCGCTCCACCCATACATGCCGACCGAGCCGTTCATCTGGCTGTCACCAAGGTCGGTCACGACGCGGAAGCCCAGGCCGAATCCGGATCCCGGACCGCCTTCCACCCCATGGAGATCCTCAGTGTGGCTCACCCGCATCGCGTCCACGGTCTTCGGGCTGAGCAACCGGACGCCGTCCAATTCACCTCCATTCAGCAGCATCTGCGCGAAGCGCACGTAGTCGCTGGCCGTCGATGCCAGTCCGGCGCCACCGGAGAAGTACCTCTTGGGCGCCTTGTAGTACTGCACGGGCGACATGGAGGTATTGCCGAACTGCTCCGGATCCTTCATGGGCCGAATACCACCGTTTCCGTCAGGAGAGTACACCGTGGCGAAGCGGGCCCACTTCGCATCGGGGACGTCGAACGCCGTGTCGACCATCTTGAGCGGCGTGAAGATTCGGTCACGAAGGAACACGTCGAACGGCATTCCGGACGCAATCTCGACCAGCCGCCCGAGCACATCGATGCCGAGACTGTAGTGCCACTCCGCGCCTGGCTGGCTGAGCAGCGGCGCCTTGGCCATCCGCTCGACGTTGTCGGCGATCGTCCCTTCCGTGACGGTCAACCCGTCGGACACGCTGCCGCGTCGGTAGGCTTCGCCCACCGGACCCGAATCGGCGAAACCGTAGCTGAGGCCGGATCGGTGAGTGAGGAGGTCGCGCACGGTCATCTGGCGACGAACCGGTTCGAACGTGACCGTGGTGCCGTCGCCCTTGACGGCCACGCGCGTCTCACGAAACGCGGGGATGTACTTCGACACTGGATCGGTCAGCGCGAGTCTCCCCTCTTCGACGAGCATCATTACCGCCACGCTCGTCACCGGCTTGGTCATCGACGCAATCCGGAAGATCGTGTCGGTCTTCATCGGCTTGTTGCTCTCGACGTCCTGAGAGCCGTACGCCTTCAAATCGATCAGCTTCCCATCGCGCGCGAGGAGGGTGACGATGCCGCCGGCCTCCTTCCGGGTGATGAAATCCTGCATTCCGGAATGCAGGCGTTCCAACCGCGCAGACGACACGCCGACGGCCTCTGGCGTGGCAACGGGAAGCGGCTGGGCCGTCACCGTCCAGGCGCCAAGCACCACGCCTGCCGCACAAACGCTTGCCCATCGTGTCATTCGAGACTCCTTGAAGTTGGTCATTGGTCGTTACTCGTTTCGTCCTCGGTCGCTGGTCGACGGGTCGTGTGTCGATGGTCGATGGTCCACAGTTGATTGTCAGGGGTCGAAGACCAAGTCGTATGTGATGTCGCCGAGGCCGGGTATCTCGTATGCGAACTCGAATCGTCGCGGCAACAGCGTGGCGATATCGATCCACAGCGTTTGTTTCGCGCCGACTTCAGAACGCGGCGGTGTGGCCGGCGCGCGGAGGCCGCGGAGGCGCCAGGCCGGAGCCGACTGCAGGCCGATGTCCTCGACCGGCACGGTTCCGCTCAGGGTGACGAACAAAACGTCGCGGCCACGATCGTCGACCGGGCTGGATGTCGTCCCGTCGGTCACCCGCAGACGGCGTCCTTCGATGGCCTGATTGGTGTGGTGGATGAGGGCCATCAGCTCGTCTGGCGCCAAAGCCGCAGGCTCGGCCAAGCGCGACCGTAGCGCAGCCGTAGCGGAGCCCGTCTCCTGGGCGACAAACGGCGGCGCCGCCAAGAGTCCGCTCACTAGCACGGTGACCCAGGGGGCTCGCCCCCCCCGAAACGCGAGCCACGCTAGGCGCGAGTCACTCTTTCGAGCACGTCCGGCCATCATCAGGGTAATCTGCAGTGTAGCTCGGGAGCGCGCGTGCCGAGAACAAGACGGGCGACGCGTCCGGCTTTCACGCCGACGCGGTTCGAGGTCGAGGCTCGGGGCGGGGTCGTGGGGACGTGCGGCCCGTTAGAGACCGAGCCGGGGCATGGGGCAACGCCCTACGTTGGGAAGGAGCTCGCGTGCTGAAAAAGATTCTCATCGGAGCGGCGCTCGCCCTCATCCTGCTCTTTGCGGGCGTCTTCTTCTTGGCAAAATCGGCGCTCACCGGCGAGGCGGTTCGAATCGCGCTGGCCGCCCAGGTGGAGAAGGCTATCGGTCAGCCAGTCTCGATTGGCGCGCTCCACGTGTCAGTCATGCCACGCTTGACCTTGACGTTGGGCAACGTGACGCTGGGGAAACCGGCACGCATGACGGTCGATGATCTTCGGGTGGGCACAGACTTCGGAGCCCTATTCTCCAGACGCATCGAACACGCGAGCCTTCACCTGACGGGCGCCCGGATCGAGCTGCCCTTGCCAACCTTGACCATCGCGAGCTCGCCGGCGCCACCCTCGGATGCGGAACCCTCGAAGCCGCCGGTCGAGCTCGTGTCGATTGACGAGATCGTGCTGAGCGACGTGCAGGTCGTGAGCGGCGGGCGGATGCTGCGTGTTGACATCGAGCTCGTGCCCAAAGGGACGACCGCGGTGCAGATTCGACGTATCGCGCTGGCGGCCGATGACACCACGATCAACGTCACCGGACAGATTACCGACGTGAATGGCCCCGTGGGTGAGCTCGCGATCAAAGCGGGCAAGCTGAACCTGGACCGTTTACTGGCGTTCGTGAACGACTTCACCGCGGGCGCAGGCCTTGCCTCGGTGGCCGGTGGATCGGGCGCCACGCCCTCGTCATCCACGGCCTCGGGACCGCCATCGACGATGGACGTCGTGCTCTCGCTCGACGCCGAGAGCGCGACGATGGGAGGTCTCACCCTGAGCGCCTTATCTGGGAAGGCCACGGTGACGGGACACGGCCTGACGTTGAATCCGGTGTCATTCGGAATCTTTGGCGGGGAATACCAGGGTTCCCTCGGGCTTACACCGGGCCAGACGCTGCGGTTCAAGGGGAGCGCCACGCTGTCCAATATTGACGTCGTCGCGGCCGCCCGGTTCGGCGGCAGCCCAGACACGATCACCGGGCGGCTCTCAGGCAAGCTCGATTTCGCCGACAGCGGGTCCGATCCGTCCGTCGTGATGAAGACCACGACGGGCAGGGCCCGGGTCGATATCACCGATGGCGAAATCAGGAACTTGGGCCTGGTGAGCGCGGTGGTGGCGGCGACGTCCATGCGCGCAGGGGCACTGAGTCAGGCCGTGTCGACGGCGAAGTCTGGATCAAAGGACGAGCCGTTCGGCCGACTCGGCGCGACGCTCGACAGCCGTGGCGGGAATATCAGCACGAACGACCTGTCCTTCGAGTCCCGTGATCTTCTGCTGAATGCGCAGGGCGTCATTGGGCTCATCGCGTCGACGGCGGATCTGAAAGGTCGTGTACAACTGTCGGACGAGCTCTCCAGGCAGGCCGGGAGCGATCTCGTCAAGTTCACACAGGACCAAGGCCGGGTCACCCTGCCGGTGACGGTGTCCGGCAGCCTCGACTCACCACATGCACGG